>Ga0307375_10001787_pt1 | contig 22887 bp, 9 predicted proteins | sample TR1MG_FD_202531 | JGI IMG/M metagenome (GOLD analysis project Ga0307375, IMG submission 202531) | Soil microbial communities from Risofladan, Vaasa, Finland - TR-1 | ecosystem: Environmental > Terrestrial > Soil > Coastal area > Acid sulfate soil | place: Finland: Risofladan, Vaasa | collected...
AGTCTGAGGATTGACGAGACCTCCAATCCGCGATCATTGATGGGAAGAAACACTCGTAAACGGAGGCATAGCCAACATTGGACTCTCCCTGATACCAAAGGATACCATTAACACCCATTCCAAAGACGGGGGACAACATGGCATTGTAGAGCAAACCGGGCTGATTCGGAGGCTTCGAAGACGGAGGCTGAGTGTCGGCACACGCATTTCTAACAGACGGAGACGCCCAAGTTTGAATGTATGTACCTCCCCAGTTGATGCTCATCAGACCAATAGGAGCCTTCACGGGCATTTGGTTGTAGAAGTCGCGTCCGAAGAACCAGCACGTCGCACTGAAGTACGCCCACACGTCACCACCAATCGTTTTCGCACTCGCTACACTCCATGGCTGTACAATCGTTTGGAACTGAGATAGGGGCTTGTTTTCAAAAAAAGAGAGAGAGAGAGAGATTCGGAGAGAGAGAGATTCGGAGAGAGAGAGAGAGATTCGGAGAGAGAGATTCGGAGAGAGAGAGAGATTCGGAGAGAGAGAGAGAGATTCGGAGAGAGAGAACGAGAGGAAGAGAGAAACGGGAAAGGAGGGTGTTTCCAGTCACCAAAGGGAGCAGAATCACGCAGTGACAGAATAGGAAAGGAAGAAAGAAGGAAACAGAACAAGATGAGAGGACATTGTCAGTCTACTTGTACCGAGGATATGGCAAAGAGAGGGGCGGGGGTGAGGCACGGGAGCGTACGGATGCTGAGGTCGTTCCTTGGCCTGCAGTGAAGAGACGGATGTTGGGATAAAGGTCCGCTTGAGGAAGCTCATCGGAAGCGTTGAATGCGCCAGAAACAGACATCTGCATGTTGGACTGACCGCCGCAGATGAAGACGTAGCCGAACAAGACGTTTTGGATCTGGGCTGATTGTGCTCCATCAGGCGTACTGATTCGGATCGTAGCAGGCTCGAATGAGATGGGTTGAACAATAGGAGCTATCCAGTGGCTGTTTTCAGCTTGAGCATAGTACACTTGGACCGAAGCACCGTTGCGCAAGATCTCGACCTTCACCAGAGTCGTAGGATTCTGAGTCCAGCCCCAAATGTTCGCAGAACCATTCGCCTGAAGCACCATGTTGTCGCTAAATGCATTTGAGACGAAAGGAAGGGCCGATTGCGCCGAAACAGAGACCGCGAGGAACAGTACAACTGCCAAGCAGCTCAAACCAAGCGATTTTGCCATTCTCTCCAACTTCCACACTCAATCTGAGCCGATCAATGGATGGGACAAGTCGATGTGCACAGAAGAAACCTAAAGGAATGAGTGCGAAGAGTGTACCAAGGCAGCAAATGGCTACGGAAGGGTTGAGGGAGCGTGGGTTCTCTACCCACTTTTCGGCTCGTTCCGAACTTTCGATCAGCCCCTGACTCTGCGTGTTCATTCGCCCTCTTGCCTCTGTGTCACCTACTTTAGCCCTCCCTCTCTGATAACATGGTAGTTGGCAAGCTGTTGTGTATTTTGGTGGCCCTTGTGTTGCTTTCGTCTCCTTCGGAAGCCGGGTGTCCTGGCTCTACGCCGAACACGATTCCTCCCATCACTGCGGCTCCCACGTTCGTCGCATCAGTGCCTAATGGCAAGTTGTACATTTCTACTGAGGTGAAACCTCCGATTCGAGTGCTTCATGTGTATGGTGATGCGTATGAGCGAGGATTGGCCGCTGGCCAGCTGTTGAAGCCTCAACTGACTGTCTTCCTCCCCGATGTGCTGAAGTATATGGACACGAAGTTGGAAACTGTGATCGCTAAATACTTGCCGTTCATGCCCAAGTGGTTGACGAACTATATTGTGTCCCACGGCATCCCTGAGGCTCTGGATTTGACCGCGAACTTGACGCGTCCCTTTACGCCGCAACACTTCGTCGATGAGATCCGCGGCATCTCTGATGGCTCTGGCGTCTCGTTTGGCTTGATCACTCGCTTGAACATGATCCCTGAACTCATCAAAGCGGCATGTTCGATGATTGGTGCATGGGGTCCGGCCATCAATCTCGCCGGTCCCGACAATACGCTCTTCCAACTTCGCGCTTTGGATTGGGATACCGGAGGTCCGTTTGCCAACTACCCTTTGGTCACTATTCACCACCCTCCCGCCACCGATGGAGTGCCATTCGCCACCTGGGGCTGGACCGGTTTCGTCGGCGCCATCACTGGTTTCTCCTCCTCTAGCGTCGGCATCTGCGAAAAGTGGTGGGCCACTTACAATGGAACGTACTTCATGGAAGGATACCCATTCCCTTACCTTCTGAGAGACATCCTGCAGTACGATCCTGACATCAGCGCCGCCTTCAACCGCATCATGCACGCTCAGCGCACATGCTCTATCTGGGTCGGTCTTGGTGACTCTGACACGAATCAAATGAGAGTAGTTCAGTACTCGCACGACATACTTAATATCTTCAGCGACGTTTCGTACCCCTCATACCCGAACCATCCCAACTTCCGTGGACTCACATACGTCGACAGATACGAGCAACCATCGCATTCAGATTGCCTCGCTGGGCTATTGAAGTACGCGATAACATCGAACGTTACGTTCGGAAACGAAGACCGTCGTATCCTTCCCTTTTCATAATTCTATTCGATACAGTTGAACAAACGTGAACACCTCAATTGAAAAACTGACAGGTGATCATCTTTCTCATTGAACAGAGCTGAATACGGACACATTGACGCGGCCGCCCTCATCAGAACCGCCTCGCTTCTCCAAACCGGTGATGCTCACGCCGCTGTTTACGATTACTATGGAAACTACATGTATGTCGCTGCTGCATCTTCTCCCAACACTCCTCCTGTTGTTGGGGCCTATGACCGCCCGTTCTTGCGTCTTGACATGACGAAGATGTGGACTGAGCCAAAACCTTGATGAATGTACACCTCCACCATACTTTGCAAATCGCCCCCTTTCTTTCGATGTGTATTCTTGATTGCTTTCTTGCAGGTGAGCATCCTCGATATCAATGTCAAGGGGAAAGCCCAAATTGACCGTTTTCGAATTTCGATCGCGACTGAAGTCATCGATTCAAAACAGTCACAATATCAGCTTTCCAGGTAGATGGCGTGAGAGAAGCAGGATAGTGGGCAAATTCACTTCAACTGGAGCAAGCTTCGACCTCGAGACCTCAGCTCCAAAGCTGAAGTTGCTCCGAGTGCTCGAAGTCAGTCTGCACCAGCCTGCTCTCCCATTTCAGCTCCAATCTTCACTCTCGTTGTTGTAATTCGCAATCTACGTCGTGTTCCAATCTAAAAATGGCCGTTGCGCTTGACTGTGGACGTAAATAAGCTCGTCTCGGGCTCTTCAACTCGAAGCATCGACCCTTCCCCCTTCTGGCCTCCCTGCTGCATTGACGATCACTCTCTTCGGTGTGAGTCACAATATCCGTAGTGTTCCAATCTCAGCATGGCCGCTGAGCTTGACTGTGAACTCTGCTCTGCACACGTCGGGCTCTTCGACTCCTCGAATCTTCCACACTTCACTTTTCTGTACCATCAGCTCTCCCTTCGTCGTCGACAATCAGAGTCTGCTCTTCATTCAAGTGAGCATACGTGCGTGTCATCTTTGACAACATGTCTCTTCTGGGGCCCCATCTTTCCCCAACCAAGGCTGACAATCTGTTTCCTCTCTCTTTTTGGGCTTCGACCTCGTCTTTCATCCCATTTCACGTCCACCTCGTTTCAACTGATGCCCACTTCAGCTTTTCATGTGTCTAACGTCCTGATTGAGCCCGTTTGTAGGCTGATTTCAACAACTCTTCATTGTGTTCCTCTTGGGGGACATCCTCTTCATTGGGTTTACTTGAAATTGGTTCTAAACTGGTGTGCAGTGCGTTTCTACTGGTGCAATCTTTTGGTGGATTTGGGGCTGTCTTGATTGGAGTCGTTGGAGTCGTTGTTCCGCGGAGGAAATGTTGGTGTCGGTGATGCCTTTCTGCGTTCTGAGTTCGCATTGTGAGCTACTGGTGCTGATTATGAGTGCTCATCATCTTCGAGGATCGGATCATGTTCGTGGCGCGAGAGTGTGTGATGGAAGAGCGATTGGTGGCCCCAAATCGGAAGGCGCCGTTTTTGGAGGCAAGCAACGTGTCCTGGGTTTGAAGGTGTACTTGGTCCTTCGCGAGTATTTCAACTTCACAGTGTGTAAGAGTGTGATATGGAGTGGTTTCGTGAGCCGATGACGAAGAGGAGTGGGAGCAGAGATGTGCCACTGTCGGGGCAACTCGGCGAGCTCGGGCCTCAGTCGTAATCGTGCCCTGGTGCGTGGAGCCGATGCCGATTCAGGGTGAGAAGCTTTAGGTGCAGCGATGGTGTAGTCCATGGCGAGTGAGTCTACATTATGAGGACCGTGGTTGGATGTGGATAGTGTACAAAGAACGACACTGTCATGGTTGTCAAGGCGAAACAGGTCTCCGGGTGAGTTCGGCAGCAACGGTCCGCGAAAAGGCTTTTCGGCACGCCACGGTATCTGATCGGGTTTCTAGTGAGTCCGTCGTGCTTCCATTCAGTTCCCTCTTCATTGGTCATCATAAAAGATGGGTAGGTTTGCTCTATTCTTGACCATCACTCTGCTTTTCGGCATCGTTTGTGGACAAAGTACGTAAGAACAGCAGAATCTAGGTTTGCGCTGGGGCCGTTTCACCCCGATCGTGCCCCCTCTAGCCCTCATGTGCCTTCCTTCTCAACACGCGTTTCCCACCGTTGTATGACCTTTTGAAGGTGCCCACCTAACTGACGCTTGAAACTCTCACCGTAATCGTTGTGCAGCTGTGCAACTCAGTGGCTCAGGCTCCTCGATCGCCGGTCCTATCTATAGTACGCTTTGCTAAAACCCTTTGAAATGAGATCTCTCAGAGTCTAACGGGTGCATTTGTTTGTTACTAGACTCATGGACCTTCGACTATCAGTTGGACGTCTTCCGTCAGGAGGTGGACATCAGCTACGCTTCCACCAGCTCTTCTGAGGGTATCACTGCTGTGAAGACCTATACGAGTGACTTTGGAGCGAGTGACCACCCATTGACGGCAGCGGAACGTGTTGGAGCCGAAGACATGGTGCAGTTCCCGACCGTGGCAGCCGCGATCGTGATCGTCTTCAACCTTCCCAATTACCCGAGCAACACGTCCAATCTTGTGTTGACTCGTCCAGTTTTGTCTCGTATCTTTCTCGGTGAGGTATGTCCTTTGTCACTCGTGTTGGAGAGTTTTGTGGAAGGTGCACAAAGTGGTGGCGCCGTTCGGGGTGTGGCGCACAAATCGGGTGGCGCCGTTGCTCCGCTCTCGGCATTGCCCCTTTTCCCCTGTTCTATCATCAATTCTGACCCCCATGCTATTCTCATACACTCAGATTCTCTATTGGAACCATACAGACCTGGTGAACTCCCAACTGGACCTCCCCATGCAGTACTACTTAGGCAATCTCACACAACCCATCGCCCTGGTAGGCCACTCCCAAGACTCCGATGAGACGGCCACTCTCACAGCCTGTTTGTCGGCCTTCTACCCGCGCTGGACTGAAACCTTACCCGCAAGCTTCAGCCTATGGCAAGGAAACCCGAACCCGAATGTGAGCGCACGCGCATCCACCATGTACCTCACGTACGAGGACTTCGGCCTGGGCGGTCATGTTGTCTCCACTCCCTACTCCTTGGGCTACATCCCCTACCCGACCATTTCTCAGGATCCTGATGCATTCAATATCGCCGACATGGTAAATCGCAATGGAGATCGCGTGACCGCTCCTCCCAACTTGGACCCCGCCATCCTAACGCCCGTGTTCAACTCCGATCTCGTCACCACTCAGTTCATTGACTCTCCAGCACCTATGGTTTGGCCCATTGGACTTCCCACATATGCCATCGTGCGCACTGGCGCTGGCTCAGCTCTGACCTGCCGCGAACAGCGCGAAATGCTCCTCTTCTGGCAGTGGACTCTCACCGACTATGTGCCCAACGATCGTCTCCACGTGGACGGGTACTCTTCTATGGGCAGTGCTGCACATGCCTTGGTATTGGACCGTCTGAATCAGATCACTTGCATCAATACCGGTCTTCCTCTCCTGATGAACACCAGTTTGCCTCAGCACATCCCCACCAAAGGCATTTATGGTGTGATTGCGTCGGTGGAGATCCTCGGCCTCATCGTCATTATAGGCATTGGAGCGTATCTCTACAGAGATTGGCACAAGATCCCGCCTCCGGCTCTCTTCTTCTTCTTGGCGATGCTATTCGGTGCAGTGCTCAACTACGTCTCTGTCGGATGGTTCTTCATGATTCCCTCGCACACCGCTATTTGCACGCTCAGAAAGTGGTTCACCGGCATTGGTTTCTCGATCCTGTTCGCCGCCATCTTCGTGCGCGCCTTCCAAATTCAGTCCATCCTTCTGCTCTCCAAGTCCAGCAAGATCCTCTCTTCCAAAGCCAGACAAGTCAAGTCGCTCATCAGCTTGGTTGGCACCTTCTCCATCATCGTAGGCGTGCAGCTCGTGATTCTCATCATCTGGACCTCAGTCGATCCCTGGACGTCCATTCACCACAACGTTGACATCTTGCGTAACAACTACGACTTCATCTGCTCCAGCAACCACAACTGGATTTGGTTCGGTATCGAAATCGCATATTTCGGCATCTTGCTGTGCTTCGGATTCTACGTCGTCTACCGCTCATGGGACATGAAGCACTTGGTCATCGAGTCCAAATACCTCGCCATCTCCGTCTACAACAGCGCTGTTATCATGATCATCGCCATCATCTTGCTCTCAACATTGCCTTCTTCCGATAACCTCGTGTTCTACGTCTCTGCCGGCTCAATAGGTTTCCTCACAACCTTCTCTGCCGTGGCGTTCATCGGTCCCAAGCTCATGCGCATCACTGGAAGCAAATCCCACTCCACTGGCACTTCGGAGATGTCCACCACCAACACTCACAACAAACACAAATCCAAGTCAAAGGAATCTGCCTCTTTGGTGTAAAGACCTGTTGGGTTCCAAGAAACGAAGGAGAAGGCATCTCTTCTCTTCCGCGACCGGATGCCTCTCCTCCCCTTTCCCTCTCCCTTATCCATCATTTTGTCCTAATATAATTCTAAAGCGCCTTATACGATCTCGACACGCTTCCCTTTATAACTGTATTCCATTTTGCATCCCAGGTGGCCGACGGCGGAGTTGAGACTTGAAAGCGCTCGGGCCGGACATAGTATGATGATTTGAGGAGGTAATGCACGATGAAAAAGTTTGAAAATAACAACATACGTACTGCTTGAGAGTTTGGTGACACTTGAATCAACTGGCAGATCGCGAGAAGACCCCAGCCCGCAGCAGCTCGCTGGACGGTTTCCGCTCCCCCGATCATTCACTATCTTGCCACTGGTGGTACCTCATGTCTCTTTTCTGGTGCAAACTCTCTTCTTAACGACATCTTTGGCACCGTTGTAGCGTTAGGATGTCTTCCATGTCGTTCCCGTCTCGAACGAGTACCGTGCCACTTTTCTCTCTTCAAAAGCTCGTCACCGTCCATACTGAAGGCTATGAACCTCTTACTTTACCTATTCCAAGCTTCTTGGTGGCTGAGGAACCTAAGCGCACGACGTTTGGGTCCATGATGGCGAGTTTTGCCACCATCTCTGCGTTCGCAGGCATAGGGTCGTCTTACTCCCAACAAGACTACAATGCCGTCCCTGCACACATCTCTACTGTTGCCCAAGGAGGCTACGAAGGCAATGCGTACTTCGCGCTGTACTCTGCTAATAGTACGACGTCAGTTTGGTGGTTGAGATTTTCGCTCTCCCTTTCCCCTTGAGATTTTGCCTTCTTTGAGCTTCTACTGACCCACGTTGTAGATTATCTAATCTTCAGACATGTTGGTGAAAGTGGCGTCCCTCTTGTTCGGATGATGATGTGGTTTAAAGACCCGAATTTGAAGATCGTTGGCTTGGCGTTCAATCACAGCGCCCAATGGTTGGTTTGCGTTACTCAGGACTTGACTGTGTTTGTTCTGAATGTTTACTTTATGGTGGTTCACGATAACATGTCGCACCCGCTGAAGGTGATCCAGACGACGCGATACGCGCGAGAGAAGAAGACGAACTTTGCGGATGTGAAATGCTGGCGTAGTGGTGCTGGCGTTGAGTATGCGATCATTACAACTACTCCTGGCAATGTGCGTTTGGTCCATCTTGCTAGTGGTGATTATATCAAGGTCAAGGCGAAGACCTCGCTGGGGAAATTCCACATCTTGAGCGAACCCGGAGGTGCCGAGTCTCGTCCCTCTTCTTGGCTTCTCATCGAAACTCCTGGTCAGGGATTCTATCGTCTTCTGATTGGCCACTACTTGGACTCTGGCAAATACGAGGATTTGGCTTCCCCAGGAGCGGCGCAGAAGCAGGAGTTCCAGTTTTACTCGGTGAGCGTCTCCAAGAGCGGAAACGTCCAGTTGTCCGTGCAACAGACCGCTCGTGGCCCGATGGTACTCATTTTCGATCCCGAGACCAAGCAACTACAAGTGCATGATTCAAACTTGAGACTACTCTTCAGATACAACGTGCACACGCAAGCGGAGGTGAAGAGCGTGCACATCACGGAGAACCTCATCTTCGCCCTCACATCCCCTTCTCCTCATCACGGTCATCAACAGCAACAACACCAGCAACATCAACATGATACACTCCACGGAGCTCCAAACAACACCAACGCAAACAAGATACTCGTCTTCTCGCGCATCTTCTCGGAGGAGAAGCAGCCACCGACACCAATCATGCCATACCAAGAGTTCACACTTCCTGCATCAGAACACGTCAGGTCCGGATTCCTTCAGGGCTTTCCAAGACTCATTGCTTCCACTACCGGCTCATCGTCCCCGATCTCATCATCGACATCATCATCATCATCTTCAAATACATCATCTTCATCCACATCAAGTACAGCGGATGTCAATGGCAGCGGCAGCGACAGCAGCAGCGGTGGCGTTGCAATTGGAGCACAGTCTGGAAGTGGAAAGATGCACACGAGCAAAGCGAGACCGAGATCGGTGAGATCGTTCGTGGAAGTGAGTCCCATGTCTCTCTTTCTCACTGCACAAGGTGGTGTCAACTCCGGCTCCTCCTCTTCTTCTTCTTCTTCAACTTCTACATCAGCGTCTTCTTCAACTTCGGCAAACTCGACTAACGGTAGTGGAGCAGCGCCTGGAACGCAGAAGGACATGTTCTCCTATGCTCGAGTTCGTGCCTCCGCCGCCGCCTCTTCATCATCTTCTTCTTCTACTTCTGCTTCTGCTGACCCCTCGACCTCTGGTTTTGGCGAAAAGAGATCCCTGCCTATGTATTTGGACGAGAGAGGCGAATTGGAGTACGAAGAGTCCTTCGTCGATGAGTCTCGCGTGGATGGCGTCTTCTTCTGGACTGAGGAAGGTCTTTACGAGTTGCGGTCTACTGTTTCCCCCGAAGAGCTGTTCTTCCGATTCATTGAGCGCGTAGAGAAGAAGCAAGGCGAGGCGCTGGGACTTACCTTTGCTCTAGATGTGTGCAAACTGTACGAGTTGAGCGCGGACGAGCACTTCCGTCGAGGTCAGCTGGGCGATGCGCACGGTCTGTATCACTTGTCTAATGTGTCCACTCCGAAGCTGATTCGTCAATGGTTGAGCGTAGGTCGAATGGACGAACCAATATCGACGCTGAGAGTGATGTTGATGGGCGCCAAGGTAGGAGAGGCGAGGCGTCCTCTCATTGCAAACGAACTCATTCGATGTCACATTCAACGTCTCCTGAACCCATCCAAGAAAAGCAATCTTCGCAAGCTTCTTAACGTGAACGAAAGGTGTAGGGACGAGGAGCTCGAGGTATTCCTGAAGAACAACCCCGACTTTGACGAGGCCGAGATGAGGCAACTCTTCGACTCATTCGGACTCATTCGATTCGACCTCATCGTTGCACAAGCCAAGAGACACCTCAAGGTAACCCTCGATAGCCTAGCCGCTCAACGTGGCATTTCATACCTCAGCATGGAACACGTACGATTCCTGAGCGAGAACAACGCCATCGAAAGTGGAACGCTCAAGGTGGAGGACGCAAACACACTCCTCGCACACTTCCCTCTTCACATTCAACTCCTACACTACCTCACCGCTGTATCCAACATTCAAAACACGTTGCCAAGAATACAAGACCTACTGAACGACTTGGACGACGAGGCGCTCGCGCAAGTTTGTCGCTTCTTCGATCCTCAAGGACCATTCGTCGGACCCATGCTACACTCACACGATCACTCTCAACAACAACAGCAACAGCAGCAGCAATCACAAACAAACGCCTCTCCCTCAAAGAGACGAGGACAGGACTCGATGGTCGACGTCTCATCTTCCTCCATCGGATCACCACTTGATACCCACTCTTCATCGTCTTCTTCTTCTACGCACCAATCTGGAGCCAAATCAAGAGGACAACAGTTCATGGACGCGAGACAATTCGTGTCCCAGTGTGTCGAACTCTTCCTCATCGCGCTCATTCGCTTGAACCGTGGCTCTGAATCTCTTCCCCAATCATGGAATCACTCCCATATATCATCATCATCGTCGTCGTCGTCGCCATCATCATCCTTGCCCTCAGTTTCGACACATTTGCCTGGAGATTCCGTCATTGGCTCGACTCGCCTGTCGTTCTCCTCCTCCTTCCTCTCTTCCTCCCCCTCTTTGGTCCCTGTTGGTTCTTCGTTGAATACTTCCATGGCACTGAATGCTTCCAATGCTTCTGCGACCAATACCGATGACCAGGCCGTTTCTTCCCCTTCCTCTTCTGCTTCGATTGTGCATCCCTCTCTGGCTGCCGCCCTCTCCTTAGAATCTGTGGTTGAGCAAGCGAGCACGCTCTCTCCTCGTCGTCCTGCGCAGTTGGAGGCCTCCTTGGAGCGCAAGGGTGCCCAGCGCGGTTTGAAGACTTTGAAGGCGGTTTCTGTGTTCTGTGGCTTCCATCATACTGCGTTGCTTACGGAAAATGGTCAAGTGTTTACTTGGGGTGCTGGATCGAAGGGACAATTGGGACATGAGAACGTGAGCGATACGCTGTGGGTGCCGAAGCCCGTGGCTGGACTCTCGCTGGCCTCGATTGGAGAGCGTGTCTGGAAGGTTGCCTGTGGTGGCAATCACTCCCTCGCCCTTACTCAGTCTGGTCAGATCTACTCTTTCGGTTCGAATGCAAGAGGTCAATTAGGACTCGCGGATAGGGCAGATAGAACGGAGCCGAAGCAGGTGATCTTCGACGAGAACTTGCGTCATCAGATGGGCGCCATCATCGACATCTCGGCTGGATTCTGGCACAGTGTACTCGTATCTGAAAGAGGCGTTTGGACTGCAGGTGCCAATAGCTCACAAGCGGCTACAGCATTGCACTCTGAACTTGGCGATCAACTCTCCTTCACGCAACTCTCAAACCTTCCCACAGACTCATTCACTATGGTGAGATGCGGATTCGGACACACTGCGCTGCTGACTAAGAGAGGACGAGTGTATACGTTCGGAAACAACGAGTATGGACAACTCGGTTTGGGACACAACAATCCAGTCGACGCCCCTCAACAAGTCAGAGGTCTATTGGACGATAAGCATATTATTGACATCGCTTGTGGCTCCTTCTCCACGTTTGGGGTATCTGAGGTCTACTCCGTCTACGCATGGGGACAGGGAGCCAAAAACAGACTTGGTGTCATTCGAGGCTCCAGCTCCTCTTCTTCTACGAATATCGCTTCCAATGGCAATAACACCAACACCAACTCCGCCTTCACCAATAGCAACGATTCCGAGTTCGAGGAGATGTCTCCCATGAGGATTGACGCGCTTCAAGGTCTAGAGATCAACCGCATCTTTGCTGGGCCCAGCCATGCATTCGCAACGAGTTCCACTGGTAAAGTATACGTTTGGGGAGATTGTGAGACACCGATGAAGTCAAAAGCCAACGATCCGAGACTACCAGCGGCGCTTTCACGTTGGAGCGATTCTCCCATCATCTCCATTGGTTGTGGTGACGACTTTTCCGTGTGTGTGCTGGAAAATGGATTCGTATATACCTTTGGCAAGGGAATGTGTGGACAATTAGGACTCAACGACGAACATGATCATTGGGAGGCGAAACAAGCGTTTTTGAACACCTCACTCGTTGTCGAAGACACCTCCATCAACGATCTCACCATGCCTCCCAAGAGTCCTCCTCTCAACAACTCTTCCACTTCCAATACCACGATGCAACACGCTGGTGAGAAACTGGCATCCCTATCGAATCCACATGCAACTCCAACTCCTTCATCTGGTCAACCGAGTGCATCGGAGTCTTCATCGTCATCCACCACAGCAGCAACAGCACATTCAGACCAAGAATCAAGAGAAACGACACCTTCGACGTTGAGAAAAGGAGATCTCACTCGATCATCTTCCATCCTCAATGCATCCTCGTCCGTCTCTACCTACTCAGACCCTATGCTTCTGGAGCACAGTCTTATCGCGTTGACAAAGAGATATCGCCCATCAGCGATCCTTCTTCAATGTTTCATACTGGACAATTTGTCCGCTGCCTCTCTCGTCTTGGAACAGTGTGGCGCATGGGCAGCCTCTATTGATTGCAAAATCCGAATCTTACAAAGAGAATTCCAGAAAATGGAGGTCGTAAATGGCGGAGGCAGCAGTGAAGCTGGCGGAACACTCTCGTCCTTCGATATCGCTCAGCAAACGCATCTCTTGACTGAACTCTTGAAGGATTTGGCTCAACCTCATGTACCTCATCACGCTAGACAGGAAGGGCTGAAACACGTGCTGCAGATGTGGAAGAAAGTGGGCGCCTCGACTGCTACGTTGGAAGCGCTTTTGCGAGGCTCTTCGCTCGTAGTTGCTCTAGCCTCTCTCCTTCAAGATGCCTCAGATCCCAGCTCGTCGCATGACAACGTCAATGTTGGCATCGACAACAGTAGTGGCAAAGGAAACAAGATGCAATTCTTCGGTCTAGATTTCTCGCCAAAGTTCATGTTGAGAGTCGTACAGGCAGGCTTGGAAGAACAGCGAAGGAATGCCAACCACAATCTGACAGCGTCGAGGCGGACTGCGAGCATGGAACCCAACGGCGGTGCAAAGAGTGTCGTCTCTCTCAACTTGTCCCATGGTATTTCTTCAAGGCCTAATGCCTCTTCTACCTCTCCAAATGGTTCTTCAATGGCTTCTGTGCCGATATCAAAGGATGTTGCCTGGATTGAACGAAGGAACAACTTGGAAAAGGACATCAAGTTGCGCACCAAGATTCAGATCTCTCAACCTGCACTGGAGGACTTCATTCAACACTCCATGTCATCTTCCTCTACTTCATCGCCGTTTTCTTCAGGAAATGTGGCAGATCCTGATGTTACGTTCACGTGTGGACACACATACTCAGGTCGACGTTTCTCGCAGTCCACCATCCCTCTCTTCAGGGACAAGATGGCCAAATTCCCGGTACAACTACCTCTCACCGTAAAGCTTCTTTTGATGGACTTCCAATCCGCAATCTCACATACGGCATGCCCACCATGTGTCTACAATCATCTCAAAGAGAAACATGCTCCCTCACTTGACAGATGGAACCCTCAGTGATCATCCTGTCGTTACTCAATGTACTCCTCATCAAATGAAACAGTACTCCCAACCTGGGTCCAATGGTTCCCTTGGTTGGCCTGAAATCGGCTGGTCAAAATCAGTCGCCTGAAATCGTTGCAAGTGAGTGTGAAGGAATCACCTCGAGGATTTCGGGGGGTTCAAACAGCCGTTTCTAATTCCCAATTTAGGCGTCGTGAGGACTGTATTCCACCGTGATCCGATTTCCACGATTGCAGTCTTGTGCTTCATAGCACAGCTAGTTACCGTGCCCTGAAAGGAGCACCGCGGCTTCCCTCGGCTCAGTCGGCGGCCACTGATTGGTCATTGGTGTCCTTCACGTCTGCACATGTTCCGTTCTTGGTGAATTCGTCTTTCTTCTTCGCTGTTGTCGTATCCCTCCAACATCCGCCGAACAATCCTCATCTAAACCCGAAATATCGATGAAAGTAACTTGTTGGTCGAGGGCTAGCCGTTCCGGCAAACGATCCACGCTCATGGTCAGTTACCTGGCAAGAGGTCTGGTTGGACTCTCAATCCTCTCGACATCTCCCTCAAACGCTCAAGGCTCTCCCTCCCCCGCTCGATCCAATCACTTTCCATTGGAAATCGACTCGAAACGGACGCTCTAGATCAACGTGAGCACTTTGCTTCATCGAAGTTGTACAAGTAAAGACAGTGATCAAAGACGTGTCAAGATGGCCTCTCAGCGTGTCTCTTTGAATTCATATCGATATACGAGTCCCGCAATCGAAGAGAAAGTGAAAGAGACAAATTGTACAAGGGGACTCCAATTAATTGAGAGTAGAGAGGGACAGAGATCGATAAATGGCGATTACGCTAGATTCTGATGTACAGTTCGGGTACAATGCTATATTTGGGGTTGATCGACGATGCGACGGGGAAAATGGGGGTGCCAAATGGTGGGGGAGGTATGATGTATGCGGATATGTGTTGGTAGAATGGCAGGGAGTTGGGGGACGATCCTAAGCTGAATGGAGTTCCACAAGGTGAAGGAGCATTGTTGAAAGATAAAACTACACAAATGTACAAGGAGGTGACGAAGGCGAATGCTCCTCGATCGACGAGAGAGAGTTAGAGATGGAGTAGGAGAGAATGAGAGAGACGAGCGTTTTTTTTGCCTGCGCAGTGTCCGAAAGTGTATGCTTGGTACTGCTACTGTTGCTCTCACCATGAATTGGATCCAGTAGAACGTGTTGGGTCGATGAGAGTGCCGCTGGAGTGTTCGTCCGAGCTCTCCGTCTCCGAGTCCAGCGAATCCGACACATTCCAAGTTGTGATCCATTGCGAGTGTGGCGGTAGCTTCTGTGGCACTGAGTTGATGACGGGCACAGGAGGTGGGCTCATTTCGATGGAGGACAGTCCCACTCGGGCACGAACTTCGTTTTCGCTCGTGTAGAGTCTCGAGAGTGAATCGTAGTACCATCTCTGTAGCCGTTGAGTCTCAGTGATCTGTGGACTCATGTAGTACGATTTTGAGAGCATGCCAGGGTCGTAGGATGTATCTGGAGCGATGGAAGGGTTGATTCCCGATGAAGAAGAGATGATGCCATTGCCAGTCGCCGAGGAACCGCCATTCACATTCGCCATGCTTGTCGTGATGATTGAAGGAGAGCTACTTGAGCCGCTGGAGGCGGGGGAGGCGGCGTTGGAGGTGGAAGTTTGTGCAGCGGGCGAGACACCGACTGCCGCTGCCGCGGCCGCTGCAGCTGCAGCTACCTTTGCGAGTTGTTGTGCGGTGGAAGTTTGTGAAGGTTGCATGAGATTGGAGAGCATGGTGGGGTTGATGGCGCGTTTCGAGAGGCGTCGACGGGCGGCACTGCGAACGTTTGCGCCCTTGGCGGAAGAAGATGATGAAGCGCCTCGAGATCCCGCGTGGTGTGGGTGGTGCACGTGTCCAGCAGCAGGAGCGCCGCCACCGCCACCGCCCATCAAGTGGTGCATCGAAGACGCTGAGGACGTTCTCGACGATGAAGAAGTCGCTCCAGACGCATCTGCAAGTGTCATAGTGCCTGAAACCATGTGACCAGCGAGTGAAGAAGCAGGAGTCGTAGAAGAAAAAGAAGAAGTAGAAGAGGCGCTGATCAACTGTCCTCCAGCAGAAGAGGAGGTCGCCATCATTGCTTGTCCACTACCTCCTCCTCCCCCTCCTCCTCGCGCCGCGCCTGCCGCCTCCATCTCCAACTTGTGCATATCGGCAATCAAAATTTCACCCACGGAGACGTTCTTCGAGTGCGCCTTCTGGATGAGGTTCGCCTTCTTGTTTCGCACGTGATCCAACGTCTTTGTGCACTGTGGGTCCATGCGCATCAAGTGCGCGCGTATCTGTTGCACGTCCGGGAAGTTATCGGCACCCAACACATCTTTCAACAAGTCATACAGCACACGAGTCTCCTCCAAGTTCCACGTGCAACGAATGCGCTTTTGCGAGTCGGGCGTCGAAGGCGGGCTCGGTAACGTGCCCTTGTGCGCCTGATTGTAATTGGTCTTATCGCGACTGCGATAATAGTAGCCTTCCGAGGCAGGACCACCAGCGACGGGACCATGCCCGGCTTCCGCGGCAGCTCGCGTCACACTCAAGCGCCGACGATTCGCAGCCACACTACCAATGGAAATTCCGATCTGAGAGGCCGCCGAAGGCATTGGGGACAGAGGGGAGGGCTGCAGGGGGGACAGCGGCACTGAACGCTCCAACGCAGCGTCGGACACATCGGGCGCACTTCGCTTCACACGCATACTGGGCGTTGGGAGATGATCATAGGGCAAGCGTAAAGAGTCCAAGTAAGAAGTGGGTGTAGAGAGACCGTGTTGGGGTAGCAGACCGGGAAGAGAATGCGATGGGAAAGCACTCGGTGGCGTCAACCCAGAGCCATTGGTGGCGTCGGCAGCATGGGTCGTGAGTGGCTGTGGAGAGTTGGAAGTCGAAGAGGTGGAGCCATCGGTGGAGTGAGCGGGTGGGACGGCCTGGGACTGGTCGATGGAGTCGGACTCGGGCCCGAGCGTCATATCGTCTTCAGCGCTCGATTCGGACATCATATGTTCGGGAAAGAAGGTCTGTGTATCGGCGGGGAAGTCTCCAAAGAGACCCTCGAGCGGAGCAGAGGGAACCACGGGCAGAATGGTAGAAGGTGCCGAATGTGTGCCGCTGGCGAAAGCGTTGAAGGCGTTTGCGGCTGCTGCTGCGCCTGCTTGGTTGCCGTTCTGTTGTTGGGAGAACATGTTGGTAGCCACGGGGTAGTAGTAGTTGCTAAAGTTAGAACTAGCCGACAGAGAGGGACTGTAGGGCGCAGAGGAGGGGAAGAAGGCGTAGGGGGGCGCCGCCGAAGAGGCCGAGCCGAGAGAAGTCGAAGAGACTTGAGCCAGCGCTTGGTGAGGCGTGTAGTGAAGACCTGGCGCACCGACGACGACCGCAGAGGGTGAGACGTGCGAGGGGGAAGAGGACGAGAAGGGGAAGAACGTGGCGTTATCCAGTGAAGCGCTTGTGTATGTGCAGCGGACTGGCCACACGGGCACGCGGTTCTTGGAAGTGGTCTCTTGCTGAGAGAGAGAGAAAGAGAGAGGAGAGAAACAAGAGAGAAAACAAGAGAGAGAGAGAGGAGAGAAACGAGAGAGAGGGAGAACGCCCAACAGCAGCAGCGCAATGAAATGGCACATTCCAGACACACAACAAACACGTCAGTCTTTCCTTCTGTAGAATTGCATTTTAAAGGGAAAAAGGGACCGAGTTGCTTCACAGTCGCCAACCCAAACTCGTCGCCGTGGGACGGGAGGTGGTTACGGGGCGCGCAGTCCAAGACCTCGGCGCTCTGCAGTTCCGCTGGAGTCGCCCGCTCTCTGCGTGTCTCCTCTCTCACTCGGACTCCTCACGCCTGAACTGCTAACGCGCATACTACACATATGCGATAATCGCAATTCCAGAGCATCACGCGGCGCACTTCTCCAAAAGCAGCAAAGTGCTCGGCTCCTTGCCGCTCTTTGGTGTGGCTCTTCGTGCCTTTAATTCGTGCTTGTCGATTCCAATGACCAAGTGAAGAGTTCGCTATGGCGCGAGACAACAGTTCCAGTGCAATTCGCAGCCAATTGACTCATTCAGACGGCGTAACAACCGATACATGGCTCGCGACCTCGCGGTCTGCGTCAGCGGAACCTTCAACGACGGGGCATCTCCATGCAGGATCTACACCATCTCACCACACCTCGCTCGTACCACCAACAGGCGCTACACGCGCATTCTTTCGAGTTCTCTTGATGAAGATTCCTAGCGCGGCCTCAGAGGGGAAGAAACAAGGATTGCAACGTTGACGCAGTCACAATTCACGAATGCTGACGCGTACCTCTCTTAAATCAACGAGTTGTAAGGTCTAATTGACCTCACAGATTACTATGATGCTTTGCACACACTATTCTGTAGGAGAAGATGCTTCAAGAAACACCTATACCGGGCAGAGGTACAAAGAAGACTGGGATGTTGGCAGAAACACAGTTCAACCGAGGGCCTCGAGTTTTCAGCGAAGTCCACAGACCATTGCCTTTTTAGGCGGGCCGCCTTTGGAATGCCGGACTGAAGTTGGTCGAACTTGAGCTGCCTCCCATCCAGTCATCGTTAAGAGCTGCGTCTAAGCGCTCTTGTAGCAATTGCTACGGCAGCACTACGGTGCATTTCTCTTCGCGCGCTGAGGCATATTGCCGTCACACAAGGGCACAATCTCGTCAAACGTCCTTCGCCTATCTTGGCTCTTCTCCGTCTCCCGTCCTGTGCATCATACCCCCCTCGATAAAGCGAAATTTCGTTCGTCGCGATCTGAAACACAATAATGGGACAAGAACATAGTACTGCTCTCAAGAAGGCGTTCGAAACTCTCGATACAGGTGCGCGACCCATTACTCCTCTCTTGGTCTCGCGGCTGTCGCGCTTTATGTCTGGCTTTTGGCGCTCCTTCTGGCTACGTATTGCCTCTCTCTGGTCGTTTCCCCCTCTATACTTGTCGATCTATGCCTTCCGCCCTGCGATCTGTTGCTGGACATCAAAGGAAGGCCCCTACCGGGTAGTCCCGAGCTCGCAGGGAAGGAGGAGCTCCCTATTTCTCCTCTTCCCACGACTCTCTGTGTTGCTATGGCCCCTGTGTCTCTGCCATTTTCGCTCTTTCCTACCATCTTCTATCGACATTACTAACTAATTTGAATGTCTTATGTTGCTAAAGACCATAATGGCCAATTGAATCTCAAGGACATCCTGACAATCCAAGACGTAGGTGGTGTTGAGCATTTAGTACACAATGGACCTCTTCTTCTATACAGGGTGCGTCTTTTCGATGAATGAGTGGAACAGGAGAGTGTGGGAGGACGAAAGGAGCGCTACCGCGCCGTTGCTGTGCGCCTCTGCTTGAAGAGCTCGACTCCTGCCTGCGACCCTCTCTAACCCGCTTTGTGCCCTTCCTTGCCCTTTCCTGCCTTCCTTCCGATTCTCATGTTGTATGTGTGTGATTTGTCTACCTCTAGTTCGACAAATCAGGCGAGGGGTCGATAAACTACAGCGAGTTCACGAAGCTTTTGACCTACGTCAAGTCCAAGGAGAAGGAGCTGCGTGCTAAGGGTATTGGTCTGATGCGCAAGAAGGTTTGGTGCCCCATTGATCGTACAACCATGAATTTGTCGTATGAGCTATCGCGCGACTCATCCACGCCCGTCATCACCGGTCAGAGGCCCGAAGACGAGCCGCCCACCGAAGAGGACTTGGAGGAGGTCGAAGGTACCGTTCTTGCTGAGGAAATCTCCCGCGATGCTGGCGAATTCTTCGATCAAACTGTTGCTTCTATCGATGGTCGCAAGAAGTTCTTGAATTGGTTGTTTAGGATGACGGATACGGACAATGATGAGCAACTATCCACCGACGAGCTTTTGGTACTCATCCGCGCTCTCCGTCACGATGGCATCAACCCAGAAGAATTGACATATGATCCTGAGCGATTATTGAAGGATGCTGCGAAGTCTGGCAATGGATCAGAGGATAGTCAGGACCGATACTTCGCGACGCAGTTGTTGCACGAATATGACGTTGAGCACCGTGGGTATCTCTCGCCCTCCGAATTCCAAGTACTTGCTAGTCTTATTGTGAAGAATTACGAGTTGCGAAATGAGTATCAGGACAATTCTGAGTATCAGATCCGATTGAAAGGTTTCCGTCTCGCGCGTCGTTTGGGCAAGGGTGCCAATGGTGAAGTTCGTCTTGCGGTGGAATTGAAGACTGGTATTCGAAAGGCTGTGAAGATTGTGCCGAAGCGAGATATGGCGCATCTGTCGTCATTGGACACGGAGATCACTGCGATGATGTTGCTTCAGCACCCGCACATTGTGAAGCTCGATCAAGTTCAGGAGGACGACCAAAACGTCTTCTTCGTCATGGAATTGTGTGGTGGAGGCAATATCTCGGACTATCTGGATGGAAAACCGATCTCTGAGATGCTAGCGCGCTTCTACTTCCAGCAGATTGTGGAGGGTGTGAGCTACTGTCACGCCACTGGTGTCGCGCATCGTGACTTGAAATTGGACAACATCCTGCTGGACAACAACGCAAATATCAAAATCACGGACTTTGGACATGCTGGTATCTACAAGAGCGGTTGGGATGTGTTCCAGACACCGCTCGTAGGAGGACTCTGTCACTTGGCTCCAGAGCAGATCCTAGGTCACTCCTACAGTGGCGAGAAGCACGATGTGTGGTCTCTTGGTGTGATTCTCTACGTACTTCTCTCTGGGCATTCACCATTCACGTCGAACCATCCTCAACAGCTGTTGGAAGACATCAAGAACGTGAGATACGTGATGCCGAAGGACGTCTCGCCTGATGCCAAGGATCTCATCTCTCGCATGCTCGTCGCCGAGTCTCCAAAACGACCTTCCATTGCTCAGATCTCAGTACACCCATGGCTCACGAAGGGAAACGTAGATGCACCACTGCTCACATCATTCACTCTCCCCGTACCCTCTGGATTCTGGAAGCGATTCACGTGCACCTCTGAATCCATGTGCCACCTCCTCAAGCTTCTCGACATTGAACCAGTCTACAACTCATCCACCATACAGAACATCGCTGAGGAGCATATGGACGTAAGATGCCATTGGCCAGCAAAGGACGTGCGCTTCTCTTTCAAGGTCAAGGGCGAGAAGTCCGATGGTACCCAACTGCTCGAGTTCCGCCTCTCGTCGGGCGCCAGTCGCGAATTCCTCTCACTCATGACCAAACTCAAGTCTACGATCGCACAACGCATCCGAAGAAACCGACAACTGGAACAGCGCGAAGTTGCCTCCAATCTGCTTCTCAAGAGCTCTTCTGCATCGGTTACGACTCGTTCGCATAGCACTGGTCACGTGGCCTCGAAATCACATGGCACAGGAAAGGAGGATCGAATTAGCGACGAAATGCCCGTCGAAACTGATACGAGCCTGCGTCCTCAGATTGTGTCTCTTGCTGAACTTCAACAACTGGAAGCTGCTGCAGCTGCGGAGGCGAGAGAGGCGGATTCGAAGTCGCACCAGCCCGACGGAGAACATGGCAAGAAGAAGCGCTTGAAAGACTCCGCCTTTATTCCTCGCGATTATTCCATGCCTCGTGAGCGTACTACTACGAAGAGTGAGTTTGGATCTTCTTATACTACTACAGTGAATGCCAATGGAACGTCGATGATGAAGGAGTCTGGACATCATCCGAAGAGAGTGAAGGAGTCTGGAAGTTTCTCGAAGGAAACCACTCCCGACTCGTCCGAGAGTGAAAGCGATTCCCTCTCCACTTCCGCCCCCGTGCTCCATCGCCCTCACGCGCATCGCTCCAGCAAGAACACTCACGCCCTGCTCAGCGGTGCCGGCGGTGTCCATCATCAACACACGCCTCCAACAACATCGTCCACGTCATCAAATGCCACTGCTGCTGGAGAGGAGATTCGCAGATCTCGCTCTGTTCCCCACGGGGCTGTTCCTGGCGAAGAGGGCGAACGATCTTCCTCTCAGACTGCCATGCCGAGTGCTTCAGGATCGTCGTCTCATCACGCCAAGTCCCATTCCGGAGAGAAGACCTCCTACCAACATCAACCCTCCTCAACTTCCTCCTCCCTAGCTGCCACTACTACTACTCTCACTACAGCTACTACTTCCAGTCCCACTCAATCTGGATCTACCACATCAAGAAAACATCGAACGATTGCAGAAGACGCCGAGGAGCCCTCTCTTACCGCATCCAGCACCTCCGTCAAGGCACCCTTCAAAACGACTGATTCATCCAGGGATTTGACGAGCAGTTCAACGGCACATCACCATCACAAGGGAAGCAGAGATAAGACTTCGGAGACTTCCGAATCTCAATCGACTTCGAAGCGACACTCAAAGAAGCCCTCAGATGTTCCTGTGTCCATCCTCACCTCTTCCACGTACATCCCTGGCCAAGTCATGACTCAAATTCCTGGTCTGGTCGCCTACGGCAACGTCGCCTCTGATCCCTACCTTCCGTCCAAGAAGCGCACGTCCAAGTCCTCTTCGTCGTCTTCCACTGCCTCTCGTGCTCTTGCCGACTCAAAAACCATCGCTCGCAAGGCTTCGAAGAAGTTGAAGGGATCAAAGAGGAACGTGGACGTTGAGTCAGAGAGACCGACTTCGCAACCGATTCACCCGAGGAGCGCCTCCAGAGAGTACGGCGGTCACCACCTCCACCACCACGCTCATCAACCTCATCGCCACACTCACAGACGAAATTCTTCTTCTTCGTCTTCCAGTGGATATAGCTCGTTGAGCGATAGTGAGAGCACGTTGTCGTCGACGTCATCCAGGTCCAGTTCATCGGAGAGCTCAGACGAGAGCACTCGCTCAAGACGCTCTCGTAGTTCCGTGCGCTCTCGAGATAGAGCCGATTCGCCTTCCTCAAGAGCATCGTCCAGCGCAAGAGAGAGACCTCCCAAGAGCCGACCCTCATCTCCACATCCCCCCTCCTCTTCCTCAACATCCTCCCATCATCATCACCCTTCTTCTGCCCATCACTCCTATGGCCACCATAACAATCAACATCATCACCACCAACAACAACATCCTCAACCAACCTACAGCGCTGTAGCCGCCGCTGCCGCTGCCAGAGACAAGGAGAAGGAGAAGGAGAAGGAGAAGGAGAAGGAGAAGGAGAAGGAGAAGGAGAAGGAGAAGGAGAAGGAGAAGGAGAAGGAGAAGGAGAAGGAGAAGGAGAAGGAGAAGGAGAAGGAGAAGG
>Ga0307375_10001788_pt1 | contig 22868 bp, 19 predicted proteins | sample TR1MG_FD_202531 | JGI IMG/M metagenome (GOLD analysis project Ga0307375, IMG submission 202531) | Soil microbial communities from Risofladan, Vaasa, Finland - TR-1 | ecosystem: Environmental > Terrestrial > Soil > Coastal area > Acid sulfate soil | place: Finland: Risofladan, Vaasa | collected...
CTCGAGCAGCTTTGCCAGCGCGCGATCGAACGGATAGTCGGCTTCCGACCAGGTCTCGACGATTTCCCTGGCGGTGTGCCGGGTCATCTTCAACACCCCCGATCTCACGTGCACCAGGTGAGCGCTGTTCTTGCCTTTTTTTGCAACGATGGCGACATGCCGTTGCCGGTCCATCAACACCTGTCCGCGTGTCACATTCAGGACGGCAGGGATGAAATCGACGGTGCTGAAATCGGTAGAATCTTTGGCCATGGCGCCCGTTGTCATAATTAATATAGCAAGTGTGATGCGGTTTGCGTTAACTGGCAAACCGGTTTTGTAGCGCGGGCATTTCCGCTGAAGCCAGTCCCGCCCCTCCCCCGGCCTGGCATGAACTTTCCAGGGCATCTGAGCATTTCAAAAATGCACCACGATGGATTCAATTGCACCGCTACCGGGGCCGGATTGGGGCACGGGCAGCGGCCCCATCACCGGCATTATCGTTCAATATATTGACGAATATCATATTTATAATTTGGCATGCATGTTGCTCAATACCCTATGCAAGCTCGGACATTTTGTCCGGGACTATCATTACCTTGAGGTGAAAATAACATGACTGACCCTGCCAACTCAGAAAGCAAATCCAGGTGGTTCCATAATCGGTGGTGGCAACTTGCTTTCGGGCTCGTTGCAATGATGTCGATTTCCAGCTCGCAATACGCCTGGGCGATGTTTGTAAAGCCGTTGCAGGCTTACATGGGAACGAGCCTTGCCGCCATTCAGGTCACCTTTTCCATCCTTATCGTTTTGCAAACCTGGCTTTCACCGCTACAGGGGTACCTGATACAGAAATTCGGCCCCAGGCTATTGATTTCCGCCGGCGCAATAATGACCGGCGGCAGTTGGGTACTGGCCGCTTCCGCGCACGACTTGACCGGCCTGTATATCTCCTACGGAGTCCTCGGCGGGCTTGGAACTGGGATCATCTATGTCGGCATCGTCGGCTTGATGGTGCAATGGTTCCCCGACAAGCGCGGCCTTGCCACTGGACTGGTGGCGGCCGGCTACGGCTTCGGTGCAATCATGACGACATTCCCGATCGCGTCGATGATCAAGAGTTCGGGTTATGCCTCTGCGTTGACCGAGTTCGGCATTATTCTGGGCCTGGTTGGATTGGTGGCCGCGCAAGGATTGCGCCGTGCGCCCAAATCGCCCGGCCCGGAAAAAACATCCGCCGTTTCCGGAAAGGCGGTGCACCAGAGTAAGCGCGACTTTTCCCCGCGCGAGATGCTGAAAACGCCCGTGTTCTGGCTGTTGTTCGCGATGATGACCATGATGTCGACCGGCGGCCTGATGGTGATCTCGCAGATGGGCGCATTCGCGAAGGATTTCGGGGTAAGCGATGTATTGGTTTTCGGCCTGGCCGCGCTGCCTTTGGCAATGTCGATCGACCGGTTTACCAACGGATTGACACGCCCGTTCTTCGGCTGGATTTCCGATCACATCGGCAGGGAAAACACCATGACAATCGCGTTCCTGCTGGAAGCGGTCGCTATCGTGATGATGCTCGCGTTTAAAGAAAACGCGGTGGCGTTTGTGCTGCTCTCCGGCATCGTCTTCTTCGGCTGGGGCGAAATCTTCTCGCTGTTTCCCGCCACCCTCACGGACATCTTCGGCACCGGCAACGCAACGGGAAACTATGGTTTCCTGTATATGGCACAGGGGGTGGGCGCGATACTCGGCGCACCGGTTGCCGCGCTGCTGCATCAAAGCACGCAAAGCTGGGTACCCATCTTCGGCATCGTCACAATCATGGACGTGGCTACCGCACTGCTCGCATTTTTCGTGCTCAAGTCATGGCGCAAACGTATGGTTTCCCAACCCCTCGAAATGAACCTCGCAGCAGGCACGATTAATTAGTTGATAACGAACTACCTGTTGGCCGGATAATCACGCTATGTTGCCCGCCGTTTCAGCGGGGATGTCAACTTGGCAATTACTCCGGGTGATTACTCCGGCCACCATACCCGAAGACTCGGCGGATATAGTTTGGCAACAATCTGCCTGCCATCGGCATGGAACAAACAATTGATAACGGGTGCAAGAAATCGTTACCTTCACCGCCTCCGATCCACGTAACAACTTCAACAGCAGGCTCAACACAATCCCAGTCTGGTAGACTGGCATAAAGCAGCTCAATCGAATACTCGGCAATGGGCTCGGACATGACTGCCGGTGCGCCGAGGCTGGCTATGCAAAAACCTTGAATAAACACAACACATGACAAATACATCGAAGGCTGCTGGCGCAATGGCGGTCGCACCGCATTTTCTGGCAGCGCAGGCGGCCCGTGACATACTCGAGGACGGCGGCAACGCAATCGAGGCGATGGTAGCCGCAGCCGCGACCATCGCGATGGTTTATCCGCACATGACCGGCCTCGGTGGCGACGCGTTCTGGCTGATCCACGAACCGGGACAGGAACCTGTCGCGATCGATGCCTGCGGCGGTGCAGCCGCCGGATTGACCACGCCGTTTTACACCGACCGGGGGTTGAGCAGCATCCCGGTGCGCGGGCCGCTGGCTGCGAATACCGTCGCAGGCACGGTGTCGGGCTGGGAGCGCGCGCTGGAAATCAGCACGCTGCGCTGGAACGGAAGCATGCCCTTGTCGCGGCTGTTCGCCGATGCGATCGGACATGCGGAACGCGGCGTGCCTGTTACCGCCAGCCAGATGCGCAGCACCACCGCCAAGCTGGCGGAGCTGGAGCGGCAACCGGGTTTCGCCAATTGCTTTCTGGTCGACGGCAAGCCGCCCGCGCAAGGCAGCCTGTTTTTCCAGCCGCGCATGGCGGCGCTGCTGCGCCATTTGAGCCGCGCCGGCCTGGACGATTTTTATCGCGGCGAACTGGCGCAAACGATCGCGGCGGACCTGGCGGCGATCGGCAGCCCCGTTGCGCTGGGCGATTTGAACAATTACAGGGCCGCGCTGGTCAAACCGCTGGCGCTGGCGCACAGCCTGGGCACGATCTACAACCTGCCGCCGCCGACCCAGGGGGCGGTATCGCTGATGATACTGGGCATCCTGGACAGGCTGAACCTGAAAGAAATCAAACCCGACAGCGCCGACTACGTGCATTGCGTGGTCGAGGCGACCAAGCAGGCGTTCAGGGTTCGCGATGCAGAAATAACCGACCCGCGCTATATGCGCATCGCCGCGCAGGATTGCCTGAAGCCGGAATTTCTGGCCCCGTTGGCGGGCGCGATCAGACTCGACCACGCGCTGCCCTGGGGCAAGGGCAGCGGTCCCGGCGATACCGTATGGATGGGAGTGGTCGACAGCCAGGGGCGCGCGGTCAGTTTCATCCAGAGCATCTACCACGAGTTCGGCAGCGGTGTGGTGCTCGAACAGAGCGGGCTCAACTGGCAAAACCGCGGTTGCAGTTTTTCGCTGGACGAAAACGCGCTGCATGCGCTCAGGCCGGGACGCAAACCATTTCACACGCTGAACCCGGCGCTGGCGCGACTGCATGACGGCAGGGTAATGGTGTACGGCACGATGGGCGGCGACGGCCAGCCGCAAACCCAGGCCGCGGTGTTCACCCGCGCCATCGTCTACGGACAGCACCTGCAGCAGGCAGTGAGCGCGCCGCGCTGGCTGCTTGGACGCACCTGGGGGTTGCCGTCTGAAACATTGAAACTTGAGGCGCGCTTCGGCGCGGAAATCGTCGAGTCGCTGCGCCGCCGCGGCCACCAGGTCGAGATGCTGCTGGATTTCGATGAGGCAGCGGGACATGCGGGTGCGATCGTTCGCAATGCCGACGGTACGCTGGAAGGGGCATCCGACCCGCGCAGCGACGGCGGCGTTGCCGGATTCTGAATCGCTTCGGCGAGCAGATTAAAAGCTTATTCCTTGCCGATTCGCTGCCAAAAGAATTACTCCGGTTTATCGGCCTTTCGTCTCAGCCACTTTCCCGTAACCGGCAAACCGGTTCTGCGCATCCCGAAACTCCTGAGCGCTCAGCAGCACCGGCTCGCCGGCCTGCAATGCGCGCAAATACATCTCGCTGAGGGTTTCGACTTCCATCGTATTACGATACGCCCCGGCGAGATTCGCGTCCGCCGCGATCATGCCGTGATTCGCCAGCAGACAGGCCTTGCGTTCATGTAACGCGGCCAGCGCATTATCGGACAAACCCTGCGTACCAAAAGTGGCATAGTCCGCACAGCGTATATTGTCGCCGCCCAGCAGCGCGATCATGTAATGGAACGGCGGAATATCCTTGCGCAAACAGGCCAACGCGGTTGCCGCAACGCAATGAGTATGGATGATTGCGCCAAACTCCTGGCGCTGCGCGTAGATGTCGCGATGAAACAACCACTCGCTGGAAGGCTGCCATCGCCCGCGCGATGCGCCGTCCATCCGCACGAACACGATGTCATCTTCCGTCAGACCCTCCGCACCCATACCGGAAGGCGTGATCAGCATGCCCTCGCCATACCTCACGGAAAGATTGCCGGAAGCACCGCGATTCAAACCCTGTTCGTCCAATCGCGTCGTGATGCGCACCATTTCGCGTCGCAGTTCGGTTTCGTTCATGCAGCCTCCTGTTCCTTCAACACCCGCATCGCCTCGGCATTTGCCGCGACCACACCGCGCTCGGTGATCAATGCCGTCACCAGCCGCGCCGGGGTCACGTCGAAGCCGTAGTTGGCGGCGCGTGAATTATTTGGAGTCAGTTGCACAGTGCGCACCTGCCCGTCATCGCACAGCCCGGAGATGTGCGTCACCTCCTCCGCCGCGCGCTGCTCGATCGGAATCTCCTTGACGCCGTCCTGCAGCACCCAGTCTATCGTCGGCGTCGGCAGCGCGACATAGAACGGCACGCCGTTGTCGTGTGCCGCAAGCGCCTTCAGATAGGTGCCGATCTTGTTGCACACATCGCCGCGCGAGGTGACGCGGTCGGTGCCCACGATCACCATATCCACCATGCCGTGCTGCATCAAATGCCCGCCGGTATTGTCCGCGATCACCGTGTGCGGCACGCCATGCTGCCCAAGTTCCCACGCGGTCAGGCTGGCACCCTGGTTGCGCGGGCGGGTCTCGTCCACCCACACATGCAGCGGAATGCCCGCGTCGAACGCGTTGTAGACCGGCGCCAGCGCGGTGCCCCAGTCCACTGTCGCCAGCCAGCCGGCGTTGCAGTGGGTGAGGATGTTCACTGTAGATTTCTTTTTTTCATAAATGGCTCGAATCAACTCGCCGCCATGCCGGCCTATGCTCGCGTTTATTGCCACATCCTGGTCGGCGATGCGCGCCGCCTCCTGCCAGGCCGCTGCAGCACGTTCACCTTCTGGCAACGGCGCGAGCAAGGCACGCATGCGCTCTATGCCCCAGCGCAGGTTTACCGCGGTCGGACGCGCCAGAAGCAGCTTGTTGCAGGTCGCTTTCAGCGCCGCGTCCGAGGCGTGGTGTCGCATCGACAGCGCCACGCCGTAAGCCGCGGTCACGCCGATCAGCGGTGCACCGCGCACCTGCATGTCCCTGATCGCGCGCTCCGCGTCGCGCATATTTTCCAGACGCAGCGTGGCAAATACATGCGGGAGTTTGGTCTGGTCGATGATCTCCACCGCTGAATTGTCGGCGGTGGGCCAGATAGTGCGGAAAGGCGTGCCGTTGATTTTCATGGTAAACAGGATTGCCAATCTTTATACATCGCCCTGGTTTCCACCGTGCTTTACCGGTAAACCTAGTGCAGCGCGCAAGCGTGGTCGGTTGTACCCTGCTCTATTTGCAGGGTACTGTGCTGGACGGAGAAGCGCTCTTTCAGTTCCTGCACGATATTGTCGATGAATATATCGCCGGGATAACCTGCCGGGATAACCAAATGGACCGTCAAAGCACTTTCCGTCGTGCTCATACCCCAGATGTGCAGGTCGTGGATGTCGGTAACCCCCGCACATTGGCGCAGAAAGCTATCCACGGCGGACACATCGATGTGTGCCGGAACGGCACTCAATGCAAGCTGAACCGACTCGCGCAACAGGGACCAGGTACCGATGACAATCACGATGACGATGCACAGACTGACCAGCGGATCGAGCCAGTACCAGCCCGTGTAGATCATTATGATTCCGGTGATGACCACACCCAGCGACACGGCAGCATCAGCGGCCATGTGCAGGTACGCTCCGCGCATGTTCAAGTCGCCCTTGCTGCCTTTCATGAACAACCATGCGGACAAACCGTTGACGATGATGCCTATCGCCGCCACCAGCGTCACCGTGAGTCCGGCCACCACGGGCGGTTGCGCGAAGCGCTGGATGCCCTCCCATGCAATGGCACCGCTCGCCACCATCAGGAGCATGGCGTTCGCCAGCGCAGCCAGAATTGAAGTGCTGCGCAGGCCATAGGTGTAGCGCTCGCTCGGGGCCCTGCGCCCGAGAATCACCGCACTCCATGCCAGTATCAGCCCCAGCACATCCGAAAGGTTGTGCCCCGCATCGGCCATCAGCGCTGTCGAATTGGCAATAAAACCATAAGTGAATTCGATCGCGACAAAAGCCACGTTCAGGGCGATGGCGATGGCGAAGGCACGGCCATTGCCATTTGGATCGACATGATGGTGATGGCCGCCATGCGAGTGACCGTCGTGATCGTGATCGTGATTGTGTTCCATCATTCTGGTGCCATGTGAGGTCGGGAGAAATTGTCCGGCATTTTACAATCAAGCAGGCCATGCAACCCGTGCGCTGATTTATTTAATTGTCTCGCGGGATGTGCCTACACCGTTTAAAGGGATGGATGCATCCAAAAGTGCACGATGAATCGTGAACTTGCTTCAATCCCCCTCGAACTCGCACAGGGAAAACACTTTATGGCCGTGTTCCTCCAGCCTGGCGCGTCCGCCGATGTCGGGCAGGTCGATGATGAAGCAGCATTCGACGATCTCGCCGCCCATCTTGGCGATCAGCCTGCAGGCCGCTTCCGCGGTGCCGCCGGTGGCGACCAGGTCGTCCACCAGCAATATCCTTTCGCCCTTGCCGAATGCGTCGGTGTGGATCTCGATGCGGTCGGTTCCGTATTCGAGTTGGTAATCGTGGCCTATGGTCTCGGCGGGCAGTTTTCCCTGTTTGCGGATCGGGATGAATCCCTTGCCCAGCGCGTAGGCCAGCGGCGCACCAATGATGAAGCCGCGCGATTCGATGCCGGCGACCTTGTCGATCTTCACGTCCCTGTAGCGGCGCACCAGTTCATCCACCGTGACACGAAGGCCGACCGGGTCTTTCAGCAGGGTAGTGATGTCGCGGAACTGGACGCCCTGTTTGGGATAGTGCGGGATGGTGCGGATTCTCGATTTTATGGTCATGGTCTAGTCTGCCTAGGAATATTTTGGAGCTATTTTGCGTTCAGCATTCGCCCGGCAACAGCGGACAACTTCTCAACCATCGCTTCATCACGGGATTCCGGCGCGGTGATGATCGCGTATTGCAATGCGCTTCGGCAGGCGCAAGCGCCTGCGCTGGCATCGTCGTGCACCAGCGGAGCAACGCGCTTTACCAGCGATCGCGCCTTGTCGGCATTCGCCAGCAGCACTTTCACGATCGCATCCACGGTAACATCGTCATGATTCGGGTGCCAGCAGTCGTAGTCGGTCACCATCGCGACCGTGGCGTAGCAGATCTCGGCTTCGCGCGCGAGTTTCGCTTCCGGCATATTGGTCATGCCGATCACGTCGCACTGCCAGGAACGGTACAGCTCCGATTCCGCCAGGCTGGAGAACTGCGGCCCTTCCATCACCAGATAGGTGCCGCCGCGCGCAGCCGGGATGCCGGCCTGTTGCGCGGCTCCATGCAGATGATCGCCGAGACGATGGCACACCGGATGCGCCATCGAGACATGCGCGACCAGGCCGTTGCCGAAAAAACTCTTGTCGCGCGCGAAGGTGCGGTCGATAAACTGGTCGACGATCACGAACATGCCCGGCGTCAGATGCTCGCGCAGCGAGCCCACCGCGCTGACCGACACGATATCGGTCACGCCGAGCCGCTTCAGTGCGTCGATGTTGGCGCGAAAGTTGATGTCCGACGGCGGTATCTTGTGCCCGCGCCCATGGCGCGGCAGGAAGGCAACGGGCTGCCCGTCCAGTTCTCCGATCAGCACTTCGTCGGACGGCTCGCCGAACGAGGACGCTGCCTTCACCCAGCGCGTATTCGCCAGCCCCCCGATGTTGTAAACACCGCTACCGCCGATGATGGCCAACATTTCTAACCCCTCATAACCCTAACCATACAAAAACCAAAAACGGTTTATCCACGAAAAACACAACAGGCACTAAAGAATTCAACAACCATAATCAACTAAAAATCAAATTCGGAAATTGGGTTTATTGATTGTGATATTTTTTCGTACCTTTCGTGCCTTTCGTGGACTGAATGCCTTTCAGCTATACCTCAAACCACAACCGGGACGCGTTCAGTCCGCGCGCACATCAATTCATAGCTGACGGTTCCGGCTGCACGTGCGACTTCTTCGATCGGCATGCCCTCGCCCCACAGCACCACACGGCTACCGACACCGGCTTGCGGCAAGGTGCTCAGGTCCACGCACAGCATGTCCATCGAAACGCGGCCCAGCGTCCGGGTGCGTTGCCCGTCCACCAGTATCGGTGTGCCGCTCAATGCATGACGCGGATAACCGTCCGCGTATCCGCAGGCGACGATACCGATGCCCATACTGTGTTCGGCGCGGAACAGCGCTCCATAGCCGACTTCGTCGCCGGCGCGCAATTCCTGTGTGGCGATGATGCGGCTATTCAGCGTCATCACCGGTTTCAGCCCGAGTTCCTGCGCGCTGACTTCGGCAAACGGCGACGCGCCATACAACATGATACCGGGACGCACCCAGTCGCCGTGCGCTTCCGGGTAGCGCAACAGCGTTGCGGAATTCGCCAGCGAGCGCGCCACCCGATATGAAGCGGCAAGATCGTTGAACAGCGCGAGCGGTTCGGCAATGCCGCGCGACTCGTCTGCATTCGCGAAATGGGTCATCAGCGTGACATCGCGCACCGCGCGATGGCGGCGCAGCTGATCCATGGTCTGCGCGACCTGCTGCGGCGCAAAACCCAGCCGGTTCATGCCACTGTTGATCTTGAGCCAGACATCCAGGGTCCGGCTCTCAGGATACCCATCCAGCATCGCGATCTGCCAAGGACTATGTATCACGCAGGTCAAACGGTATTCCGCGATGACGGGCAATTGTTCCGCGCTGAAACAGCCTTCCAGAAGCAGGATGGTCTGGCGGTAACCCGCCTCGCGCAGTCGCACCGCATCTTGTATATCCAGCAGCGCATAACCGTCCGTCGCCGCCAGGGCCTCTGCAGCGCGCATCAGCCCATGGCCGTAACCATCCGCCTTGACGACGGACATGATGCGTGCGGAAGTGGTACGGCGCGCCACCCGGAGATTATTCTCCAGCGCGCTCAGGTCCAGATTGGCCTGTATCGGACGGGGCATGGAAGTCGATTTATCGCAAGGGTTTTAAGATGGACGAATGATAGCAGGGGTCATACTTTCGTGTTATAAAACAGTTTGAAAAACAAGAACTCGGTTTAATGAATCCCGGCTTTCACACCTTCCTTGCGGCGCAATTTCTTTGGCCACGGCCGGTCTGCGTTGCAGACTTTAACGTGCTGCGCACATCAGCCTGCGCCGAAAGAGCATGAATCTCGGCTTTTATACCATCCTTGCGGCACAGTTCTTTTCCGCGCTCGCGGACAACGCCCTGCTGTTTGCCGCCATCGCATTATTGCAATCCATGCATGCGCCAAACTGGTATACGCCGGTATTGCAGGAAGCTTTCATACTCTCCTACATCGTTTTGGCCCCTTTCGTGGGCGCATTCGCCGACTCGCTGCCCAAGGGCCACGTGATGTTCATCAGCAACAACATCAAGATTCTGGGATGCATCGCGATGCTGTTCGGTGTAGATCCGCTGCTCTCCTACGCGGTGGTCGGTCTGGGCGCGGCGGCCTATTCACCGGCAAAATACGGGATCCTCACGGAGTATCTTCCCGCCCGCCAACTGGTAGTGGCAAACAGCTGGATGGAAGGATTGACCGTGCTGGCGATTGTTCTGGGCGCCGTGCTGGGCGGCATCATGATCAGTCCTGAAATTGCCCAGCCGATGCTGCAATGGTGGGATGTGCCTTTCATCGATACCGGCATCGATACTCCGCCCAAGCTGGCGATTGCCATCATCGTTGGCATCTACATCGTTGCAGCCGTGTTCAATCTGTACATTCCCCAGGTGGCGATAGACCACAAACCGGTCAGCCGCAATCCGGTTTTTCTGCTTACCGAATTCTGGCATTGCTTCAAGTTGTTGTGGAAAGACCCGCTTGGCCAGGTTTCGCTCGCGGTCACCACCCTGTTCTGGGGCGCCGGCGCCACGCTGCGCCTGTTGTTGCTCGGCTGGGCGGCAGTGGCGCTGCATTACAGCATCAGCTCAGCCGCACAACTAACCGCATGGTTCGCGATCGGTATCGCGATCGGCGCGGTGCTGGCGGCAAAGCTGGTCAAGCTGGAACACTCGGTCAGGGTCCTGCCGGTCGGCATCGCCATGGGTATCGCGGTGATCATCATGATCCCGATCACCAACAGCACGCTGGCGATTCTGTTGCTGATCGCGATGGGCGCGATGGGGGGCTATTTCGTGGTGCCGATGAATGCGCTGCTGCAGCACCGCGGCCATCTGCTGATGGGTGCGGGACACTCGATCGCGGTGCAGAACTTCAACGAAAATCTGAGCATCTTCGCAATGCTGGGTTTGTATGCGCTGATGGATAAACTGAATCTCAGCATCTATCTGATCCTGCTGGTGTTCGGACTGATGCTGTCCGGCATCATGGCGATACTGTACAGGCGCCACGGGCATGACCAGGATCTGGGACAGATGTAGCCCCACCGGGCCATCTCTACAGAAATTGCCCCGGGATTCACACGACAACGATAGCCTGCCCGTAATCGCAAACCACCACCCGGTCGCGCCCTGCCGCTTTGGCCCGATACAATGCTCGGTCGGCCGATTTCAGCAGTACATCCAGAGAGCGATCATCATCGGGTATAACGGAAGCCACGCCGCAGCTGACCGTGACATGGCGCGTTGATGCCGCATGATGCGGAATATTCAATTCGGCGATTTTCTGGCACAGGCGACTGGCAAGCCATCTCGCGCCATCGGCACTGGTCTCTCCGAGCACCAGCACGAACTCTTCGCCTCCATAACGCGCGACCAGATCCGTCGGCCGTTGCCCGATCTTCGCCACTTGAGAAGCAACACTTTTCAGACATTCATCCCCGGCCTGGTGACCATATTGGTCGTTGAACAGCTTGAAATGGTCAACGTCCACCAACACCAGTGAAATAGGCTGCTTCATCCGCTCGCAACGCCGCCATTCTCGTTTGCCATAATCGTCGTACATCCGGCGGTTGGATATCCCCGTCAACCCGTCCATGGTGGAAAGCCTCAGCAACTCCTTGTTGGCGGAATTGAGTTCATTCGTGACCAGGACCAATTCACGCTGCATTCCAACCAGTCTTTGCATCGCGCGTATTTTCGCATGCAGCACAACTTCGCTTACCGGCTTCATCAGGTAATCATCACCGCCCGCGTCAATGCCGCGCGCCAGATCATCATCCGTGTTCTTGCTGGTCAGGAAGATAATCGCGGTCCAGTCCACGCTGTCTTCCAGCGCCCGAATATTGCGCGCGACATCGAAGCCGTCAATGTCCGGCAATTGCGCGTCGAGCAGAATAAGGTCGGGACGTTCATTGCGGCATATCTCCAGCGCGTCCGAACCCGACTCTGCAACCAGGGGATGATTTATCCCCATCCGTCTCAGGTAATTGAGCAGCACCTTTATCGTAACCTTGCTGTCTTCCACGACCAGTACTTTTAGTGCGTTTTCATTCATTCCCATGGGCGGTATTATTTTTCTGTTGGTTGTTCTGATTCATGCATTTTGTGTTGCGCAACGCAAAGATCCTGCCACGCCTTGGCTTTTTCGGAAGGGCTGCGCAGCAAATAGGCAGGATGGTATGTGACGATAACCGGTGTACCGCGATAGTCGTGCAGCTTGCCGCGCAGGCTGGCGAGCGTCGCGTCCCTGCCGAGCAGTGCATTCGAGGCGACCTTGCCCAGCGCCACGATCAGCTTGGGTTTGATCAGTTCGATCTGGCGCTGCAGATAGGGCAGGCACGAAGCGATCTCATCCGCTTCCGGGTTGCGGTTACCGGGCGGGCGGCACTTTACGATGTTGGCGATGTACACGTTGTTGCCGCGTTTCAGTTTGATCGCCAACAGCATGTTGTCCAGCAGCCTGCCCGCCTGTCCCACAAACGGCTCACCCAGCGCGTCCTCTTCCGCCCCCGGCCCTTCGCCCACGAACAGCCAGTCGGCATGTTCGTCGCCCACGCCGAACACCGTCTGAGTGCATCCGGCGCGCAGCTTGCAGATGGTGCAGGCGCTCACCCGCTTCTTCAGTTGCGGCCAGTCAAGTTCTGCCACGCCGGATACCGGGGAAACGGCAGGAATCCCGCTGGTTTCGGTTTTTGCCGGCCCGCGTTGCTCGACCGGGACGACCGGGATTTCCGCTACACGTGCTGCGGCTGAGCCCTGGGTCGCGATTGATGCCGAAGGCGCAGACTGAACGGCGGCATCAGGAACAGGCATGTCGCCGGCCGTAACGGGCAGCGGCGACTCCCGCCGTTTCCACTGCGGGTAGAGATTCAACTCGCGCAGTATCGCTTCACGCCTGTCCATCGATCTCTCCCGTCAATCTGCATGCCATCGTGATCGCATCTTCTCCGCCCCCGGTGTTCCTGTAATAACCTTTGCGCAAGCCGATCCCGACGAAACCGGCACTGCGGTACAAGGCCAGCGCTGCGGCATTGGACGCACGTACTTCGAGATACACCCTGATCATATTCTTCCCGCATGCCATGTCGAGCATTTCGAGCAGCATCGCGCGCCCCACCCCCTTGCGCTGCTGATCCGCCGCCACGCCGATGTTCAGCAACTCGGCTTCATCCACGACCGGCATCAGCACCGCATAGCCCCTTATCACACCATCCGCCACGTCTACACGGCAAAAATAGCCATTCCGCATCGCATCGACAAAATTGCCGCGCGTCCAGGGATAGGCCTGCACCGCCTGCTCGATCGCGAACACCGCATCGATATCCGCCGGCACCATGTCGCGCATCAACGCGCCACTCTTTCGCTGGTCTTCAGGGCCACCTTGTCGCGCAGATAAAGCGGCAGGGCCTGTGCTGCGTCCACGCCGCGGCCGGCAGCGAATTGCGCCGCGCCGATTGCGGCTATCGCCGCGGCCTGCGGCACCATGCTTGAATCGATGCCGGACAGCTGTGCGGCATATCTTTCTTCCAGTGCGTTGCCATGCGCGGCAAAACCGCTGCCTGCGCCGAACCAGTTATCGCCCTGAACCGGGGGTGCATCCTCCGGTTTGCACAGGCACGGCTCGCTCACCACCGTCCAGACATCGTCATTTCTCTCGTACACCGCGTGATAAATCTCGCCCATGCGCGCATCGAGTGCCGCGATCACGCGCGGCTTGCCCGATGCTTCAGCCAATGCTTCCAGCGTGCACACGCCGGCCACGGGAAGATTTGCGCCGAACGCCAGGCCCTGTGTCGCTCCGCAGGCGATGCGCACGCCGGTGAACGAACCCGGCCCTTTGCCGAAAGCGATACCGTCGACTTGCGCCAGCCTGATGCCGGCTTCATTCAACAGCGCGTCCAGCATGTCGATCAGCAACTCGGAATGTTTTTGTCCGGCCAGTTCGGAACGCTCCAGGACCGCACCGTCGTGCCACAGCGCGACCGAGCAATATTCGGTGGAAGTGTCTAAAGCCAATATTCGCATTAGAAAATCTCTAAGAATCGTAGCGAGCGATTTGAGAGCAAGGCGCACGGAGCACAGCGAACGAGACATACCAAATGGGTAGGCGAGAAACGAGCACCGCGCAACGCTGCTATCGAATCGCGCAGTAGATTATTAGAGATTTTCATCAATCGGCCAGCAACAGAACGATGGCCTGCGCCGCGATCCCTTCGCCGCGGCCGGCGAAGCCGAGCTTTTCGGTGGTGGTGGCCTTCACGTTGACGGCGCTTTTCTCCACGCGCAGGTCGGCGGCGATGTTGTCCACCATCTGGAAAATATGCGGCGCCATCTTCGGTGCCTGCGCGATGATGGTCGCATCCACATTCGCGACGCGGAAACCCTGCTCGCGCACCAGGTGCAGCGCTTCGCGCAACAGGATGCGGCTGTCGATGTTCTTGAATTTTGCATCGGCGTCGGAGAAATGCCGGCCGATGTCGCCCAGTGCCGCCGCGCCGAGCAGCGCATCGCAGATCGCGTGCAGCAGCACATCCGCATCGGAGTGCCCGAGCAATCCTTTCTCATACGGGATCTCCACCCCGCCGATGATCAGCTTGCGCCCCGCGACCAGCTGATGGACATCGTAACCCTGACCGATACGCATGTTTATTTTCCCTGTTTGGTGAGCAGCAATTCCGCCAGCAGCATATCCTGCGGATAGGTGACCTTGAAATTGGATGATGCGCCCAGCACGAGCTTTGGCTGCAAGCCCAGCGCCTCGACCGCCGACGCCTCGTCGGTAAATCTGCCGGGCTGCTGCAATGCCTGCGCCAGCAGTCCGGCACGAAACATCTGCGGTGTTTGCGCCTGCCACAAGTGCTCGCGAACCTCGGTGCGCAGGATGCGCCCATGGTCATCGGCGCGCTTCAGCGTATCCGCCACCGGCACGGCAAGAATGCCGCCCACCGGATCGTCGCGCACTTCGTCTATCAGTCCGGCCAGATGAGCCTGCGTCAGGCAGGGACGCGCCGCATCGTGCACCAGCACCCAGTCGTCCGGCTCCAGCTCGGAAGCGATCAGGCCGTTGCGCACTGTGTCCGAACGCACCTCACCGCCGCAATACAGGGTTTGCAGCTTGTCGCCGAAACGCGACCAGTCATAGCTGTGGAACAGCTTGTCTTCCGGGGCCAGCACCACGAACACGGTGGAAATCTCGGGGCTGGAGCACAGCGTATTCAGCGCGTGAGCGATCATCGGCTGCCCCGCCAGCGGCAGGTACTGCTTGGGCAGTTCGTGCTCCATGCGCGCGCCGAATCCGGCAGCGGGGACCAAAGCGTGAAATTCATTCATGGCGTGATTGTAAATTAAAAGTTTGCCCGCGCGCTTGGCTTATAATGCGCACCTTTGTTTCAGGTTGTCCGTCGTGCTTTTCTTTTCAAAACATTCACGCCCCCGTTATACCAACCTGCAGGGTTCGTCCGACGCGCTGGCATTGGCCCAATACGCCGAAATCAACACACCCGTTGTCGTGATCGCCACGAATGCGCTGGATGCCCAACGATTGGTGGAAGAGATCCCGTTCTTCAATCCCGAACTGCGTGTTCATTTGTTGCCGGACTGGGAAACCCTGCCCTACGACCATTTTTCGCCGCACCAGGACCTGATTTCGGAACGGCTGGCAACGCTGCACCATATCCGCAGCGAAGCCTGCGATATCGTGATCGTACCGCTCACCACATCGTTGTATCCGTTGCCGCCGGTGGAATACCTGGCCGCATTTACCTTCTTCCTCAAGCGCGGCGAAAAACTCGATCTGGACAAGCTGCGCGCGCAGATGACGCTGGCCGGTTACAGCCATGTTCAACAGGTGCTCTCACCCGGCGAATACTGCGTGCGCGGCGGCATCATCGACCTGTTCGCGATGGGCAGCGTGCTGCCGTATCGCATCGACCTGTTTGACGACGAGATCGAATCCATCGCAACCTTCGATGTGGATACCCAGCGCACGCTGTATCCGGTGCCGGAGATCCGTTTGTTGCCGGCGCGCGAATTCCCCCTCGACGATGCCGGCCAGGCGCGTTTCCGGCAGAGTTTCCGCGAACGCTTCGAGGGCGATCCTTCCCGGTCGCATATCTACAAGAACGTCAGCAAGGGCAATGCGCCGGCGGGCATCGAGTATTACCTGCCGCTGTTCTTCGAACGCACCGCCACGCTGTTCGATTACCTGCCCAAGCATGCCACGCTGTGCCTGCACCACGATGTTAACGAGGCCATCGCCACTTTCGGCAAAGATACCGCGTCCCGCTACAACCTGCTCAGGGGCGATCCGCAGCGTCCGTTGCTGGAGCCCAGGGAACTGTTTCTCGATGCCGAGCAGTTCTTTACCCGCGTGAAGGATTTTGCGCGGCTGGATATCGTCGCGAGCGAAAGCGGCGCAACGCTCACCTCCTGCCCCACCGCGCCGCTGCCGGATATCGGGGTAAACCGCCGCGCGGAAATCCCGACCCAGGCTTTCGCGCAGCTCCTGGAAAGTTTCCCGGGGCGCGTGCTGTTGCTGGCCGACAGCCTGGGACGGCGCGAGATCATGGCGGATTACCTTCAGGAATACGGTTTGTCGCCTGTGCTGTGCGAAAGCTATGCGCAGTTCCTCGACAGCAGTGAAAAATTCCTGCTCTGCACCGCCGCGCTGCAAAAGGGCTTCATCCTGACGGACGACAAACTTGCGCTGGTAACCGAAACCGAGCTTTACGCCGCACAGCCCCGCAGCCGCGCCGCGCGGACCGCGAAGAAGACCAACGTGGAAGGCATGTTGCGTGATTTGTCCGAACTCAAAACCGGCGACCCGGTGGTTCATGAACAACACGGCATCGCGCGCTACGCGGGACTGATCAATCTCGACCTCGGAGAAGGGGAAAACGAATTCCTGCTGCTGGAATATGCCGGCGGCGACAAACTCTACGTGCCGGTGGCGCAGCTGCACGTAATCAGCCGCTACAGCGGCGGCGCGCCGGAAACCGCGCCGTTGCACAAACTGGGCAGCGGCGCGTGGGACAAGGCGAAACGCCGCGCAATGCAGCAGGCACGCGACACCGCAGCCGAACTGCTGAATCTTTACGCGCAACGCGCCACACGCACAGGCCACGCCTTCAAGCTGAGCCCGCACGATTACGAGGCGTTCGCGGCCGGTTTCGGTTTCGAGGAAACGCCGGACCAGGCCGCCGCGATCACCGCAGTCATTAACGACCTGCAATCCGGCAAGCCGATGGACAGGCTGATCTGCGGCGATGTCGGTTTCGGCAAGACCGAAGTCGCGCTGCGTGCCGCCTTCGTTGCGGCGATGGACGGCAAACAGGTGGCGGTGCTGGTGCCCACCACGCTGCTCGCCGAACAGCATTTCCAGAATTTCTCCAACCGCTTCGCCGAACTGCCGGTCAAGATCGCGGAGCTGTCGCGCTTCCGTTCCGCAAAGGAACAGACCCAGGCACTGCAGGAGATGGCAGACGGCAAGCTCGACATCATCATCGGCACGCACAAGCTGATCCAGAAAGGGGTGAAGTTCCACAACCTCGGGCTGGTCATCATCGACGAGGAACACCGCTTCGGCGTGCAGCAGAAGGAAAGGCTGAAAGCGCTGCGAGCCGAGGTGGACGTACTGACGCTGACCGCCACGCCGATTCCGCGCACGCTGGCGATGTCTCTGGAAGGCCTGCGCGACTTTTCCATCATCGCCACCGCACCGCAACGCCGCTTGTCGATCAAGACTTTCGTCGCGCAGGCCGGCAACGGCATCATCCGCGAGGCGGTACTGCGCGAACTGAAGCGCGGCGGGCAGGTGTATTTCCTGCACAACGAGGTGGACACCATCGCCAACATGGCGGAGAAACTCACCGGGCTGTTGCCGGAAGCGCGTATCCGCGTGGCGCACGGACAGATGGGCGAGCGCGATCTGGAAGCGGTGATGCGCGACTTCTACCAGCAGCGCTTCAATGTGCTGCTGTGCACCACCATCATCGAAACCGGCATCGACATCCCCACCGTCAACACCATTATCATGAACCGCGCCGACCGTTTCGGCCTGGCGCAATTGCACCAGCTACGCGGACGCGTCGGACGTTCGCACCATCAGGCCTACGCCTATCTGCTGGTCGAGACCGAAGCGCTCACCGCACAGGCGAAGAAGCGCCTCGAGGCAATCCAGGCGATGGAACAGCTGGGCAGCGGCTTCTATCTCGCGATGCACGATCTGGAGATACGCGGCGCGGGCGAAGTGCTGGGTGAATCGCAGAGCGGCGAGATGCAGGAGATCGGTTTCTCGCTGTATACCGACATGCTGAATGCCGCGATCGCCTCGTTGCGTCAGGGTCGAGAGCCGGACATGGCCCACCCGCTCGGCGTCACCACCGAAATCAACCTGCATAGCCCGGCGCTGTTGCCCAGTGATTATTGCGGCGACATCCACCAGCGGCTGGTGCTCTACAAGCGCCTGGCCAACTGCAACACGCAGGAGGAACTCGACGACATGCACCAGGAGTTGATCGACCGCTTCGGCCTGCTGCCGGAACCCGCACAAACGCTGCTCGACAGCCACCGTCTGCGCATCGCCGCGCGTCCGCTCGGGATCAGCAAGGTGGATGCATCCGCTGATTCCATTTCGGTCCAGTTCGTTCCGGATCCACCGATCGACCCGATGAAGATCATTACGCTGATCCAGAGCAAGCGGCACGTCAAGATGGCCGGACCGGACAAGCTGCGAATTGAGTTGAAATACGGGGAGTTGAAGCAGCGGGTGCTGGCGATCCGGAATTTCTTTGGCGAGTTGAGGTGATGGTTCGTCGGAATTGTCGGTTCGATCGTGCGGATAACACGCGATTTGACCGTTGATTTAGTTCATACAAGCTATGGGTAATGCACAATCCGGCATCGGCCCGTCACAGAAGTCGTGGAATCAATATTTGTGCCGGCGGTTATCGAAGGCAAACCGAATTCTCCGGGAAGGCGAACCTTCCCCGAAACGAATATCTCCAATTGACCAAGGGCCAGGCTATTAAAAAGCCGACCAGAATAACAAGCCAACTAATCCAATTAAAAGAATCAGCCCAAAGAAAAACTTGAGCGCATCCATAAAGCTGGTTAAATCTTCCTGGTTGTGGAGTTCTTCAACAGATTTGTTCATGACGGCTATCTCCTCTCTATGGTTGATGCTAGAAGTGAAGCTTCCGAACACTATTGCCGGTGTCAGCAGCTATAGCATAAATTAATCCTACTCTGTTGACTATTTCAGTCAAGTAATAGTTCCCCTATCCTTTATTCATGACGGTCTGTTTATTTTCTGCCGGCGCCACCATCCGTAGCGCTTTGCGGGGTGTTATATCCAAAAACATTTTGTTACCAACTATCTTCTCCGGGGGTGGTAAAGTGATATCGGTAATGTTTAAATTTTATGCTGATATTTTGAAAAAATTTCATGCGATGGGTGATTTTTAAATCGATCACTCAATGATGAAAAGATCACGCAAATTTTGCGGAGCGGCTATACAGTCAAGCCGACTTGATTATTAACTCTTCCACATTTTTCGGATTAAATCGTTGGGGCTAATGTCGCAGGGGTTGGGCCAGCACTGCCCAAACAAATGCAGTAATAAGAATTGCACAATCATGAAGCGCGATTATTCGTGAATTGTCTGAATTTGCCCAAGGTAAAAAGAACAAAGAGCCTAAAGCAAAAGCGGATTTTTGCCGGAATCAGATCGAGCAACACACACAAAAAAATAAATTACGATTAGGAGATAGTAGCTAAATGATCACACCGACTAGAATAATATTCCTTTTGCCGCTTTTGCTGGTTGCTTGCGGTGGCAAATTCCCGCTTTATGGGGCGGTTGATGCGCCTCATGGCACAACTGCCAGCCAGCAGCAGAGCGACATATCATATTGCAAGAGCCAGGCGCAGGATCAGGCAAGCAATAATGGTGAGCAAACCAAGGCGTTTTTGTATGGGTCTGCCGCTCTCAAGAAGGACGAAAATTTACAGCGAAATATTTTTTCCAGCTGTATGACAGCGAAGGGTTACACGGTTATTCCTGTTCAGGTTGTGAAAGCTGCCGGTGCGCCCCAACAAACCAAGCCCGCTCAAGCAAAACCAACTTGAGTCATTACTGATCCAAAGCAAGACGATACCCAACCTTTCCAGTTGACGGCCGGTCGGGTGTGTCGCGAAAGCTTCGCATGACCAAGCCGGCTAAAGTATTGCCAACCTCCACAACGACGTAACCTCGGCCGCGCGTGCCGCATGCAGTGGGTCGGTAAAATCTGCAACTTTGGGATGATGCGGGCGTATATCCAGCCGCTCGATCACCCGCAAGCCCGACGCGTCAAACAATGCCAGCAGTTCCTGGCGTGTTCGCAAGCCGAAATGTTCGGCAATGTCGGACAGCACCAGCCAACCTTCGCCGCCCGGTAGCAGATGCTGTGCCAATCCGCCCAGGAAGCCGCGCAGCATGCGGCTGTCCGGGTCGAAGATCGCATGTTCGATCGGAGAACTGGGGCGCGCGGGTATCCACGGCGGGTTGCAAACGATCAGAGGTGCCTTGCCTGCGGGAAACAGGTCGGCCTGCATGATTTCCACCTGCCCATCCAGTCCGAGCCGGGAAATATTTTCGCGGGCGCAGGCCAGCGCGCGCGGGTCCTGGTCGGTGGCGACGATCCGTTTGACGCCTCGGCGCGCCAGCACGGCCGCCAGCACGCCGGTACCGGTGCCGATATCGAAAGCCAGTTCGGGTCCGGGGAATTTCTGCGGCAGCGGCGCGGTATTCACCAGTTCCACATACTCGCCGCGCACCGGCGAGAACACGCCGTAGTGCGGATGGATACGCGCGCCCGCCTCCCCGTCGCCCAGGGCGGGAATCCCGACACCCTTCTTGCGCCACTCGTGCGCGCCGATCAAACCGAGCAATTCGCGCAGCGATGCAACGGAGGATGTATTCCCGGCGCCGTATGCCTCATTGCAGGCCAGCTTCATATCCGGTGCGCGGCGCAACGGGATACCATAGTCGCTATCCAGCGGAATCAGGATCATCGCCAGTGTGCGCGCGCGTTGCGATTGGGCCTGGCGATGCAGGTGAAAAACAGCGCCGGCCATCCCCGTAACCGCTTCGGTCAGAGGCTTGCGCGGCTTTCGATCAGCGCGCCGCGACATCGCCTGCAACAACTGTTTCGCGTTCTGAAAATCGCCGCGCCACAATAGCGCCGTCCCTTCACTGGCCAGGCGATAAGCGTCGGCAGCCTTCATCGTGTCGTCCGCGATGACCACGCGTTTGGGCGGCGGCATGCCGCTTTCCGAGCGCCAACGGGCAGAACGTTGCGTGCCTGCCTCAGTCCAGCTGATGATTGTGTGCATCTGATTCCTGTCGATATTGTGCATGGGGTGATCATATCGCGATGTGGCGCTCTCCGATGCGGGATATTGCATGTTTCGGGACGGTTCGCCGGTATGACGTGCAGAACCCGCTTTGCATTGACAGCACATTGATCATTCCCATATTATTCAACAAGGTAAAGCGCGCGCAAAACCAGCGTCAAGATACGATTGATGAAACATTTGCAGTTTCAGTAAACATGTCCATTTTCCACGAGCGACTGGATCACTGAGGGCGTAACATATCAAGGGAAGTACATGTTCCGACTACTGCGCTATTTTTCGATCGCGAGCCTGATTTCAATGGTGCTGGCGGCAGTCGTCCTCGGCACACTCCACCAGATGCTGGAACAGAACCATCTGCTCAAATATGGTGGAAGCCAGAACATTGCGCTGGCCCGGTCCTTCTCACGCAATGTCTGGCCACAGTTCCGCGGGTTCGCCAAGACCGCAAAAGTTCTTGACTCAGATTCCCTGCGTCGCCAGCCCGTCATCGCCAAATTGCTGCGCAGTGTTCGCGATTCGGTACGCAATACCGCAACACTCCGCGTACAAATCTACCAGCTCGACGGACGCATACTGTTCTCGACCGATGCCACGCAGATCGGGACCAGCAACGGCAGCGACGCCGAGTTTATCTCCGCCAGGCAGGGCGTGCCGCAAAGCAGCATTGCCCGCTACGACAAGTTCAACGGTATGGACGGGGAGTTGGCGGATCGCGTCGTATTGACGAGCTTCATCCCGTTGCGCCAGGGCGCGGATGAACCTGTCCAGGGTGTGATGGCGATCGATACCGATATCACCGACCTGGAGGCAAGCGACGCCAGGGAAGGAACCCAGATCGCATTGAGCGTGATTGCGGTGCTGACCGCACTCTATGGAATCCTGTTCTTTATCGTCCGGCATGCCGACGGCATTATCAGGAATCAATACGAGCAACAGCGCCGCATTGAACAAAATCTCCGCCATGTCAGCACCCATGATGATTTGACCAACTTGCCGAACCGTTTGCTGCTTATGGACAGGATCAAACAATCCCAGGCTGTAGCGGAGCGCCACAACAGCCTGCTGGCCGTGGCTTTTGTTGATCTCGACTATTTCCAGAACATCAACAACTCCATGGGTCATGAAATCGGCAATCAGGTGCTGCAAACCGTGGCGCTACGCCTGGGGAGATGTGTGCGAGAAAGCGACACCATCGCCCGCCTTGGCGGGGATGAATTCGTGGTGAGCCTGCCGGACATCAAATCCAAAGCGGACCTGTTCCAGATCGCCACAAAGATGCTCAATGCCATTGCCGCGCCGATCGAGACTGGCGGACGCGAGCTTCATCTCACCGCAAGCATCGGCATCGCCTTTTATCCGGAGCATGAAAAAAATGCGGAATCACTGATCGGCAAGGCGGACATGGCAATGCAAAGTGCCAAGCGTCTTGGCGGCAACAGGTACCAGATATTCATTGAACACATGAGTGATGAGGTTCAACAGCAGGTGCAACTGGAAGATAAAATGTGGCGGGCGCTCGAGAACAACGAATTCGTACTCCATTACCAGCCTGTCATCGACCTTAAAT
>Ga0307375_10001790_pt1 | contig 22854 bp, 42 predicted proteins | sample TR1MG_FD_202531 | JGI IMG/M metagenome (GOLD analysis project Ga0307375, IMG submission 202531) | Soil microbial communities from Risofladan, Vaasa, Finland - TR-1 | ecosystem: Environmental > Terrestrial > Soil > Coastal area > Acid sulfate soil | place: Finland: Risofladan, Vaasa | collected...
CACCGCCACCGTACTTCACTGCAATTTCTGAAACATCCAAGTCTCCATTGCTTCTAAGACTATGGATTTTCACCATCTGCCCTGAGTTATTTTTCTTCATATACCAAATCCATGCAACTGGATATTTTAAATCATCACAGATAAAACGACCAGCATCTGAAATTGACTCATAACTAGAGTAGTTAACTTTTAAACATTTGTGCCCATCTATTTCCGACTCATATCCAAGTGACTCAACGTCCCTTTTCATTTGATTTATTCTAGCATCTCTAAGTATCATACCTCTTTCGATAAAATTATTTAAAGAACTACCCCATAAATAATTCCATGTTAAAGATGTTGGATGATTATCCACTGTAATTAACCATTCATAGAAATACATTATATCTTGATTATTTATTTTCCATAGGTCCCTATCAGCAATATACTTTACGGCTATGGGTATCACAGAATTTTTACCATACATAAATTTCCATGTCAGCTCAGACGCGGCCGTTCCATTTTTTCTAATGCCTTCAAAGTGGCCGTATTTAGACTCAAATTTTACCAATGAGCTGATATGATGCTCTATCCATATTACATCCGTCCGTGGAAATAATGTACATAACTCATCCATCTGCCTTTCCGGTAGCGTAAAGTCTAAAATATATACTCTCCAATAAGCCCATGCATCCGTAGGTAATTCAACTTGGTCGTCGTATGTTAACGGTACGAATACCAACTCGGTCTTATCTTTTAATGATCTATTAACAATAGCGGCCGAACATTTTCCATCCATGTCGTCGTGGTAATAAACTAGTGTTTTCAATCCTTTTCCTCCCAAGGCAATTTACTCCAACCCAAATCATTTAAATCCGATTCTACTTCCTCACTTACACTTCCTTCTCCACCAGAGCAATAAAAATCCAGATAGTCTTCGCCTATTCCTCTTAATTCGGCTACAAGACCTCCGGCATATCTCCACGAGCATGAATATGTATCATCAATAGATTCATTTCTCCACCTCATATTACATAGTGCTCTGTAAACATCTACAGCATATTCATCATTCTTAATTTTTTCAGATAAACAGATTTTCAAATTATTCTCAAAATCACAGTCTTTTCTAATGTGCATTATTCACCTCTTAGTGTGGTTTTACTCTGGTTCGTTGTTCCCACTTTTCACACCATTCATCATATGAGCGGTGTTGCCCGGTAACTTGACATAACACCATTTTACCGGGAAAATTTGATAAAATATAACTAGCTAGGTCGCATTCCTCACAAGACATTAACTGAATTTCTAACTCATCCAGCGGATCACTTATTATATCCTCAAACATTTAGCCCTCGTTTAACGGCGGTGCTTCGCTTCCGTTCTCATTTAATTTTTTCTTCTTTTTCCATAGTGGTTCGCCATCCGGACCTTCAGATACCAAAAGATCACCTTCTGGTATTAGCTTCTTTAACAAATCTCCTTCTGGTTTCTTATCTTTTAAGTACTCCCCTCTTCTTTCTGTTGACATTTATCATCCTCCGGTGTAAAAAATCCTCTAGTATTTGTTTCTCCTGCTCTTCTCATTTTATAGTATCTATCAAGACCACCATCACTCATCTTAATTGCTGATGAATAACCTTCAATATTCTGTGACATGCAATAAGTATTACCACTTGAAAATCCCATTCTAACAATCATATCAGTAGCTTGTAATTCACCACCCATAAAAGTAAAAGTCCATTTATCAGAAGCTTCAAGTGTTTTTATTTCTTCTCTTATTTGATCATCAGACCATTCTTTTGAAGCATTTTCTTCGCCATCAGTCAAAATCATAACTAATACAGATTGATCGTCTGTCTTATGTTTTGATAGTAAGATATTTCCTATATTTATAGCCGCTCCTATTGCATCTCGTAAAGCAGTTGCCCCACCAGCCCACCATTTAATCATTGGTTTAACTTCATCAACTGGAATGGTTGTTTGAATATCATTATCATCCCGAATTTGGTGCATAAGGTGCTCATTGCACAGGATTCTATCGTCAAATTCAATAACAGTAACTGTAGTAATTATACCATCGGATTCTCTTTGAATTTTAGCCAGTTGTTCGTTAAAATTATTAGTTGCTAACATTGCTCTTGTTTGACCACTTTCTGTTTTTACTTGCATTGATCCACTATGATCATTAACAAAAATGGCATGAACTATTGGTATCTCTGTATCTATACCAATTCTATTTAATTTATTTGTAATATCATCAAAGTAACTCGTATTCTCCATAAATAAACCCCTTTCTTAATTTCATTAGTATTTTACCAAGCCAATTTTCGCCTGGTATATTCTCACATTTAGGGCACTTACAATCACCCCAAATATTATCATGCCATGTATTTCCCTCAACTAGATGGTAACCTTGAGTAGACATAAGTAATTTTAAAATATCTTTGTTTTGTAAAAATTTCCATGATATTCCGTCTATCATGTATTCAAACTTCTTATCTTTCCAGTCATTGCGCATTTTAACAGTCTGACCAATTTTCTTTGCCCGACCTGGTGTTAAAGCACTCCAAATTCTACCTTGATCGACAGGATCATCTGTTTTCATGGCCTGGTAGTAGTGTTCAACTGTCTGCCACAATGTACCTTCTTCATCACGGAATTTATGTGGACTAAAGTTACTTAAAAAATCAAAGCTACCATCAAAGTTTTCTATTGTTTTCATTAGTACTTCCTTTCTTTACCCAATGACCTATTATTTCATCGTCCGCTAGTAATTTCCATTCTTGGGTTTCTTTACACAATTGACAAGTTCGTTCCCTGGTATTTTGGCAATTTCTAAAATAAAGGTCGTACTTCCATAAGTGACCAAAGAAAAAACATATAATTTTGCTCATAGCTTTTCCCCTACTTTTCTCATAAATCCATTAATTTCTTGTAGTTTCTCACCAATTTCTCTATATTGATGAACTATATAAGTCATACATGCTCTGTCGTCGTCTGTCAATATTAGTCTTCCTGACTTGACCAACCAAACCAATAAATATTTATCTATATCACCATGAACATAATGATCCACAATTACTTTTCTGTATCCATTTTGTAATTGAAAATAATCTCTTGACATGTGAATATCATTATCTTTCATATATTTCTTTATGAACTTCACGGACTCAACAATAGATTTCTTATTAACATCCATTTCTCTTTTCGTGTTCTTATCCTTCTGAACATATAACCTCATTATTCGAGGATCAAAAAATTTGAGATATGAAAATGTCTTGAACAATTCAAATCCACATTGCATATACCTGTATGGATTTACATTGGTCCACTTTGTATTAAAGTATTTCGTGGCCAACAGAAGTGCTTCTCTGTTCTTATCAGAAAACTTCTTTTCTAAATGAGAATCAAAGTCTTTGGGCATACGAAAACCACGGCCCTTTGACTCGGACTGTACCTTTCGAAAATTATAGTATAAATCAACAGGTTCCATTATTTCTCATAGATATTCATGTGAACATCCCAACACTTATGTGGTTCGGACCAAAACGGTTTTTCACCAACAACAATATAAGTTGGTTTTACCTGTATCATATTATCCCTTATAATTCTGATAATATCACCTTTCTTTAACCACCTTATTCTGGTTCTAAGCCATATTCCATGCTCTTCATTGCTTGACTTTGGAACACAAAACTTTTCACATTTTAGCCCATGTGCACCGGTTTCACTCATATCTATTTCCTTTCTATATTATGATTTATTCATTATAACATATCACACTTAAAAAGTAAACTTAAAGTTTCTGTCCAAACATACTAAGGTAGGTATTAACAAATTTTTTCAAGTTATTATTCTCTTCCCAGTATAATTGACTCTCCACTCTTGAAAAATCCTTTTTCCAAGTACTAGCTCTTAAATCAATATCAACCGCAAGCTTTTCAATGTAGTGAATAAACTCAACATCTGTTTTACACCTTAGTGTCATTGATTTATAAGGAATCACATCCGAAAAAATAGATGCGGCTCCAATTGCTGTGTATTCCAATGACTTAATATTACTATTATGTGATATTATACCATTGGCTAGATAAAAATTGTTTTCCGGTACTTCAATATCATATACATCATTAATACTTTCTTCAATTTTAATTATTTCATCATTCAGATTCCACTCTTTAAAAGCATTTGAATGTTCCTTTTGTATAATATGTTTTAACTTTTGTTTTTTAATTTTAGAAATAAAATTTATTTTTTCATAAAAAATATCACATGATTGTCTTTGCAATATTAAAGTATGATAATACCTATTATACTTTTTATTTAATCTACTAAACCATCTTGACTTTATACCGAACCCCAATAATAAAAACTGTATATCTTTAACAAGTTGTAATTCTTTAGAAACAAAGGAACAACTACATTTAGAAACCGTTCCATCTGACTCGAATAATCCTCTAATAAATTCCCTAACCACTGATTTTGGTGATTTCCATATAACATCTGGAACTTTTAATATTTTACCATATCTACCATTAAATCCTATTTTTTCTCCAAGAAACCATTTTAAATTTCTACTTGAAAATATCAAATCTACACCAAACTCACTGTTATTCTTTTTAACTTTAAAGGAGTTTATACCAATTTTAGTAACAAAATTTAATATATTATCAATTACATCCTCATAACGTTTATCTTGTGATATTCCAACGCTATTAGAATTACATAAATGTCCATCACCTAAAATATAACCTAAAAATCTACCCCATTCTTCATTTATTTTTATCTTTGGTAATAAATTTTCATCAAGGGAAGAAGAATCTATACTATCCAATTTTTTAGTTAAAAATAATGGAGCACTCAATTCTTGATAATCTACATTTGGATATTCAAAAAAACCTAAATCACAAAAATCACCCAATTTAAAATCTTTTAGCATCTTAAAATTATTATTACTTCTTATTTTATGATTTTCTGTTCCTTCTATTTCATATCCAAATTTTGTAATAATTTTAAATGTTTTCTTCTTTTCATACTTTATATTATTACTTAAATTTTTATAATCACATTCTTGCCATATTTTATCATTGATTTTCACATCTTTTATATTTTTTATTCCACTGTCTGTGACAACTTTTGTATTACCAACTAAACACTTACAACTATTGAAAACATTATCTATCAAAGGAGCTATACAAATATCTGGCTCAATCGCCTTCAACGTACGTGGATAGTTAAAAATGTTCTCCCACGCATGAAAATGAATTTTGTCTTTGACTCCTCTTAACTCAACCGGCATCGCACCCATCAAATGCCATTCAAATAAGTCAGTTGTCATTCTTATATATTTTATAAGTTCATCACCAAAGTCACCGCCCTTAATTTCATTACCAATTATCTCCGGCATCGCGAAGTGATTTTGACTACCAGCCCATAATATTTTTATTTTTTCACCTTCCCTTTTATATTCATGTGCGGGAAAAATATCCTGCCACACAAATTTTGGTAAGTGATTAGGTATGACTTCAATTTTCTTATTGAACTGTTTATATATTTCTGCTAGACGTGGTGTAGACGTAATCATAGCATCAGAGTTTTCCATCAACCATTTTACATTGCTTTCCACTTTTTTATAATACGGTGATGCGTAATTCCACTCTGGAATATCAATCAATAAATCATCTATCTCATAAACTATTGGAGTTTTATACTTAGACTGGACTTCCTTTTTGAAGTGCTTATACAAGTTCACATGCTGGTCCGTTGCAGACCTTTGGAATTGAACAAATGTAAAATCTTTATAAAAATTTGGTTCCGTAATGTACGCAGAAATATACTGAGTATTAAAATGTAAATCCTTTTCTCTAACATGATTGAGTAACATAAATGGATACATTACTCGAATTGTACCACACATTCATATTCGCTAAAGTTCGCTATACTTTAACCGTTTATACTGCTGTATGTTTCCATACAGATTAGACTATATCTTCATTCATTTAAGAATGCTCCCCGTTTCGAGTCCCAATAGCTTGAACCCTACTCTATAAATAGATAGTCGTTGAACCTTCCCGAAGGCTTGGCTGCTGATCGTCTGCAACATTATTTGCTAAGATGTTCCAGCAGTTAAAGGAGTTTAACCAGAGCCATTGTTAACCCTGTATATCACCTAAAAAACCTAAAAAACCTATTCTTGCGGGCCTCTTGACTTTTCTCAATACCTTGCCAGTCTTACCTCTTTGTTTTGCCATTAGAGAATACTTCCCCCCTGTTTTAATTTCTTTTCTACTAACCATCCTTGATAAAATTTATTTCTTGGTTTGTAGTTAGTATCTTTATTTTTAACTATGCTCATTAATATACGTCTATTAAATCCCGTTTCTCTACAAAAATGTCTCATACAATCCGTTTCATATATAGAACCATCAGGAAGCATAAATTTCCAATAATAAATAGCTTTTGGATTATTTCCACCAGTTCTAGTTTCACTTAGCTTCTTTCTACTTTCAAGATTATTCATAGGATTATATAATGGATTTTTCTTTTTCCAATTCCATATATTATTAGAAGCATTTTTCATTCTTTCACTTATTTCTTTTTTTAATTTTTTTGATTTTTCCACACCATGTATTTCTTCATATTTTCTATGGTCACCAAATCTTGGATTATTTTCACCACTAAAGTCATAACCTAAATTACCACATGTGTTTAGTGTCATATTATACCCATTTGGTTTTAGTGTATTATATTCTTTTATATATTGTAATTCAACTTCATCAAGTTGGTGTTTGTCATTACATTTTCTAATAATTTTCCACTTAAAATTATTCCAACCATGTTTTCTTATAGCTTTATGAAAAATAAATTTACTACCAAGAAAAGCGGAAGACCTATGAGCAATCTTCCGCTTTTCTAACATTTGTATTGTTTGACCAATATAACATTTACCATTTATTTTGTTAGTAGCGATATACACTAAACCGAACAATTTATTCTCCTTTAAACAGCTCCTCTATAACCTTATTTATTCCAAGAGCTTTCATCTTCAACTGTAAAAATTGCATTACCGTTGGTTGAACAGCCTTAACCTTTGGATACATCTTTACTTCACTGCAAAGTCTGTGTCCCTTTTTTGAGTTACATGGTTTACATGACGTAACACAGTTTTCAAAAGTTGACTTACCACCCAATGCTTTTGGTGTAATATGGTCAATTGTTAGCCTTACATCTTTTGCACCACAATAAGCGCATTTAAACCCATCGCGAACCATTATGTTTTTCTTACTAAATGGTACTCGTGCTTTGTATATGGTTCTGATTAGCTTTATAAGCCTAATAACGGCTGGTACTCGCATCACCATTCCCATAGCTGTTCTAAATACTTTTTTACTGTAAGTTAACACCTCAATTTTTTCTTTTGCTAACAGACACATAGCCTTCTTGGTTGAAATTGTGTTAAGGAATGTGTAGTCAGCGTTAAGCACCACACATGTCATTTTGCTCACTCTCCTTTCGGTATAAAATTTACCTTTTTAGTTGCCAGTGCATTTGCCACACCAGGCATTTGTTTTAATTTTCTCATAAACAGTTTATAGTCTTCTACACACTGTCTTTTGTAGTACTTCTCTACTACTCCTTTTTCATTTCTTAAATTGACTGTATCCATTCCACCTTCACAAAACAAACACTCTTCGTTATTTGCCATAAATTCAGGTGGTACGAATGCAGTACATTTTTTACAACAACCCATATTATATTCCCCCGTGTTATTTATACGATTGGATCACTCTGAAGTCCATATAATTTCTTTTTGAACTCTTCAGCGTCTACTACTGTAAACATGTTCTTACCGTATATTATATCTAGTATATCTTGTAGAGTACCTTCAGAAAGGTAGTCATCCAATGCTTCTAAAACTTGATTTTCTGCTTCCCATCTTAAAATATTATCAGCCATTTTTATGCCTTTCTATTCATTTCGATTTCTTTTATATAAACATTATCAGGAATAGATGATAACGAATCCAATAATAACGAAAACATAGTTTTTTGTTTCTTAATTTTCCTATTATATCTATTAGCTCTACTATAGGCTATTTCATTATCATCCCAAACTTCAATTATTTCCATACCATTTCTATTTTTCCGGTACAAAATATATAAGTTTTTCAATTCAGCATCTCCATTAAATCCTCATAAGAAATTATTTGTATATTATATTCTCTAGCCTTTTTTGATTTTCCTGATTGAGAATTTATATCAGCAGTAACCAAATAATCAACAGACTTGCTCATACTTCTAACGGCACCACCCTTTTTCTCTATCATTAATTGAAGTTCTTTTCTACCATACTCTCCTTTACCAGTCATACAAAATGTTAGACCAGCCAGACTTCGAGCAACTTGTTCCCATTTAAGTCCTTTATTTATAAGAAAACTGAACAAACCCTCGCCAACTTGTCGAATATTTTTAAAATAATTTTCCGCTATCACTTCTCCAATACCATCAATTTCCTCTAGTTGACTCGGTTTTAAATTCCATGCTATTTCCATAAAGTGATCGTCGTTTTCACAATCCGGTCTGAAACGGTCATATATCAGTTTCGAAGCTGTTTTACCAATATTGGAAATACCCAATGCCCGTATGAATCTATCAGGAGTAGTTTGTAAAGTTGACTCTATTTCAGCCACAATCTGTCTGCCCCGTTTCACTCCAAATCCCTCAACACCAGCTATTTCAAATTCATCAATTTCATAAGCTTTTTCTATTGTGTCTATTCCTAGCTTGACCAAAGTTTTTTGAGTTATATTCTCAGCACCCATTGTTACTAAAAAGTGCTCAACATGTTTGAATGATTGAGCCTGGCAAATTGTATTTTTACAAACCAAGTCAACACCTTTCATTTCTAAAAATTCACCACATGACGAACAACTATTAGGGATAAATAATTCACCTGGTGAAACTGTTTCTGTTATGTAAGGTATTACATCTCCCGATCTCACCATTTTTACTATCGAGCCTTTACCAATTTTATTGTCCATTATGAATTTTGCATTAAATCCGGTTGCTCGTTCTACAGTAACCCCTTGAAAATCAGTTGGTTTAATATTGACCACCGGAATTATCCGGCCTGTTCTACTAACTTTCCATTCAACGTGATCCACTTCAACCTCAATGCCTTCCTCATTCATTTTGAAAGCGACTTTGTTATCTGGAAATTCTACATCTTCTCGTTCATAATCCATAGGTGTTATGACTAGTCCATCTACTTCATACAAACCATTGTCCTTTACCATTTCAAGGAACATAATCACAGCACTTATTGGTGTGGTCCTTTTATTATAAATCATACTATTTGGAACATGTGAAACACCAAAGTGTTCAAGCATAAAATTATATTTTTCTTCTTCTGTCCCAGGCCCATAATTCAATGATTCATAGAATATAGGAGTTATAAACTCTTCATCTTTTAGATAATCACGATTCAAAATACCAGCCGCGCCGTTTCGTCTTGTTTTAAATCCAAGTTTTTTATGAGCATCATCTATCAACATTGCTTCTGCGCGGTATGACTCTCTATTTTTACTCTTTATTGGTTTACAGAAAATTTTAGCCTTATCGGTAATATCTCTACCCGTGCTACTGTCACCTCTTGTCGCCGCAAAAGATACTTTACCGTTTTCATACGTCACCATAAAACTTACACCATCAAGTTTCTCAGTTATAAAAAATATATCATCTGGTTGTTTATTCAGCCAATCTTGAACATTATCAATTTTGACTTTATTCAATGAACCAAGTACATAAGGCAAAGATACTTTTTCACCAATAACTGGCGTACCAACCTCTTCAAAATATGGGTTGCCTGGAGCAAGACTCTTAGCATATTCTTTTAAATTATCATAGTCCAGATCATCAACAGGTGAAGTACCGTCTGTATAATAAAGTCGGTCATATTCCTTTAGCTGTTCTATGATATTTTCTTCATGCTCCATATCAAAAAACACATTAACTTTTTCCATTTATTTATCCTTTCCATTATCTACAATTCTAAGATTATCTCCTTCAGACTCTTTATCTTCATCACCATAAAGTTCTCTTTTATGATACCTGTTTTCTAGTTCTTTGTAAAGCACTCTTCGAACTTTTTTCAGGTCACCAACCTTAACATCGTCCAGTTGATCATCGTCCATCAAACGGTTGATAGTATTGTTGACTAATCCTTTTCTTTCCTCAGTTGTTTCTAGCTTACCATTAACTACAAGTGATCTGGCTGTAGCTTCAACAGAATCACAAATCATCAAAACAGCAGATTCAATTGTTTGAGGCTTCTTACATCTATAACGGAAAATGTCTTCAACTGACGATTTTGACTTGTTAGCGAAAAATCTCAACACCGTATCACCGTGATGCTGAGTTACCATTTCAATCAATAGCCTTGGAAAATCAGGTTCGTTAAGAAGTATAACTGCAGTATCACCAATATGTCTTGTAATGATCTGGTAACTTATCATTGGATCAAGTCCGTTGTGCATATTACCACCACCGTTCTGATTTTCAGAAAATGCTTCTGGGAAATTCATTTTCCCAATATCATGGTACCTTCCAATAACACTCATTATATCAGTATTCAATCCTAATTCAAGAGCAACAGCTTCACACAAACCCGCAACATTATTAGAGTGAGCAAAAGTACCAGGAGCAACCTTTCTAAATGTCTCAAGCAAAGGATGTGAGGCATCTAAAAAATGTTTTAAGTCAAAAACTTCCTTAGTCGTTTCTTCCATGATTTTCTCCTTTATTGGTACAAACTATTACTATAATAATAACATAGTTAAATCAAATTGTAAATGTTTTTTCTTTAAATCAGGTAGGATAAGTTGGTAGCGAAGCAGAGAATCGAACTCTATCATCGGCCGTATGAAAGCCGAGTCAACACCAGTTACATCGCCTTATTTTTGGTTGGAGACCACGGTGAGAATCGAACTCACAACAAACTGCTTTGCAGGCAGCCGCCTTACCTTTTGGATACGTGGCCTTATTTTAATTTTTCCCCGGTTACTTTTGTTATTAATTCTTTGAATTTATTCCAATCGCCTTTTTTGACAATCTTCTCCATTTCAGCGATTTCAGATTTTGAAGCATTCTTATAGAAGATCACCATCTCTTCAAATCCGATATTTCCGGGATAAGCTGCTTCATCCAAACCCGGCATTAATATGAAATTTTTAAATTTTGTCATTAAGATCATGCTCCTCGTCAATTACAAAAAATCCTGTATTTTGTCTCATTTCCATTAGCATCATTCTTTCTGTAAATTCACTAATAGACTCAAAATCCAAAACTCTTATATTATCACCCCTGCAGTTGGGACAGTAGGCGAATCCACCAATCCAGTCCCAACCACAAAATTTACATTGAAAACTAAGTATGTAATTCATAAATCCTCCATTACAGAGGTATTTATAAAATTACTTAGTTTTTAAGTTCAACACAGGAATTAACCTATCTATAATTGTGGCAGTTGGAGCCAAGTACTTCTCTATAATTGTTGGGTCTTTATAAGCCTCCTTAACTTCATCAACAGGAACACAAGAAGAAAATATTCCTTTCTTCTTCATTCTATCATAAGACTTTTCAGCAGAAAACTTCTTTTTAGCCCAAGCTCTTGAACCCGCTCTGCCCGCACCATGTGGGGCAGAGTAGTTCCAATCAGGATTTGACTTACCCTCACATATAATAATTCCGTCTTCCATATTCCAGGGAATTATTAGTTTTTGGCCCTTATAGCTGGTAATTGCACCTTTTCTAATTATAAAATCATTGAAGTCAATAAAATTATGTACGGAAACTACAGTTTCACTCGCCTCTAAACCAAGCGCCTTCATAATTATCAATGCCATTGTCTCACGATTTTTATCCGCATACTTTTGAGCAATTACCATGTCTACAAGGTAACCAAATGCGTCCCAACCTTCTAAGAAAGCCAATTCACCCTTTCCAGCATTTCTTTGGTGAAATTGACAAATCTTCAAACCAAATTGTCTCGAACCAGAGTGTACAGTCAACCAATAATCACCAGTTTCCTTTGACTTGGATAACTCTATAAAGTGGTTGCCACCACCTAAGGTACCCATTGACTTACAGTACCTATCATAATCCATTCCAGTTTCTTCACACAACCACATCATATAGTCATTATTAGTTTCTGGTAAAACCTCTATTATTTCAGTTGTTCTACCTTCCCATCTATTCCATGCCATTACAAAATCTCTAATGGCAGAATTGACTTCTTTGTAAAATCCTTTATCCTGTTCTGGAGAAAACATAGTATGTGTATGAACACTTTTTCCAAATGGAATTTTTTCTCTTATTATATCATCTATCTCTTGCTTTGTAAACTTCTCAACGAGTCTTTTACCAACATTAATGGACAGCATACCACACCCAATGTCGACACCAACCACGTTTGGTATGACTTTATTAGTCAAAGGCATTGTAAAACCAATGACTGCACCATTACCCTTATGGCAGTCTGGCATGATTGCTATTTGATTTGTGAAAGCTTCGTGATTTAAGAACTCATATATTTGACCCACTGTTTCTGGATCAATTTCATCAATCATCACTGTAGCTTTTCCATATTTTCCTCTATATTCAATAGGCACTTAAATCACCATCCTTGTTTATCATCCGAACTTATTTCACCTATGAAATTGAGTGCTGCTTTCCATTTCTGTCTTTGGTATGCAATGTCATTCTTTTTCATAAGATCCTCTAACATCTCAAGCTCTTCTTTCAGATATTGAACCCGGTTTGTGAGTTGCTCTATATCCAAGTTATATTTGCAGCCCTCACAGTCTACTTCCCGCTCTTCATCAGTGTAGCAGTCAGAAAATGGGTCTGCACTCGGTACTCGACACCCAATGTAATCTCTACCATCACGCTTATAAATATACATATGCCTAGTTCGTTTGTCCATACGCACCTCCTCTTTATTGTCTATTTTGTCTATCTAAATAATCATCGTTTTTGTCTTCCCACTCTGGGTCGACCACAAACCGGGCATCTATTACTTCTTGAAGTGTGTTCTTTTCAGGTTCTAAATCAACTTCACCTGTTTGATGTTCAACTGCATCATAAACACCTTTATTTTCTGCATCAGCGATGGCTTTATCTATAAGCAATTGTTTTCTTAACTTATTAAAGTATGATTTCTTAGCTAAATCATCTTTTTTATCTTGCTCTTGTCTTCTGTATAGCTCATTATCATCAACGACTTCAATATCTTCTTCGAGTTGATATTGTAAATCTTGAAGTGCCCAGTTCCTACCAGCAACCATAACATCATATTCAAACAGTTCAATCAAATCCTTAACAGAAGAAACAATATCATCTATATTTTCTGTTAGAGGATTTTTCTGAGCTGCTAGCCATGTGGCATAACCAACCAGAGTTGATATGATATGTTGTCTTGAATTATTTAATTTCTTTTCAATTTCATCTTCCGTTGGTAAGCAATTATCACCATAAAAACAAAAATTGTGTTTTCTTGCCAGAGCGGCAATCACTTTTCCATTAAGTAATACACTTAAATTGTTTCCCATTTTACTTCTCCTTGTGACAATATTTCAATGCTTTTATATATAAATCCTCAATTTCATCCCCCATCACTTCGCGAAAACGCTTACTCAAGACATATAATTCAACATCTCTTATTATATGAATTTTTGCCGCTAACGCATATAACGGTCCCCATTGAATTTCTACTTCTTTGACACCACTATCATGGTGTCTGAATTTTCTATGATATTCAAGGTGAATATGTGGCCTGAATTGTTTAGCGTACTCATCCAACCATTTATGAACTTCTGTAAATGGCGCACCAATCAATCTCATACAATCGTCTTCATGCGTTTCTATACTTGCCATTTTATCACCTAATTATAGCATAAATTAAACTACCACCAATTAGAAGTATCATAAGAATGGCCCCCGCGACTTGGGTGGCTCTTGATTCTCCCATGTTTTTATCAATTTCCCACCAGTCAAAATTATTTGACTTTTTGGATGTCTTTCTTTTTTCATAATCAGGATCACAGTATGGACACACGCATCCTTCAATATGTTTCCTTGAGCTCATTTCATTTAACCTCCACAACTTCACTTATATGTATAAATTCAGCATCAATTAATTCAAATGCTGGCGCATATTTATAACTATCATCAATGAGGAAGTCAATACTATAATTCTGACAAATTCTCGCTTTTGAGTCCCACCATGTTTCTTCATCACACCACGGTGTTCCTTTTTCATCATAAGTAAACTTAACTCCTTGTTCCTTTAAAAAGTCAACTACAGAATAATAAGGAATACCTGACCCTATTTCAAGTTTCACCATTTCTCGCCATATTTCATCACTTGTCGGACCAGAAACAATGATTACGTCTTGACCAATTCTCTTTAACATTTTTATCATCGCTTTTAATTGGTCTGGATAAGTATCCAAAACACCATGTATATCAAAAGCTATTCTCATTTAATTTTTCATCCTTTCGTATTTCTTTACCAATAAGTCAAGTTCATCTGTGTCATTCATCAACAAATGAGTGTCGACCAAGACACCGTCTTTAAAAACTTCAACATGGTAATACGGATCAGATTCATAAACTTTCAAATAAAAGCCGTTTTTCGTCTTCAGTTCTATGTGAGCAGGCGTAAAGAATTTTAATTTCTTTTCTAACATGACATTTTCTCCTTTCTAGTCTGCTGTAAAGACTAAAACATCAAGTTCTTCATCTTCATCATATGACTTATAGAAATCTCCTGATCCATATGAATAATCACCAACGTAGTGATATTCACCATCTGCACCGTAAACCACCACAGGTAAGTCACCAAATTCGGGATTATTTTTGATAATTTCATTTAGAGTCATTTGTAGGTAACCCCGTAAAGTGACTCCATTCTCTTCAATGCCATTTCGTGCATTTCAGGATCGAAGTCAGCAACCAATTCCTTATAGACATTGATTTTATAGTCCCTGTTGGCCAGACCACCAACTGTGTCCATTACACAGATTGAAGTACAAATACCAACGACCTCAATTTCATCCGGACAATCAAATTGTATGGAATCCTCAAGCCAAGTCTCGAAAAAACCACTGTAACGAGTTTTTTCTATGATTTCAAAATTATCATAATCAAAATCTTCGCGCTCCACGAGTTCTTTTAACTCGTCGATAAGTTCGGCACCATCAGTTCCAGCCACACAATGTACCGGAAATCTTTTAAATTCCAAATCATGCTCGTTGTGTGCATCTGCCAGAAAAATAATAGTGTCACCGTTCTTTACATATTCCTTTACTAATTTGGTTATCCCCGGGATTATCGCCTGTGCAGTCGGTCCACAATAAAGTTTTCCGTCTGGTTTCAGGAAGTCGTTCAGCATATCCACCACTATCAATGTTTTTGTCATTATCATCCTCCTCGTAATTAGTTAAAATATTTGAGTCAATATACTTATCAAAACCCTCTAGTAAACTTCGTTTCCTTGCTATTTGATAATTTATAAATTCTGCTTTACTTTTCCATGTCTTCCTTTCCATTCTATCACCCTATATTAAATGTTTGTTTTAGGTAGGTTAAATAAGAACTATCATTACACATCCCCTTTCCAGGTGAATCTGAAATCTTTGCTACTGGTTTTTTATTACATTCTATCATTTTTAACACGATTTGTAAAGGTTTGAAACCGCAATTGTTAGTTAGGAATGTACCGATTCCAAAAGAAGTCTTGATTCTATTCTCGAAATGATTTTGAATATCATTTGCCTTTTCGAAATTCAAACCATCTGAAAATACAGCTGATTTTGTCAGTGGGTCAATTCCTAATGACTCATAGTGTTTTATCAGTTTTTCACCCCAGATATAAGGGTCACCAGAATCATGTCTACAGCCATCAAATAGTTTTGCAAAGTACTTATCGAAATCGTTTAGAAAAGCATCGAAACCAACCACATCAGATAAAGCGATACCAAGGTCACCTCTGTACTCGTGTGCCCAAACATCAAGGGCAGCTTTCTGTGAGTCAACCACTCTCGCTAATGCTTGGTGGGCTTGTAGCCATTCGTGAGCCATAGTTCCTATTGGCTTTATACCGAATTTCTTTGCCAGTTCAACATTCGAAGTACCAACCAAATTTTTTGGAACCAATTTGAGCAATTTTTCAAGAACCAAGTAATGATAGGATTTTGAAAATCGTCTACGGGTTCCAAAGTCAGCGAAAAGGTAATTGATAAAAGGCAGTTGCTCATCTATTTTGTTTAGGCCATACATCATTCCTCTGAATGACTCTGTTCTCATTTCGGCGAATGTTTCAGAAATGATTGCCAAAATTGGAACCTCAAAAAGTATTGTCTGAACCCATGGTCCTTCAATATCTATCGAAAGTCCTTGTGCATTATTCTTAATATTGATATAACGTCGCTTGAATGTAAAATCCTCAAGGAAGTCAACATAGTCAGGTTTCATAAATTCAATATTTGATAGGTAATGAAGCTCATCTGTCTGAAAACGAGTTTCACAAAATTTACCTATTTTGTCTATAACCCGCGAATTGAACACACCAATATCAACATTGGATAACTCCTGGGGGTTTCTACATTGATAACGAAGCTTCACCCAGGCATCAGGATAATTATGTAGAACGGCCTGTTGCATGGTGAATTTATAAAGATCATTATCTAATGCTGTATAGTTCATGTATTATCCTTTCTTTATTATTTTCTATATTTTCTTTCATTCCGGCTCCTTTTCGGGATATGGATTTTCTTTATAAAACTCTTCTGGGGCATTACCCTGTATCGCTCCAAGTGGAGTATGACCATACTCACCATATTTACAAAATTTGTCTTTTATAAATTCCGCTTGTTCCATATTAAGAACGGAAACATCAAATGACCTTAGTATTTCCTCAGCATTCTCAAATTCAATAAACTCATTTGTTCCGAAATACCAGTCAATAGGATATTGTATCGCTTTTACCTCCCGAAGTAAATATTCATATTCCGCTGCTCTCAACATGAAAAAGCCTTCAACGTCCATATCATCTGCCCAGTCATATCCAGTTTTCACTAAAAACATTGAATACGGTCTTTCTTTCTTTTTCATATTTTTCCCCTTTTTATTTCATAAATCAGGATATCAACCACTCTGGAAAGCTTAGAATATCCTTTCAGTAGTATTACAATGACTATTGCTCCCCATATAGGAAAACAAATATCGCTAATAAAATCTATCCATGCTAGTCCGTGTGGCATTACTCTTCTCCTCTTATTTTTTTGTGCCCATATTAAGCATATCTTCTTGACTTTGAAGTTTGACCACAATCAGGACAAATAAAAGTTAGTATATCCTCGCCCTGCATGCCTTCCTCAATATTGACAAATTCTGTTTTGTCTTCATTTATCCATATTTCACAATAACTACAGCGAACTTGGATTTTCTTTTTATATAAAGTTTTCATATTTCCATCCACTAGGAGAACCTAACCCTATTTTCTCCACTATTACCACAGAGTTTTTTAGTATTTCGGGCATTATGAAAACAATATTGCCGTCTGTATCTTCAAATGAAGCAGCACCGTCTCTCGAATCAACGATAAGTGATGTGACTTCCTTTACATATTCAACATAGTCGTCTGACTTGATTTCATCGCCTTTGCTGAATATTGTTCCCAACGGTGTTAGAATTTTGATTCTTGCTTTTATTCTAGTCATCTTTTTTACCATCCCATTTAAAATCGTTATAGTGATGTGTAGCTACTCGCATAGCCAATTCGAGTTTAGAAGTACATGGCCCCAAATTAGCTGCCTCTGCCAATTTTCTCAATTCCATTTCTGGATAATGTGTTACTAAAGCCTTTACCAGATAATCATTCTTGTGACACATGACTTAAATCCCCTTTTTATTCTATTTTTAAAGCTATTGTCCTCTTTGTAAACTGGTATATATTCCACGCATAATTTTATAACTTCTTCATTTGTTAGAGTTTGAGGATTTTTCGATCCAGTCGCTTTCCAGATAAGATCAGCAAAAGTCAAGGTGGGTGTTTTATCCCATACTCTTAAAAGTCTTTCAAGATTTACTTTTCTGTATAAGTGACTATTTTCGTTCATATCGAATAATCCTCCTCAATTATTTTTTTATTGTCTTTAGTGCTTTCTTTACCATGATGTATTCACCACATAATGACCTTTTTGAATTAAACCACGTCTAGCTAAATCATTCAAATAAATGAGAGTCATCCACATTTGGTTTCTTTCATCTACATCTTTTTGTTCCCACTTGTCAAGTTCACCATCTACCATAAACTCAGAACTGGTATAGTTTCCAATTTCCTCTGAAGCAACGATTGAGTACTCTTTGAAACCATACTCTTTTTCGATTATTCTTTCAATTTCATGCCCTTCACAGTGAACGATTATTTTTTCAGTTCCTAGTTTATACATGGAACAACTCCTTTGAGTTCTTTTGTGTGCTTATCCATTAAATTGACCAAAAAATCATCAGCAGTCGTTTCAGTTTTGTGGAAAACTTCATAGGATTTAATTTCACCGGATTCCAGCATCCGGTTTAAAACTCTGATATTAAAATCAAAGTCCTCTTCACTAAGAACTCTTTCGGATATTTGATAATTATATAAACTATTAAATTTGACTTTTACTTTAAATTCCATAATTACCATCCTCCACGCATCGAGCACAAACAGTGTCATCCTCGACGTCAGTTGATATTTCAGCTAAGTCATACCACCAACCACAACATACACAGTTGAAAATGGCATCATCAATTGCTTCAAAGTCCTTACCGTCCAAATCATCATATTCTAATTCATATTCTACAAGAACATCTTCTATACTCTGACATGTCCCTTGTAAATCATCAATTATTTCGTTTATTACCATATCATTCAACATCAATTTTCTCCAATTCTATTTGGCATTTGTTATTTTTACCTATTAAACTCAAAAAGGTTTTAAGCCTCACATACTTTCTTTCCTCAATTCGTTGAACAGAGCTAATTATATCATCGTCCTCAAAGTAAGCATCATATATAGAATTTTGGTCACGCCAGCCAATTACATCACCATTTAAATCTTCCAAAGGGTAATATAAACAGTATTCACCGTTTTCTCGTTTAACTAGATATAAATGATCCTTTTCTAATTTCATTTAGCTCTCCTTATATCCGTTACATTTGTAAGGGCACAACGACCACCTTCAAATGTAACCATTTTAGCAGTTGTCTTGATTAATGTAAACCAGTCCTTTTTTGTCTTTACATAGACTTCCAGACCAGCGGGATAATTCTTGTTTGGTTCTAGTTTACCCGGTGTGTCATGTTTTTCTTTATACTCGACCTGGAGCCTTTGCACATGACGCTCGTCAACCTCACCAAGAAAAATTATACTAAAGTCACCATCCACATAATTTTCAGTAGATGAGCAAACTTTTATTTCCTGTTTATTAGTTGCATCATAAACTCTAATGTCAACATATTTCAGAAAATCATTATCCATGTGGTTTTTAATATCCACAACAACACCGGTATAATTTTCTTGACCGTTTAACACTCTTATATTATGACCAATTTCAATTTTCTTCATTTTTGATTCCTTTTATGATATTTTGGCTATAAAGGCAATTGCTGCAATTATCATCCAAGTCCATTTATTAAAAATTATGTCAAACATGATTTTATCTCCTTTTTTATTTTGTTCACATTTTCGATGTTTTATGGTCTTATTATAACATAAAAAATCGGAGATGTAAACAAAAAAGGGGTATGATGTTGAATCATACCCCTTTTTGTTATACTGCGGAAGACTGATTAATCAGCTTCGGTTGTTTCAACTTCATCCGCTTCCGGGACTTCAGGTGCTACATACTCCAGGGACATTTCCCTCATGGCTTTGGAAGCCTTGAATTTGGGAACCATTTTGGCCGGAACGTCGATGGGGGCACCGGTTTGGGGGTTGCGGGCTTTGCGAGCGGCTCGTTGAACCACTTTGAAGGTACCGAAACCAACCAGGGTTACTTTACCGTCCTCGATAAGGCCTGCTTTGATTCCTTCCAGGACATGACCGATAACCAGGTTGGCATCCTTTTTGGTAATTTGTGCGGCCTCGGCGACTTTGTTTGTAAGGGCTTTTTTGTTCATTTAGACAATCTCCTTCTTTTGATTTTTACTGTGTTTGTTTTTTCAAAACCAAATCCAAAGGTATCCAGTTTTCACAGTTTGTTAAACTTTTTTCTCAATTCCATTTATGAGAAGATTATATCTCAAAACCGATCCAAAGTAAATCTGAAAAATTATTTTTTTCCTTTCGGTTAAGATTTAATCCCTTATTTATATCATCATAACGCATTGAAATGATAATGTAAATAAGAAATTAAAAAGAAACCTAGTTTACTTTAACTATCTACGCACGGGAAGCTAGATGTAAGTTATTTCAACTATAATGAGTTTGAATGTCCACCAGGATTATAGATTTCCCTTATAATCAGCAGCCTGGAATTGTATCTGTCATTATATAGCCAGGAATTAAGGCTAATTGATTCTAAATTGAACCGCTGTAAGTGATAGGTCTAACGTGTCCAGAAGCTAAGCAACTGGCTCATGCGACTCGTATGAAATACAATAGGTTTTAGAACCCATGTTATATAGCTTGCAGGCTATATCCCATTTATTTTATTACTAAAGCCGTGCGGGATTTTCTTTAAAGAGTAAATCCCGCAAAAACTCTGAGCACGAGCATTTTCTTTATAGAGTAAAGGCTCTAAAACTCAGGAGGGCAAGGGTGGGTTTATCAACCCGATGCCCGAGTGCACGGGGTTTTTTTAATTGGAAAATCCCGAAAAACCATGGCCATTTTCTTTTACTTTTTTTGGGGCTTTTTTACTCGGATAAAAATATAAAGAAAAGTAAAATAAAAACATAAAGTGTAAAACCGAGTGTTGTCTGGTGGAGAATCCACCAGACAATTCTTATTATAATCTAATCGGGGCGGGATGTAAACCCACCCCAAACGATTATCTTAAAAGATTTACAGCACCAGACAGAACACCTTCAATTTCAGGTATAATGTCGGTTAAGGCTTTAACCTCATCAAGGGTTAAGCGACCAGCCTTGGCGAAACCATTAGAGCCATTGGCCTTTTTATAACAACGGGGACCAACCTGTAGCTTCATTTCACCACTGTTATAAGACATAACAGAAACCCGTAAATGACGATCATCGGGGTCACCAATAACCCAACCCCTGATTTCTCTATCTAATGCACTGTTGAAAGCCATATTTATTACCCCCTTTTTAGATTTTTCTGAATTATACAACAAATAAAAACTAATGTAAACTGATGAAATAGACTAGGCAACGAGTCGTAGGGTGAGCTGTGAACCCAATACAAGGGCTTTTATACGAGATCATTCGTTGCCAAAATTGGTAAATCATTTGAATTTTTTAAGATTTTTTCGATTAAAAGATTTAAACCCGGGTTTAAATTAAAGAGTTGATGAAATAGTCGACCTAATAACCAAACCTAATTCTGCCTGGCGCCTTAAAGCATTTTCGGTTTAGGGGGAATAGCACGGCTATTCCATTACGACTTGTTAATTATTAGTTTGTTAAAGGGTTATGTTGAAAAGTTAAATTGTTTCCGACTGATGAAACCATTCTATCAAAATCCAGAACCAATGTAAATTAAAAAATTTTCGAACTCAAAATCAAAATCATTTCTAAACTGAAACCATTCTATCAAAATCCAGAACCAATGTAAACCGTAATTCGAATTACAATTTTGAAACTCGAATCACCAATTACCAAATCGTAATTGATTTGAATGAATCAACCCCGACTGATGAAACCATTATATCAAATCCGGATGGTATGGTAAACTAAAAATTATCCCCAATGATTTCGAACCTTTGGATTTTTTCCAATCATCCCAAGGGCTTGATTATATGGTGAAATATAGTGCCCAAAGTTGCCCAGGTCGTCCAGGTTGAGTCCAAATGGATTTTTGATACCAGGGTATGGATGGTCCGGATGCGGGCCCCATTTGCAATATGGTCAATATGTGTAATAAAATCAGGGGGTTAGTGTGCCTCACCTAACTGGGCACATTAGGGTGCAGGGATATCCAGCGCATCCAAACGGAGGCGCATCCAAACGGAGGCGCATCAAAAGTAAGCGCATCCAAACGGAGGCGCATCAAAAGTAAGCGCAGGATTTCCCTGCACAGATAGTGCCTCATAATATGAGGCGCATCCAAACGGAGGCGCAGGATTTTCCTACACCCTAATGTGCCCAGTTAGGCGAGGCACACTAACCCACCGAAATCATTACACATATTGACATTTTGAATCAGGTCGATCAGAATCCGTCCGGAGGGCCCATTGTATCAAAAATCCGTTTGGACTCAACCTGGACGACCTGGGCAACTTTGGGCACTATATTTCTGGGGTTTGATAAGGGTCGGAAATTATTCTGGAAATTACAGAGGCCCGAAATTATTCAGGATAATTTTTCGTTTACCATACGGGTTCGGGGTGATATAATCTTTTCATCGGTTGGAATTGATTAGAAAAACCCAATCGGCTTTCAAAAATGTAATTGAGTTTCGAAAATGTAATTGAGATTTAAATTTACCTTTGGAAAGATTTTTGATATAATCTTTTCATCAATCGGAAACAATTTAACTTTTCAACATAACCTTTTAACCCAATAGCGGAAATTCTGGAATCGTATTCCAGAGCGGTCTAATAATCTTGGGCGCGCCAGATTATAAACCGTATTCCATAATCTTTTAAC
>Ga0307375_10001791_pt1 | contig 22850 bp, 16 predicted proteins | sample TR1MG_FD_202531 | JGI IMG/M metagenome (GOLD analysis project Ga0307375, IMG submission 202531) | Soil microbial communities from Risofladan, Vaasa, Finland - TR-1 | ecosystem: Environmental > Terrestrial > Soil > Coastal area > Acid sulfate soil | place: Finland: Risofladan, Vaasa | collected...
AACTTCTGAGCAACCCTTGTGCCGCGGCCGTCCCGGCCCTCGTCCTGCTCTCGGCAACCTCGCTTGCCCCGTGTACCCACATGTGCTATCATGTACTGACTTCGCCTCTACTTCGATGATCGTCTGACAAACACTCCTGATCCTGGCTGTCATCAACCGCCAGGATGCGCGAGAATGGGTGGACCGTAGCCCGGGCCGCCGGGCAGCTCAACTCGATGCCGTGACGCAGACGCAGCCAACGCCAGTTCAACCTAAGCGAGGAACTGATGTCAGTGAGAGTTCAGGTTTCCGAGGTAATCGACCGACCAGTGGCCGAGGTGTTCCAATTCTACGCTCATGAGCACGTCCGCAACCATCCTCGCTGGGATCCGGACATGCAACTCGAGCAGCTATCGGATGGCCTGATCGGCGTCGGGACAGTCATCCGCAGACGCAACACCCACAGCGGTACTCCCGTTGAGGGGACGATGGAGGTCGTAGAGTTCGAGCCCGACCGGGCTTTCGGAACGGTGATCCATGACGGCCCCACCGAGACGCGCGGGCGGGTGACATTCAAGGCTGAAAGTCAGGAGCGAACTACACTTACGATCAGCGCGGAGTTCGCTGACATGGACGAGTCCATGGAGAGTTTGATTACCAGCCTGATGGAGCGAAGCGCCCGAAACATCAAGCATCTTGTCGAGTCTGACGTCTAGGAGCGGTGTGCAGAATGGTGGCGGGCCTGCCCCTTGCCGCCGGCTTCCGCCACTTCCTCGTAGGCTCCCGCCGCGGCCCGATTTCATCGCCATGTATCCTCAAACGCCTTGATCGCGCCGCGGCCTGGGATCCGTTCTGCTCCCCCAAGAGGACGTTGTAGGTTACGTTGCTGGTGAACGGGGGATCCAGATAAGTGAGGTCGACGGTTTCGTCTTTGATGTATCGCCGCAGAATGTCGAGGTTGTCGCCGTAGTGCAGCAGGTTCTCGCTCACGCCTACGCTCAGCTGTACGAGACTCAGTTCGGCCAGAAGCCGGAATCGCCTACATCTGACCCGTCCTGATAACCAGAGAACGAGGAACCGGCCCGTCCCAGACCTCGGAGGTCTCGAAGACCTCCGAGGTGTCAAAGCACCCGCCCCTACCCCATGCGCTCATCAGAGCGGGTGGGCGCCATCGCTGCCGGGACGTTTGCCGCCCATTGTGCATTCCCTGTTGACATACGGTGTCAGCTGTGCTATAGTCCAGCACAGGGGTGCGGGGCGGCGCCACGTCACTAAAACAGGCCGCGCAGCGTTCACTGACCGCGCCTGATACACCCGCCGCCCTCTGTGAGAGGGGCCTCACCCTGCCACCGGCAAGCTGACTTGCCTTCTCTCCCCACTTGTGCTATTATGTAGTGACCGTGCCTCTGCTCCGATGATTGTCTAAGACACTGGCCTCGTCCTGGCTGTCATCAACCACTGCGGGCGCACAGGAGGACGAGAGCCTGCTTGCCTGATCGCCGCCACGTGGCATCTGCTTCTTCTGACAATACCGGGAACTGTGAGATATGCACAGCCCTTCAGCCGTTCGAACCACTGCTCTCTCGAGGTGAACGCTGACACTTGAACACAACACTGAAGCACTCGCAGCCACACCTCACTGGACGATCGACATGTCGGCCCTACCGTGCCCACGAGTGCCCTGCTCGCGGCTTATAGGGACAAAGACGATCGCAATGACAAGAGGTCTGGCCCTTCGCAAGAGCTCATGATGCAGGAGTGGGTGGGCCGTTCGATACCTCGCTAGATGATAGTCCTATTCCCACGAGGTGCGCAGAGGAATCAAGGCTGGACACAGTCCGGAGGTCAAAGATGTCTGACGCCCCAATCACCGTTGTCCCTGAAAACATGGTCATCGATTTCGTAGATGGCAAGACTCTCCGGAAGCTTACACCCGAAGAGTATGTTCGTCAGAATCTGGAACGCAGTCTCGTCGGCGAATACAAATACGACAAGAAGGACATCGAGGTCGAGTTCCCAATCAAGATGGGCACCCGGCGTAAGCGCGTGGACCTTGCGGTCTTCCCCACCGGCAAGGCGCATGAGCAACAGTCTATATCTGTCATCGTCGAGACCAAAGCCGAGAAGGTACCGCCCACGGACGCCAAGGAGGGAGTTGAGCAGCTGAAGAGCTACATGGCGGCCTGCATGAACTGTAAGTACGGGCTGTGGACCAACGGCCTGGAGCGCTTCTGCTATCGCAAGGAGGAGACGGTTTTCGAGTACAAGTTCACTGACATCCTGGACATCCCAGCGAAAGGGATGACGTTGGAGGAGTGGGAGCGGCCCACGATCAGACAACTGAAACCCGCAACGGGCGACAACCTGCTCTTCACCTTCCGCCGCTGTCATAACTACATTCACGGGAACCAGGGCCTGTCCAAGCAGGAGGCGTTCAGCGAATTGCTGAAGCTGATCTTCTGCAAGATCGAGGACGAGCGAACCGGGAAGATCAGCTTCCACGTGACCAGCAGCGAGTTGGGCTCGATGAACGGCGACATTAAGGTCCGGGACAGGATCGGCAGACTCTTCGGGCTAGTGAGAGAGAAGTACCCCACGATATTCAAGGCGAACGAATCCATTGAATTGCATCCGAACGTTCTTGCCTACATAGTGAGCCAGCTCCAGGGTTACTACCTATTGGAGACAGATGTGGATGTTAAGGGTAAGGCCTACGAGGAGATCGTGGGGCCGAATCTGCGAGGCGACCGAGGCGAATTCTTCACGCCACGTAATATATGCCGCATGGCAGTGGACATGCTGGACCCTGAACCACAAGACGTCATCCTCGATCCAGCGTGCGGGACGGGTGGTTTTCTTATCGCGGCCATCGGCCACGTCATGAGAAAGATCGACCGGAGCGAGCAGGACCGCTGGCGAGACCCCGAGAACCCAACCGATGCAGAGCGACAAGAGCTGTACCGCAAGCGGCAGGACTATCTGAACAAGCGAGTTTTCGGCATCGACATCAACCCCGGGCTCGTGAAGGCATCGAAGATGAACATGGTGCTAAACAACGACGGCTCGGGCGGATTGTTCCCCGCCAACTCGCTAGTGGTGCCAGTGCGCTGGGCACCTGAACTCCAAGCAAGGGTCGGGCTGGGATCCGTCGACATCCTGTTTACGAATCCGCCCTTCGGCTCCAAGATTCCAGTCAACGATCGCGATACCCTCCAGCAATTCGAGATCGCTCGACAGTGGGATAGGGTAGGTGAGGGCCAGTGGGTGATGCGCGAGGGCTCTCTCCAACGATCCCTTCCCCCGGAGCAGGTCTTTGTGGAGCGGTGTGTCCAGTTTCTGAAACCTGGTACGGGTTGCCTGGCCATAGTGCTTCCCGATAGCATTCTGAGCAACCCAGCGCTTGAGTACCTGCGCTACTGGATCCTCAACAACACGCAGGTGCTAGCTAGCATTGACATGCCGACAGAAGCCTTCCAACCGTGGACCGGCACGCAGACCAGCGTACTGGTCTTGAGGCGCAAAGGCGCTCAAGAGATGAGGGCAGAGGAGTTGTCCGGCCGTCAACAAGACTACGATGTCTTCATGGCTATCCCTGAACACGTGGGGCACGACCGACGCGGGAACACCATCTACAAGCGAGATCCTGAGGGGAATGAGATAGTGCAAGAGCAGGAGGAGATCATCAAAGAGGTAGACGACCGAGGTCGTGTCAGTGCTCGTAAGTTGCGCACCAACCTGAAGATAGTAAATGACCAGTTGCCAACCGTTGCCGGCCTGTACTTGCAGTGGGCCAGGGAGAGAGGATATGCCCGTTTCGACGGAGGCGCCTTCAACCAACGCTAGGCACGCAGACCTATCGGCTCCGGAGCAAGGAGTCAAGCATTCCTCCATCGGCGGCGCCTATTTGCGGCAGGGGGGCTTGCGCCTTGACGGGAGCTTCTACTCTGAGGAGGCGTGGCTAGCGCGAGTCTTGGTCCAGGAGACCGGCTATGACGAAATGCCGGTGGGGGGAGATGATGGCTTGGCCGATGTTTGGATGCCCGGCCGGTTCAAGCGTGTTGAGGCCTCCGACCCGCAGCTCGGTGTACCCTTCGTGACTCCTTCGGAGATCATCCAGGCCAAGCCGCCGCTGACGCGCTATCTGTCAAAGGCCCGGACCAGCAATCTGGAGACCTACCTCGTTGACAGCGGGTGGATCCTAGTTTCTCGTTCCGGAGTCGTCGGTCGTGTGGTGATGGTCTCGGAAACACTCCAGGGTACGGCCGTCTCCGAAGATGCGATACGCGTCGTTGCTCGTGGAGGTGTTCCGCCTGGCTACGTCTACGCATACCTAACTAGCTTCATCGGCAGCAATCTGATAACAAAGGATCAATACGGCGCCGTCATCAAACACATCGAACCTTTCCACGTCGCACGAGTGCCCGTACCCCTACTTCCTCCATCGCTTCAACACAGCATACACGACGACATCATCGAGGCCTACCGCCTGCGGGACGAAGCCAACGATCTGCTGGATGAGGCCGATGCGTTGCTCCATGACGAGCTGGGACTGCCCAGGCTGGATGAGTCCGAGGTCCGGTACTACGGTGGCGGAACGGTGAAAGCATTCACCACAAAACTCAGTGAGACAGGGTTGCGGCTAGATGGTACATTCAGCGACCCAATGGCCAGACTTGCTATCGAGAACGTTCGTCGTTCGGGCATGTCAGTACGTCAGCTGAATGAGTTAACGTCCGTTCTATTCAATCCACCCATCTTCAAGCGCATGCGCGTAAGGCAACCAGATTACGGTGTGCGCTACTTCACTGGCGCCGAGATCATGCACCTGAAGCCATCGGCGGAGAAGTACCTTTCTAGGACGATGCCGAACATTCACCACTACGTGGTGCAGAAGAACTGGGTCCTCGTAACCGACTCCGGAACGATCGGCAACGTCCAATTTGTGGACCGGTGGCTTGCTGGGAGTGCGGTCACAAACAACGTTATTCGGGTCTGCTCTGAGAGACTACATCCCGGCTATCTGTACGCCTTTCTGGTCAGTCCGTATGGGAACAGGCAGATCGTGCGGTGTTCGTATGGGGCTGTCATCCAGCACATCGAGCCGCATCATGTGGGCCGGGTTCTAATCCCGGAGCCAGAGATGCCGGCTCAAGAGGCAATCGGCGACAAAGTGCTGAGAGCCTACGACAACCGGGCCAAGGCTAACGAGCTGGAGAACCGAGCCATCCGGCTACTGGAAGATACACTGGTGGAGGCATATCAGAAGCGAACAGGACGCAAGGTGGCAATTGCCTGAGGAGTGACCACATGAGCACAGTGGAGGAGATCAGGCTTCATTATCCTCTGCCCATCGCCAAGCTCTACGAGGCGATGCGGCTGGAGACCGAGCCGCGGCTACGGGTAACCAAACTGGTTGAACTCTTCCAAGGTATGGTGCGCTACCTTGCCCTTATCGGCTTGGCCGACTACATCCACCACGGTCTGGCAGATCCCAAGGTTGAGGGCTGGCGCGCCGGACTGGAGAAGCCGAGCCTAGGCCACTGGGTGAATCTTCTCACAGCCACGGCTCGAACTCTCAGACCTCATCATGGCCCCCTATATGGTGTGTACCCTGACCAGGTCTACAGACAAGACGCGGTCTTCGAGGGCGCCCAGCACTTGGCTCGAATCGTGGGCATGCCCACTCAGTTCAAGAAGATCAAGCTGGCCGCCTTTCTCGATATGGTCGTCCAGTTTCGCAACAGGAAGACCGGCCACGGGACTCTAACCACCCTTGAGGCTAGACAGGTGGCTGACCCGCTCGAAGCGGCCCTTACACAGTGGCTAGAAGCATTCCCAGTTCTACGGGACCGGCACCTTGTCCACGTGGCGCGCGTCGAGTGGAGAGAACCCCGCTTCGTCTTTGGCGGCACCAAGCTGAATTGTGGCACATCGCTTGAGCGTTTCGAATCAAGTGGCGACAAGCCAGTCACCCACAACCGGGCATATCTTCACGACCCATCCGCCAAGGACTTTCTCCCGCTCTATCCTTTCTTCGTTTATGATGACGACGCCCGCCTGCTATACATCTATGAAGGGCTTTCCACGCAGCGGCAACTCAGCCTCCGTTGTCCTTACGAAGTGCCGGGTGCGGAGCCTACCCATCATCTCGCAATCGATGCGTCTTTCGTCCTCGGCAGCAGCCTGCCAGCACCGGTCACGGCTACCGAAGCCGAGCAAGAGCCCCCAGAGGTTGTGCTGGTGGCCACCGAGGACATCGATGAGTACCTCATCGAGGAACATCCCGCCGATACCAACCTCTACCTGAGCCACTTTCTCAGGATGTACAGTCAGAGTCGCATCAGTAACAAGGGCACGCGTGGCTATGACCCGCTGACCTATACCGCGATCAAACTGGACGAGGCACTGGCCCCCGCTATTGTGCGCGGCGACTACGCTTTGGTGATCATCTCAGGCAACGCTGGCGACGGAAAGACAGCGTTCATCCAACGGCTGGAGCACAAACTGGAGGGGCAGGGGGCAGCTTTCACGTCCCAATCCCGTAATGGCAGCTGCTTCATCTGGCAGGCCGCTGAGTATCGCACCATATATGATGGCTCCCAGGATGAGGGTGCGGCAGGCAGCGATGAGGTCCTCGATGATTTCTTCGCTCCGTTCGACGATCACTCGCCTCCCCAAGCCCGCGAGAAGATCGTGCGCGTCATCGCGATAAACGAAGGGCGCCTCCTTCACTTCCTATCGAACCGCCAGGACACGTATGGTGCACTCTACAAGGAGGCGCGACGCCAACTGGCTGGAGAGCAAGCTAGTTCGGCGAAGTATCTGGTTGTCAATCTCAACCGCCGGAGCGTCGTGGACGGTGGGATTCTAGACTACCGGCACGCGCAGCGACACAGCATTCTCGATCGACTCTTGGATCGTCTGTTGGACGATACTTACTGGAGCCCTTGCGAGGCCTGCATCATCAGCGAGCGTTGCCCGGTGAAGTTCAATGTAGACACGCTGCGCGACGCTGTTCTAGGGCCAGTCGTGCGCCAGCGGCTAAAGCTCCTGTTCCAGATCACTCACTTCCGCCATCGGGTGCACGTCACTATTCGAGACCTCCGCTCCGCCCTGGCGTACCTACTCTTTGGTCTTCGAGAGTGCGCAGAGATCCGCGCGCATATTGAGGAGTCCCACGAGATCCTCCCCTTCTTCTACTACAACGCGGCCTTCGCCCACGAGGAGAAAGATCGCCTGTTGAGTCGTCTAGCCGAACTAGACGTGGACGGGGTTGCCAATCCGCAGCTCGACAGCTACCTCAACCTCACGTCGCCCGTAGAGTTGCATGGGCTTCTGCGGACAGAAACACGTTCACCCGCCGACATGTCCCTTCTAGCCGAATTGTTTGACCGGCGGCCGCAATCCATGGTTCAAGCAAGCGAAGCCGACTGGTCCGCCGTTGCCCAATATCACTCCGCGATCCGCCGAAAGTACTTTTTCGAAAACGGTGTATTCCGTGAGTTGGAGCAACAGACCGGCGCCTGGGAGGCGGGACAGCTTCCGGAGATTCAGATGGTGCCCACACGTCACGTTCGCTCTTTTGCGGGATTTCTCGCAGCGGACATATCCGCAGACCATGTCTTGAGTCAACTGATACACGGGTTGAACCGTGGTGAGGGCATGCATCATCCGCCGTACGACCAAGAGTACTTGTACTTGAGGACCAGCGAAAGGTGGGCGCAGGTCAAGGCATTTGCGGTCTTCCCGCTTAGCGACTTCGCGGTGAACCCGGCAGGTATTGGCAGAGAACCCGAATTCATAGAGCACATCCCCGAGGGGATTGTACTCAGCTATCTTCCTCCCGACCAGCGGGTAGACATCAGCCTTGATCTTTACGAAGCCATCATGCGCATGTGCGACGGATACCAGCCTTCGACTGCAGAGGTGAAAGGATTCTTCCAGAACCTGCAGATCTTCAAGAAGCAGATCCTGGGGTGGGGCAGTGACGAAGTCATCGTTGTGCCCACGGAGGGGACCACGTTGGTGCTTTCTCGAGAGGCTGCGCAAACCGTGGCCATAGACTTGATTTGACGGAGGCACCACTTTGCCACTGAACAAGAGCGACAAGGCGTTCGCATACGGGCCTATCTCGGTGATCAACCCGCGACAGGTGCCGTTGGAGCGCACCCTCGGCAGCCTGATCCTCTATTTGGAGACTGGCGGCAGACCACTATCCCCTGCCCGCAAGACCATCACATTGCGCGAACTCATGGACCACCTGCAAGCCCAGTTCGACATAAGAGAGAAAGGCCTGCCGACACTGCAACGTTGGCTCCTGAGCGAGTTCATCGAAATGGAGCCGGGCAGCAGATCTTTGCGAGAAGCATCGATAGCGGGCGGCCAACCAATCCACGCCACGGCAATCAAACTCCAGAAAGGCACCACTTACAGTGATTTCGGCTCCGGGCTGTTCGTCTACTCCGTTCTGTTGCAGCACGACCAGGTTCGCCGCGACTTGAAGGATTTCTTCTGGACCGGCTTGGAGGAGTCCGAGGATCGAAAGAAGCTGGACATAGAGACTCTCTTCTTTGTACAAGCGCTCGACCAGGCGAAGGTCCGTACCCCAAAACACTTGTTCGAGCAACCGCAGATCCCCCAGCCATATTGCCGAGGAGGGGCTGCCCTATTTGCCAACGATGTCCGCCGACTCCTGCTCTATAAAGATGTCGTCCCCCGGCGAGAGTTCATACGTTACCTGACTGCGCTCATGGGCTTTCACATCGCTCTGTACTACCTCCGGCTCCTGCGGGCCATCCCCAGGCTCCTCGACACGGGCAGATCCTGCGACGATTATTGTCGACCGAACGGACTCGTACCGTCCTGCCCGTTTCGCCACCGGCTGTTTGTTGACGCATCCGATGACTACAAGAGTAGGGGCGCCCAACTAGCCCAAGCCGAGGTGGACAGAGTGTATGGTCTAGTCCCGGCATACCTGAGGGCACATCTCTCCATCAAGAAGCTTGCTGAATTCGGCGAAGAGTGGGCCACCTTGGAGCAGTTCGGTGGTCCTGTGCCAAGGACTTTGCCTGACGTTGTCAAGTTGCGGCGCCATCCCCAGTTGCCGCAGTGGGCCAATCATCGGACTCTAAACGTTCTAGCCGATGATGCAGTGCTCAAGGCTCGATATGAGGAAATCAAAGCCCTCACCGAGGACTCTTTCGACCGCTACGTTGAGCTCATCTTTCCAGATGTGTTCAGGCGCCAAGGCAGACTTCTTCGCGAAGCCCTGGATGCGTACGCGGGCAAGAACAAACCCTACGGTTTCATGCGCGCCGGTCAAGGTCGTCGACGCCGATTTGCCATGAGCACAGGATTGCTGGAGCTACTGATCCAGTTGGCGGTGGTCGATTACGATGAGGACACAGGACACATCTTTCAGCGCAACCTGACTGTCACGGAACTGCTGGATTGGCTGGATCAGCGATACGGTCTACTCATCGATCGCACCGCGCACGGAGAAACCGGCTTCGATATTGAACGGGCCACGCGGGAGAATCTCGCCCATTTCAAAAGCACGCTCCGCGAGCTAGGATACTTCATTGGTTTGTCCGATGCCTCCAACGTCCAATACGTGACGCCTCGGTTCGAACTGGAAGGGACTACCGCATGAGTCTTCAACCGTTGTCATGGGCCGATACTCACAGACACATTGCCGAGTTCATCTCGAGCCGTCTGGCGGACGGGTTGCGGTCAAGAGCCCCGGGCTATCGCGTGGCGCTGACGGACCTTGCGCCCGACCTCATGACAGTCACCGCGGAGCACCTGCGCCGAATGGACCTGCCCGAGGGAGTTCAGGTCGTCATCGTAGGAGAAGGCGGGGAGGGAGATATGGTTGTCTCTCCCACCCGGCTCATCGAATTGAGGAACGACGAAGACAACGTCCCGATTCTCCTGGCCCTGATTCCAACCAGTTTCCGCAGCTACGCAGAGGATTCCTATGGTGAGCACAATTTCGCCATGGAAGATCCCGAAGCACTCCTCCTCGCTTGTCGTGACCACTTGCTGCAGGACCTCAATGCTCGGGGTTTCCCAGCCGCACAGGCCATCGTTCGACGTGGCCGCATCACAGGACTTGAGGTCCAGATACGCTACCTTCTGTCCGCCATGGGGGAGGGTCTTGACCTGCAGGTCTTCGGAGCTTACCTGCCCCTCGTGGGTTTGCCCCCGGATCTAGCCCTCGACCTTGCCAATCTTGATGCCCGACTCGAGGACAGCAAGAGTAAGGTCACTATTCTGGTTGATCCGACCCGGCCCATTGTGGAGCGGATCGACCGACTGAAACTAAGTGGAGAGAGTGTTAGAATCGGCTTGCTCCGCCTGTTCGCCGACCACGATCCCCAAGATGTGGAAGCCTGGGGCCTGGCAGTGGTTGAAGAGGCTCTCGCTCTCAAAGCACAGAATCGGAGTGAAGAGCGGCTTTCCTATGACAACTGGATCGAGGGCGAGGGCGACGGTCCCACATGCGAGCTGGAGATCTTCCCCCTCTCCAAATACAACCCAGTGGATGAAGCCGGCCAGGTCAACATCAAGATAGATGCGAAGATCAAAGTGCGATGGCGCTGGGACTGTAAGCCTCCCCAAGAGGTGCGGTTCGTTGTTCGGGGATACCGGGACGAAGATGAGCTGTTCAGTTCGGGGAGTATCGGATATAAGCTGCGCAGCAAGACCATCAACCTCCGCGGCAAGGACGTTGATGAAGGACACTGCGTGCTCCAGATGCAGGCGATTGGCCCAGAGGGAAGCGTGCTGGATTTGGCTGAGAGTGAGCCTTTTTGGATAGTAGGCCAAGACGAGGCGGTTGCCCCACCGCCGGCTCGACAGCCCAAATGGGGCGATGAGGTGTTCTCTCTGGCGGAAGCTCAATACCGTGCAGCAAGAAAGCTCGGCCCACAAGTGGCGCCCCAGGAGATACTGTGGCAAGCTCGCGCGAGCACATCCTCCATAGACACGCTGAAGATCCGCTACTCGCGTGCCGTCGTGTATCACATACGACTGAGCCCGGCCCTCCGGAACTTCGAACTCACCGTGCTCATGAATCCAATGCAGGTCGGATTCTGGCGATACTGCGGGTCCGACTCCGGGTCCGAGGTGGTATATCAGTCCGTGCCTATTGGGCTTGCGGACCTGCCTGGCGACCTCTACAAGGACTTCGCTGAGACTCGTCGCAGCCTCTTCGATGAACTACGCAATCAGAGTCCGCCAGGGGCTGGGGAAGGATTCGGCAACGTGGTTGAGACGGCCGACCTACTAGCACTGCGAGATCGCGCCACTAACTACGCCAAGTCCTATGCTGCGGTGCTCCGGCACTATTCCAAAGCGCAAGATAGGCTCAATCTGAGGCGCTCACTCGCTCTGGACTCCCTCGTCAAGGATGATGAAGTCATCCTGAGCCCCTTACATCCGCTCAAGCTGATATGGATGCTCCAGTATCAGGAGCTTGTCTCCATCCTCAGTGCCGATCCAGACCACCAAGGCACGGGGCGCAACGCGCTCGATCAGGTCTTGTTCCCGTTGCTCACTTCCGTAAACTATCCACCCTTTGTGCCCGGTCCCGATGGGAGAATGCGGATCAACGCCGGGCAACTCCATCTCCTCTGGAGCAGCTTCAGCACCGATCCCACCCAGTACCGTCGGATCGCGGATCGGCTCAAGGATGCTCTGGGGGTTGCCGGAGGTGAAACCGCCGCCGAAGCCCTCGATCCGCGGACCCTGGCTCACCGGCTCAACCGGTACCTCAACTTGCATCCGTTCATCCGCCAGCTCAGGTTGGCCGCTATCAACCCCGGAGACGGAATGGCATTCCTTGAGGTTGTACGCGCGCTCGAGAGGGAATGGGGGTCAAGGGGTCTGCGTTACGACCTCGCCTTCTTCGCCCACGAGGAACCAGACCAGGCGGCAACAGCATTTGACCGCCTGATGGTTGAGGAAGACGAGAGCAGGAAGCGGCGTGAGGACGACGAATTGGTGGAATCCCTTACGAGCCTCATGTCCCCGAAGTTGACGTACGCCAAGCATCCTCTCCACGACTATCGCGAGGGCGCTGACACTAATCTCGACCATCACGCGCTGGTATTCCTCGATGCCTTTGAGACTGAGGTCGGCTCTCTGCCGACACGACCAGAGCGCTCCGCCAGCTTCCTCGGGCACCTATTGAATGACTTGAGCTCGTACTTTGAGGCCTCGCCTCAGGAGGTGTACTGGGCACACACGGTAGTTCCGCAACAGCAGCCAGACCTGCCATCGCTAGCACCTCTCACCACCCTAATGGCCAGTATTCTGCAAGAATACATGCAGGGCTGCGGTCTGCTTCTATCAGGCAACGCAGATGCCTGGCCAGTAGTGTACCTGCAGATACGAAAAGAACAGCGAGATCTAGTGATTCTGGCTCACCGTCAGTCGGATTGGGTTGTCTTCGTCGACAGGTACTTCGATATCGATTTTCTCGATCACCCCAACAGCCCATTCTGTGAGTACTACCTCGTTGATTATGTGCCAAGCGCTCACGCCGGCATGGGGCACAAGCTAATCGTTTCGACCGCATCGACTCTTGAGCTTCAACGCCTGGTCGCCCAAGAACTCGGTGCCCTGGGCTTGCCAAGGGACGCCGCTCCCGATGTCGTAGACACCCTCCAGGCGATGTCGGGTCGCTTGGCAATCAAGCAGCTCACCGGCCGTAACTTGGTGCGTGAGGCCATAGGTCTGAGCTTCCTGTGGATGGGGCTCAGGCGGAACGGACGACTCTCCCGTTCGATATTCCTCCCTATCGATTCCCATCTAGACCTGTTCCGGAGCGATGGTGAATCACAACAACGCACGGACGCTCTTCTCATAAGGCTGGATCCGGAGGCGACTGCCCTCAGCATCGCGCTCATCGACAGCAAACTTCGCAGCCAACTTGGCGCTGAGGAGTTCCTGCAGTTGAAGGGCTACATCTCTGACCAACTCGAAAGAACACGCAAGGATCTGGTCGCTCTTCTGCGACCGGCGCAGGAGCCTCACGATCTGGCTCGCCTGATGGCTTGGCAGGACTTTCGGGCTTTGCTCCTGTTCTATCTTGAGCGAGCCCGGCGCCACCATCTAATGAACGATGATGAGGCCACCCGCTGGCAGGCTGCCCTTGGTGGACCCTCCGGGCCTCATCTGTGCCTGCAGTTTGAGAAGGAAGCACACGTTTTCAATGTCAGCTTCGCGGGCCAGCACGAGGAGGTGATCTCCGGAGGGATCACGCTGTACCATGTAGGTCGTGATAGCATCGTCCAGCTGCTATCCTCCAGGCTGTCACAGGAGGCGGACGACGAAATGGAGGTCGAACCAGCACCCGCGTTACCTGAGGCTGTGCCTCGTGGCGAGACCGGCGACCACCAAGTCGAGGAGATCACCGAGCCAGCGATCAGCGTCGAAGGCGAGGAGGCGGAGCCTACCCAGGAAACGCCAGAGCCGTCACATGAAGGGGTGCGTGTGTACCTCGGAGAGACCGTCTACGATCAACGGCCCATATGCTGGGAGCCCCTTCGGACAGATCCGCGCCGCTTGACCAACCCGCACGTCCTGATCGTAGGCACCAGTGGCGCCGGCAAGACCCAGAGCACCATGGCCTTCCTCCAGGCACTGTGGGAGGACAAAGTGCCGTCCTTGATCCTGGATTTCCACGGAGAGTACGCCAACCCGGACGCCGACGCCTTCCGTGCACACACCCATGCGCTGGTGGCAGATGCCCTTGATGGGATTCCGGTCAACCCACTCGAAGTTCCGCTAGACCCGTACCGCAAGCCGGTCAACCCGAAGCGTGTGGTGTGGGAAGTTTCAGAGATCATAGGACGCATCTTCCGGGTGGGCCTGCAACAGCAAAGAGCACTCAAGAGAGCCATCGAGAAATCATACCAATTGGCTGGGTTCAGTAGCGACCCAGACACGTGGACCCGAAAGCCACCCGCCTTCCGCATGATTCATGATATTCTCAATGATGAGGAGAGCACAGCGGGCGCCACCGTGGCCACCCTCCTCAGCCGGCTCGATGTCCTCTTCGACGTCGAAGTCTTTTCAGACCACCCGACCTATACCCTTGATGAACTGCTGCGTGAAGTCACAGTCGTAGACCTGTCACGGCTCTTCAACAACGAACACCGTTTGGCAGTTGCGCGTTTCTTCCTACAGAAGATCTACAACCAGATGCTCATGATGGGAGAGAGCCGCGACCTACGTCTATTCGTGACGGTGGATGAGGCCCACCGCCTCTCATACGACGAGACCCTGCTCAAACTGATAAAAGAAGCCCGCAAGTACGGGATTGGCATCCTGCTTGCCTCGCAAGAGCCTTCGGACTTTCCCGCGACCGCTCTTGAGCTACCTGGAACGCGAATTTTCCTTCAGCAAGGCCCCCGCGGGGCGAAGACCATCGCCTCGCACTTGGAGCCGACAGAGACCAAGCGCCGCCGCGTGCTCGAGGGTGAGCTCCAGAACCTCGATGTGGGAGAAGCCTATATCAAGAGCAACCACTTCATACCCTTCGAGAAGATCAAGGTCAAGTTCTTCTACGAACGACTCGGAAGTGCCTGAGACGTCCCTGGACCGCTGGGGGCCACACCGTTCCTAAAGAAACGACGGGCAGATCCGGGGGGGGGGGAGGCAGGCAGTTTCGGCACGCGCCGCTAAGAGGCATATTGCGGTGTTTGGATCTGGTTTGCAGGCTTCGACTACTGATAACTGGCTTGAGTCGTGAACTGAGTGCCAGGCGAGGGCAACGGAGAACGATCCCGGATGAGAATTGGTTTCTTGGGATGGGGATCCCTGATATGGAACCCCTGCGGCCTCCGAATCCAAGGCGAGTGGCAAGCGGACGGGCCTCGCATGCCGATCGAGTTCGCCAGAGTATCAAAGGATGGAAGACTGACTCTTGTCATCTGTGATGAGTCTGACCATCCCAGCGTTGCAGAGGTCCCAACGCTCTGGGCCTACTCCTGCCGAACCGACCTGGCCACAGCAAGATGCGATCTTAGAGATCGGGAGCACACCCCAACAGTGGACTCCATAGGTTTTCTGTCCACTCGTCAAGATGATGACAGTAGCAGCAACGTTCTGACTCAGAAGCAACTGGAAGGCGTGCGAGGGTGGGCAAGGCACAAAGGGCTCGACGGCCTGGTGTGGACAGACCTTCGTGCTAACTGGCATAATCCCCCCAGGGGATTTCGTGACAAAGTCACGCAGCCCCTCAATGAGGACAATGTCATCTTGTATCTTAGCAGCCTTGAGGGCGACACCCTGTGTAAGGCTGAAAGATACATCGGATTCGCACCGCAGCAAGTCGACACTCCGATTCGACGTAGGATTGAGCAACAGCTCGGCTGGCACTTCGTGCCGGAAGAAGCTCGGGCGGGTTCCACGCCAATTGGGCTCCCATGAACCTGACGCCATCTCTGACGCTGTTGTCTACTCGCTCTCGCACATCATATCCCTGAACCTCTCCAATCACCCGTATATCTGGTGGCGTCTCTCCTTCTGGGTGGCGAGCTCGAGTTCTGTCACCGCACACTGGAACACCTGGTCCCAACTGAAGGGTGACAGCCACTCGGGAATGGCGGGAAGCCTGGCCTTCCCATTCGGCGGTGCAAAGATGGCTCTTGGGGCACCATGTCCATCAGTCCTGACGAGATACCCCACCAGATCCAGTGTCTACTACACTCTGTCATAGAACTTGGCCTCTTTCACCTGTCGCACGGGCTCGCCGTCATCGTAGGCCTCACGCACGAGCGGCGTATCCACAGCGCCACTCAGTCCCTCACACACGTGATGAGGGCGCCGGTGGAAGTGCCCACGACGCTTCTGGAGAGCTTAGCTCAGCAGGCGCGCCCGGCTTGAGGGCAGTGGAGAGAGCCAAGCTCCGCGAGCATCTTCGAGGGAATACCGCGAACAACGGCGAGGGGCATGGGAGACTCTCCCCATGCCCCTCGATTGTCAATTGGGTGTCAGCTGCTGGGCGAGCGCGCTACTCCTTGTCTCGTGAGCGCCACCGCAACGTGGCGTAGCCGCCGAGACCAGCCAGCCCGGTCCCCAGCAGAGCCATGCTCCCGGGCTCCGGCACGAACTCACGTTCCTCGGCCAGGCACACTTCCCCCAGGACGTCGGGTTTCTCTCCTCCGAAAATGCCCTCAGGCCACTCTCCGGCCCCCAGCACCAGTAGCTCCTCGTCGAAATTCTGCTCACTGCCCACGTACACACCGAGATAGAGACAGTCGCCCGGCGCTGCCTGCAAGGATGATGCCGAGAGATCGATGCGGACTTCCCAGTTGGCTGATCCCCTGCCGAAGGCTCTCCTGTAGCCGGGAGGATCTACTTGTGGGATACACCAGTATGTCTCAGTAGCTGGCGTGAAGTAGTCCGTATCGTGGCCAGTCACCGGAGTGTAGGCGCGGAGAGATTGGAATCCACCCTCGTCCGACTGGTTGCATAGATTGGAGGCCCACTTGCCGTCCCCAACTGGTGGCTCATCCTCAAACCACAAGGTGAGCATGTCCTTGGCGCTATTCGGGGTTGCTGGCGCCGCTCCGATGTCAAGCGAGACGGCCACGTACAGATACCGGCTGTCATTCATGAAGCGCGCCGAACCGCTCACCTGGGCTGGTGATACGTCCTGCCCAAGGGGGGGCGTGCCATCTTGCTCCCCGGTCGCGTCCGTCGAGGGGGGCTCAGTGATGATTATTGCAGGAGTGAGCGCTACGACCGTGGCCTTCGCCCACTCTGCGACACCCAGCGTGCCGTCGAGAGTTGAGGGTCTGTCGGCCCAGCCCGCGTCCAGGCGATCTTGCGCCATGGCCACGGCAGGCAGGGCCAACAATGAGAGGACGGTGATAGTGACTAGGACTCTGCCGATCATTGCCGTTTTTCCTCCCTGAACAGTGGTAGAGGGCAGCCAACCCATCGACTACCCCGGCTCCGCCCACAGCCTATCACAGCTTCCTGGCTGTTGTCAAGGGGTTGATGAGAAGCGAGCGCTGCGGTGCGCCGGGGTGTGATCGACATATCACCTGCGGTGGGGCTCTACGTGGCGGAAGGCGGCGAGCATTTGGGGAGCGGCTGGGTGGCCCTCCCACCGTCCAAGAGCTATAATCGACGACGAATCTGTAAGCGAGATGAGGGCTGCTGTGTCCCAAGCTGTTGACCTTGCTGGCTTGGCTGCGGTATAATTGTCGGGAGAAGGAGCAGAGGGAGTCGAGATGAACTCAACCGGCCGATGGGGAGCGATTGGCAGGGGTGTCAGAAGTAGAGGGCGTGAGATTGCCCTGGTCGTCGTTTTGCTCTTGATCAACTACCTCATCTTCAGTCGTCTGGTGGTGATGGTCTCCGGAGATCGCCAGGCGACTTCCACGCCTACTAGGACCCCCAAGCCGACTTTCACCCCGTTTGCCGTCATCGTTGACACGCCCACGTCGGCCCCCCAACCTACTCCCACCGAGGAGCCCTCGCCTGCTGCCTCACCCACAGTCGGCACGCACGTCGTGGAGAGCGGTGATACGTTGAGTGGGATCGCGCGCATGTATGGCACGACGGTGGACGCCATCGTAGAGGCGAATGACCTGGGCAGCGCCGATGCGCTGATACGAGAGGGGCAAGAGTTGCTGATACCGTCCTCTCCGCCACCGCTTCCTACGGCAGAAGGTACCGCAGTGGCGGCATCCTCACCATCGTCCACCGTGGGTCAGAAGATTCACGTTGTAGAGGAGGGCGAGACCCTGAGCGAGATAGCCCGGATGTACGGGGTCACCACCGATGAACTCGCCCAGGCCAACGGTCTGGACAACCCGAACGCGTTGCGCGCGGGGCTGGCACTGGTGATCCCGTAGCCATACTGCGGCAACGGGGCCGCCAAGACGAGAAAGGGGTGAGGAATGAAGCTGAGATACGTGCTCATCGTGGGGATTCTTGTTTTCCTCAACGGGTTCGTCTTCACCGTCCTGCTCCTCATGCTCTCACGAGAGATGGCCCGTCCGGCGGCCACGCCGACGATGGCGACCACCGCATTGCCCACGTTTCAACCCACCTTTACCGCGACGCCGGTTGGCCCCTCACCCACGTCTATCCCCGAAGCTACCGCTACCAGTGTGCCTGAGCCGATGGCCACGAGCACCCTGGTGATAGCGCCGGCAACGGCTACCTATACCAACACTCCGATCCCGCCGACGGTGACCATGGGACCAGCCACGGCGACGAATACTCCTGGCACACCCACAGCGACCACCGCGCCGCCCACAGCGACGGCCACCTCCCAGCCCACCGCTACTGCGACGACTCCAACCTCCTACGAGTTCAGGTATGCGGGTGGGATGCAGAGCGCCCCCAATTGTGGCTCGGTATACATGGAGGGCAAGATAACCGGAGTGGGGGGCGAGGGGGTCAGTGGGAGGACGGTCCGTCTGAGGTTTGCGGGCAACGTGGTCCACAGGGTGAGTGGGGAAGATGGCAAGCCGCCAGGGGAGTGGGGCTTTTCTCCTCTCGCCCAGCAGAACTATCACTTGCCTTTCACGTTTCTGATCGACATCGTAGAGAGTCAGGCCAACCCCGTCCCACAGTCAGATACTGCGGAGATTCAGTTCACCGACTGTGGCACGGCCGGTCAGTTCACCAACATCGTCTTCGAATACGCGAGATAGCGGGGTCGCTACTGATGTGACGGAGGCCCCAGGACCTGACACACCATCCAGGGTGCGACGCCCCGGTCAGGCGACTATGGGGATGCTCAGCCCGCAAGCCGGGCACGATGAGTCGCTGAGCCTGTTTTGGAGGACAGCCAGACCCCGCCTCTCGACGAGCAGTTCACCACAACCAGGGCAGTAGGTGTTCTCCAGACGGTGGCCCGGGACGTTCCCCAGGTAGACGAAGTCCAACCCCTCTTCCTTGCCAATCTGCGCTCCGCGCTCCAGAGCGCTTAGCGGGGTCGGCGGTGCGCGAAAGCGATAGGCTGGATGGTAGCCGCTGAGGTGCCACGGCGTCTCGGGTCCCAGCTCATCGTGGATTCTCCTGGCTATGCCCCTCAGCACACCCTCCGTGTGGTTGACGCTGGGGATGACCAGGGTCGTGATCTCCAGGTGGACCGCCTGCTGCCTGGCCCGGCGACAGTTGCGCCAGACCTTCTCTATCTCAACCCCTTGGCAGTGCTTCCTGACCGCTGCTGCGTCTCCTTTGACGTCCACGTTCATGGCGTCTAACCCGGCGGCGATGAGCAGATCCAGAGCTTCCGTGGTCATATAGCCGTTGGTGACGTAGGTGTTGTAGAGCCCTGCCTCCCTGGCCAGGGGGAACACGTCTAGTGACCATTCCAGCGAGAGTGTGGGTTCATTGAAGCTGATGGATGTGCCCTGGCACTCTCGGGAGACGGCCGTGTCCACGAATTCGCGGGGCGACAAAAGGCGACCTTTGCCGGGTAGTGACTTGCTGATGTCCCAATTCTGACACCAGGGGCATCCGAAGTTGCATCCCCAGCTTCCGGCGGTGAGCGCCACACTGCCGGGGTGAAAATGGTGGAAGGGCTTCTTCTCAATGGGGTTGGCGGAAAGCGAGGACACGTTGCCGTAGATGAGGCTCACGAGTCTGCCGTCGACGTTGGTCCGGGTGCCGCACCAGCCCGAGGCGCCCGGGCCGAGAACGCAGCGCCGCTCGCAGGTCAGGCAGCGCACCCTGTCATTTGACTTCTCTTGTAAGAGGGCCTCACGGACAGACAGCTCGCTCATCAGTGGCGGTGTGTTCGGGTAGGTCTGTTGTGGAAGGTGGGCTAAGTCCAGTGTGTGCCCCTGAGAGCGCTGGGCGGACCCAGGCTCTTTCGCGAGGCGCACAGGAACGCGACCTCCCCAGGCGTCTCATGGCCCCAGCAGGGCAAGATCCGCGCGTAGTGCTCGCCGCCCTCCGGCGCGGAAGGGTTTGAAAAATGGTCGATGGTCAGCGGACCTGTCTCTGTAGGGGGAAGCTTCAGGGATGCCTCCGGGGTAATAGTGACGGTGGGGGTGAGGACCGGAGTTGGCGTGACGGTGGCAGAGATGACTGCCGTGGTGGTCAGACCATCGGTATTGGTGATGACAACGGTGATGTTGACGCTTTCGGGGGTGGGCGTGAGCGTCGGTATCGGCCGCTGCGTGGGGGTGGGAGGAAGTGTGGCCGTTGGGGTGACGCTGGTCTCCGGCTGTGCCACGCTGGTCGGCACGAGTGGCAGGGTGGCGGTAGGAGCGGGCGAACTCTCCAGCGCGACCTCGGGCACCAGACGCGATCGCACCACCAGGCTTCCGATGCCCAGGCAATACAGGAGCGCCGCCACGGCTGTGACGACTGTGAGCAGGCTGTACAGCCTCTTCTGAGGGATCGTAAGCTGGGTGTATCGTCGGAAGATACGTCTCATGGCGACATCCAGGCATAGTTGGTCGTGATCGAAAACACTCGCGTCCGCGACCTCCGTTTCTAATCCGTCTCTGTGGGAGAGGCAGTGGCGGTGCTAGTGGGCGTGCCGGTCCCGGTGGCCGTGGCGGTCAAGGTCGCCGTCTGAGTGGGTGTTCCCGTAGGCGTCGTGGTGGGTGTGTCGGTCGGCGTGCTCGTGGCCGTGTGCGTGGCTGTGGGTGTGAAGGTGGCAGTCTCAGTCGGTGTGTGGGTAGGCGTGGCAGTGGCGGTCTCGGTGGGAGTTGCCGTGCCGGTGGCGGTCGATGAGGGGCTGGGGGTCGCGGTATGGGTAGGCGTGTGAGTCGCCGTGGATGTCGGTGTGTAAGTGGCTGTCTCGGTGGGCGTGGGGGTGAACCGAGGTGGGGCCATAGCCAGGGCGATGAAGCCCAGCACATAGCAAGGCACGGTCATGAAGATGATCGTGAAGAGAAGACCATAAGTCACCTTCTTTCGCTCAGGAAGGTCGCCGTACCATTCACTCACTCTGCGCTCGAGCCCTCTGTGATAGAATGTGTGTGCGTAGTGAATCCCTGGATGAGGACCTCGTGTTCTGGGGCCGGAGCCTCGATCGACTCGCCTCTGGGCACGGAGCATGCGCGGCATGCCAGGAATCACGGACGCACAAGTACTGTAGCGCAAGTTGACGACCTGCGCTACTCCCTCGGCCCCGGCTAATCTAGCGCGATCCGTGATAGCGAGTGATCGGCCCAGGGGCTAGGCCCGTCATGCGATCGTGATAGAATCCCGCACCAGGTGATTGAGCCTGGCGAACTCCTCGTGGTAGTAGATGTCGGAATCGCGCGGGCGCGGTAGATCCACCTCCATCGTGGCTCGAATGTGGCCGGGCCGCGGGCTCATGACCAGCACTCTGTCGGCCAGGAAGATGGCCTCCTGGATGGTGTGAGTCACCATGACAATGGTCTTGCCCGTGGCCCGCCAGATGCGCAGCAACTCCAGATTCATCTGGTTGCGGGTGATGGCGTCAAGAGACCCGAAGGGCTCGTCCATGAGCAGGATGGATGGCTCGTACACCAGCGCCCTGGCTATAGCTACCCGCTGTTGCATGCCGCCGGACAATTCGTAGGGATACAGGTTCTCGAAGCCCAGCAACCCCACCAGCCCCAGCAACTCCATGGCCCGCTTCTGATGTCCGTTCCCATCCCTCCCCTGCACCTCGAGGGGTAGAGTGACGTTCTGGACGACTGTTCGCCACGGCATCAACGTTGGGTCCTGGAAGACGAACCCGATCTCCCTGCGAGGCTGGGTCAACACCTGCCCGCCGATACGCACCACCCCTGCATCCGGCAGCAGTAAGCCGCCCAGGATACGCAGGAGGGTGGTCTTCCCACAGCCGGAGGGACCCACCAGGCTGACGAACTCTCCGTTTGACACGGTCAAGGAGACGTCTCTGAGGGCCCTTACCTCCCCTTCTCTACTGGGAAAGGTCTTGCATATGCCTTCGGCGACCAGAATGGGGTGCTTCACTGTGTTCTACGGTACCACTATGAAGTCGTTCGTGTACATCTTGTCCGTGTCGGTTTTGGTCTCGGCCAGGCCAGCCTGAAGCATGAAGTCCTGGGACATCTCCCATGCGGCACCGTCGGACTGGCCCAACGTGTCGCTCTGCCAGAACTTGATGGACTCCTTGAGCACGGCCATCTGGGTGTCCCGGTTCTCGCCTCCCGCCTCGGGGACGTACTCCAGGCAGATCTCGAAGGTTTCCTCGGGATGGTCTATGGTGTACTGCAGTCCTCGGAGGGCAGCGCGCACCAGAGCGCCGACCAGTTCAGGTCGCTCCGCTATGGTCTTCTCGTTGGTGATGATGCCGTTGGACACCAGGTTCATGTAGTCTGCTATGTAGATGATGTTCGGCTCGTACCCGGCCTGGCGGAGCTGCACCGGCTCGTTGGCCGCGTAGACGACCGCTGCCTCCACCTGGCCTTCCGTCAGGCTTGCCACCTGGGTGTAGCCGATGGATTCCAGCTTGACGTCCCCTTCATCGATCCCTGCGGCATCGAGCAGGGCCAGCCAGCCAATGTAGCTGGCTCCCCACAGGCCGGGGATACCTACAGAGCGGCCGACGAGATCTTCAGGCGTACTTAGCGGTACATCCTCCAACGACACGACGGCGACCGGGAATCTCTGGAAGTAGGTCATCACATAGACCACGGGCAGGCCTTGCCCGCGCGCCAGGACAACCTGATCTCCGCTGGCCACGGCGAACTGCAAAGCGTCGGTGCCAACCAGGTTGAGCAGGTCCGTCTCCATTCCGTAGTCGAACTCGATTTCCAGGTTTTCATCAGCGAAGTACCCCTCGTTCACCGCCACGTAGAAGGGGGCGAACTGCACATTGGGGATGAACCCCATGGCCAGGGTCACCTTTGTGGGCGAGGCAGGCGTCGTCGGAGTGGCGC
>Ga0307375_10001792_pt1 | contig 22839 bp, 16 predicted proteins | sample TR1MG_FD_202531 | JGI IMG/M metagenome (GOLD analysis project Ga0307375, IMG submission 202531) | Soil microbial communities from Risofladan, Vaasa, Finland - TR-1 | ecosystem: Environmental > Terrestrial > Soil > Coastal area > Acid sulfate soil | place: Finland: Risofladan, Vaasa | collected...
CTGCGCGCGAGTTCGCTGCCGCGCCAGATGCCGGGATGCTGATCGAGTTCGGCCGCAAGACTGGCCATGGCATCTCCAAAAACTGTATGTTTATACAGTATCCGGAAATTCGGCCGATTTGTCTAGCTGGGTTTTCCAAAAAATGAAAACCTGTTTTTTGCAGCGGGCTTCGATCGTGAGATCGTGCGCAGCCGCTCATACAGCTCCCGTTCTTCGCGTGTAAGCTGTTCCGGCACCTGCACCTCGACGCGCAAGTACAGTTCGCCATGGCGCGCACTGCCAAATTCCGGGAGGCCTTTCCCTTTGAGCCGCAATACCGCGCCGGGCTGGGTCCCGGGCGGGATCTTCAAGCTGACCGAGCCGCCCAGCGTCGGCACTTCCAGGGTGGTGCCGAGCACGGCATCAGTCAGGGAGACAGTCTCCTGCCTTAGCAGGTCCGCACCGGCGCGTTCGAAGCGCGGGTCGCGCCGTGTGCGTACCAGCACGAACAAATCGCCGCTGATGCCGCCCGTCTCCGGACTCGGCATCCCTTTGCCTGGGATGCGCAGTGCCATGCCTTCCTCCACGCCTTGCGGGATCTTGACCGTCAGGACTTCTTCCTGTTCCATCTCGCCGCTGCCGCGGCATTTGGTGCAAGGGTGTTCGATGATGCTGCCGCGCCCATGGCAAGCGGGGCAGGTAGTGATCTGCTGAATCAGGACGTGCTCTTTCTTCTCCTGCCGGCTGCGAGTGAGGCGGCCGCTGCCTCCGCACGCTTCGCAGGTGCGCGGCGCAGCCCCGCCTTCGGAGCCGGTGCCGCGGCAAGCTGTGCAGGGGACAGGGCGGTTCAAGCGAATTTTTTCCTCGCCTCCGCTCGCCACTCTTTCCAGAGGCACGGACAGATCGACCTCGATATTCGCGCCGTGCGGCGGCCCGGTGCGGCGGCGGTGAAAAAATCCATCGAACGGACTACCACCGCCAAAGTCGAAATTGAGTCCGCCGAAAATGTCTTCGAAATTGATGCCGCCGAACAAATCCTGTTGGCTGAAGCCCGCGACGCCGGCGAATCCGCGGGCATCGTAATCGGCGCGTTTCTTCGGGTCGGACAAGACGGCATAAGCTTCGGCGATTTCCCTGAATCTCTCCTCGGCCCCCGATTCCTTGTTCCGGTCCGGGTGATATTTCATGGCGAGATTGCGGAAAGCGTCCTTGATCGCCTTCTGGTCGGCATCCTTGGCGATGCCGAGCACTTCGTAGTAATCGCGCTGTGCGGTCGCGGAAATGTCTGTTCTCCTGGCCTAGGCGCGATTACTTGTTCTCTTTGTATTCGGCATCCACGACCTTGCCGCGCGGGCCGGAGCCGCTGGCGCGCGCTTCGCCGGTCGGTTCGTTCACGTTGGGCGGGGGTTGCGGGCCCTCCCAGCGGGTTTCGGCATAGGGACCGCTTTTCGGTGCGTTCCCCGACTGCGCATAGAGCACCGCCCCGGCCTCTTTCAGCACCTTCTTCAGCGTTTCCGCGCGCTCCGTCGCAAGGGCTACGTCCTTTTTGAGCAAGGCATCCTTGGTCTCGCGCGAGGCGGACTCGATGCGTTTTTTCATTTCGTCGGTGAGCTTGTCGGCGAAATTGGCCAGCATTTTTTCGGCCTCGTAGCAGGCGGCATCCGCCGCATTGAGCTTTTCCGCCTCCTCGCGCCGCTTCTTGTCCGTTTCGGCGTAGCGCTCTGCGTCTTCCACCATGCGCTTCTTGTCGTCCTCCGACAGCCGGGTGGAACCGGTGATGCTTATGGACTGCGACTTGCCGCTGGCCGTATCCCGCGCGGAAACACTGAGTATGCCGTTGGAATCGATGTCAAAGCTCACTTCGATCTTCGGGATGCCGCGCGGCGCCGGTGGCAGGCCGTCGAGGTTGAATTCGCCCAGGCTGGTGTTGTCCCCCGCCATCGGCCGCTCCCCCTGGAATACATGGATGGTGACGCTGGTCTGCATGTCGGCCGCAGTGGTGAACGTCTCGCTGCGCTTGACCGGGATCGGGGTGTTGCGCGCGATCAGCGCCGTGGCGATGCCGCCCAGGGTTTCGACACCCAGCGTAAGCGGCGTCACGTCGACCAGCACGATGCCGCCAACTTCACCCGCGAGCACGCCGGCCTGGATTGCAGCGCCGGCGGCGACGCATTCCATCGGGTCCACGCCCATCTCGGCTTTGCGCCCGAACAACTCCTCGAAATATGCGCGTACTACCGGCATGCGCGTCGGACCGCCGACGAACACCACCCGGGCCACGTCGCGCGGGGCGATGCCCGCGTCGTGCAGGGCCTGCTCCACCGGGCCGCGGCAGCGTTCGATTACCGGGCGCACCAGGCGTTCGAGTTCGGTGCGGTTGAGATCCAATTCGAGATGACGCGGCTCACCCTGGACAGCAGCGAGATAGGGCAGGCTGATGTGGGTCGTGAGGCCGGCGCTTAGCTCGATCTTGGCCGCCTCGGCTGCTTCGATCAGTCGCGCTGCGGCTTTGCGGTCAGTGCGCACGTCGACGCCGGTGGACATCTGAAAACGCTCGGCGATATGCTCGAATATACGCTGATTCATGTCGGTGCCACCGAGCTGTGTATCGCCGCTGGTGGCCTTGACCTCGAACACGCCCTTGCCGAATTCCATGATGGTGACATCCAGAGTGCCGCCTCCCAGGTCGATCACCACAATCCGCAGTTCCTGTCCCAGCCGGTCGAGGCCATAGGCGAGCGAAGCGGCGGTGGGCTCGTTGACCAGGCGCACCACTTCCAGTCCGGCGATGCGGCAGGCATCTTTCGTGGCGGCACGCTGGTTGTCGTCGAAATAGGCCGGCACCGTGACCACCGCCTTTTCCACAGGTTCGCCGAGGAAGGCCTCGGCGTCGCGCTTGATTTTCTGCAGCAGGAACGCCGAAAGCTGTTCGGGCGAATACTCGCGCTCCCTCAGACGAATGCTTTCGCGCCTGCCCATCTTGCGTTTGAACGCGCTGGCCGTTCCTTCCGGGTTCGCCGCGGCCTGGCGCCGCGCCGGCTCGCCGACCAGAATCTGGCCGTCCGCAGTGAGCGCGACGTAGCTTGGAAACGCCTTGCCGCCGATGCTGATGCCCTCTGCGCTGGGAATAATTACAGGACGCCCCCCCCGCAGCACGGCCGCTGCGGAATTCGACGTACCGAGATCGATACCGACGATAGCCATAAATGCTCCCCACCGGTCAGTTGTACCTAAGGGCGAAACCGGCACACATACATTGAAGCCATATCGGTGCTTGCGCAGTGTGACTTTGGTCAAGGAAATCTGAAATCGGACGCACCGCGCATGCACTGCCTGCAGCCAGGAGAGGCCATGCCGCGGATTTGACCGTTGTCATAACGAACCTGGGCTGGACGTTTAGCGTGTCGATTCTGGCATTCGCCAAAGGAGAGACGCGTTAGCTGCCGGGAATTCCGTGCAAGACAAATTCGAAGGAGAGCTCATGAGCAGCCAAACACATGTCAGCCACCCCGCATACGGTCTGCTGCCTGCGGACGCCGAGGGATTCGATTCCCTGGCCGAGCTTGCGCTGGATATGCGCTGGTCGTGGAATCATGCCGCCGACCAAGTGTGGCGGCAGCTCGATCCCGTCTTGTGGGAACTCACGCATAATCCCTGGGCCGTGCTGCAGACGGTCTCCAGGGAGAGGATCGAGCGCGTGTCAGCCGATCCCGCTTTTCGCATAAGCGTCGATGAGCTGGTGCAAGCCAAGCGCCAAGCGACGGAAGCGCCAGCGTGGTTTCAGCGTGCCTACCCGCAACCGCCGCTGAGCTGTATCGCGTATTTCAGTATGGAATTCATGTTGAGCGAAGCGCTCCCGATTTATTCCGGCGGGCTGGGCAATGTGGCCGGTGACCAGCTCAAAGCCGCCAGCGATTTAGGCGTGCCGGTGGTCGGCGTGGGCTTGGTCTACCAGCAAGGCTATTTTCACCAGGTGATCGACAAGGAGGGCGCGCAACAGGCCATTTTCCCGTACAACGATTCCGGACAGCTACCGATCACGCCCTTGCGCCAAGCGAACGGAGAGTGGTTGCGCTTACAGCTCGACTTGCCTGGTTACCCGATCTGGCTGCGCGCCTGGCAGGTCCAGGTTGGCCGGGTGAAGCTTTACCTGCTCGACAGCAACGACGCGGCGAACTTTCCGACATACCGGGGAATTACCAGCGAACTCTACGGCGGCGGGCCGGATCTGCGCCTGATGCAAGAGTTGATACTTGGGATTGGCGGATGGCGCTTGCTCGCCGCGCTGGGCATCGAACCGGAAGTCTGCCATCTGAACGAAGGCCACGCCGCCTTCGCCATATTGGAACGAGCGCGCAGTTTCATGCAACAGAGCGGCCAGCCCTTCGACGTCGCGCTGGCCGTAACCAGAGCGGGTAACCTCTTTACCACCCATACGGCCGTGGCTGCCGCTCTTGATCGATTCGGTCCGGGCCTCATCGAGCAATACCTCGGTAATTATGCCGAGAAGATGCTTGGTATGACGCTTTACGATTTGCTGGCGCTGGGCCGCCGCAACCCGAACGACCCGGCGGAAGATTTCAACATGGCGTATCTCGCAGTCCGCGGGAGCGGGGCGGTGAATGGCGTGAGCCGCCTCCATGGAAGGGTAAGCCGGCGCCTCTTTGATCCCTTGTTTCCAAACTGGCCAGCGGAGGAAGTGCCTATCGGATATGTGACCAACGGGGTTCACATATCGAGCTGGGACTCGGCGGCGGCCGACGATCTCTGGACCGAGGCTTGCGGAAAAGATCGTTGGTTGGGGATGACGGAAGATCTGGGGCGGGACATCCGCCGTATCTCCGATGCCGATCTCTGGCGATTTCGCACTGCCGCGAGAACCTCGCTGGTTGAATACGCTCGCGAGCGCTTGTCCCGGCAATTGGCGGCATCAGGCGCGTCGCCCGAGGTGGTCGACCGCGTGAAGCGCCTGTTCGATCCCAATGTGCTGACGCTGGGTTTCGCGCGCCGCTTTGTTCATTACAAAAGACCGAACCTGCTGCTGCACGATCCGGAGCGGCTGCTGCGCATGTTGACCAATCCCCAGCGCCCGGTGCAACTCATCATCGCCGGCAAGGCCCATCCAGCGGACCAGGAGGGCCAAGCCCTGATAAAGCAGTGGACGCAGGTCATCCGGCGCCCCGAAGTGCGCCCGCATGCGATCTTCCTCAGCGACTACGACATGCTCCTGGCCGAACAGTTGGTGCAGGGAGTGGATGTCTGGCTCAACACGCCGCGGCGGCCCTGGGAGGCATGCGGAACCAGCGGCATGAAGGTGCTTGCCAATGGCGGCATCAATCTGTCGGAGTTGGACGGCTGGTGGGCGGAAGCCTACACGCCGGAAGTGGGGTGGGCCTTGGGCGATGGCAAGGAACATGGCGAGGATCCCGCCTGGGATGCTACCGAAGCCGAAACGCTCTACGATCTGCTCGAACGCGAGGTGGTACCAGCGTTCTATACCCGAGACGATCAAGGTATTCCCACCGGCTGGGTGGCACGGATGCGGGAAAGCATGGCACGTTTGACGCCGCACTTTTCCACCAACCGCGTAGTGCGCGAATACACCGAGCAACACTACCTGCCGGCCGCCGCAGCGTACCGCAGACGCGCCGCAGACAAAGGCGCAATTGGCGTGCAGGTGGTCAACTGGCGGCACGCTCTGAAATTGAAATGGGCCGCGCTGCGCTTCGGCGAAATGAAGCTCGAGACTGAGGGCGAGCAACACGTATTTGAGGTTCAGGTGTATCTCGACGACCTCGACCCGGATGAAGCGCTGGTCGAGATCTATGCCGAGGGTGTCGGCAACGGCGGCCCAGTGCGGCAGGAGATGAAGCGCCTGCGGGAATTGGTAGGCGCGACAAACGGCTACGCCTATGGCGCGCGGGTGCCGGCGGTCCGCCCGGCGACGGACTATACGGCGCGCATCATACCGCGCTGCTGCGGCGTCGCGGTTCCCCTTGAGGCGGCTCACATCCTATGGCAGCGCTGATTCAGTCGTCAATGACAGGAGGACGAAACAGAACGTCCAAAGCGTAGCAGTTTGATCACTTGTGCTCTTTCCGCTTTTCCGGGGCCAGCTCTGCATTTCGCGCCCAAGGCCGGCATCAAAGCCGAGGTGGAAACCTTTCCCCTGGCGTCGGCCGCGGCGCCCTGCAGCGGCTGGCCTCAGGATGGGTGCGCGGCGCTGCGGTTCTGGTCATGTGCGAGGCTGAAACTGATCGCCATCGTTGCGCTTAGTCGCCGACCGTTAAGAACGAAGCAGATCACGCGAGATCGTGTGCAGTAGGCAGGCGCACGCGCCGCTCAACAGGGGGACTGCGCAAAGGATGGCGGGCAAGATTTCAAGCCGGCGCGCTGCAACGCGTTCCTTCCTGCGCGTAAAGATCCAGGCATTCCGTTTCGCGTCCGCGCACCACGCGCCGCCCGGTCAGCGGGCCGCGCAGGCGTTCGAGCTGATTCCAGCGCCCGGTGATGAGGATTTCGGCGATTGCCGCAGCGATGCCCTTGCCGATATGCGGCAGCGCATCCAGCCCTGTAAGCCCCTCGGCATCAAAGATCTCTCGGGCCGGCCGTGTCAGACGGGCTATCGTGTCCGCTGCCTTGCGATACGCCGCGGCTCGAAACGGGTTCGCTCCTTGCGCTTCGAGCAAGTCAGCGGCTTGGCGCAACTTGTCTGCGATTTCCCGGTTTTCCTGCGCGTCGATAACTGAGGTGTTCAAGCGGAGGACCCCCGTCGGCACTCATTTCGTCCTGCAACGGCCTAGGTAACAACCACCACAGGGCAGGGCAACTCTGACAGTTGCGCCGCGGTGAGCTCCTCGATGCATCCCGGCCACAGCAGCGCGCCGAAATGGCGGCTGCGCGCCGTCCGGATGACGCTTCCGGGCGCGTTGTCTGGCAGGTAGAGGTAACTTGCGCCCGCACGTCCGGCCAGATGCTGCACCGCCTGCTGCCGCAGATCGTTGAAAGTTTGCGTTCCGGTGACCGGGACGAGCACGGTCAGTTCGCTGCCCGTGACCCCGGCGAGGGTGCTGCCTATGGACAGGGCGCGTAGCGCCGCGGCGGAGCCGTCGAACACCACCGCCACGGGATGCGCAGCCAGCGCGGGGAAGCGCTGCGCCGGATCGCCGCGGCGGTATGCGCCCGGCCACGAGTATTCCGAGCGGCCGAGCACCAGCAGGTCGGATGCGCCGGCATGTGCCAGCACGCTGCGCAGCACCTCGCCGCGCACGACTTGGAGCGTCCAGGTGAGGGATAGCTGTTTGGCTGTGGCAGCGAGCGTGCGCCGCAGTTGTTCTGCCTGCGCGCGCAGCGCGTGCTCGACGGCAGCGGGGGCCAGGGGCCGCGCGCGCGCCGAGGCGAAGCCGAATTCGCGTGCAAACGGCAGGCCGGCAAAACGCAGCAGCCGCTCATCTTCGATGAACAGGCCGGCCAGTTCCGCGTGCAGCCCGAGCGCCAGACCGGCTGCGGCCTCGATCGCCGGCAGGACCGAGGAGGCTGTGTCCAGCGCGATGACGATGCGGCGGACTTTCCCGGCGTCAGTGGGCATCGCGTTTGGCGCGCGAGCGCGCAATCCGCCTTATCTGGCCCGGGCGCGGCTGCTCGCGACGCAAGGCCGCCAGATCGCGCAGGCGTGCGGCGACGCGGCCATTCAAGGTACGCAGCGCCCCGGCATCGGCGTCATGCGGCAGGCCGGCAGGCATGCCGGTTAAGAGTTCGATGGCTTCGTCCACGGTGCGCACCGCATAGATGTGGAATTTTCCGTCCGCGGCGGCGGCCACCACTTCGTCGCGCAGCATCAAGTGGTCGACGTTGGTGGCGGGAATCAGCACGCCCTGTTCGCCGTTGAGCCCGCGCGCCTGGCAGATGTCGAAAAAACCTTCTATTTTCTCGTTCACGGCGCCGATGGGCTGCACCTCGCCCAGCTGGTTGATCGAGCCAGTGACCGCAAATCCCTGCCGGATCGGCGCGTCGGCCAGCGAAGAGAGCAGGGCGCACAGCTCGGCGAGCGAGGCGCTATCGCCGTCCACATGGCCGTAAGTCTGCTCGAACACGAGGCTCGCCGCCAGCGAGTGCGGCAGGTTGCCGGAAAAGCGCGCTGCGAGGAACGAGGACAGGATCATCACACCTTTCGAGTGGATCGCGCCTCCGAGTTCGACTTCTCGTTGGATGTCGATCACCTGGCCTTCGCCCAGGCGGGTGGTGGCGGTGATGCGCACCGGCTCGCCAAAGGCGAAATCGCCCAAATCGAATACCGATAGTCCGTTCACCTGGCCGACGGCCGCGCCGGCGGTGTCGATCAGGACCTTGCCGCGCAGGATCGCTTCCTGCACTTCGGCGCGCAGGCGGCCGGCGCGGCGGCGCTGGGCATCGATCGCCCCTTGAACGTCGGCAGCCCCGATGGTCGCGCCGCCTGCGTGGCGCGCCCTGTGGTCGGCTTCGTGCAGCAGCTCGACCATGCTCTCGACATTGGCTGTGATCTTGCGCGTGTCGCCCGCGGCGCGCGAGCCGAAATCGAGCGCGCGCGCGACCGCATCGCGCGCCAGCGGCAATAGCTTGTCGGCACGCGCCCGCGTGGCGATGAAGCGAGCGAACAGCAGGCTGGTTTCCGGGGTACGCTCCACGTGCTCCTCGAAGTCCGCCGCCACCCGAAACAGCTTGCTGAAATCCGGGTCGTAGGCCTGCAACAGATAAAACAACAGCCGTTCGCCGACGAGCACCACCTTCACTTTGAGCGGGATCGGCTCGGGCTCGAGCGACAGCGTGCTCACCAGTCCGTAGGCCTCGCCCGGGGACTCTATGCGAATTTGGTGACGCAAAAGCGCGCGCTTCAATCCTTCCCAGGCGAACGGCTGGGTCAGCAGCCTTACCGCGTCCACCAGCAGATAGCCGCCGTTGGCGCGGTGCAGGGCACCAGGCTTGATCAGCCCGAAGTCCGTGACCAGCGTTCCCAAGCGCGAGATATGGTCGATGCGGCCTACCAGGTTCTGCAGGGTCGGGTGGTCGGCATAGACCACCGGCGAACCGTCAGGCGCACCGTTGTCCACCAGCACGTTGACCTGATAGCGTCGCAGCGAGGGCTCTTCCTGCTGCATCAGGCGCGCGATCGGCGAGGGCTCTTCGTCCGGCTTGCGGAAATCGTCGGCGTTCTCGATCACGTCGCGCTGCACCGCATCGAGGTATTCCACTACCCGAGGCCAGGCGGCGTAGCGCTGTTTCAGTTCATCCACCACGTGACCCACCGCATACAGTGTCATCTCCCGGTTCAGTTCGCGTATGCGCTCCAGGCGCTCCTTGCGCCAGCGCATGGTGTCGCGGATGAGCCGCTCGAGCTTGGTCTGCAAGGCCTCGATCGCATTCTTGACGCGCTCTTGTTCCGCCGGTGGCAGCTTCGCAAACTCCTCCGCGCCGACCACTTCGCCGTCCTTGACCGGCGCGAAGGAAAATCCGGCCGGTGTGCGCAGCAGCGCGACGCCCTGGGCCATGGATTCGTCGCCCAGCGCCGAAAACGCCTTCTCGTGGCGCTCCTTGAATTCGGCGTCGATGCTGTCGACCTTGGAGCGGTATTCGTCGCCCTCGAATACCGCCGGAATATTGCTGCGCAATTCTTCCACCAGGCGTTGCATGTCCTTGCTCAGGCCGGCGCCCTGGCCGCTCGGCAACTCGATGGCGATGGGACGATGCGGCTGGACGAAGTTGTTCACGTAGACCCAGTCGGACGGCCGCGGCGCGCTCTCGGCTCGTGCCTCGATGCGTTGGCGCACGAGGGTGTGCCGGCCGCAGCCCGCCGGGCCCATGACGAAGAGGTTGTAACCCTCGCGTTCGATTCCGACTGCGAGTTCGATCGCCTCCGTGGCGCGCTCCTGGCCGGGTATGGCAGCTATGTCCTCGAGTTCGTCGGTGCTGGCGAACTTGAATTGCCGCACATCGCAGCGGTGCGCAAGTTGTTCCACCGGCAAGGGCGTGGCGGCGCTCATGCGTGGATGCTCCCGGCTGGGTGCGCCTGACAGGAAAACTGAGCATCGATGAGCCTGCTCCGCTGCCGGATCCGGGGCAGGGCGCGAAATTTGGATAGGGTCGCCATGGCTGCTCGCGTAAGAAAACGGTGTAAATCAGATTAGCGCCACGCGGCTTGGACACGTTTGACATCCGTCATAGCGCCGGCCTGGGTAGACGCGCGGCAGTCGGCGCTGCCTTGCGTTTTTCAGCGCTGCGAGGCGAGCGCCAACGATGCGCGCCGCGACCGGCGCGGTCGCCGCATGGTGGCGGCGCGTGCGAAAGACAGGGGCACGATGTAATTTATACTGTCCAAATAGTTCTTGACAAAATTTATACTACTGTCTAAGTTAATGTCTTATACAGTATAAATACAAAGGAAAGACGCAAATCCCATCTTGGGTATGCGTCTTGATGAGAATGATATCCAGCAAAGAGATCATAGAAAAAACAGGAATTTCTAGAGCTACGCTAAATAATTACATTAAGATAGGAATACTGTCCAAGCCCGTCCTCAAGCAGCCACAGCCGGAAGAAGGCGATGCAAAGATGCTGGGGTATTTTTCCGAGGAGGCGATAGATCGAATAGAAGAAGTCCAACGATTGAAAAGGGAAGGTCTGACTATGGCAGAGGTCGTCGCGCGCATCGGGTGCGCTCAAGTGCTAGCTCATTCCGAGCAGGCGGCTGCCGCACAGCTAATCCCCACGTCTGCTGGCCCGCCAGCGGCAGCCGCGCAGGATGTGGCGGAGGACAAGCGCCGCGGCATGCGCGTTACCTTGGAGGATGTCCACTACCCAGCCTACATGGTGAACTACAATTTCGAGTTGACCTGGTACAACGATGAGGCGCATGCGCGCATTCTCTCCGCCCTGGACGCTCTCCCGGCGCAAAGCGAGGCGCGCAACCTGTTCCTGCTGCTGTTTCAATCCGTTTCCGAAAAAGCGAGTCATTTCGGCACTGAACTGCTGCGCGTGCACCTCGCTCTGGCCAAGAACCGCTTGGCGAAAAACGGCGTGTTCGGGCTATTGCGCGGTCTGGACCGTGAGGCGCTGGCGCTGGCGGAGCAGTTGTATGAAGAATCGGTGGCTACATCCGAAAGAAAACCCATTCTCGATTTTTCGGTAGACCTGATCGACGTGGCCGGTCATCCGGAAAACTGGCGCGTGTTCGCCTCGTTCTTCCGCGAGGGGATTTTTGTGGTCTATATCCCGGCGCGGCAATACAACGCGACGCTGCTCGAATTTCTCAGCCAGCGGGACAAGGTGATCCGCGATCTGATGCGAAAACGCCTGCCGGTACTGACTCCGCTGGCGGTAATGGTCGCCGATCTGCAGAACTCGGTCAAAATCTGCTCCGAACTGCCGCCGGAGGAGTATTTCGAACTGATCAACGAGATCTGGACTACGATGGGGCCGATCTTCAGGAAGTATTACGGCACCTATGGCAAGCATGTGGGCGACGGCATGGTCTATTATTTCTTCCCGCAGCCAGACAGCGACTATATTTTCAATGCGCTCGCGTGCGCGCAGGAACTGAAATCGGAAGTCAGGAAGATCAGCAAAAAATGGCAGCTGCGCAAGAACTGGCTCAACGAGCTCTATCTGAACACCGGATTGCACGAGGGCCAGGAATGGCTGGGCACGTTCCAGACCGCGACCAGCGTCGAATTCGCCGTGCTCGGCGACACTATCAACCACGCTTCCCGCCTGAGCGAATTCGCACGCTTTGGCACCATCTGGGCGACCAAGAACCTGTTGAGCAAGTTGGCGCACCAAAAGCGCGCTACTGTCGAATTCGGCATCACGCGCAAGGGTGCTGACGGCCAGGAGCATTTTGTCGCCTCATCCTACTCGCAGCTAGGCGCGATGGTCGACTTGAGCTGCGAGCGCTACGAGAAGCTGCGTGATATCGCCATGCTTCCGATTACCGAGATACGTTCGGTGAAATACACCGATTAGCGCCTGCAAACTGCGGGAAACGTCCCGCGATGCGGTATCCTTGGGGCAGGTTCTCGTCTCCGCTTCAGGCTATTCATGCCCCTGCTACAGCTTTCCCAAGTTTCGCTGGCTTACGGCCACGTGCCCTTGCTCGATCAGGTCGATCTGGTGATCGAACCGGGCGAGCGCATTGGCCTGATCGGCCGCAACGGTACCGGCAAATCGAGCCTGCTCAGGCTCGTCGAGGGGGCAAGCGCCGCGGACGATGGCAAGCTATGGCGGGCGCCCAAGTTGAAGCTGGCGAGCGTGGCCCAGGAACCTATATTTCAGCCCGCCTTGACCGTGTTCGAAGCGGTCGCCGAGGGCCTGGGCGACGGCACGCAACTGCTCATCGACTATCACGCCGTCGCGCATGCCCTCACCGAAGCGCATGACGCCGGCGCGGCAGTCGACCCCGCCCTGATGGAACGCTTGCACCAGTTGCAGGAGGCGCTGGATGCGAGCGATGGCTGGAGCCTGGAGCACAAGGTCGCGAGCACGCTTTCGCGCCTGCAGCTGGACGCAGACCGGCTGGTGGCGGACCTGTCCGGGGGATTGAAGAAGCGCGTCGCCCTGGCGCGGGCACTGGTGCTGGGTCCCGACCTGCTGCTGCTGGACGAACCGACCAACCATCTGGACGTTGCCGCGATCGAATGGCTGGAGCAGACGCTGCTGTCTTTTTCCGGCAGCGTGCTGTTTGTCACCCACGACCGGCGCTTTCTCGACAATGTGGCCACGCGGATCATCGAGCTCGATCGCGGCCGCCTGAGCAGCTATCTGGGTAATTTCAGCGCCTACCAGCAGGAAAAAGCCGCGGCGCTGGAAACCGAAGCCGTGCACAGCCGCAAGTTCGACAAGTTCCTGGCGCAGGAGGAAGCCTGGATCCGCCAGGGCATCCAGGCGCGCCGGACACGCAATGAAGGCCGCGTGCGGCGCCTGGAAGCCTTGCGTCTCGAACGCAGCGCGCGGCGAGCGCGCGTCGGCAAAGTCGCGCTGGCCGTGGACGAGGGCGAGCGCTCGGGCAAGCTGGTGGTGGAGTTGCGCAAGGTCCGCAAGCAGTACGGCGGCAAGGCGGTGGTGAGCGACTTTTCGTGCCGTATCCTGCGCGGGGACAAGGTGGGCATGATCGGTCCCAACGGCAGCGGCAAGACCACATTGCTCAAGCTGATCCTCGGGGAAATTCAGCCCGACGCGGGCGAGGTGCGGCTCGGGACCAAGCTCGATTTCGCCTATTTCGACCAGTTCCGCGCCGTGCTGGACGAGGAAGCGACGCTGGCCGACACCATCAGCGTGGGCGGCGATTTTGTCGAAATCAACGGCGCGCGCAAGCACGTGATCAGCTATCTGGGCGATTTCCTGTTTCCGCCGGAACGCGCGCGCGCCCCCGTCAAATCGCTTTCCGGCGGTGAGCGCAATCGCCTGCTGCTGGCGCGCCTGTTCAGCCGGCCTGCCAATGTCTTGGTGCTGGACGAGCCGACCAACGACCTTGACATCGAGACGCTGGAGCTGCTGGAGGAACTGCTGCAGGACTACACCGGCACGCTGTTCCTGGTGAGCCACGACAGGGCGTTCCTCGACAATGTCGTGACGCAGACCATCGCCAGCGAAGGCGAGGGCGTATGGCAGGAATACGCCGGCGGCTACAGCGACTGGCAGCGCGTGAAATCTTCCGCGAAATCAGAGGCGGCAGCTATGCAGCGCGAGCAAAAGGCAGATGGCCGAGCCAAGCGGACCCCCGCCAAGCTGGCGCCGAAAAAACCTACACTTAACTTTAATGAAAAGCTAGAACTAGATGAATTACCAAACAAAATAGAAATTATAGAGCAGGAACAAAGCCGCATCACGGCAGCCCTGGCTAACCCAGCGCTTTATCGCGACCAGCCGGAGCAAGTGGATCAACTGAACAGGCGCTACGCCCTGCTGGAGCAAGAGTTGGCGTCGGCCTTGTCGCGCTGGGAGCAGTTGGAGGCGAAGCGCTAAGCAGCCACGGCGGTGTCGCCGATGCCGGCAGGATCGATGCCCATCCTGAATTTGTCCTGGTGCTACAGGATCTTGGCGAAGCGCTTTACAGCTTCTTCCACGTTGGCTCGGCTGTTGAAGGCACTCAGACGGAAATAGCCCTCCCCGCAGGCGCCAAAACCGCTGCCAGGCGTTCCCACCAAATGGGCTTGCTGCAGCAATTTGTCGAAAAAGTCCCAGCTGCTCAAATTGCCGGGGGTCTTCAGCCATACGTAAGGCGCATTCACCCCGCCGTAAACCTTTAGGCCCAGTCTAGTCAGCGCACTGCGCAGGATCCCCGCATTGGCGAGATAGAAATCGATGGTTTCCCGCACCTGCTGCCTGCCTTCCGCCGAGTAAACCGCTGCGGCGCCGCGTTGCACGGGATACGAGACGCCATTGAATTTTGTGCAATGCCGCCGGTTCCAGAGCGGATGAATCGCGACTTCGCGGCCGTCCCGCGTCTTTCCCTTGAGGTTCTTCGGAATCACCGTGAACGCACAGCGCACACCGGTGAATCCGGCAGTCTTACTGAAGCTACGGAACTCGATCGCGACCTCTCTGGCACCGTCGATTTCATAGATCGAGTGCGGAATGGCCGGGTCGGTGATGAACGCTTCATAGGCGGCGTCATACAAGATCACCGAACCGTTCTGCTGTGCATAATCGACCCAGCGCTTCAGCATCTCCCTGGTGGCTGCCACGCCAGTCGGGTTATTCGGATAACACAAGTAAATCAGGTCGACCCGCTGCTTGGGAAGTTCGGGAACGAAATCGTTGTCGGCGGTAACGGGAAGGTACACCAGGCCGCCGTAGCGGCCACTGGCATCCGCCGGGCCCGTGTGTCCGGCCATGACGTTGGTATCCACATACACCGGGTAGACGGGATCGGCCACCGCGATGACGTTATTCTCTCCGAACACATCGAGGATATTCCCCGAATCGCATTTGGAGCCGTCCGAGACGAAGATCTCGGCCGCATCGACCTTGGCTCCGCGGGCCCGATAATCGTGTTCGGCAATGGCTTCGCGCAGGAAATCGTAGCCTTGCTCAGGCCCGTAGCCACGGAACGACGAGCGTTCGGCCAACTCATCGACGGCCGCATGCATCGCCTGAATCACTGCGGGTGCAAGCGGTTCGGTGACGTCGCCGATGCCCAGGCGAATGACGTTCGCAGAAGGGTTTGCATCGCAGAATGCCGTGACTCGCCGGCCAATTTCAGGAAACAGGTAACCGGCGGTTAATTTTAGGTAATGTTCGTTAATGTAGGTCATGATCGATTTTAAAAACCCTAAACTGGTGGATTCGCTTGCTGCGCTTCGCCAAACAACATCGCTCGCTCCAGGCTTCCATTGCGTTCATCGAATCGCACCGGTGCAACGCCGCCAGGCATTCTAACATTGACGGTCTTCGCATTGATAAGCCCAAGGTGACGGGCCGCGCTCGCGACGGCCGTCGCGCTTGACCCGGAAGACAGAGTCGGCCCTTCGCCGCGCTCGAAAACTCGGGCATCGATGTGATCCGGTCCGGCGACGGCGGCCCACTGCAGATTGACTCCATTCCTGCACGGACGACCTGCGCCTCGCATGCCATCGCTCTCGGTGCTGTTCGCAATTGCGCTCAGCCTCGGCAGCCACTGCTCGGATCCGAGTTGCTCCATCGAAGGCAACAGGTCCGGACGCTTCAGAAAGGTCACACAATGCGGATTTCCGACATTGACGAACTGGCTGCAGGTCCACGATGGCTCGACTTTCTCGAGATCGAAAACACGCGCAACGGCGCGACCGTTGAATTCGGAGACGCCGATATGTTCGGGCGCCGCCCCGACTGCCGCAGCGCCGTATGTCGGGATGCCCATGTCTATCCAAAACCCCTTATGCCCGTCCCGTTCCTCGGCTTCTATGCGCGCCTCGACCAAGGGGGACTCAGGCATACCGTGATAGACGCGCAAAAAGAACGCATCCGAGCGCTTGGCCCGTCCGGTATCGACGAGCCACTGTGAGAAGATCGTCAGGCCGTTCCCGCTGCGCTCCGCAAGCGTCGCGTCGGTGTTAACTATCAGCAATGCGAAAGCGTGCTCGTCCGGAAAGGGGCCCACCAACAAACCGTCCGAGCGGTATCTCTTGGCGCCGGTCTCCGCGGAAACGCCCGGGCGGCCGCAAATGCGTTCGACGGCGCGTCGCGCCCAACGCTCACGCGTTCTGGCAGCTTCGGCAGCGGTTCGCGCAAGATCGGCGAAGCCGCCGATCTCCTCCGGCGAGGCTACAAAATAGGTATTGCCACGGGCATCATAGAATGCGGCCATGTGCGTTTCCTCGTGGACCTGCGCTACATCGATGCGATGATCTCGCGGATGACGTTGGCGTCCGAAAACGGAATCTTCTTCGTCATGGGGCGTCCGCGGGGATCATGCAGGGGCAGACCGCCGGAGTCCCGCTCGAGTACGACCTGATAGTCTTCGTGGCCCTTGCCGGCGACGACCAAGACATCCCCCGGCCGCAATGCGCAAAGCGCGTGCTGCAATGCTTCACGGCGCGGGCCTGCGTTCCTTGCGCCCGGGGCGCCCGAGAGTACTTGTTTTCGGATGGCGTCCGGGTCTTCGGTGCGTGGATTGTCATCCGTCACCCAAACGCAGTCACTGCGTTGTTCGGCTATGCGGCCCATGATCGGGCGCTTGCCCGGGTCACGGTCGCCCCCGCATCCGAAGAGCACGTGGAGCTTGGCTCTCGCGCCTACGTGCGGGCGCACGCTGTCGAGCACGTTCTGCAGGGCATCAGGAGTATGCGCATAGTCCACGTAGACCGCTGCGCCATTGGAAAGAACGGCGGCAAGTTCGAGACGCCCAGGCACGGGCGACAGTCGAGCGATGCCGGCAATCGCGCGCTCGACCGGCACGCCCGTGCCTACGGCCAAACCGAGCGCGCATAGGATGTTCTCCGCTTGAAAGGCGCCCGCCACCGGCGCGTCCACTTCATATGAGGCTCCGAAAACCGATAGTTTCAGCGCTTGCCCCCGCGCATGAGGGATGCGCTCGAGCACCACAAGGTCAGCGCCGCTGCCTGCTTCGCCATACGAGATGACGCTGGCCTTTCTTGACCGCATTGCCGATGCGATCCGCATCCCCGACGGATCGCGGGTATTGATGACGGCCACGCCGTCCGTCTTGAGCCGCTCGGTAAGCAGCCTGATCTTGGCCTGGAAGTAGTCCTCCATCGACAGGTGGTAATCGAGATGGTCCTGGGTGAGATTGGTAAAGCCGGCCGCGTCAAAATTGACTCCGGCCAGGCGTTCTTGATCGAGCGCGTGGCTCGACGCCTCCATCGCGAGGTGAGTGATGCCATGCGCACGCTCCAGTTCGCCAAGCATGATGTGCAGCGTTTTAGCGTCGTACGTGGTCAGTCCCGCTTCAAGGTTGGAGTGCCTCTTGCCGCGGGCCTGAAGGCCGAGCGTTCCCAGGCTTACTGCATTGCGGCCGTCCTCGCTCCACAGGTCGCGCAGGAAGCACACCGTCGAGGTCTTGCCGTTGGTGCCGGTGACGGATGCAATCGTGGCCGGGCGGCCGGAATGAAAATGCGCCGCGACACGCGCATAGAATCCTCGAACGTCCGGGACTCGCAGGACGACGATTTTCTCGCGCTCGAACGTGCTGAGGCCCAGAGCTTCGTCGCGCGTGTCCTGTGGCACGGCTATGGCCTGTGCGCCTCTTGCGGCGGCCTGGGCGCAGAACGCTAGACCATTCTCCGTGGCGCCCGGCAGGGCGCAGAACAGGTAGCCGTAGCGAACGTCCCTGGAATCGTCCGTAACACCGAAGATGAACAGATCGTGCGTTTCGGGCGAGTCCGGCTGCAGCGTGCCGCCGCGTTGTTTCGCCCAAAGATCGCCTAATCTCATGTCGGCGCCATTCTACACGATGGCGGATTGCCACCCTTAGTCGTAGCGATGTACACTCAGCGCCCCCGCAGCTGGTTTTGCACAGAAAAGTGTCCTGAACAGACGAGCCATCATGACCGACAAGCGACTTCCCTTCGATGAGCGGACCATCCGCGAGATCGTTCGCAACTACCCGACGCCGATCTACATTTACGACGAGTCTGCAATCCGCGCCAGCGCCCGCAGGCTGAACCAGGCATTCGCATGGGCCGCGTTCAAAGAGTATTTTGCAGTCAAAGCGACACCGAATCCGCACCTGCTGAAGATCCTGAGGCAAGAGAACCTGGGCGGCGACTGCTCGAGTCTGGCAGAACTGGTGCTGTGCGAGCGGGTCGGAATCACCGGCGAGAACATCATGTTCACCTCGAACGAGACCCAGGCGAAAGAATACCGCCAGGCCAAAGACCTGAGTGCGATCATCAACCTCGATGACATCACGCACATTCCCTATTTGGAGCAGCACGTCGGCTTGCCGGAGGTGATTTGCCTGCGCTACAACCCGGGCCCGCTGCGTGAGGGGAACGCCATCATCGGCAAGCCGGAAGAAGCGAAGTACGGCTTCACGCGCGAGCAGCTTGTGGAAGGCTACCGGCAATTGAAGGCGAAGGGGGTTCGCCGCTTCGGGCTGCACACGATGGTGGCGTCAAATGAGCTGAATCCGGAGTTCTTTGTCGAGACGGCGAAGATGCTGTTTGAACTGGCCGTCGAACTCGCCCGCGATCCCGGCGTGAGAATGGAATTCGTCAACCTCGGCGGTGGCATCGGCATTCCCTACCGCCCCGGCGAGAAAGCGGTCGACCTCGACCTTGTCGGCCGCGAAATCCAGCAGGCGTATCAGGAGATCGTCGTGCCGGCCGGTTTGCATCCGCTGAAGATTTTCATGGAAAACGGCCGCTGCATCACCGGACCCTACGGCTACCTCGTCACCGAGGCGATTCATCACAAGAACACGTACAAACAATACATCGGCGTCGATGCCTGCATGTCCAACCTGATGCGGCCCGGCATGTACGGTGCGTACCACCACATCACGGTGCTCGGAAAAGAGACCGCACCGCAAGACCACACTTACGACGTGGTGGGTTCGCTTTGCGAGAACAACGACAAGTTCGCGATCGACAGGCAGCTCCCCGCAATCGACGCCGGCGACTTGCTCGTCATCCACGATGCCGGCGCGCACGGCTCCGCGATGGGCTTTCAGTACAACGGCAAGCTGCGTTCCGCCGAGCTGCTGTTGCGGGAGGACGGCTCCGTCATGCAGATCCGGCGCGCGGAAACCTTGGACGATTACTTCGCGACCTTGGATTTTTCCAAGCTGTAGGCTCAGGACCCGTCGAACGGTTTGTCGAAATTCACCGCCTTCATCGGCGCCTCGTTTACGCTCAACTGAAACACGTCGGGCCGGCTGTAGTGCCCGGTAGCGTCGAAGTCGAATTTGCCGCGGCCGATATCCTTGAGATCCAGGTCCGCGGTCAGGATCGTTTCGCTGCCGAAGTGCGGACCCGCGAGAATCTGGCCCAAGGGGTTCACGATCGCGCTGCCACCGCGCATGAGCACGCTGTCAGGCGAATCGCCAAGAGACACGCGCACCGACTCGGGGAAATCCTTCTTGCGGATGAACTGGCAGGCCGTCAGGACGAAGCAGCGCCCCTCGAGCGCGATGTGCTGCATCGATGCAATCCAGGTGTCGCGGTCGTCCGCGGTGGGCGCGCAATACAGCGCCACGTTCTTCGAATACATCGCCATGCGCAGCATCGGCATGTAATTCTCCCAGCAGATGACCGAGCCGATGCGGCCGTAAGGGCTGTCGACGACAGTCAGCGTCGATCCGTCGCCGAAGCCCCAGATGACGCGCTCCATAACCGTCGGCATGAGTTTGCGGTGCTTGCCCAATAGCGACCCGTCCGGTCCGAAGAACAGCACGGTGCAATAGCAGGTGCCGCCCTCGCGCTCGATGACGCCGATGACCACATAGGCGCCGTGTGCCGCCGCGGCCTCGCCCAAACGCTGCGTCTGCGGCCCAGGGACCTCGATTGCGGCTTCGAGGTAGTGGCGGAATTCTTCGCGCCCGGCCGGGTCGCGCGCGCCCACCACCAGGCCGTAGTTGACGCCTTTGGGATAGCCGGGGACGAAGGCTTCCGGAAAAACGATCATTTTCGCGCCCATGCCGGAGGCCTCGGCGATCAGGCCGATGGCCTTGTCCACGCAGGCTTCGCTGTCGAAGGGCACCGCGCCTGCCTGAACCACGGCGGCGCGCACACTGGTCGGATGTTCATGCTTCGTCATGCTGCCGGCTCCGAATGGCGCTTGATGCGTCGGATTTTACCCCCCTGCTGCAGCAGGCCGCGCGCTGCGAGATTCTGCATCAGCGCGCCGATGCCGAAAGTCCAGGGCGGCGCGAGGTCCGAGGTGGTGACGCGGTTTACCAGGCGGCCGAGTTTCGGCGTCGAAATGCTCACGAGGTCGCCGAGCTTGTGGGTGAAACCCATGCCCGGCGCGCCCCTATCCTTGGCCGGGGCGAACATGGTGCCGAGAAACAGCATGAAGCCGTCCGGATACTGGTGGTTCGGGCCCCAGGCGTGGGTGACGATGTCCAGCGGGTCGCGGCTGATCTTGTTCATCGGACTCATCCCTTCGAGCACGAAACCGTCGGTTCCGGCGATTTCGAGCGCCAATTCGGCTTGGCGCACGTCAGCGATGCCGAAATCGTCGTCGAACAGGCGGATGAAGGGACCGATCGCGCAGGATGCATTGTTGTCCTTGGCCTTGCCTAGCAGCAGTGCGCTGCGACCTTCGAAGTCGCGCAGGTTGACGTCGTTGCCCAGCGTGGCGCCGACCGTTTCGCCCGCGGCGCTGACGGCAAGCACGATCTCCGGCTCGGGGTTGTTCCAAGACGATTTCGGATGCAGGCCGACCTGCGCACCCAGTCCGACCGCGGACATCACCTGCGACTTGGTGAAGATTTCCGCGTCCGGGCCTATGCCTACTTCCAGATACTGTGACCAGGCTCCCTGCGCGACCAGCACGCGCTTGATTTCGGCTGCTTCGCGCGAGCCGGGTTTCACCGCGGCAAGGTTGTCGCCGATGATATGCATCACCTGCGCGCGTATCGCTTCGGCTTTGGCCGTATCGCCGCGTGCCTGCTCTTCGATCACCCGTTCCAGCAGGCTTTGCACGAAGGTCACGCCGCTGGCCTTGATCGGCTGCAGATCGTTCGGCGCGAGCAGACGCGGTTTCTCAGGGTTCGTGCCGTCGCCGCTGTTCGCGAGCAGCGCCTCGATCGAACCGATGATCCTGCCGGACGCAGAGCGGGCGAGGGCGACGCGGTCGTCGCGCTCGAGTAGCCGGCTCATGGTCGGTTCGACGGCGGCGAGGTCGACGACCCCGCCGTCGGGTCGCAGCGCGATCGGTGAAGGACCCGCGGGTTGGCCAGGAAGCCAGGCGCGGCCGACCAGGGTGGCCCGGCGCCAGTCGGCAGGCAGGCATTCGAGCGTAAGCAAATCGTTGAGCGTTTTCATGGAAGGTCCTCGTATCTCAGCAAGAATACAAAATCGTTACCGGCGCTGGTTTCGAGCCAAACAAAGGGCAGGCGCGGATAGGTCTTTTCCAGGGCGGCGCGGTTATGCCCTATTTCGACGACGAGCAGGCCGCCGGGGTTCAAATGGGCGGCGGCCTGTGCCAGCATGCGGCGCACCAGCGCCAGGCCGTCGCGGCCGCCGGCAAGCGCCAGGCGCGGCTCGCGTCGGTATTCGCGCGGCAGCGCGCGCATCGCCGCTGCGGCTACATAGGGCGGGTTGGACAGAATCAAGTCGTAGCGGTGCGCTGCCAGGCGATCGAACAGATCGGACCGGACCAGCCGTACGCGCTTGCCCAAGGAATAATTCTTCACGTTCCGGTGCGCCACCTGCAGCGCCTCCGCAGAAAGGTCGGCCGCGTCTACGCTTGCATTGGGGAAGGTGTGCGCGGCGAGTACTGCGAGACAGCCCGAGCCGCTGCACAGGTCGAGCACGCTGCGCACGCGCCGCGCGTCGCTCACCCAGGGCGCCAGTCCCTCGCGCAGCAGCTCCGCGATGAAGGAGCGCGGCACGATGACACGCTCGTCGACGTAGAACTTGAACTCGCCCAGCCAGGCTTCGCGGGTGAGATAGGCGGCAGGCCTGCGTTCGCGCACGCGCCGGCGCAGGATGTCGTGAACCGCATCGAGCTCGCGCGGGCTCAGTTGCCGCTCGAGCACGGAGTCGAGCTCGCCCAAGGGCAGTTTCAGCGTATGCAGAATGAGATAGACGGCCTCGTCGCGCGCGTTATGCGTGCCGTGGCCGAACGCAAGGCCGGCGCGCCTGAACTGCGTGACGGCCTCGCGCAATACGGCGCGCAAGGTCACCCGGCGGTCGCTTTCCGGGTTCAGCTCGGCGGCAGCAGGCGTTCGAGCACCTGCCGGTAAATGGTCTTGAGCGCGTCTAGTTCCCCGACTTCGATGTGCTCGTTCAGTTTGTGGATGGAAGCGTTTACCGGGCCGAGTTCCAGCACTTGGGGGCAGATGTCGATGACGAAGCGGCCGTCGGAGGTGCCACCGCTGGCCAGCGAATTAGCGATTCGGGACACTAGGTCTTCTCGTCGATCACAACTTTGAAATCACTGAAATTGCCGGTGGTCCCGAAGGGGTCTGTCTGTTGGGATTTTTCCCCTGCTGTTGCGCCGCCTACCACCGGCGGCGCACCCTCGGACTGGTTCATCAGCCACATCAGGTTGGTGGCAGAATCGGCATTGGCCAAGGCTTCCTCCTTGCTGACCAAGCCATCCTGGTACATCTTGAACAGCGCTTGCTCGAAGGTCTGCGAGCCCGGTGTCATGCTCTTCTCCATCGCTTCCTTGATTTCGCTGATTTCGCCCTTGTCGATCAATTCGGCGGTGTAGCGCGTA
>Ga0307375_10001793_pt1 | contig 22823 bp, 26 predicted proteins | sample TR1MG_FD_202531 | JGI IMG/M metagenome (GOLD analysis project Ga0307375, IMG submission 202531) | Soil microbial communities from Risofladan, Vaasa, Finland - TR-1 | ecosystem: Environmental > Terrestrial > Soil > Coastal area > Acid sulfate soil | place: Finland: Risofladan, Vaasa | collected...
CCGGCACTGAATATATCGGCATCGAGCAGTATGGCACGTTATGCGCCGCCATCCCCGAGCCTGCTCCGGCTAAGGTGGGCGTAGGCCGTACCGCCCGAGGTCAGAGTGTGAGTGGTGCGGAGATAGGCCGTAGCGTGAAGGTCACCGGTGACGAACACGGCTCCTGCAAGGCCGTGACCGGCACCGAATATCTCAGCGCCGACAAATTTGAATCCTTTTGCGCATCCCGGCAAGCGCTGACGCCGGCCAAGGTCAGCGTAGTCGCCACCGAGGCTGGTCAGCGAGTGAGTGGAACCGAAGTCGGGCGCAGCGCCAGAGTGACCGGGGATGAGCCCGGATCCTGCCGCAAGCTTACCGGCAGCCAATATTACCAGCCGGAGTCGTTTGGCAGCCTGTGTCGCGACGGCGGCAGCGCTCCACACAAGGTGAGCGTGATGAGTACGCTACGCGAGCATGCTTTGACGGGTACGGAGACCGCCCCTGGAAACCGCGTGACGGGTACGGAACGTGGAGTGTGCGCCAGTGTGACGGGCACAGAATCTGCCGGACTGGCGCAGTATCAGGCCTGTAACCGCAAGCCCGTTTCTGTACCGGAAAAAGTCGGCGTGATGCGCACTTGGCACGAGCAGCCGGTATCCGGCACGTCGGTGGAACGCAGCCTCAAGGTCACCGGGGATGAATATGGCGGTTGCCAGCCTGTCACGGGCACGGAATATGCGGGTCCCGATCAGTACGCAGCATTTTGCGCCCCGGACCACCAGGCCACAGCACGGGCTCTGATGGCGAGCCAAAGTGGCGTCGCCGATGCGATGATGACCGGTATCCGGCTGGGACCGGACAGCAAGGTGACCGGCTCCGCTCGTGGTGAAGGGCAGGTTTTGAGTGGCACCCCTTATGCGAGCACTGATCAGCGGGCACTGCAGAAGAGTGGAGATGGGACGCGGATGCATCCACTCACCCGTGGCCCGGTCGATGCACCGCATACGGCAGTCGCTGCCCCGGAGGTGGCAGCAGTCTGCGGAAATTTTAGCGTCACGACTCCCGCGCGCAGCGCGCAGGAGAGACCGCTTAGCCGAGTTACCGGTACCGCCTATGGCGCGGTGGGACGCATTACCGGTCCGGTGAATCTTGCGGCTGGTCTGGTCTCCGGCACACCTGAGTTCCGTTATCGCGATGAGGCCTACGGTGCCGTGCCAGCGACCGCCGCAACAGAAGTGCCGCGCAGTCGCCTCACCGGAGACGGGCGCGAGGGCGGTTTTGCCATCACGGGGGCGGCATGGAGGCGCAATGAAAGCATTACCGGCACCGAAGGCACCTCCACGCGCCGCAACCCGACCTTGCGTGGAGATCAACGCGGTACGGTGCTTGGGGCTTCCCAGATGAAAGACCGCGAGCGGCCGGCGTTGCCCATCAGCCGAGTGACCGGCAGCAGCGGCAACGATGCCAAAGGCTCTTCTATCACCTATTCCGGCGGTGCACGAGGTTGATGTGATACCGACGGCGACTGTACGCCCACCCACGCAGCACGGACCAGAGATTGCGATGAATACGAGAAACCGTCCCGGGCGGCATGTGAGCCCTCAGCCAGGAGCAAACCGACCACCTTACGGTCTGGGTACGCCGGCCAGCACGCTGCAAGCGCGGCCGCAGCAACCGGTATTTGCAGCGCGCGACCTTGTGCTCAGCCCGAAGAGTGCACCCAACCCGGCCTGCGCGACAGACCCGGCACGGCCTTGTCGGCACCCGCTCACCAATGAGTTGGAGAACCACCGCCTGCTGGCCCACGAACAGGCGGTGAAGGGGCACTTCGCAGCCATCATTCCGGCGCTGAAGCACCTTGCCGCCCAGCAGCATGAGGCCGATTTTCTCGAACGCGCACAGCGCGTTGCCCACACGGATCTTGGCTTCATGTTGCCCGCTGGCATTCTGGAGGATGCCTGGATAGCTAACCTGGATATGCGCGCGCTGTATGGAGCGTGCGTCATGCACACCATTCGCCTGATGGCGGAGCAAACGCAGGCCGTGCCGCAGAATTCAGACGAGGTGACTTCGTTCTTGCTCGACTGTGGCTACCACGCGGTGGATATCACGCCGTGCTCGGACGGGCGTTTGAAGGGCCTGGTGCGCTACATACTGCGCCTGCCCGATGACGCGGTGCGCAGCCGCAAGGCTTACGCCGGTGCCATGTTCGACGTGGAAGCCAACGTCAAACGCTGGATCGAGACCGAACTGATGCGCTATCGCGAAGGCTGGCCGGTGACTGCGGATGCGGGTACGCGCTACCTAAAATTAGTGGTGTACCACTGGAGCAGTTCCGACCCCACCCACGAGGGTTGTGCTGCCCATCACAGCAACGAGAGGGATGCAGCAGAAGCGGGCCTGGGGCGGTTGCGTGAATTTCGTCAGGCCATCGAAAACAGTTTTTGTTGCGGTGCCTCGGTGGACACCTTGCTGATTGGGGTCGATACGGATACCGATGGCATCAAAGTGCATGTGCCCGACGCGGATGGCGAAATGAGTTTATATCGCTGGGTCAGCAATCTGACGTTATATAAAGAAACGGTTAACGATGATGCCAGCAGTGCACGACTCAAGGTGTATCAGGCGATTCAAGCCGCCAGCGCTACGGACGGATGGGGCAAGGGCAACGGCGAGCCACACGAGGGTATGCGCCGACTCATTGCCACGCTACTGATCAACAACCTGTCGCAGATTGAGTATGTATGCGGCAACTGGGGTGGGCGCTACCCGGACATCGGCCATAACGAGCGATTCATCAGCGTGGGGGATGGGTTCGAGGAATTCCAGGTACGCAACCTGGCGTATTTCGTTTACTTGCACACGGTGGAAGAAGGAGGGCCGGATCTGGATGTGGGCCTTCAGATTTTCAGCAAGCTTAATGTCCTGCACGGATTACCCGTGCCAGTGGCGATTCATTTCCGCTATGACCGTCGCGTGCCCGGCAGTCGCGAACGCACTGTAGAACGCTGTCAGCGGGTCAAAGCCGCGATCGAGGCGCGCTATGCGGAATTGCATCGGCAGGGTTTGCTGGTATGCGGCATGACCGTGCAGGACAAGCCCTCGGGCAGCCCGATCGAACCGGTCGAGGCGAATGGCGCCTCAGCATTGCGGAGCGCACGATGAAGATTTGTCAGGTGGAAAAAACCCTGGTTTCGACCAACCGGATCAAGGAAATGGGGCACCGCCCACTGCTGGTGGTAAAGGAAAAAGGCGGTGCAAGAAGCATCGCCGTGGATGCGGTGGGGTGTGTCACTGGCGACTGGGTGATTTGCGTGGGCTCGTCTGCAGCGCGCGAAGCGGCGGGCAGTAAAGACTTTCCGAGCGATCTTACCATCGTCGGCATCATCGACCACTGGTCGGAAGATTAGGATATCCGATATGGACATTATGCGCGTCGTCTCTGATCTCGTGGCCACCCGGCGAATACCCGGGCTGCAGAATGCATCGCTCCGGGTACTCACCGATGCGAAAGGCAGGATCAGCGTGGCCGCCGACCCGGTAGGTGTGCCGCCAGGCAAATGGGTGATTGCCGTGAGCGGTTCGGCAGCCCGTTACGCTGCGGGAGATTACCGGATACTGACTGACCTGACCATCGCCGGGATCATTGATCATTGGGACCCCAGCGGTAGCCAGACAGGGAACTAACCATTTTTTTAACCCAAAAGGAGTAGTCGAAATGGCAAACGTAAGCGGAGTGGCACTGGGTATGATCGAGACGCGCGGCCTGGTGCCGGCGATTGAGGCGGCGGACGCTATGACCAAGGCGGCGGAAGTGCGCCTGGTGGGTCGCCAGTTCGTGGGCGGCGGCTATGTCACCGTGCTGGTGCGCGGTGAGACCGGTGCGGTGAATGCGGCGGTGCGGGCCGGGGCGGATGCGTGTGAGCGTGTCGGCGACGGACTGGTAGCCGCCCACATCATCGCCCGCGTACACAGTGAAGTGGAGAATATTCTGCCCAGCAGCGCGGTGGAATGAGCAGTATTACTTGAGTCAACTGAACCAGAGAAGGAGTAATGAAAATGGCAAACGTCAGCGGAGTGGCACTGGGTATGATCGAGACACGCGGCCTGGTGCCGGCGATTGAGGCGGCAGACGCGATGACCAAGGCGGCGGAAGTGCGCCTGGTGGGCCGCCAGTTCGTGGGCGGTGGTTATGTCACCGTGCTGGTGCGCGGTGAGACCGGCGCGGTAAATGCTGCGGTGCGGGCCGGGGCGGATGCGTGTGAGCGTGTCGGCGACGGTCTGGTGGCAGCCCATATCATCGCCCGCGTACACAGTGAAGTGGAGAATATTCTGCCCAGCAGCCCGACGGAATAAATGGTTTGAACGGATCAACCGAACAGGAACATGGAGTGATGAAAATGGCAAACGTCAGCGGAGTGGCGCTGGGTATGATCGAGACACGCGGCCTGGTGCCGGCGATTGAGGCGGCGGACGCAATGACCAAGGCGGCGGAAGTGCGCCTGGTGGGCCGCCAGTTCGTGGGCGGTGGTTATGTCACCGTGCTGGTGCGCGGTGAGACCGGTGCGGTGAATGCGGCGGTGCGGGCCGGGGCGGATGCGTGTGAGCGTGTCGGCGACGGACTGGTAGCCGCCCACATCATCGCCCGCGTGCACTCAGAGGTAGAAAACATACTACCGAAGACGCCCGATGCCGGTGACAGCGGGCTGGATGGCGTGGTCAGCCAGTCACTCAGCTAGCGCCGGCGTGGCCATGGCGAACGATCCGCGAATGACGGGCTACCTGATGCGCGCGCTCAGTGCCGAGATGGCCGCCGTGCAACAGTATCTCACCCAGGCCAGCCTGACCGCGATGTGGCAGTTGAAGGAATACAGTAGCCGTTTCCGCCGTGATGCGGAAGAAGAGCTCGGACATGCACAGCAGTTGATTGAGCGCATGTTGATATTGGGTATTGCTTCCAATGGCACGCAACTGCCGCCCATTCGTCCGGGTCGATCCCTGGAGGAGATGCTACTGATCGATCGCGGGCTGGAGATCGACGTGATCCGCCTGTACGAAGAAGCGGCCCACTACTGCGCCCGCATGCGCGCAGAAGAGTTACAAGCCTTGTTCGCCGGTCTGCTGCAAGAGGAGTTGGGTCACTTGCGCGACCTGGATCACCTGTTGATCGAGATGCATCAAGGAGCAACATCATGAACGCTGTAAAGGATCTGAATGCGGCCTCATCAGGACCACAGGAACGTCTGCCCACGCTGAACTGGCGATTTGAGTTTGGAAGTTACGTTCAGACACGCCATTTTCTGGATCAAATGGCTGATCTGTCCAAACGCGAGGGCTACTATCCGAATGTGAGCTTCGGCAAAACCTACGTCAACATCAGTATTGATGCCGAAGGTCGGGCTGAGCTGACCGAGCGCAACTCCAGCTTCACTGTGAGATGGAAGCGCTGGCCGCTACGGAAAGAACCTAAACCGGCGGACCGATAGAATCGGCACCAGGGGCAAGCATGGCGGACAGCATCATCGCGGTAATCAACCAAAAGGGCGGTACCGGCAAGACTACCCTGGCGCTGAATCTCGCGGCGGGCTTGGCTCGGCGGGGTTCTACTCACCTGGTAGATGCCGATCCCCAGGGTTCGATCAGTCAGTGGGTCGCCATGGCAGATGGTGACGCCGGACTGCCGCCGGTGGCGCAGGCTGGTCGTGATCCCTTCGCTACCATTGCGCAACTGGCATGCACCTACCGCTACGTGGTTGTGGACTGCCCGCCTGCCATTCAGGGTGACGTGGTCGCAGCGGTGATGCGCTCGGTTCAGGTGATATTAATTCCGGTGTTGCCCTCCCCGATTGATCTGTGGGCCAGCGTGGGGATGGCGGCAGCGCTGGGCGGGGTCCGGCGCTTGAATCCAGACTTGCGCGCAGGACTGGTGCTAAATCAACTGGAATCGCGTAATGCCATGTCCCGCGCCATGCGCGAGGCCCTGGCGGAGTTCGACGTACCGATATTGCAGGCCGGCATGCAGCGGCGTGCGGCTTACCGCAGCGCTGCGGTCGAAGGGGTAAGCGTCTACGGACTGGGCAAACGCGCCCAAACAGCCGTAGCGGATATGGAAGCGATCATTGAGGAGGTCTTATGCCTGTGAAGAAATTGGGATCCAAACTGGCGCAAGGGGTACGCCAGGTTCAAGCGCAGCAAGTCGAAGAGTCGGCACCGATAGTAGACGCGTGTGCTGCTGCGGCACCAGACGCCCAACCGAATGCCCTGAGCACGGTCCGTCCGGGCGAGAAGCCTCCGCCATTATCGAACTCAACTGAGGAAAAACGGCCCTCTGCACCTCGCTCAGAACATCACCAGAGGCTGCACCCGCATCGGGTTTGGCCTGATTAAACGCCTCATTTTTGGCTTCAGGAGTGAAAAATGTCACCAGAAATTGATCAATATCTCGTTCGTAATATGCCTTATTACCGCACCGTAGCCGACGAAGTCGACCTGTACGAAGCCGCCTATTCGGTACGCATGCCGATGATGCTGAAAGGGCCCACCGGCTGCGGGAAGACGCGCTTTATTGAATACATGGCGTGGAAACTGGGCAAGCCACTGATTACCGTAGCGTGTAATGAGGACATGACGGCATCCGATCTGGTCGGCCGTTTCCTACTCGACGCTTCTGGCACCCGCTGGCAGGACGGCCCGCTGGCCATTGCCGCGCGTTTTGGGGCCATCTGCTATCTCGACGAAGTGGTAGAAGCTCGCCAGGACACCACGGTGGTGATCCACCCGCTTACCGACGCGCGACGTGTACTGCCGCTGGAAAAGAAGGGCGAACTGGTACAGGCCCATCCCGATTTCCAGATGGTAATTTCCTACAACCCGGGCTATCAGAGTCTGATGAAAGACCTGAAACAGTCTACCAAACAGCGTTTCGGTGCACTGGATTTCAACTATCCTGCACACGACATAGAAACCGAGATCGTCGCCCACGAAACCGGCGTCAGCGCTGAAATCGCCGGCAAGCTGGTGTCCATCGCCGAACGCGCGCGCAACCTCAAGGGACATGGTCTCGACGAGGGTATCTCCACGCGCATGCTGATCTACGCCGGCAGTCTCATTACCAAAGGTGTGGAACCCCTGGCGGCGTGCCGCGTGACGTTGGTGCGCCCGATCACCGATGACCCCGACATGCGCGATGCGCTTGACGCGGCGGTGAGTACATTTTTCTGATATCCGGAGCCGAAAATGGCGGTCGAACTCGAAAAGTACCAGGACATATTGGCCGAACTCGGGGAGCACGCCGGCGAAGTGCTGCGTGCCTCTTGGGATGAGGCAGCGCGGGTGTTCACCCCGCGTGGACTGGAAAATTACTATTTGAATGGCGCGACCAGCCTGAAGTCCCTGGGACGCGGCACCGATCTAGTGATGTCGTTCATTCAGAGCGCACCGGCGGTGGCGCGCGAGCTGGGCGAAGATGCCGTCCACGAAATGCTGGCCGCCGCCATCAAGATGTACTCCAAGACCAGCGCTACCGTCATTGCCGCGATGTTTTCCACCAGTCCCGTGGCGGCTGCGCGACTGGGTGATCCGGAGCTGTTCCGTGGCTATTTGCACTTGCTCGACACCCTGCTCGCGCAAGCGCCGCGCGGGGTGCGTCCGATGCTGGATCACCTCAGCACACTCCTGGGCCAGCTCACCCTGGGCGGGCTGCGGCGCTGGGCGCTGTGGGGCGCGCAGGCGCACAAGACCGACTTCGACGGCCAGGCAAAATATTTCGCGCTGGAAAGCCCGGAATCCATCGGCGTACTGCAAAAGGAACGCAAGGGCACGCTGTTCATCGATGTGCAGCGCCGCATCGGCATGTATTTGCGCGCCTTGTGGGGCCGCGATTTCTTCATGCGTCCCACCAGCGGCGACTTCGAGCAGCGCGAAGGCTACCGCCCCTCCATCGAGGGGTACATTATACATCTCCCCGATGCGTATGATGATTTGGTGTGGCAGGTACTGTCAGGTGAGGAAATGCGCATTTCTGGCATTGAACTATACCGCGCCAGTGCCGCCCACGCGGCCTGCCATCAGGTATACACCACAGACCAATTCGACAGCACCGGGCTGAGTGCATTGCAGAGTGCGCTCATTGGCCTGATCGAAGATGCGCGCGTGGAAGCTATTGCCCTCAAGCAATTTCCTGGCCTCAGGCAAATTTGGTTGCCGCTGCACACGGCAACGCCAGCGTCCGGCAATGAAGCCGCGTCATTGATGGCGCGTCTGGCGCATGCACTACTGGACCCGGATTACCGCGATGACCACCCTTGGGTGGCGATGGGTCGCCAGATATTCAGCGAGCAACAGGAACGGCTGGCCTCCACCGAATGGTCGGGTGAGGTCGGGCGGCGCCTTGCCGCGGAAATGCTGCAGCTCGGCGTGGCCTATTCAGCCACTGCTGACCTGCCGGACATCCCCTACCGCGACGACAACCGTTATATGTGGGAGTTCGAGGATATCCGCGAAGTCGGGCAGGTGATCGCCGGCGTCACCACGCAGCAAATCCGCAAATACGTCAGCGTGATGGAAATGGTCAATGCCATCGACGTGCCCGGCGCAGGCGATGATGCCAACGAAATATGGGTGTTATCCAGCGAATTTTTCCGCGACGAGGAACCCACCAGTCTGAACCAGCAAGAGGGGCGCGAGCCACCGCCGGATCCCTACCATTATCCGGAGTGGGACTACCAGATGCAGCTGGAGCGCCCAGAGTGGTGCACCGTACTGGAAAAGCGTGCCAAGAGTGGCACGTTGGAGACCATCAATGAAATTGTGGCCAAGCACAAACCTATCATCGGCCGACTCAAGTTTCTGATCGAAGCCTTGCAGCCGCAAGGTGTGCAGCGCCTGCGCAAGCAGGAGGATGGCGACGAAATCGACCTGAACGCCGCTGTGCGCGCCATGATCGAGATGCGTATGGGCGAGCAGCCCGATCCGCGCATCATGATGCGCAATGTGCGCAAGGTGCGTGATCTCTCGGTGCTGCTGCTGATCGACTTGTCCGAATCTACCAATGACCCGGTGCTGGGTTCGGACAGCACCGTGTTACAACTGGCACGTGAGGCCACGGTGCTGCTCGCCGATGCCCTCGACAAGATCGGCGATCCCTTCGCCATTCATGGATTCGATTCAAACGGCCGCCACGATGTGGAATATTTTCGCTATAAGGATTTCGGTGCGTCTTACAACGATCAGGCCAAATCCCGCCTGGCAGGTATGAGCGGACAGTTATCCACGCGCATGGGCGCGGCGATCCGTCATGCCGGCTCGATTTTGAAACGTCAGCCCAGCAACAAAAAACTGTTGCTGGTGATCACCGACGGTGAGCCGGCGGATAACGATGTGCGCGATCCCCAATACCTGCGATATGACGCCAGGAAAGCGGTGGAAGAGCTGTCTCAAGCCGGCATCGCTCCCTACTGCCTGAGCCTCGATCCCAGAGCCGACCAGTATGTATCCCGCATTTTTGGCGCGAAGAACTATGTGGTTCTGGATCACGTGCAGAGACTGCCCGAAAAGCTGCCGATCCTCTACATGGGCCTCACCCGATGAAAACCCTGCCGTACGATGATGGGTGAGCGCTTTGTTCAGGGTCAGGCATTACAGGAGGCGGATCCTGTGATGCGACGATCAGAACGGAAATCTTTCCGTACAGGATTCTTTCGGGGGATAGCGTTATGCCTTTGGTGCACATGAAAGATCTGCTGAACCATGCCTATGCGCATGGATACGCGGTAGGTGCTTTCGACGTCGTGAGTCTGGAGTTCGTTGAGGGCGTCATGGCCGCTGCCGAGCGGTCTCGCGCACCCGTAATCCTCTCTCTGGCCGAATCGCAACTGGAGCACTACGACTTCGAACTGCTGATGTCAGGGGTGGAGGCAGCGGCACGCCGTAGCTCGGTACCGGTGGCCCTTCATCTTGACCGTGGAGCAAACCTGGAGGCGGCTGTGCGGGCCATCCGCCTGGGCTGCAACGGCGTGATGGTGGACGCCTCCCAGTCGACTTTCTCCGATAACCTGGTGCATACGAAGACCGTAGTCGAGATGGCCCATGCCTGCGGTGTGCCTGTCGAAGGGGACTTGGGTTACATCCCTGATGCAACTGATATAAACGCCCAATGGCATCCTGCCACGTTACCCTACACCACCGTGGCCGAGGCGAAAGGCTTTGTCGAGCGCACGGGAGTAGACTTCCTCGAGGTGTCCATTCGGGCGGAACAGAGCTGTCCAAATAGTAAAGCCAAGCTGGATATTCAGCGCCTTCGCAGCATCAACCAGGCACTTGGTATTCCGCTGGCAATCCACTGCAGGATCCGGCTCGACGATGACCAGTTTCGGCGACTCATTGTCCATGGCGTGGCCAAGATCAACTATTTTACAGCTTTGGCTGAAGCCGCGAACGCGGCGATCCGCGCCCGGGCAAGATCGGCGCCGGGTGCTGGCTACCTGGATTTGGTTCAGGGCGTTGGTGCGGCGATCAGTGCCGAGGCTGAGCGCTGTATGCGCGTGTGGGGTGCTGCCGGGCGGGCCGCTGAGGTGTTGGCATGCTGTCGTCCGTGGGCACCCGTGGAACACCTGATCATTCACAATGTTATTGGCATTTCTGAAAAGGAAGTGACCGCGATGATGATCGAGGGGCAGCAGGCGCTGAGCACCATTCCTGGAGTGCGGTCAGTGATTACGGGTAAGGCGATGAGAGAACACGCTCAATACCGCTACTGCTGGCAGGTGCGTTTTGCGGCACCGGAAGTGATTGATTCCTACCACAGGCACCCTGACTATGCAGCCTTCACCAACCGGCGTTTCCGACCCGTGGCCGACAGAGAAATCAGCATCGACTACGCCATGGAAAGCTTATGAAAAGCATTCAACACGCCGTTGAGTCGGATATGGCAGGCCTCACCGGACTTTTTGTTACTGGTACTGACACGGGCGTCGGCAAAACCTGGGTGGCGGCGGCACTGACCCGTCTCCTGGTGCAGCGGGGCCTATTGGTGCGCCCGCGCAAACCGGTGGAATCCGGGTGTGCCTCGGGCGAGGATGGCCTGCTGCCCCAGGACGCTGTCGCGCTCTGGGAGGCTGCGGGCAGTACCGAATCGCTGCAACAGGTTTGTGCTTATCCACTGCGGGCGGCGCTCTCACCGGAGCGGGCTGCTGTCCTGGAGGGTCGGACGCTGAATCTGGATCAACTGGTGACCGCTTGCCGGTCAGGCATTGGCGCAGACGACTTCTTGCTGGTGGAAGGGGCTGGCGGCCTGCTCTCCCCGCTAGCGGCGGGAACCACCAACGCCGACTTGGCCGCCGCACTGCGGCTGCCGGTGCTGGTAGTAGCCGCCGATCGCCTCGGCGTCATCAACCACACCCTGCTCACTGTGGAGGTATTACAACACCGGGCATTACCACTGGTTGGCGTGGTGCTCAATCAAGCGGGGCCGATGACCGATCCGCTCATGGATAACGACGCAGACTTGGCGCACTGGCTGGACTGTCCGGTGGAGCGGGTGCTGCATCGGCCGGGGCACCAGGCACCCGCGTGGACGGGCATTGGTCCGTTTCTTCACGGCTTGGCCAACCGGCTCGCGGCCGCCCATGCCACGCCAAAAGCGATCCCTACCGCAAACTGCGCGGCGCAGGAATGAACCAGAGGGCCATTCTGTGCGATGTGAACAGGGCTCTGGCTGAAGACAAAGAGATACACCCGCTCGCCTACAACCCAAATTTGGCCTTTATTGGCCGGAACACTATCTGGCTGAGACTCCACCGGCAGCGGTGGGAGTGGTCCTCTCATGACCAGCGTTCGCCGCTGCCAGCCGCGGCGGGGAGCAACTAAACCATGCCTTCGAGTAAGAAATTTCGCGCCGCGGTGCAGGAAGCTGCGGCTGTCCTGCACCGCGGTGGCCTCGTCGCCTTCCCCACTGAGACGGTCTACGGCCTCGGGGCTGATGCGGAAAACCCCGCAGCCGTGGCCCGCATTTTTGCAGCGAAGGGCAGGCCAGCCGACCATCCGCTGATCGTTCACATGGCGCACAGTGACCCTCTTGGCCGATGGTCCAGGGATATTCCGACAGCGGCCTTTCGCCTCGCGCAGCGTTATTGGCCAGGTCCACTTACCGTGATCCTGCGCCGCGCCTGCCATGTGCCCGATATGGTCACCGGCGGTCAGGATACGGTAGGATTGCGGGTTCCCGATCATCCCCTCGCCCTGGCGCTGCTCGAAGTTTTTGGCGGCGGCATCGCCGCTCCTTCGGCCAACCGTTTTGGCCAGGTAAGCCCCACCACCGCAGCACACGTGCGCGAGGAGCTGGGCGATGCCGTGGATCTCCTTCTGAATGGCGGACCTTGTCGGGTCGGCATTGAGTCCACCATTCTCGATCTGAGCGGGCAGCAGCCCCGTCTGCTGCGTCCAGGCGCGATTACGATTGCCGAGCTCGAAGCTGTCCTGGAGCAGCCCGTCGCATCACCGGGAAACAATGCGCCACGGGCGCCGGGGATGCTGCGCTCCCATTATGCCCCGAACACGCCCCTCTACTTAGTGCCGGCTGTGAATCTGGAAGCGGAAATATGCCGACGCCTTAGGCAGAGACAGCGCGTCGCAGTGCTGGCGATGCCCGCCACACTTCTGCCAGAATCCTGCCCCCGGCACCCTATGCCGACCCACCCAACCGGGTGGGCCCGCGAACTCTATGCACAGTTACGTGCGCTGGATAAGCAAGAGCTCGACGCCATACTGATTGAGAAACCGCCCACCGGAGCGGACTGGCAGGCGGTAAGCGATCGATTGGGACGCGCCGCTTCAGCGCATCGTGTCCCTTGAGAAGATGCATCCACAGTATCGGACGCCGTCAGGCAAAGGAGGCGCATGCAACACTGCATTCCATAGAAAATGGCAGTTGAAAACATGTTGCCTCCCTTGGAATGAGCAGCGCGCCACCAACTTGTCGGTATAATAACCATTCTGCTTGCGCGCGTCGCGCCAACGTCTCCACTTTATGGTAAAGAATCCCTCCAGAATCTTCGCTGTTATCCTTTTCGCTTCGCTGAAATTACCTCATAGACGACCATTCGGCTTTGCCCATATCAATCTGTCACAGCTCCCTTACTTGCCGAGGATACCAATTTGGCATATTTCGCCAAAACGCCGCGCGTGTGGCGCGGCGCGGGTGCTTGCCAGGCGGTGCGTCGGCGTCCGATTTCTTCATCAGACACATTGAGTTGCAGCAAACGCTGTTCGGCGTCTATGGTCACCGAGTCTCCCTCAATGACTAGGGCGATCGTGCCCCCCACTGCGGCTTCCGGCGCGACATGACCGACCACCATGCCGTATGTGGCGCCGGAAAAGCGGCCGTCAGTAATAAGGCCAACCGAATCGCCCAATCCTTCGCCGATGATCGCCGAGGTGGGGGATAACATTTCGCGCATACCGGGTCCGCCCTTGGGTCCTTCGTAGCGGATGACCACGACATCGCCGGACTTGATTTTCTGCGCCAGGATCGCTTCCATGCAAGACTCCTCGGATTCAAAAACGCGTGCCGGGCCAGTGATCTTGTGCGCCATAAAGCCGGTGGTTTTCGCCACAGCGCCTTCCGGCGCGAGATTGCCCTTCAGGATGGCGAGGTGCCCTTGGGCATAAATGGGATTGTTCCACGGACGTATCACCTCCTGATCCGTGCGCGGTTCTGTCGGTACCGTCTGTAAAACCTCCGCAACAGTCTGACCGGTGATGGTCAGCGCATCACCGTGCAACTCGCCATGGGCGAGCAATATTTTCATCACCTGGGGAATGCCGCCCGCCTGATGCAGATCGGTGGCGACGTAACGGCCCGATGGTTTTAGGTCGCAAAGTACGGGCACATGCCCGCGCATGGCCTCGAAATCATCAATCGTGAGTGGTACCTGTGCCGCATGCGCAATGGCCAGCAGATGCAATACCGCGTTGGTGGAGCCGCCCACTGCCATGGCCACCGCAATGGCGTTTTCAAATGCCTGACGCGTCAATATCTGGCGCGGCAGGATTTGTTTTTTGATTGCCGTTACCAATACCTCCGCGGACTGCGCCGCACTCTCCGCCTTTTCCGCATCCTCCGCCGCCATGGTGGAGGAGTACGGCAAGCTCATGCCCATGGCTTCGAAGATGGAAGACATGGTGTTGGCGGTATACATGCCGCCGCAGGAGCCCGCGCCAGGGCAGGCGCGGCGCTCAATCTCCAGCAGTTCTTTTTCGTCAATGTCACGGACGGTGTACTGCCCCACTGCTTCAAAGGCGCTCATGATGGTCAGATCACGATCTTTATAGTGGCCCGGTTTGATGGTACCACCGTAAACGAAAATCGCCGGAATGTTCATGCGGGCGATAGCGATCATTGCGCCCGGCATGTTCTTGTCGCAGCCGCCGAGGGCGAGCACACCGTCCATGCTCTGGCCTTGGCACACCGTTTCAATGGAATCGGCGATCACTTCGCGCGACACCAGCGAATATTTCATGCCTCCAGTGCCCATCGAAATGCCGTCGGAAATGGTGATGGTGCCAAACGTTTGCGGCATCGCACCAGCCGCATTGAGCGCGGCTTCCGCCCGCGCAGCAAGTGCACCGATGCCGATATTGCAGGGCGTGATCGTGCTGTGTGCGTTCGCCACGCCGACGATAGGCTTGTCGAAATCCCCATCGCCAAACCCCACCGCGCGCAGCAGGGCCCGGTTGGGTGAGCGCTGCACGCCCTGGGTGACAGTCTTGCTTCTGCGGTTGTCAGACATTCGTTACTCTCCTAATCATGTAGTCCACAGCGAAACGCAGCGGAAAGTTCTGGTTAAATGCGGGCCACTACCAGGAATGGCGTAACTGGAATCTTGCGGGCTGACAAGGTGCTTGCTCATATTGCCACTTGCCACGTTATCATTTCTCCAGCGCGCAACGGCACGACTGTGTCCTGCCCGAAACACAACTCCTCAGGCACCGTCCAGCTCCGCTGCTCCAGGGTGAGGGTGTCCCTGTTGCGCGGCAACCGGTAGAAATCCGGTCCGTGGAAGCTCGCAAAAGCCTCCAGTCGGTCAAGCGCATCGGCTCGCCCAAATATCTCTGCGTAGAGCTCAATCGCCGCATGTGCGGTATAAATGCCAGCGCAGCCGCAGGCGGACTCCTTGGCTTGACGCGGATGCGGCGCACTGTCGGTGCCGAGAAAAAACTTCGGGTTGCCGCTCGTGGCTGCGGCGACAAGCGCTGCGCGGTGCGTCTCGCGCTTCAGGAGCGGCAGGCAGTAATGATGTGGCCGTAACCCGCCCTCGAATAGCGCGTTGCGGTTGAGCAGCAGATGGTGCGCGGTAATCGTCGCGGCGATGGTGTTGGGCGCCTGTTGGACGAACTCGACCGCCGCGTGTGTGGTGATATGCTCCAGCACCATGCGCAGGCCGGGAAAATCGCATGTCAACGGCATGAGATGCCGGTCAATGAATACCGCCTCACGGTCAAACACGTCGATGGACGGATCTGTCACTTCACCATGCAGCAACAGCGGCAGATCCTGTTTTTCCATCGCCGCGAGCACTGAATAGACGCGCTTCAAATTGGTTACACCACTCTCCGAATGCGTGGTCGCGCCGGCCGGATAATACTTGACTGCCTGCACAAAACCACTGTGTTTTGCCTTCTCAATTTCTGCTGCCGGCATATTGTCTGTGAGATAAAGCGTCATGAGCGGCTCGAAGTGCATATCTGCTGGGAGTGCCGCGAGGATGCGGTCGCGGTAGGCCTGCGCCAAATCGACCGTCGTGATCGGGGGTTGGAGATTGGGCATGACAATGGCGCGCGCAAAGCGCCTCGCCGTGTCGGGGAGCGCCGAGGCCATCACCGCTCCGTCACGAAGATGCAGATGCCAATCGTCGGGGCGTACGAGGGTCAGTTGGTTCACCGTTGGTGCCGATGGCCCACCTAGGTCAGCGTGGCAGTATATCGAAGGGTCATTGACTCTATATGTCATTGCTTCTCATTCTGAACTTTCCAATCATAGCTCATCTTCCTGTCATGCAAAATCAACGTGTAACCATTCGCTTCAGATTTTCAACATGTCCATTGATTCTCTTACCCCCTGAAAGTCGAATGCGTACATCATTGAGCCTTATTTTCTCAATGGTGCAACCATTCGCCCTGTAAGGACAAACTGCCCGTATCCGGGTCGCAAAAAATTGGGCCGGCAATCCGAAGCGGATACAGATGATTCAGTTGGTTGATCTCTGCATGCACTTGTTCCATTGGCGTACCACGCGCGAAGACCGGTGAATAAGCGCCAACGGTTCCGGTGTCTCCCTGCGTAAGCGCAATCAGCGCATCAAGCAGTAGGTTATGGGAAAGCGCCATCCCCTCATTGGTCTCCAGGCATACCGCCTCGATCGAGGCGACCGACCAGATACCCCACAAGGCAAAAATTTCCCGCATCGTTAAAAGAAGGGTCTGAGTGGCTGACAATGGCCGTACCCACCCTTGAGGAAGGCTGGTGACTGTGTGCTCATCCATCCAGGCGCCCAAGAAACGTTCATTGGCAAAGGAATCGCTTTGGCGACTGCGACAAAACGCGAGAAACTCCTCGACCTGTCGGCAGGCGCTGGCAAGGTCGTCCGTTCTCCGCACGAAAAGAAACAGACGTGCTACTGGAACATCCCGTACTTCCTCGGTAATGGTTGTCATGATGGGATACTCCTCAATTCAGGCTGCCGTCACATGGCTGCCATGTGCCGTTTCGGATTCACGGATTGCACCAGTCGCAGTGCCCCGCCGGAGCGGCCTTCTCCAGTCGTTCCCGCGCGACCTGGTGGCCACATCTGGCACAACGGTGGATGTCCGCCCTGGCTTCCCTGGTCGGGGCGCCGCAATCCTCGCAAGGCAGTCCGGAGACGCGCTCCACGATCTGGAAGCCGGGCGTGTTGCAGATCGGGCATGGGGTGCAAAGCTTGCGTGTGAGATCCTGTGTGGCCGAAGCAATGATATCCATGCGCATGGGGTTCATATGGGCACGCACGTCGGTTTCCAGGAAAGCGCAGCCGTTGTCCGCTTCATCACAAGCCCATAAAAAGGCCTCACGTAGTGATTCCCAGTCGGCAATTCCTTTGCGGACGCGGAGGTCGTCCTCGTGGCGCGGACGCACTATGATCCCGTGTTCGGGGAAACCTGCCGCACGGGCGAATACCTCGGCCTGTTCCCAGTTAGCGGTGAGCAGATGAGAAAAGTTGGTCTTACCTGAGGCCATACCGACCACTTCGATCTCCAGCGTATCGTCGATCCAGACGAGCATCTCTACGTTTAAGGGAAACATCCCGGTAAATGGGTCCGGCCCAAAGCTGCCCTCGCTAGCGAGCCCCAGGGGCAAATGCGCTAGCTCCATACCGATGCGCGCCTTTTTCCGCGCCGCCTCGATCTGGGTGCCAGCACGGGGGATGTCGCGGGTAAAGGTACCCAGTTGGTCCGTGTCAAAGCCCGTCACCAGTGTAACTTCGCAACCGATGGCGGCGGCCAGTAAAGGAGCAACGACTTTCTCCTTGCCGTGCTGGGTAAGTAGGGCCACGCTTGAGCCCTTGTAGATAGCATTTTCTAAACGCGAATATTTTGCATGCTCTACCTCACGCATCGGTTGTTCCTCTACGAAAATCGAAGATTCCACAACAACAGATGAGGATGGTGATGAACATCATGACCATTATGGCAGTAGCCCTCATTACGACATCCCCCATGGTTAAACAGACCCGTGGGCGTTGGTCTGATGATACTCGTTGCCATTTTTTTCCGTGTTGCGCAGGTAAATGCCACCATCCTCGTCGTCAATTTGAAACAGGAACAGCCACCGATTTTCGACCAGTTCGCGCACAAGCTCGTGTTTGGCAGTAATGCGAACAATCTCGAATTTCGGCGCTTCGATAAACACATTCAACCGTAGGGGTTCATGCACCCACCGTTCACCTTTGTGAAGCGACTGCAAGGGAAGTCCAACACGGAGATCGCATCCATTTCCTTCCAACACACCTATAGAACCCCCACGACGTTATGGAGTATTTTATTACCGCTACCGAATTTTGATTGTCCACAACGGAGCCGTAATTACTGCATGTTGATCCAGTTGGCGACTACCATCGGTGCCGTCATGATGAGCTCCAAAACGCCAAAGCCTTCATCCTTGCGCCACTCGTAGTCATGCAGAAACGCCCTTCCGGAAAGGTCGATACCGGCGGTTCTCGGGTAATAACAATGATGAAATTCAGATTTGATGGCATGACATCCTCCCAAAAAAGCACAGGCCACGGGGGTTGCCATGGCAACCCCCGACTTCATTTAGTCAATCCTCCACATCCCAGTGGGTTCCAACGTGGCCGGCACGGAGCCATGCCAAGTAACGGCGCGCTTCATAGATGCTGAGATGAGACGGTTCTTGATTGCGGTGATAACGTACACAGACATAATGCCCTGCCGCCCGGGCGTGGGCGCCATTGAATTCGTCATGGGACGGCGCCTCCGTTGACGAAATGGCATCAATGTCCTGTGCAAGTTCGAAAGCCGAAAGCCTCAAGTCTTCTGTGGGTCTTACCATCTGCCTGAAAAGCGACATAAAACCTCCCATTGCTCCATTCAAGACCGGATCGTCCGGAACATTCATTGCGTTTGTCACGGGACCTCATGGCTCGCACCCGATATCACATGGGAAAAATACTCTTCATCGGATCCGTCAGCGCGCATAGAGGACGTTGACTGGAGTGCAGTATGGGGGAGGCACATGATTACCAAAAGTTAAATATATTTACTGTTGTATTTAACAAAGATTAAATGTAATTGGGTGTGCCCGTCAGCGAGCATTTCAATCTAAAAACGGCAGTTATCCCCACTGAACTCAGGGTGTTCACCTGGTAGGATTGAGTTTTTCGTTATGAGGAAGAGTCACCCAGTGGGTGGTGCGCTGGGAAACCCGCGGGGAGGAGATGGTGCAAGTGCATTATGATGAAGATGTAGCGAACCACATCGGCCCCGAGCCGTGCTCAGGTATCCGCGAGGGTGCCGATCGTGTAGGCCAGCCATTGAGTCACGAAAACGGGTTAGTACTGAGTGCCGACGCTGTCACCCTTGCGAAAGGCAACATGCCCGCATGCGCTAATGCAAATGTGCAGGCAGATCGGCGTGGTCTGCGAACCCGGCATGTACATATACGCCCCTTGTTTGGGAACCGAGATATCTTGCCTAACCACTAATAGCAGCATCAGACGGTGGCCTCGCATTGGGAAGGCGAGGAGCGGAAGCCGATGATGCATGGACCAGAGAAGTCAGACTCCTCCATATTGTTCAAGCTCTTCAATGGGGTTTACTCGTTGCCCATCACGCTACGTAACCTACAGGCCTTTCAACTTATTGACGGTACTAAATTTTTCTGTTGGGCCCTATCTATCCGCCGTGCGGCGTCCTGTAGCATCGGTACCCAGCTTTCCTGGCGACGCTCAATAGGCGCGGAGATACTGAGGCCGGCATTCCAGGGCAATTGGCTGCGGAGCAGCACGCCGAGACAACCGACGCCAATCTCGGCTTCCTCATTGTCCAGCGCATAGCCACGTTCAAGTCCACTTCGGGCGTCTTTCCAGAGGGCATCGGCATGGCGCAGGGTATGTACAGTAAGCGCCGGTAAGCCGGTGCGGGTGGCATAACTCCGGACAGCGGCTTCGCCATTCAGCGCCAGCATGAGCTTGCCGACGGCGGTGGTGTGTAGCGGCGCGCGACTGCCAATCACCTGCTCCACCCGCATCATCCGCGACGAGGTGGCGCGCTCTACATAGACAACTTCGTCGCCCTCCTGGATGGTGAGGTTCACCGTCTCCTGCACCTGATCGCGCAGCCAGGCCATGATGGGCCGGGCGATGGCGCGCAGGTCGCTGCGGCCATGGGCGAGCTGCGCCCAGTCTTGCAAGCGCGGGCCGAAGCGGTAATGGCCACCAGCGTCGCGGGCGATCAGTTGGTTGTCCTGCGCGGAGGCCAGAATGCGGAAGGCGGTGGAGGGTGCGAGCCCGGTGATGGCGGCGAGTATTTTGAGTGGTGCGCTGCCACCCTCCGCCGCGAGGGCGTCCAGCAGAGCACGCAAGCGGGCGATAACCTGGATGGAGGAGTTTCTGTCGGTGGTAGATGTTGACATAAAATATTCCGTACTGTGGAAACGATTGCCCATTGCGGAATCATACGGCCTTGCTTAGAGTGGATGCAATTTCTTTTTGTCACAGGATGATCGCATTATGACCACCCATACCGCCTTGCCCGCCAGCGCCCCCGCCTTTTGCGCCGGCATGTTCCACTTTGGTGAATCCTGGCCGAATTTCGCGGAGTATGGTCGCAGTGCCGCCATTGCCGCCGGACACAAGGCCATTCCCAATCCTGCGGCCATGGAAGCCGTCTACCAGACCCTGCTCATGGCCGACGCCCTGCGTTACTGCACTTTGCAGATCTGCGCCGCCAAGTCCTCCGGACATCCTGGCGGCTTTGCCTCCAGTGCCGAGACGTATGCCGCGCTGGTGATGCTCGGTCACACCAACATCGTCACCGAAGTGGGTCACCACGCCCCTGGTTTCTACAGCGCCATGTTCCTCGACCGCTCCCTGGAGGAAATGGGTATCCGCGACATGAACGACATGATGGCGCGTTTCCGCGAACAGCATGGCCTGCTCGGCCATCTCTCCGGGGCGATCCCTGGCCTGCTGGCTCCCGCGGGCCCGTTGGGGCAGGGACAGCACTTTGCCATGGCGGGCGCGTTGCTGCACCCCGGCACACTCTTCCCGGTGACCATCGGTGACGGCGGTTTTGGGGAGCCTTATGTGTTGAGCGCCATGAAGCACTTCCACTTCGCTTATCCGCGGGTCACCAACTACCTGCCGGTGCTGGTCTGGAATGGCTTCAGTCAGGAACATCACTCCATGGTTTCCCTGATGACGAATGACGAGATGATCGCTTACTGGCGTGCCCATGACTTCGACGAAGTCATCCTGGTGGATGCCAGGGACTTCGACGATGCCGGTCAGGAAGGTGCCTATGTCGACTCCGCGCGCTTCTCCTTTGGCCAGCGGCTGGCCTTCATGGAAGCAGTGCTGGCCGGTGTGGCCAAGGCGGCGGATAATGCCCTGAGCGGCCGTCACACCGCCTTCATCGTCAAGCAGATGAAGGGTGCGGGTGTGCATGTGCTGGGGGCCAAATCCCACAATCTGTATCCCAAAGACACTCCGGACTCCCCGGAAATCAAGAGCGCCCTGGAGCGTCGCGCCCTCAGTCCCGAGTCCTGGGCGCTGGTGCGCGAAAACTTCGCGCGTGCCGGGGGTGGCCCCGCCGCCAAGACAGCGGTGACCGAGCAAGTGCTGGAAATCGCCAAGCTGGGCGAATTTCCCATGCAGGATTTCGCCTTGGGCGAGCAGGTCGTGCCCGCCACCGCCATGGGCGCGTTGGTGGCTTGGCTGGGGCAGCAGGACCCGCGCTTCGTGGTGACCAATGCCGACGGCAACGAAGCCTCGGCCATGAAGAACATCAATGACGCCCTGAAAATCCGCCACCCCACAGAGGACCCGCTCTACAACCAGCAGCCTGGCGGGCAGGTCTATGAGCCCTTGAACGAAGACGCCTGTGCGGGTCTGGCGGCGGGTCTGGCACTTTTCGGTAGCCGTTCCCTGTGGCTGTCTTATGAGTCCTTTGCCATTAACGGCTGGCCCATTATGCAGACGGTGGCCCAGGCCATGGCCGAGCTGCGCCGCAAGACCCCGTCCACCGTTTGTATGTTCACCGCCGGTGCGCTGGAGCAGGGCCGCAACGGTTGGACTCATCAGCGTCCGGAGATCGAGAATTACTTCGCCGCGCAGATGCGCAACGGCAACGTATTCCTGCTCTATCCCACCGATGCCAATACCATCCAGGCGGCCTACGAGTACGCGGTGAACAGTGTCAACAAGTCGATGGTGATTGTGGCTTCCAAGAGCCCCCTGCCGGTGCGCCTGACCATGACACAGGCCCGCGAGGCGGTGCGTAAGGGGGCGGCGCTCTTGCATGATACCGGTGCAGGGCATCGCGGCACCGTGACCCTGGCGGTGACCGGCGATATGGTCCTGCTGCCGGTTTTTGCGGCCAGGGATGTGCTGGAGACAGAGGGTTACCGGGTGCGGATCGTTTCAGTGATTAACCCCCGTCAGCTGTATCGTCCGGCGGATGTGGCCGCGCATACCGTCTCCGAAGCCGATACCGGCTTCATGCGAGACGCGGATTTCCACGCCCTCTTCGCCGGGGACTGGCTGCTGGGCATCAGCGGCGGCACCTCCGGGGCGCTGGAGCCGGTGCTGTTGCGCAGCCGGGCGACACAGCGCGATGTGCTGGCCTGGTTGCGGGGGGAGACCACCGCGACGCCGGGCGAGTTGATGGCCTTCAACGGGATTACCGCCGAGACCATCGTCGGTAAAATCCACGGCTTTAACGCCGCTTAGGGACGACGCGGATGACCGCCAGCAAGATCATCGTCATTGACGACGACCCCACAGGTTCGCAAACGGTGCATTCGTGCCTGCTGCTGACCCGTTGGGATGTGGAAACGCTGGGCATCGCCCTGCGCGATCCGGCCCCGCTCTTTTTTGTCCTCAGCAACACCCGGGGCATGGCGGCCGCGCAGGCGGCGGCGGTGACCCGCGACATCTGCCAGAATCTGCGGGTGGCGCTGGACCGCTTGGCGGCGACGGGGCAGGCGCTACAGCCTATTCTCGTGAGCCGTTCCGACTCCACCTTGCGCGGCCATTATCCGGTGGAAACCGACGTCATGGCCGCGGAACTGGGGC
>Ga0307375_10001794_pt1 | contig 22819 bp, 14 predicted proteins | sample TR1MG_FD_202531 | JGI IMG/M metagenome (GOLD analysis project Ga0307375, IMG submission 202531) | Soil microbial communities from Risofladan, Vaasa, Finland - TR-1 | ecosystem: Environmental > Terrestrial > Soil > Coastal area > Acid sulfate soil | place: Finland: Risofladan, Vaasa | collected...
GCCGCTGGTTCGGCATCTCCGGCATGGGCGCGATAGCCCCCGGCTATCGCGCCGACCTCGTCGCCTTCGAGTCCCTCGAGGCCTTCGAGGCGAAGATGGTCTGGAAATCAGGCCTCCTCGTGGCCGAGGGCGGCCGCCTCCTCCAGGAACCGGTGGCTGCCCGACCGCCCCTCAGGGACTCGGTCAACATCAAGTGGTTGGTCGAGGAGGACTTCCGCATACCCCTGCCGAGGCCGGGGGCGCGGGCGAGGGTCATCGAAGCCCGGCCCGGCTCCATCGTCACCGGCGAACTCCTCCTCGCCCCGAAGATCGAGGAGGGCCTCGCCGTCTCGGACGTCGAGCGCGACATGATCAAGCTCTTCGTGATCGAAAGACACACGGGTTCGGGCAACATCGGCAAGGGCTTCATCAAGGGCCTCGGCCTCAAGCGCGGAGCCCTCGGTCTCACGATAAGCCACGATTCACACAACATGATCGTCGCGGGGGTCGACGATCCCTCCATCTTCAAGGCGGCCCGCCACCTCAACAAGCTGAGGGGAGGCCTCGTCTTCACCATAGGCGAGGAGGTCGTCCTCGACCTGCCCCTGCCCATCGCCGGCCTGATGAGCGACCGCGACGCCCGCTTCGTCGTCGAACGCCTCCACGAGTTCGAGGAACTTTTCGAGCGTGAAGGGCTCATCAACCCCTCCCCCCTCATGACCCTCTCCTTCATGGCCCTCCCTGTCATCCCCGCCCTTAAAATCACCGACCGAGGCCTTGTCGATGTTCGTCGCTTCGCCCCGGTAGAGCTTTTCACCGACTGAGTTCGGAGGCTTTTCGGTCCGGGACCGGAGCCCTCACCCGGCAGGGACCTGGCCGTGGCTCGCCCTGGCGCGAAATTATTTGACGGGGCTTTGTATACAGAATACAGTATTCCACAATGATAGCCCGCGAACGTATGAGCGTCGACATCCACCAGGAAATCCTCAAGAACATTATCCAGGGCAAATTCGCTCCCGGTCAGCGGCTCAGGGACGCGGAGCTCGCCGAGGGCCTCGGGGTAAGCCGGACTCCCGTCAGGGAGGCCCTCCTTCGACTCGAGCGCGAAGGCTTCGTCTCGGCCCAGAAGCACTTGGGCTTTTCCGTCAAAGGCCTCGCCGAATCCGAAATTCGCGAGGTCTATCCCCTCGTCAGGCTCCTCGAATGCTCGGCCCTCGCCGAGGCCAGGACCCCGGGCAGCGAGGGGATCGAACGCCTCGAAAAGCTGAGCCGCGCCTTCATAAAGGAAAAGGACAATCCCCTCAGGCGGATCGAAATCGATTCGGCCTGGCACGAGGCCGTCCTGGAGGGGGCGCAGAACGCCCATCTCAAACGCATTCTTTCCGAACTTAAACGCATCATGTTCCGCTACGAATACGCCTTCATGGAAAACGACGAGCTCGTGGGCGTCTCGGCCGAGGAGCACGGTTCCATCCTCGCCGCCCTCGCCCATGGGAACAGGGAGGCCGCCGTGGAGCTCCTCGGAAGACATTGGGACCGCTGCGCCCAGGCGACCCTCGACGAGTTCGCCACGATCCGCCACAAGGCGGGCGACCAGGATGGGCCGGGGCTCGGGTCCGCCGGAGGAGAGGAATGACCATGCAGCCATCGCAGACGGGAGGCCCCCAGTGAGCGCCGCCACCATCCTCGTCAACGAGGCCGCTGTCGCCACCGCCGCGCCGGAGGGTCGGCCCCTCCTCGACTTCGTGCGCGGCGAGCTCGGCCTCGTCGGCACGAAGGAAGGCTGCAGGGAGGGCGACTGCGGGGCCTGCGCGGTGATAATAGGCGAGATCGTAGAGGCGGCCGACGGGTCGCCACAGCCTCGCTACCGCGCCCATCCCTCCTGTCTCGCCTTCGTGGGCGAGCTCGCAGGAAGACACCTCCTCACCATCGAGGGCATAGCGGCCGGGGCGGAGAAGGCCGGCTGCGAGCAGGGCCTTTCGCCGGTGATGCGGGCCCTCCTCGAGAAGAACGGAAGCCAATGCGGCTTTTGCAGCCCGGGTTTCGTGATGAGCCTCACCGCATGGCTCCTCGAAGGCTCAGACCTCAGCGAGGAAGGCGCGGTCAAGGCGATCGACGGCAATCTCTGTCGCTGCACCGGCTACGCGTCGATACGCCGGGCCGCCAGACTCCTCATCGAAGAATTCGCCGAGCTCCCCCGAGACCCGGTCAAGAGGATCGAGGCCCTCGCAACGCGCGGCGTGGTGCCGACCTCGGCCCTCGCCTTCGCCCGGGGCGGGATGAGACTCGAGGCCAGCGAGGCCGGCGCCTTCGACAAGGCCGGCGCCTTCGAGGCAGGGCCGCGGCTTCCGGTCGGCGGCGGCTCCGACCTCGCCATCAAGACGCCCGAGAGTCTTTTCAGGACGGCCCCGCGCTTCCTCCGTCTTGAGGAGGGCTACCGTCGCATATGGCGCGAAGGGGACGAGGTTTCCGTGGGCGCGGCCGTGAGCGTCCGCGACTTCTTCGCTTCGGATCTGCTCCGCGAGGCCGTACCGGGCATAGAGGCCTTCGAGACGCGCTTCGCGAGCACCCTCGTGCGGAACCGCGCGACGGTGGGCGGCAACGTAGCCAACGCCTCGCCCATCGCCGACCTTACGCCCATCCTCCTCGCCCTCGGCGCCCGACTCGTCATCGAGGGACAGAAGGGCCGGCGCGAGACCTCATTGGAAGGCTTTTTCACCGGCTATCGGCGCATCGACCTCCGCGAGGGTGAAATCATCGCCGCCTTCGTCGTTCCGCGGCTCGGGCCTCAAGGCTTCTTCAACTTCGAAAAACTATCGAAACGCGACAACCTCGACATCGCCACGGTGAACACGGCCCTTTCCCTCCGCCTCTCCGCCGACCGCAGCAGCATCCTCGAGGCCCGCCTATCGGCGGGAGGGGTCGCGCCCATCCCCCTCATGCTTGGGGCCACCGCGGCCTTCCTCCGGGACAGGCCGATCAGGATCGAGACTGCCCTCGAGGCCTCGAAAATCGCCTCGGGCGAGGTAAAACCGATCGACGACGTGCGCGGCTCGGCGAGCTACCGAAGCGAGGGTCTCGAACGCCTCGTCCTCGCCCACTTCGTCGCCCTGAGGCCCGAGCTCGCGGAGGGCCTCTCGGTGGCGCTCGCGGCATCGATCCGTCGCGGTGGGGCCGACGCGGCCGCGCGCGGTGGGGCCGACGCGGCCGCGCGCGGCGCGGCGGGAGGACAGCGATGAGCGATCGTGTCGACGCCGTCGGGCATCTCCGCGGGGAGACCAGCTATATCGACGACATACCCGAGCCCCGGGGACTCCTCTTTGCGGCGCTCCGGCTCTCCGAAACGCCGCGAGGGAGGATCCTCGGCCTGGACCGCTCCAAGGCCCTTGCCCTCCATCCCTCCGTCGTCGTCGTGACCGCGGCCGACATTCCCGGCGAAAACCAGATTGGTTCGACCCTGCCCGACGAGACCCTCCTCCCCGATCCGGAATGGGACTATCGCGGCCAGCCCCTCGCGCTCTGCCTCGCGGCGACGAGGGAACTCGCCCGCGAGGCCGTGAAACTCATCATAATTGAAAGCGAAAATCTGGAAGCGGTGCTGGACGAGCGCGTGGCCGCCGCGCGGGGCGATTTCATTCTCGGGCCGAGGACCCAGCGCTCCGGCGCCTTCGTGGAGGGCGACGAGGCGGGAAGGGCCGTCTTCGCCGAGACCCTCGCCGGAGGCGGGGTCGTGGTCGAGGGCAGGGTCGTCTCCGGCGGCCAGGAGCATGTCTACCTCGAGACCCAGGGCGCCTTCGCCGAGAGACGGGAGGGCGACAGGATGGTCGTGGTCTCCTCGACCCAGGGCGTCTCGGTGACCCAGCGCGCCATCGCGAGGATACTCGGCCTTCCCCAGCATCGCGTCGAGGTCGAGGCGCGAAAGCTCGGCGGCGGCTTCGGCGGCAAGGAAGACCAGGCGACCCCCTGGGCCTGTCTCGTCGCCCTCGGTTCCTGGGTGACGAGGAGGCCCGTCAAGCTCGTCCTCGACCGCGCCACGGACATGAGGGCCACGGGCAAGCGCCATCCCTACTCGAGCGACTTCCGCCTCGCCGCGAAGGCCGACGGGAGCATCACGGCCTTCGAGGTCGATTTCTTCCAGAACGCCGGGGCAACCTGCGATCTTTCCCCCGCCATCATGTCGCGCAGCCTCTTCCACGCCGCCGGGGCCTATCGCATCCCGAACCTCCGCGCGACGGGGCGGATGTGCCGCACCAACCTCCCCTCCTTCACCGCCTTCCGCGGCTTTGGCGCGCCCCAGGCCTTCTTCGTGATCGAATCGGCCATCGAGGCCCTCGCGGCCCGTCTCGGCGCCGACCCCCTCGAGCTTCGCAGGAAGAACCTCCTCCGCGAGGGCGACCTGACCCACTACGGCATGCCCCTCAAGGGGGTCAGGGCGGCCGAGTCCCTCGACCGCCTCCTCGACAAGGTCGGCTGGAAGGCTCTCCGCGCCGACATCGACACCTGGAACGCCGCGCAGCCGCTCGAGAAGCGTGGCGTGGCGATAATACCCAATTGTTTCGGCATTTCCTTCACCAAGCTCCCTATGAACCGCGGCGGGGCCCTCGTCCACGTGTATATCGACGGCTCGGTTCTCGTCTCCACGGGGGCCGTGGAGATGGGCCAGCAGGTTAGCCGCAAGATCGCCCGCGTCGCCGCGCGGAGCCTGGGCGTCCCCCTCGAGCTGGTCCGCGTCGAACGCACGAGCAGTCTGACGGTCGCGAACACCGTGCCGACGGCGGCGAGCACGGGGAGCGATCTCAACGGGGCCGCCGCCCGCGTGGCCTGTCTCGAGATACGGGAGCGCCTCCTCGCCAAGGCCGCCGAGATGCTCGGCGTCGACAAGGCCGGCATCGACATCGTCGAAGGCCGGGTGACCCAGGGAGGAAGGCCGACGGAGCTCGACTGGCGGGCGCTCGTCGCCGCGGCCGACGAGGTCCGCATCGACCTTTCGGCCCATGGTTTCTATGCCACCCCCGGCCTCTTCTACGACTCGGTGGCCGAGAAGGGGAGCCCCTTCGCCTACCATGTCTACGGGGCGGCCCTCGTCGAGGCGAGGCTCGACGCACTGCGGGGCACCGCGAGGGTAACCCGCGTCGCGATCGTGCATGACGCCGGCGCGGGCCTCGATCCCCTCGTCGACCAGGGCCAGATCGAAGGGGCCTTGGCCCAGGGTCTGGGCTGGTCCCTCCTCGAGGAGCTCAAATTCGGGGCCGACGGCCGACTCCTCTCCGACGCCCTCGCCACCTACAAGCTCCCCGAGGTCCGCTTTCTCGACTTCGATCCGGACATCGAGTTCCTCCCCGACCGGCCCAACGAAGGCGCCGTTCTGGGCTCCAAGGCGGTGGGAGAGCCTCCCCTGATCTACGGCATCGCCGCTTACTTCGCCGTCCTCGACGCCCTCCGCGCGGCGGTCGGCCATCCCCTCCTTTACTGGGACCTTCCCCTGGTTCCCGAGAAGATCCTCGGCCTCCTTTCGGGCCGCCTGGGCTCGGAGGAGGACGGGGCGGCGTCCTTGGGGCAGGCCGGGCGCGCCGATAGGTCGACCCCCTCGGAGGGAGGGAGATGATCCTGAGAAGGGGCCTCGTCGCCCTGCCGGGAGAGACCGGCCTCCTTCGCCGGGATATCCGAGTCGCCGGCGAAAGGATAGCCGCAATTGGTATCGATCTTGCCGCCGAGGGAAGTCCCGAACTCGAGCTTGCGGGCCTAGAGGTCTTTCCGGCCGCCATCGATCCCCACGTCCACTTCGACGATCCCGGCTTCACCCATCGCGAGGACTTTTTCCACGGCACCATGGAGGCGGCCCGGGGCGGCGTGGGCACCGTCATCGACATGCCCTGCACCTCACTCCCCCCCGTCACGACGCGGAGCGCCCTCGAGAACAAGCTCGCCGTGGTGGGGCCGAAGGCCATCGTCGATTTCGCCTTTTACGGCGGCGTCTCCGGCCATCTGGTGGAGGAGGCCCTGTCGGGAGCCATGGCCGAACTCGCCGACTTCGTCGTCGGCTACAAGTGCTACTTCATCTCGGGCATGGACAGCTTCACCGCCGTCGACCACGACCAGTTTCCCCGTGTCCTCGCGGAGGCGGCGCGGCTCGGAAGGCCCCTCCTCCTCCACGCCGAGGATCCCGGCTGCGTGAAGGGGGCGACAGAACGCCTCGCCGCCACGCGTGCCGCCGAGGGCAGGACCCCGCGTTGGAGCGACTACACGGGGGCGAGGAGCCGGGACGCGGAACTCGTGGCGGCCGTCTCCGCCATAGCCCTCGCGCGGTGGCATCCCGAAACTCTCCATATCGTCCATGTCGGCACCGCCGAGGTCGCGACCGAAGTCGCGCGGTCGGGAGCCAGCTGCGAAACCTGCGCCCACTATCTCGCCTTCACCGAGGCGGACTTCGAGCGCCTCGGGTCGGCCCTCAAGACGGCCCCGCCCGTCAAGACCGGGGAGGATCGCGAGGCCCTCTGGCGACAGCTCGCCGACGGCAGGATCTCCTTCCTCGCGAGCGACCACGCACCGGCGCCGGACTACGAGAAGAACACCGGCGATCCTTTGAGCGCCTATGGGGGCATACCCGGCGTCGGCACGGGCTTCCCCTTCCTTCTCTCGGAGGGCTATTACGCCGGCAAGCTCGGCCTCGGTCGCTTCCTCGAGGCCAGCTCGGGGGCCGCCGCCCGCCGCTACGGCCTTGCCGCACGGAAGGCCTCGATCGAGGTCGGCAAGGACGCCGACTTCGCCATCGTCGATCCGAAGGCGACGACGACGATCGAAGGCGCGAGGCTCCTCTCGCTCGGTAGGATCACGCCCTTCGAGGGCATGCGCCTCAGAGGCAAGGTCGTCGAGACCTGGGTCCGTGGCCATCCCGTATTCACGGCGCGGGGACCGTCCTCGACGCCTCTTTCCGGCAAGACCGACGATAGCGGGACCATCCTCGCCGCGCCGGGCTACGGCAGCTTCCTCACCTGGGGGTATCGATGAGCAAAGTGATGGAGACGACGGGTCTCAAGGCCCTCCTCCTCCGCATAGCGGGCGAGTATCGGACAAAAGGTACTATCTATGAGATTCCCGAGGCGGCCTTCCGGGCCGCCCTGGAGCTCGAGGCCGTCTCGCCGGGCTTCGACTTCCTCGGCAAGCCCCTCGGCCTGCCCGTGGGGCCGGCCGCCGGGCCCCACTCCCAGATAGCGCCTAACCTCGTCGCCGCCTGGCTCTCCGGGGCCAGGGTCTTCGAGCTCAAGACCGTCCAGGAAAAGGACAGGCTCGACATCGAGAAACCCTGCATCCTCGCCCTCGACGAGGGCCACAACACCGAATGGTCGACCGAACTCTCCCTCGAGGAGGCCCGCGGCGAATACCTCCGGGCCTGGATGGCGATACAGCTTCTCGCCTCCCTCTGGTCGACGAGGCCGCGCGATCTCGCCTTCAACATCTCGGTGGGCTACACCCTCGAGGGCATCAAGGGCCGCAGGGTCGACGAGTTCATCGAGGGCATGCGAAGGCCCTCGGAGCTCGCGTCCTGGAGGGAGGATCTCGCCGATCTCGAGCGTTTCGTCGCCGGACCGGCCTTCGCCAAGGCCTTCGGGCGGGATTCGCGGAGCAGGGCGACCTCCCTCCTCGAGTCCTTCCCCGACTCGCCGCTTCACTCGGTCACCCTTTCGACCATGCACGGCTGCCCGCCGGCGGAGATCGAGTCGATCGGCCGCTATCTGATCGAGGAGAAGGGACTCGACAGCTTCGTAAAGCTCAACCCCACCCTCCTCGGTTTCGACGAAGCGCGAAGGATACTCGACACCACAGGTTGGCGATCCGTTTCGATCAAGCGCGATACCTTCGAGCACGATCTCCAGTTCCCCGAGGCCCTCGCCCTCGTCCGAGGCCTCGAAACGAGGGCCAAGGCGAAGGGACGGCGTTTCGGCGTCAAGCTCTCCAACACCCTCGCCAACGAGAACGACGCCAAGCGCCTGCCCGGCGCCGAGCGCTACATGTCGGGTAGGGCCCTCTTCCCCCTGACCTCGCGCCTCGCCTTCCGCCTCGCCGAGGCCCTCCCCGAGTTCTCCGGACCCTTCTCCTATTGCGGCGGCGTCTCCGCCTTCAACGCACGGGACCTCATTTCCTCCGGCCTCGGTCCCCTCACGGTCGCCACCGACCTCCTCAAGCCGGGCGGCTACCAGAGACTTGGCGACATCGCCAAGGGCGCCGTCTCCGCCCTCTCCGACGAGAACAGGTCAAGAAGACCCGACGCGGCGAAACTTCGACTCCTCTCCGAGGCGGCCCTCACGAGGCCCGAATATCACGGCGAATGGAAGAAGGGCGAGGCCAAGATCGCCCGCAAGTTGCCCATGTTCGACTGCTTCGCTGCCCCCTGCGTCGAGGCCTGCCCGGTGAAGCAGAAGGTCCCCGAGTACATCGCCCTTTCCGCGGAGGGGCGGGACGCCGAGGCCCTCGCTACGATCCTCGCCGACAATCCCCTGCCCTGCGTCACGGGAACCCTCTGCGACCATGTCTGCCAGGAGGCCTGCTCGAGGAACGACTACGAGGGGACGGTGAGGATCAGGGACGTCAAGCTCCACGTCGCCAATGCGGCGAACATACAAGTTACTACGATTTCACCCAACCCGAACCACCCCAAGGTCGCCGTCGTCGGAGCGGGACCGGCCGGTCTCGCAGCGGCCTGGCAGCTCGCGGGTGCCGGCGTCCCGGTCGCCGTCTTCGACGCGGGCGCCGAGGCGGGGGGCGTCGTCGCCGACGTCGTGCCCTCCTTCAGGATACCCGCATCCGCGCGAAGGGCGGACATCGAGCGGATCGAGGCCCTCGGCGTCGAGTTCCGCTTCGGCAGCCGCATCGATTCCCTCGAGGCCCTCGAGACGATGGGCTTTTCGCGCTTCATTATCTGCGCCGGCGCCCCCGTCGCCCGCAAGCTCAGGCTGGAGGGAGGGGCCGGCCCCGCCGGGGGAAGCCCCCGCGTCGTCGACGCCCTCGAATTCCTCGCGGGGACATCCAAGGACGACGGTGTCTTCGCCGGCCTCCGCCACATCATCGTCGCTGGCGGCGGCAATACGGCCATGGACGCCCTGCGCCGGGCCTCGCGCATGAAGGGCCTCGAGTCTCTCAAGCTCTCCTATCGCCGCTCGCGTTCGGACATGCCCGCCGAAAGGGAGGAAGTCGAACTCGCGCTCAACGAGGCCGCCGCCGTCCATGGGAGCGCGGAGGGGACCAGGAGCGGCAAGGCAGGCGGGGTCGAAGCCGCCGTCCTCCTCGAATGGAGCCAACCCCTGGCCCTCGAAAAAGGCCGCCTCGTCCTCGGCCTGATGAAACCGGGCGAGCCCGATGCCTCGGGCAGGCCCTCGCCCCAGCCCAGCGGCGAACGTTTCTCCGAGGCCTGCGACCTCCTCGTCGTCGCCGTGGGCGAGATACCCGATCCCGTCTTCCTCGCCCGATTGGGCATTGCCGTCGGGAAGGAGGGGAGGCCCCTGGCCGCCGAGGACGGCCGGGTCGTCCTGACCGCCGAAGGCGAGTCGAAGGGCGGCACCCGGCGCGTCTATGTCGCCGGCGACATCAGACGGGGCCCCGCATCGATCATCCAGGCAGAGGCCGACGGCAGAGCCTCCGCCCTCGCGATAATGGAGGAAGCAGGCATCCCGCACCGGACGACGCGTTATGCGCCTTCGGTCGGCCGCGAGGAGATCCGCGCGGACAGGGGTTCCATCCTCGTCCCGAGCGACTTCGCTTCGGCGGATTTCGCCGGGAGGGAAGCCGACCGCTGCCTCTCCTGCGACTCCTGGTGCGGGCGCTGCGTGGAAGTCTGTCCCAATCGAGCCTATATCGCCGTACCCTCGGCCTCGGGCAGGGGCGGCGACCAGATACTCCAAGTCGACGCCCTGTGCAACGAATGCGGCAACTGCGGTTCTTTTTGCCCCTGGGAGGGCGAACCCTGGAGGGACAAGCCCGCCCTCTTCGCCGACGAGGCGGCGCTCTCGGCCTCGGCCAAGGCCGGCTTCGCCATCGCCGCCGACCGGTCCCTTTCCTACCGGATAGAGAGTGGCGCGTGGCCCTCGAGGCTCGCCTTCGACGCCTGGTACGCCTTCGCCGAAGACAGGCGGGGCGACGAGGGCAGGATGCTCGAACTCGCCAGGGCCGTCCTGAGGAACCAGGGCTGGCTCCTGCCCTCCCTCGCAGCCCCCCTCGCGGCGGAGGCGAAGCGATGACCATCTTCGAGAATGTACGCATTATCAATTTCAACCCGCCCTCCGTCTCCCCGCCGGCCGACGTCGCCGTCCCCGGACCCGGGGAGGCCGGGGCGGGCACGATAGCCGAAATCGGCCGGGGCCTCGCGGCGAAGCATGCCGGGGCCAGGCTGCTCAAGGGCGCCTGGCTCTCGCCCGGCCTCGTCTGCTCGCATACGCATCTGTATTCCGCCCTGGCCCGAGGTCTCACCGTGGCCATCGCGCCTTCCAAGGATTTCGCCCAGATCCTCAAAAACCTTTGGTGGCGCCTGGACCGGGCCATCGACCTCCCCATCCTCGAGGCGAGCGCCCTCGCGGGTCTCTCCGACGCGGCCTTGTGCGGCGTCACGAGCGTGGTCGACCACCACGCCGGACCCGAGGCCATCGACGGTTCCCTCTCGGTGATCAGAAAGGCCTACGAAGAGATAGGGCTCCGCGGCATCCTCTGCTACGAGACGAGCGATCGCAACGGGTTGGAGGGGGCGCGGGCAGGCATCAGGGAGAATCTCCGTTTCGCGAGGGAGATCGACGAGGCGCGGAAGGCCGCCGGCTCCGCGACCCCGGGTAGGATCCCCGCCGCCCCTCCCCTCGTCGACGCGATGATCGGGGCCCACGCGGGCTTCACCGTCGGGAACGAAACCCTCGAGGCCCTTTCCGACGCGTTGCGCGAAAGCGGCCGGGGTCTCCACATCCATCTCGCGGAGGATCGTTTCGACGCCGTCGATTCGCGCCATCGCTTCGACGCCGACCCCGTCGAGCGCTTCGACCGCGCCGGCTGCCTGGGCCCCCGGACCCTGATCGGCCACGGGCTCTGGCTCAGCGAGTCCGAGGTCGAGCTCATGAACGCGCGCGGCTGCTACCTCGCGCACAACGCCCGCAGCAACATGAACAACGCCGTCGGCTACAACGGCCTTCTCCACCGCCACGAGAGGGTGGTCCTCGGTACGGACGGCATGGGCGCCGACATGCTCGAGGAATTCAAGTTCGCGGTCTTCCGCCATCGGGAGAGCGGCGGGCCCTGGTGGCCGCCGGAGTTTCTGGCCGCCCTCGACAGGGGGAACCGGATTATCGAGACATATTTCGGCGGGAACCACGGGAAGGTCGAGGCCGGAGCCGCGGCCGATCTCGTCCTCTGGGACTACGAGGCGCCGACTCCTTTGGAAGGGGACAATATCGCGGGCCATATGGCCTTCGGCCTTTCCTCGAGGTCGGTCAGGTCGGTCATGGTCGGAGGGAAATTCGTCGTCGAGGAGGGTAAGCCCCTCTTCGATGGAGAAGGCATCGCCGCGAAGGCAAGGTCGGAGGCCGCGAGGCTCTGGAAACGCATGGAGGAAAGGACGTGAAAATGGATACGAAGAGGATTCTCGCCGAGGCGAAGACGCGTCGCGACGCGACCGCGAAGTACCTGAGCGACATGATCAAGGTGCCCGGTTTCAGCTGCACGGAGAAGGACAGGATCGCGGTGATCCGCAGGCTCTGCGAAGAAGCGGGCATGGAGGACATCCACGTCGACGGCCTCGGTTCCCTCCTCGGCCGCGTCGGAAACGGGCCGAAAAAACTCGTCATCGACGCCCACATCGATACGGTCGGCGTCGGCGACCCCGCGCGTTGGAAGAAGCCCCCGCATTCCGGCGACATCGAGGGCGGCCTCGTCCACGGCCGCGGCGCCTCCGACCAATTGGGAGGGGCTGCCTCCATGATCGCCGCCGCCTCCATCCTCAAGACCCTCGGCTACGCCGGCGATTACACGGTCTGGTTCGCATTCACCGTCATCGAGGAGGACTGCGACGGCCTCTGCTGGAAGCACCTCATCGAGGAGGAAAAATTCGTCCCCGACCTCTTCGTCTCCACCGAACCGACGAGCTGCAGGCTCTACCGCGGCCACCGCGGACGCATGGAGATCCAGATCGACATCCGCGGCCTCTCCGCCCACGGCTCGGCGCCCGAGCGCGGCGTCAGCGCCGCCTATCGCGCCTCCCGCGCCGCCCTCGCCCTCGAAAAGCTCAACACCGAGCTGAAGCCCGACGACGACGGCTTCCTCGGCAAGGGCACCATCGTCGTGTCGCAGATGAAGGTCCAGGGTCCTTCGCAGTGCGCCGTGCCCGACCAGGCCATGCTCTATTGCGACCGCCGCCTCACCTGGGGCGAGACCGACAAGCTCGCCATCTCCCAGGTCGAGAAGGCCCTGCGCGGGGCCGGCGTCGAGGAATTCACGGTCAAGATGCCCGAGTACCGGCAAGCGGCCTACACCGGCAAGGTCTTCCCCCAGGAACTCTACTTCCCGACCTGGAAGACGCCGGCCGACCACCATCTCGTCCGCTCCGGCGTCGAGGCCTACAAGGGCCTCTACGGCGATGAGCCCATCGTGGACAAATGGACCTTCTCCACGAACGCCGTCGCCGTCGCGGGTCGCCACGGCATCCCCTGCATCGGTTTCGGCCCCGGCGACGAGGCCCAGGCCCACGCGCCCAACGAGATCAACCGCATCGACGATCTCGAGAAGTGCGCCGCCTTCTACGCGGCCCTCCCCTGGGCACTGGAGGCGACCAGGTGACATCCTCCGGAGAGCGGATCTCCGCTGGCCGGTCGTCGACGGAGCGCTCGAGCGCCTCGGCGTTGCGCTGGCATTATCGCTGTCCCGGCTGCGGGGCGAGCTACGCGATCGAACCGGGACGCTATCTCTGCGGTCCCTGCTCGTCGCATAACGCGCCGGGAAAGCCGCTCGACGGGGTGCTCGAGTGCGTCTTCGAGGGAAGACCCGATCGGGGGAGCATTCCGCTTCCCGTCGAGCACAGGCATTTCCCCCGCGTGCCCGTGGGTAGGACGCCCCTCTGGGAACCGGTGAGACTCAGGGCCGAACTCGGTTTCCCCGGCCTCTTCATCAAAGATGACACGCGAGAACCCTCGGGATCCTTCAAGGACAGGGCGAGCTTCCTCGTGGCCGCCTTCGCCCGAGAGCACGGCATCGGCGAAATCGCCCTCGCTTCGACGGGCAACGCCGCCTCGAGCATGGCCTGCATAGGGGCGGCGGCGGGCATCAAGGTCAAGGTCTTCCTACCGAAGAGCGCCCCCGTCGCCAAGCGCATCCAGGTGCTCCAGTACGGCGCCGATCTCGTCGAGATCGACGGCAACTACGACCTCGCCTTCGACAGCTGCGTCGCTTATACCGAAAAGACCGGCGTCCTTTCGCGCAACACCGCCCTCAATCCCCTCACCATCGAGGGCAAGAAGACGGCCTCCTTCGAGATCGTCCACGCCCTCGAAAAGCTCGGGCAGGGCCATCCGGACCATGTCTTCGTGCCCACCGGCGACGGGGTCATCCTCGCGGGCATCTACCGCGGCTTCGAGAACCTCCTCGAAACCGGCGAGATCGCCGCCATGCCGACCGTCTGGGCCGTGCAGGCGGAGGGATCGAGCGCGATCGCAAGGGCCCTCGTCGGCGGCAGCCTCGAGCCGAGGCCCTCCACGACCTTGGCCGATTCCATCGCGGTAGACGCGCCGAGGAACGGCCCCCACGCGCTGTCCAAGCTCAGGAAACACGGTGGCCGCGCGATCACGGTGAGCGACGAGGAGATACTCGAGGCCCAGCTCCTCGCGTCGTCCAGAGTCGGCCTCTTCGCCGAACCCTCCTCCGCGGCCGCCCTCGCCGGTTTCGTGAAGGCCCGCGGCGAAATCGGCCGCGACGAGAAGGCCGTCGTCCTCATCACCGGATCCGGCCTCAAGGACATCCGCAACGCCGCGAGGGCCGTCGGGGTGCAGGCATGAGCCCGCGACACTCGGCGACCCATCCCGAATCCGCATCACCATTCCCAAGGAGTCTTACATGATCGATCTCAAGATAGACGAGAAGGCGCGCAGGCGGAACATCGAGCGCTGCAAGCGGGAAGGCATCGTGCTGCCGACCTATGCCCAGATGCGCGACCCGGCGAAGATCCCATCGTCGGTCAAGGCGGAGCTCAAGGGCATCGGACTCTGGGACGTCCACAGCCGCAACCTCTTCCGCGTCAACTGGCACAACGAGCCCTTGGAGAGAGGGGGCGGCTTCGGCGGCGTCAACTTCCTCGAGATCCCGAAAGCCATAACAGGTACGAGGGCGCGCATCGTGGGCCTCGTGGGCAAGTGGTTCCCCACCGGAGCGCACAAGGTGGGAGCCGCCCTATCATGCCTCCTTCCCGAGCTCGTCACCGGCCGCTTCGACCCCACGACCAAGAAGGCCGTCTGGCCGAGCACGGGCAACTACTGCAGGGGCGGCGCCTACATCTCCCGCCTCCTCTCCTGCCCCTCCGTGGCGATCCTGCCGGCCGGCATGTCGCGAGAGCGCTTCGATTGGCTCAAGACGATGGCGGAGGAGGTGATCGCAACTCCGGGCACCGAGTCCAACGTCAAGGAGATCTTCGACAAGTGCATCGAGATCGAGGCGACCAGGAAGGACGCGGTCATCTTCAACCAGTTCGACCAGTTGCCCAACCACCTCTGGCATTACGCCGTCACCGGCCCGGCGATGGAGGAGGCCTTCCGCGCGGTCGCCCGGCCCGGCGACCGCTTCGCCGGCGTCGTCCTCTCCTCGGGCTCCGCCGGAACCCTCGGCGCCGGCTCCTACATCCGCGACAACTTCCCCGGAGCGAAGGTCGGCGTCGCGGAGGCCCTCCAATGCCCCACTCTCCTCGAGAACGGTTTCGGCGAGCATCGCATCGAGGGCATCGGCGACAAGCACATACCCTGGATCCACAATCTCCGCGACACCGACGCGATCATCGCGGTCGACGACGAGGTCCCCGTGCGCATGATCCGCCTTCTCAACGAGAAGGCCGGCAGGGCCCGCCTCGCCGAGGAGGGCGTCGACCAGGCAACCCTCTCCAAGCTCGACTGGCTAGGCATCTCCGGCAACGGCAACCTTGCGGCCGCCATAAAGTTCGCCAAGCACTACGAGCTCGGCGAGGACGAGATCGTCTTCACCATGTTCACCGACTCGATGGCCCTCTACGGTTCCCGCATCGACGAGATGGCGGCCGAGCGCGGCGCCTACGGCCAGCGACAGGCCGACCGCGACATGGAGATGCTCTCGAACCTCCAGATCGACCACGTTCTCGAGCTCGACCAGGCCGGGAAGCGCCGCATCCATCAGCTCAAGTACTTCACCTGGATCGAGCAGCTCGGAAAGGACGTCGCCGAGCTCAGGGCCCAGTGGGACGACCATCGGGCCTATTGGGGCGGCCTTCGCGCCCAGGTCTCCGAGCTCGACTCGATGATCGCCGACTTCAACGCGGAGGCGACGAGGTGATACTGCTTAGGGGCTGCTTCCGGGTCCTATCCCACGAGGGCCCCGATGCCGAGGGCGTCGACGTCCTCATCGAAGGCAATCGCATAACGCGAATCGGCCGCGACCTCGCGCCGCCCGCGGGAGCCAGGATAGTCGACGCGCGCCGCCACGTGGTGGCACCCGGTCTCGTGAACACCCACCATCATTTCTACCAGACCCTCACGCGCAACCTCCCGGCCGTCCAAGACGCCAAGCTCTTCGACTGGCTCGTCAATCTCTACGAAGTCTGGAAGGGCATCGACGAGGAGGCGGTCCGGGTTTCGAGCCTCCTCGCGATGTCCGAGCTACTCAGGACGGGCTGTACGACGACCACCGACCACCACTATCTCTATCCGTCGGGCTTCGCCGAGGACCTCCCCGCCATACAGTTCGAGGCGGCCAGCGAGCTTGGCATCCGTTTCGCGCCGACGCGGGGCTCGATGTCCCGGTCGAAGAAGGACGGAGGCCTGCCGCCCGACTCCGTGGTCCAGGACGAGGAACTCATCCTCAGGCATTCCGAGGACACCATCGCGCGCTTCCACGACCCCTCGCCGGATTCCATGAGGCGGGTAGCCCTGGCCCCCTGCAGCCCCTTCTCCGTCTCCGAGTCCCTCATGAAGCGGTCGGCGGAGCTGGCGAGGAAACGCGGCGTCAGGCTGCATACCCATCTCGCCGAGACGGCGGACGAGAACGACTTCTGCGTCGAGGTCTACGGGAGGCGGCCCCTCAGGCTCATGGAGGATTGCGACTTCATCGGAAGCGATGTCTGGTACGCCCACGGCATTTTCTTCGACGATGCGGAGCTCGAGCTCCTCGCGAAGACGAAAACAGGCGTCGCCCACTGCCCCTCCTCGAACATGCGCCTGGGATCGGGCATCGCGAGGGTGCGCGAGATGATCGACAGGGGGGTCCCCGTCGGCCTTGCGGTGGACGGCTCCGCCTCCAACGACAGCTCCGACATGCTCGGCGAGGCCCGCCAGGCCCTCCTCCTCCAACGCGTCCGCTACGGTTCCGCCGGTCTCCGCGCGAAGGAGGCCTGGCGCATCGCCACCGAGGGCGGCGCCCGCATGCTCGGCTGGGACCAGGGCGGGCGCATCGCCGAGGGCGCCTTGGCCGACATCGCGATGTGGAGGGTCGACGGCCCTGCCTACGCCGGCTCGCTCTCGGACCCCGGCGCGGCCCTCCTCTTCTGCGGCTACGATCACAGGGCCGACATGGTCATCGCCAACGGCAAGATCGTCGTCGAGGGGGGAAGGGTCCTCGGCGTCGACGAGGAAAGGCTGGCCGAGGCGGCCAACCTCGTCTCGAAGACCCTCCTCGAAAAGGCTGGACTCCTATGACACTCGCCTACCACAGACCCCGCGACGCCGCCGAGGCACTGGCCCTCTTAGCCGCCACCGAGGGCCGGGGTTCGGACCGGCCCTCGGCGATGAGGCTGCCCCTCGCCGGCGGCACGCAGCTTAATTCCGCCGAATCGCGCAACCTTGATTTCGAAGCAGTCGACCTCTCAGCCCTCCTCCCTCGGGGCGTCTCGCGTTCGGAAGGGGGCATCGCGATAGGCGCCGGCACGAGCTTCCAGGAACTGGTCGATTCGCCGGAGACGCCTTCCGCGCTCAGGGCTGCGGCCGCGGGCATGAGGGATCGCAATATCCGCAATCGCGCCACCATCGGCGGCAACCTCGGGGCGGACAAGGCCTGTTCGAGCCTCGTGCCCGTGCTCCTCGCCTTCGATGCCGACCTCCTTCTCCTCGATGGCCGCCGCCTCAGCCTCGAAAAATGGCTCGACTTGCCCCCGGGGCCGGCGGGGAGAAACGTGATAACATCCCTGAATATCGCAATTGACAACAAGATCCGCGTCGCCTACGCGCGTTGGTCGCGGGTGGCCGCCGACCTCGCCATCCTCGGCGCCGCCGCCGCCTATAGAATCGAAGGCGACCGTATCCGCGGCCTCCGCCTCGTCCTCGGCGGCGTGTCCGCCCACGCCCGCCGCCATGGCACCCTCGAGGCGGCCTTCGAGGGCTCCCCCCTCCCGCCCCGCGCCGACATCGAAGCCCTCGTCTCCGGCTTGGACGGCCACGGCAGGCCCTTCGTGTCGCCGAGGGACGACGCGCGAGGGAGCGCCGTCTTCAAGCGCTCGCGCATTTCGAGCCTGGTCGCCGAGGTCCTCCTCGGGGCCCTGGCCGCCGACGGCACGCAATCCACGGAGGCCCGCCGATGACAGTTTCCTTCACCCTCAACGGCAGGGCCCGGCGCTGGGACTGCGAGCCGGGCACGAGCCTCCGCGACCTCCTGCGATCCAAGGGCCTCGTCTCGCTGCGGAACGGCTGCGACGGCGAGGGCTCCTGCGGCCTCTGCGCCGTCATCATGGACGGAGTCCTGGTCAATTCCTGCATGATCCTGGCGGCCCAGGCCGAAGGCAAGGTCATACTCGCCGTGGAGCCCGGAGTCGAGGACCATCTCCTCGGCATCGCCCAACAGGCCCTCATCGACGCCCACTGCGTCCAGTGCGGCTATTGCACTCCCGCCGTCTCCCTGGCCCTGCGCGAACTTCTCGCCCGCTCTCCGGAGCCCTCGGACGAGGAGGTGCGCGACGCCCTTTCCGGAACGCTCTGCCGCTGCACCGGCTACGAGCAGTTCCTCGACGCCGCCCGTCTGGCATCCAGGCGCCTTCGCGAACCGTCCGCCCTCGCGATCGAGGGGCAGAGCTTCCGCCCCGACCTCCGCCACATCGGCAAGGATCGGGAGAAGGTCGACGCCCGCGCCCTCTCCCGGGGCGAGCGCGCCTATGTCGAAGACCGCGTCGCTCCCGATTCTCTCCACCTCAAGGTCCTCGGGAGCCCCCACGCCCACGCCTTCGTCAAGTCCGTGGACACGACCGCCGCCATGGCCATGCCGGGCGTCGTCGCGGTGATCCACACCTTCAACTGTCCCGACAAAGTCTACACGACGGCCGGTCAAGGCTTTCCCGAGCCCTCGCCCCACGATCAACGCATGTTCTCACGCAAGGTCCGCTTCGTGGGCGACCGCGTGGCCGCCGTCCTCGCGGAGTCGCCGGCGGAGGCCCAGGCGGCCCTCGCCGCGATCAAGGTCGAGTACGAAGTCCTCGAGCCCGTCCTGTCCATCGCCGCGGCCAAGGCGGCCGGGGCCCCGGTCATCCACTCGGGCGAGGTCCATTACGTCGCCGGCGAAGCGCCCCAAGGCTCCCACACCAAGGGCGACGGGCGCGACGACTCGATCACCTATCAATTCCCCATCGGAGCCGATCCCTGGCGAAACCTCGCCGCGAGCGCCCACGGAGGCATCGGCGACGTCGAGACCGGCTTGGCCGAGGCCGATGTCGTAATTGAAAGGACCTATCGCGGCAATCGCGTCCAGTCCAGCCCCCTCGAGCCCCACGTCGTCTACGCGAGGGTCGAGGCGGGCCGCCTCGTCCTCCATGCCTCCACCCAGGTTTCCTGGCACGTCAGACGCATCGTCTCCCGCGTCATCGGCATCCCGGAAAACAAGGTCCGCGTCGTGAAGGAAAGGGTCGGGGGAGGCTTCGGCGCAAAGCAGGACATCGTCGTCGAGGACATAGCCGGGTGGCTCGCCTGGACCACGGGCAGGCCGGTGTTCTTCCGCTATACGAGGGAGGAGGAATTCTACGCCTCGCGCACGCGACACGCGATGGACATAAGGGTGAAGATGGGCGCCAAGCGCGACGGTAGACTCACCGCGATCGACATGAGTGTCGATGCCGACACCGGCGCCTACGGCCAGCATTGCCTCACCGTCCCCATGAACGCGGTCTCCAAGAGCTTGCCCCTCCTCATCTGCCCGAACGCCCGCTTCAAGGTCGAGTCCTGGTACACCAACCTTCCCGTCGCCGGCGCCTACCAGGGCTACGGTGCGCCCAAGGGTTCCTTCGCCATACAGGCCTGCCTCGCCGAACTCGCCGAAGAGCTCGGCATCGACCAGGTGGAGATGATCGAGAAGAACCGCGTGCGATCGGGCACGCGCATCGAGATACTCAAGTCCCTCGGCGAAGGTCGCGAGGGGGCGCCCGTCGATCTCGGGGAATGCGGTCTCGGCGAGATGCTCGACCGCGGCAAGAAAGCGATGGCCGCCTGGCAAACGGCGGCCGAAGCCCTGCCCATGCCCGCGGCGGCAGCCAATGAGCCTGCCGCCTCCGACGGGGACTGGAAGGTCGGCCGGGGCGGAGTGATAGTGCAGCAGGGTTCGGGCCTCCCCGGCCTCGACGCCGCCAACGCCGAGATCCGCCTCCTCTCCGACGGCACCCTCCTCCTCCTCTCCGGCGGCGCTGACCTCGGCACCGGGCTCGATACCGTGACCGCCAAGGCGGCCGCCGAGACGATGGGCCTCGACATGGAAGACGTCACCGTCGTCTCCGGCGACACGGATCTCACCCCCTTCGATAAGGGGGCCTACGCCTCATCCGGGACCTTCTTCTCGGGAAACGCCGCCCTCAAGGCCGCGGAGGACCTCCGTTCCAAGGTGCTGGCGGCCGCCGCAGAGATGCTCGACGAACCCGCCGAGGGCATTCGCATCGCTCATCGCGGCCGCGTCGTCGGCACAAAGGGCGAATTGAAGTTGGGCGACATAGCCCACCGCGCGGGGGAAGGCGAGGGCTTCGGCGAGCTCGTCGGTTTCGGCAGCTTCAAGACCCTCCACGCCGCCTTCCCCTACGGGGCCCACTTCGCCGAGGTCCGGGTCAACACCCGAACCGGGGAAGTCAGGCTCGAGCGCTTCCACGTCTACCAGGATTGCGGTACCCCCATCAATCCCGCCCTCGCGAAGGGCCAGATCTTCGGCGGGGTCCTCAAGGCCGTTGGCCATTCCCTCTATGAGGAGCTCCTCTTCGACGACGAGGGCCGCTGCCTCAATCCACGCTTCCTCGACTACAAAATTCCATCTATCTATGAGGTTCCCCGGGACTTCGTGGTCGAGCTGGTTCCCGTCGAGGACGAGGTCGGCCCCTTCGGGGCCAAGAGCGTCTCCGAGATCTCGCTCAACGGGGCGGCGCCGGCGATTTCCATCGCGATCCACGAGGCCACGGGGGTTTGGCTGCGCGAATGGCCTTTCACGCCGGAAAGGATACTTCGCGCCATGGGCAAGCTGCCTGGCGCGGGCGCCATGGGTAAACTGCCTGGCGCGGAAAAGTCGTAATTAATCGGAGCGCCTGCGTGGCGCCATCATCGCCCCTTCGCGGGCGCAATTCCGCCCGAAAATGGGCGCGCCCACGATCGGGCGGAACGATACGGAGGACATATGGACACGAAGCACATCTGGAGACTAGTCGACGAGCTCCGCTCGAAGAAGATCGACATGAAGGGGAAGGACTTCCTTTTGACCTGGGAAAAGAGCCGCGACGAGATCGACGCCACCTTCCTCGTCGCCGACATCCTCCGCGCCATGCGCATGGCCAACATTTCGCCGAAGATATGGGACTCGGGGATCGCCGTCTCCAACTTCCGCGACAATTCCACCCGCACCCGCTTCTCCTACGCATCGGCCTGCGACCTCCTCGGTCTCTACGTCCAGGACCTCGACGAGGGCAAGAGCCAGATCGCCCATGGCGAGACGGTGCGCGAGACGGCGACGATGATCTCCTTCCTCACCGAGGCCATCGGCATCCGCGACGACATGTATCTCGGCGAGGGCGACAGCTATCAGCGCGAGGTCGGCAAGTCACTCGACGAGGCGGTCAAGGCGGGCGTCCTTCCCGACAGGCCCACGATCGTCAACCTCCAGTCCGACATCGATCACCCGACCCAATCGATGGCCGACTTCCTCCACCTCGCCCAGCACTTCGGCGGCATCGACAAGCTCAAGGGCAAGAAGATCGCCATGAGCTGGGCCTATTCCCCCAGCTATGGAAAGCCGCTTTCGGTTCCCCAGGGCATCATCGGGCTGGCCAGCCGCTTCGGCATGGATATCACCCTCGCCCATCCCGAAGGCTACGACCTCATTCCCGAGGTCGTCGAGCTCTCAAAGAAGCAGGCCGCGGCCTCGGGCGGCTCCTTCAAGCACGTCCATTCGATGGAGGCGGCCTTCGAAGGGGCCGACATCGTCTATCCAAAGAGCTGGGCTCCCTACGACGTGATGCAGAAGCGCGTGCCCCTTCTCAAGGCGGGCGACCAGGCCGGCCTCAAGGAGCTCGAGAAGAGCGCCCTCGCGAACAACGCGAGGTTCAAGGACTGGGAATGCGACGAGGGGAAGATGAAGGTCACCGCGGCGGGCAAGGCCCTCTATATGCATTGTCTCCCCGCCGACATCACCGACGTATCCTGCAAGGCGGGAGAGGTCGCGGCCTCCGTCTTCGAGCGCTATCGCGACGACACCTATCGCGAAGCCGGCTACAAGCCCTATATAATCGCGGCCATGATCCTTCTCGGGAAGAAGAAGGATCCGGTCGCGGCCCTCTCGCGCCTCATCGAGCGGGAGCACGTCCGCGTCGTCGATTGAAAGGGAGAACCAGGATGAAAGAATTGCTGACAGCCATCGCCGCCTACAACAAAGGCGCCAACGCCGCCCTCTCGGCGATACTCGTGGCCCAGCCCGAATCGCTGCTCCGAGAGGACCAGGGTTCATTCTACAAGAGCGTCTTCGGCACCTTCGAGCACCTCGTCGCCTCCGAGGTCAGCCTGCTCAAGCGTTATGCGACCTATGTTCCTGGTTCCTCGCTCGGGGCGAAAAAACTCGTCGTCGACGATATCGAAGACACCAAGAGCCGCATCGCCAAGGGTGTCAAGGAAGCCGCCGCCGTAGCCGCCGAGGCCGACGCGCTTCTCCTCGCCTTCGTCGGCGAGGTGGACGAGGCCCAGCTCGCCGCACGCGTGAAGTACAAGACCTACAAGGGCGAGGAGATCGAGCGTTATTTCTGGAGCCTGCTTTTCCACATCTTCAACCACGGGACCCACCACCGCGGCGAGATCTCGGCCCTCCTCGACCGCGTCGGCGTCAAGAACGACTATTCCGGTTTCAATAACTATACGAGCTAGTCGATACGAGAAAAAGCGAGGATCTCGCGGCCTGCCTCCCCCACGGTGTTCAGGCCCGCGAGGCCCATCGCCACTTCCATCTCCGCCTTCATCGTCGCGAGGATCGTCCCGACGCCCGCCTCGCCTCCGACCGCCAGGGCCCAGGCCCAGGGCCTACCGATGAGACAGGCCTGGGCGCCGAGGGCGAGGTACTTGAGGATGTCGGTCCCGCTCCGGACTCCTCCATCGGCGAGGATGACGAAGCCAGGAGGAGCGACCCCCGCCAGGGCCTCGGCGATGGCAGGCAGGGC
>Ga0307375_10001796_pt1 | contig 22806 bp, 20 predicted proteins | sample TR1MG_FD_202531 | JGI IMG/M metagenome (GOLD analysis project Ga0307375, IMG submission 202531) | Soil microbial communities from Risofladan, Vaasa, Finland - TR-1 | ecosystem: Environmental > Terrestrial > Soil > Coastal area > Acid sulfate soil | place: Finland: Risofladan, Vaasa | collected...
TTGACGCCACTGACGTGACGTAGTTCTTCCTTAAGTCCAGTCCCCACTTGGGTTGACGGCCACTCCCCAAAGTCCTTGAGCCTCATTAAATGGCGCGCACGCAGTGCTCGTAGTTTCGAAGCGTCCAAGCAAGCAAAACCGAGAGGAGCTACGTGCGCGCCACTACTGCATTTAACCGCATCATCGACATCGAGGGAGTCTCGGTGTCGGGTGTGACTTTCACGCCCGAGGGCGTCGTGGTCGCCATCCGCCGACGAAAGCGTCTTCACCAGTGTCCGTGCGGGTGGACCACGAAGTCGCACTACGACCGTTCGACGAGACGTTGGCGACACCTGGACCTCGGGGTCACGAAGTGCTTCCTCGAAGCCGAGATCTGTCGAATCACGTGTCGTCATTGTCAGCGAGTTCGCACCGAAGAGGTGCCCTGGGCCCGACCCGGGGCACGACACACCAACGACTTCACGGCGGTCGTCGCGTGGTTGGCCCAACGCGTCGACAAGACCACCATCACCAAGTTGCTGCGCGTGAGTTGGGAGGCGGTCGCCAAGATCGTGATCGACGTGGTGGATGAAGTACTTAACGATGACCGCTTCGAGGGACTGGCCCGCCTCGGGGTCGACGAGGTCTCCTACCGCAAGGGCCATCGCTACTTGACCGTGGTCGCCGATCACGACCGGCAAGGTCGAGTCGTCTGGGCGACGCCGGGCAAGAGCGCGGCCACCCTGACGGCCTTCTTCGACGAGCTGGGCCCCGAGCGGGTCTCGAAACTCGAAGCCATCAGCCTCGACATGAGCCACGCCTTCGAGAAGGCGGTCAACGAGAACGCGCCCCACGTGCGCCAGTGTGTTGATCCCTTCCACCTCATCTGGCTCGCCAACGAAGCGATCAATCAAGCCCGGCGCTGGGCCTGGAACGAGGAGCGACGAGTCGCTCCGAAGAAACTCCGGGGGCGAAAGCGACTCGACGAAGTCCGTCCGCGCGACCAGGCCCGCTGGACCAAGCACACTCGCTGGGCGCTACTGAAGGATCCCGCCAACTTGAGCGACGAGCAGTTGGGCGTGCTGCACGAACTACGACGCAACAACTCGGTGCTCTATCGCAGCTGGCAGTTGAAAGAAGCTCTGCGTGACCTCTACCGCTTAGCCAATCCGAAGGATGCACCCGAGCACCTCGAGTGGTGGTTGCGCTGGGCCAGTCGAAGTCGCATCCCGGCCTTCGTGAAGCTGGCGAAGACGGTGCGCAAGAATCGCGAGCGAATCCTGGCGGCGGTCGAATTGAATCTCTCGAACTCGAAACTCGAGGGCCTGAACTCCAAGATCCGTCTCATCAACCACCGCGGCTACGGACATCACTCGGCCGAGGCGGTCATCGCGATGATCTATCTCTGCTGCGGTGGTCTCACGATCGAACTACCCACGTCAAAACTCGCCGCGTGACCGAAATTCGCCCACACCAACCCGAGGAGAACCTCATTTCAGGCCTCACATTTTCATGACCTCGACATTGATCAGACCAACGAGCGCCAACACCGTCTTGGAGATGATTGCGGCTCCCGCAAACCCGTCACGATTCAGTCAGACGATACGGCACTTGAAATTGTCGCTAGGCCACCGACGAGACTATGAGCCGGAAGCCCGCATCAAAACTGTTCATCGCCAAGAGTTCATCGTTCCGCTGCTCCCACGCACCGGAGTCAAGATCTTTAGCCAGCTCCTGCACCGCGCGTTCGACGACTCGCTGGTCGGCCTGAGCCAAGCCGGAACTACACGCCCTCACTTGCGGGTCCAGGTAGGCAGCGGGTCGACGCCAGTTCGCAGGAAGCACGCCATCGATGCAGTCCCAGGGGACTTCGAGCGTAATGATTTCAATGTCATCTCCCAGCGCATCGGCAATATCCTCGACCTTGGGAGTTCGCGTCCGCTCAGATGCGGCGACCTCCGGCAAATAATCACGCAGCAGCCAGAACGACGCGTGAAACTCGGGGTCGTAGGTGAGAACTAGGCGACGCGACGCCAAGCGACGCATCTCGGAGACACCCGCACGCCAGTCCGTCCAGTGGTGAAGTGACAACATTGTCATGGTGAGATCCGCCCAACCCGAAACAATCGGCACGTTCTCCGCTGCCGCCATCACAACGAGAGATTCAGACTTCGGACGTTGGCTGACCATCAACTCCGAAGGCTCGACCGCGATGACCGCTCGTTCGCTCGGTTCGTACGAACCAGTGCCCGCACCTATGTTGATCACTCGCTTTGCATCACCGATCACTGAATCGATTGCTTCTTGCCACCGAGGATCAGGACGTCGTCCTACTGAATAGCCGACGCCTATCGTCTCGTAGATCTGACCTCCGCTCACACTGGAGAGAATAGATGGCAACGGGAATCGTCTAGGGACGTAGCCGACTCCATGCGACTGACCTGGTTGATGTCGCTCGGCGCACACTATGAGTGTGGGATCACACCTCAGGAGCGGGAGGGCGACGATCAATCGCGGTCACGGAACGCACGGTGATCAAAGCGAAGAGCGCGGTCACACCAATGACCACTCCGGGAACGATGATCGTGACGCGAATTCCCACCGCGCCAGACACGACACCCGCTAGTGCCACACCGACCGGGGCGAGGCCGAGTGACACCATCCAATCAACCGACGAGACTCGTCCGAGAACCTCCTTCGGCACCTCGGATTGCATGAGTGAACCCCACAGAATGTTCCCCACCATCACCAACATGCCCGCAACGAAGACGAAGATCACGGCCACCCACGCTGTGGGCGCGAGACCGAAAGGAATCACGATTAGCGGCGCGGTGCACCACGCCAACCACATCGTTCGCACGCGACGTTTGGGCTCGGGTAGGACGATCATTCCCAGAGCACCGACCAGTCCCCCGAGACCAATGGCGGCAAAGCCGACGCCCACCATCCAATTGGGAGCGTGCAAGGTCCGTTTGAAGAGCAGGGGCAGTAGCACCGCGAATGGCGAGAAGACGAACGCGTTGGCCAAACCGGCCACGCCAATTGACCAGATTATCCACGGCGTCTTTCGACAATACGACAGCCCCTCTTTAATCTCACTGACCATCGAGGTACCCGACGCCTCTGGTCGCGGAGTGGGACGCATTGCGACAAGACAGCTTGCCGAGACCACGAAGGTCCCAGCGTCAATGATCAAAGACCATGACGTGCCGATAGTTGACGCGATCACGCCGCCAGTGATGGGACCAATGAGACCGCCCGCGAGCGATCGCGAGAAGCGACTCAGGGAGTTACTCGACGTCAACTGCTCGGGAGTGATCAGTTCGGGAACTAGTGCGGTCGACGAGGGATAGAACAGCGCGTCGAAAGTGCCGAACAGAATGGAACCGACCAGGAGTTCGGTGAGGTTCAATGATCCCGACAGCCCAAGTACACCCAACGATGCCGTAATCGTCGCTCGACTCGCGTCCGACATCAACATCGCCAGACGGCGCGAAACACGGTCGGTGACCGCACCACCAAGCAAGAGGAACACCACCGTGGGGATCAATCTCGCGGCAACAACCAACCCCAGATCCGTTGCATTCTTAGTAATCGCCAGCACCAACAATGGGAGCGCCACCGAGATGATGCCGTCACCGAATTGCGACACGGTCTGGCCGCCCCACAATAAGGCGAATTGTCGATTCGACAGGACCTTACGCATCGGGGTCAGAGAGGCCATGGCGCATGATAACTGGACACGAATCCGACTAGAAGCACAGAAGACCGCTCATCGTCCTTATAGCGCTTCGGGCGAATCACTTGGAAGCCGCACGCTCGCACTTCGGCTTCAAATGAAGCACCCCCCCCCTGACTTCTGGATCACAACCAACCGACTTCTGAACAAACCAAGAAGGTCGTTAGGTTTTAAACGCGCGACTGAGTGTCGGGTGACCACTGGCCCGCTGCTCTCGAGACAAGCTCCTGTGGGACGCTGCGTCGCAGTGCGCTCCATGCAGTGAGACCACCGAGAGCAACGAGCGCGGCAGCGACGAGAAGTCCGGACTGGTAGCCCGACAAGAAGGCGCTAGTTGCGGGGTGACCGTGTCGCAGTTCGAATCCTTGCCGGGCGGAAATGATCCCACCGATGACCGTGATACCGAGCAGACCAGCAACCTCTCTTGATGCGTTAAAGATTCCCGAGGCAACGCCCGCCTGCCCCGAAGGCATGACGCCAAGTACGGTCGCGTTCAACGAGGTCGTCAGCCCACCACCCATGCCAATGGCCGCGAAGCTGGGCATGAGAGCGAGGAAACTCGCGTGGTTTCCAAGCAGACTCATTGAGCCTATTCCCAGGGCCATGATGATCATGGCCATACTCACTGAGCGGTAGGCGCCGATAGCTCTAGCCACCGGCTCGGACGCGATGGCTCCGACCGCGATGAGTAGTGCCATCGGCACGAACGCTAGTCCGGCCTTCGTCGGAGAGAAGGCCAGCACATTCTGCAGATACAGCGAAGTGAAGAAGTAGATGCCGAAGAGGCCGAAGGCCCACATCATGAGTGCGATCGATCCGCCCGAGAACACCCGGTTGCGAAAGAGGGAGAGTTCAACCATGGGGTCGGCGCTACGAGTCTCGATGCGGATGAAGACGAAACCGGCGAGCAGGGCCACCGCGAGAGAACCAACAATGACCGGTGACGACCAACCGAAATGGGGGCCTTCGATGAGCGCGTAGGTGAGCGAGAACAGAGCGGCAGACGACGTCGCCAAACCGGGCAGATCGAGCCGTCGTTTCATGGCTTCACGCGATTCGGGTATGGCCCACACGCCGAGCGCAATCGTGGCTATGCCAATGGGTACGTTAATCAAGAAGATCCACCCCCACGACAGGTGCTGGCTGATCAGACCGCCCAGGAGCGGCCCGAGAGCCAGCGCCAACGCACCAACGGCGCTCCACACCCCAACGGCGGCGTTGCGTTCGCGAGGGTCCGTGAACGTCGCCGAGATGACCGCAAAGGCAGCGGGTGTCACCAGCGCGGCACCGAGGCCCTGCACCGCCCGACTCACCATGAGCAGGTCGAAACTACTGGAGAGCCCTGCAGCGAGCGATGAAATGGTGAAGATAACGAGCCCGATCAGAAAGAGCCGGCGCAGCCCGAACGCGTCGCCCAGTCGCCCACCCACCAATAACAGTCCGGCGAACACCAGAATGTACGCACTCACGGCCCATTCCAGTCCGGCGACCGAGAGATGAAGCTCGCGTTGCATCGCGGGAAGGGCCACGTTCACGATGTTGTTGTCGAGGTAGGTCATGAACGTGGCCAGCGCCACGGCAATCAGGGTCCATCGACGGTGCACGGTATTCATTGGGCTTATCTCCTATACGTAGTACATGTACGTCGTAGAATAACCTGTACGCTGTAAAGTGTCAAGTATGAGTAGTCGCCAGTCCAGCGAGGTCTCGCCACCGCAACTCAATCGCGAGGCGGTAGTGCACCACGCCTTGGCATTGGCCGACGCCGAGGGCCTCGTTGCGGTCACCATTCGTCGCCTAGCCCAGGAATTTGGCGTCACTCCTATGGCGCTATATTGGCATTTCAGCAACAAGGAGGAACTCCTTGCGGCGATGGGCGACCAACTGTTTGTTGGGCTCCCCCCAGATACCGATGTGACAGCCCAATGGCAGGATCGGTTGCGCGAACTAGTCCTCGCGCTGACAACGGCGCTGCGTGCGCACCCCGCTATGGCAATCCTCGCCGCCCCTCGAGTACTGCAGAACGACGAAGGTCGCCTGCTGACCGAGCAGGCGTTGGAGATACTTCGCTCCGCTGGATTTCCCGTTGATCGGGCCGGCGAAATCGCCCGCCACATATTGCGCACCGCGATTTCACTCGTCATCGAACAGGCTGCAACCGGAGCAAGTACCGATTCGGTTGAACGTGCCCACGACATCAACACCAAGCGGTCAGCCCTGCAGAGTCTTCCGGTCGATCAGTTTCCGCGCCTGGTCGAAGCAGCTGACGCACTCGCCAACTGCTCGGATGAGAACGCTTACTACGGCTTCGGCGTCAATTTACTGATTGCCGGAATCGATTCGGTTCGGCTCCACTCACCACCTCGCGCCTGACGACGACATTAAAGCAAGCACTATGTGGGTGAACCGTCGAAGCGGATTCAGTTTTCGAACATCGGGGAGACAAACTATGGCTCTCCCAATCGCAGGTCAAACACCTCGCCGTCAGCCCCTCGAAACTGGATGGTGGCCTGACCATGAAACAAGTCTTGGTCTAGCCAACTGTCGAGCCACGAATTCAAACGTGAGAGGACGTCAGTGGACGTCAGTGGACATTCCACTTCGTCCGACCAGCAAATCTGGACGCTGAGCGACGCCCCTGGACACGCTGGAAACACTCCCAAGGTGCCGGGATCGAGACCCGGGCGGCCCACTCTGAAGAATTGAACGTTGACGCTCTTGGGTCCCAAGGGTCGCCGCATTCTTACCCGAGTCAAAGATTCCCAAACTTCGTCGAGGGATTGGCGGCTTCGGAGCTCCTCGCAAACGGTGCGACAGTCCTCAAGGTGGGCCTCCGATTTTACCGAGTCGCGAGGACGAATCAAGTTCGACCTGCTGCAGCGCTGATCAAAAATGTTTCTTCCAAATGAGCGCGACTGACAAATTCTCCCACGATCGCCACCAAATTCCTTGCGGGCAAGGGCCACGCAACCCCGAAGGTCGGGTCAAGGTCAATCCCGCGACTTTGTCAAATTTGCTCACTGACCGTGCGTCTTGTCAGCATTAAAGATGAAGCTCGTCAATAAATCACGAAAACGTTCGGGGTGTTCGAGATGCGGAGAATGGCCACAGTCTTCGAATCGCTCTTCGTTCACACGACCTCCACCTACCTCATAACTCAAGAGCATGTTGCGTAACTGGGAAATCATGGGCTGAGGCGGAAAGTCATCACCGGGCCAGCCGGGAACGATACCTCCACCGCCGAGGACCCCGAAGTCAAGGACTGAATTATCTGAGACCACTAGATCGTCGTCGCCGTGCACCCACAACACATCTGGTTTCGGTGATATCTCACTAAATGCTACGAGATTGCAATATTTCGGCGAGATCGAATTATTGATACCACGTGTACCTGGCGCGGTACCAGGCCAATTCCCCGATGAGGTTGAATCACCGGGGTAATAGTCATCACCAAGAGCAATGTCAAGTAGTTCATCGACGAGTACATCTTCACGCTCGCTCGTAAAGCACGACGGCGATTTCACGTATAACGATCGCATGACTTGGCGCGGCGACAAGAGGCTCTCTGCACTCACGTCTCGCACGCCGAGTCGTTCGATCAACTCGGATGCGACAGTACCACCACCGGATCCAGCAAAGTCATCCCAGCAGGGTGTTCCTTTCGCATCACGAGTGCCCCCGAAGCCAAATGGGGACATCGATGAAAGAAGTGTGACCGAGGCGACGCGAGCAGGGTGGTCAATGGTGTACTGCATAGCGACACCACCTCCCAGGGACCATCCAATGAGATGCACTGGTTGATCCGGGTCAATCACGGATGATTCGTTAAGGAGCGCCTCAAGATCGTCCGAGAAGTCCCGCATTCCGCGTGTGGCATCAATCGGAAGTCTCTGGGCCTTTCCGAATCCGCGAAGGTCAGGTGCAATTGCGTGCAATCTCGGATCTAATGCAGCAAGAAGCTCTTCAAAGAAGCGCGCTGAAGAAAGATTGCCGTGAATAAACACGACCGGAATGGCGTTGAGCGGCCCACTGTGAAGTACTCTAGTGAAGAAGTGTGGAGTCTGGACTGTGACCTCTTCAACACCCTCGAGCAGCGCTGTAGTTGACATGGGATTTCACCTTTCTCGTTAAGAATGATTGACTCTATGGCGAGACGGAAGTTCGCCAGTGAAACAGAAAATCCTGCGAAACCCAGAAGTCCGGCATCGCGTATCGGACCATAAGGACCGGTTCAACAATCGCCTCGACCACTCTCTGCGAGTTAGTCGTAAAGCAGAACGCGTAAGGCCCTTTGGCAGCGCATGCAGTCTCGGTGATCTCCTTAATTGGCGCAATGTAATCATCCCGATTAGCCAGGACCCCGTCAACGGGGTCCACCAATATGAACTCGGAGCGCGCCCTGTCACTTTTCCGCTACACCTTCAGTTTTTGGTCGTCCCTTTGACCAACGTTGTTCCGACGGTCTCGACGCACTCGGCCCATTACGACTTTCAATGATCACGTATTCCCCCAAGATAACTCGCCTCGAGCAAGCCAGGGTTGTTCTTAAGTTCGCTTACCGCTCCGGAGAAAGCCAGCCGACCATGATCAAGTACTAGGACTCGTGTCGCGATTGAAAGAGCGAGTGCGGCGTGCTGCTCGACCAGAAGAACGCCCGTACCGCGTTCGGTTGCCATGAGGCGTACGACACCGAGTAGGTGCTCGACAACCTGGGGCGCGAGACCCAGACTCATTTCGTCAATCAAGAGTACCTTCGGTTCGCAGAGTAGCGCCCGTCCAAGAGCAAGCATCTGTTGCTCCCCTCCCGAGAGCACGCCAGCCCGCCGGTCGAGCAGTGGCACCAAGACCGGAAAAAGTTCGAGAACCGTTGCGCTACGACCCGCGCGGCCACGTCGCTCGGCAATTTTGAGGTTTTCGCGGACGGTGAGACGTGTAAATAAACCACGGTCCTGAGGAACAAGCGAGAGACCTCGACGGGCAAGGACGTGTGCACCACGTCCCGTCAGGACGTGGCTGAACACTCGGACTTCCCCTGTGAGAGGCGCCAGTTGACCAGCGATTGTAAGAAGAGCTGTTGTCTTGCCCGCGCCGTTCGCACCGAGTAGGGCCACTATTTCGCCCTCCTCAACGGAGAATGAGAGATCGCGCACCGCAGGAACCTTGTGATAACCGGCGTACAGGCCTTCGACTTCCAGCAGCGCGCTCATGAGGCGCCCATACTGATGTCAGGAATGAGGTCAGACGAATCATTGATAGCTGAGCCGAGGTAGGAGGCGCGGACTATTGGGTCGGCTTGAACTTCCCCAGGAGCTCCTGAACCAATAATTCGTCCGAGCTGGAGAACGATGACCTCGTCACACGTACCAAAGATGAGGTTCATGTCGTGCTCAATGAGAAGCACCGTAATGCCAGCATCTGCCACCATTCGCAAGTGCTCACCGATGAGCCTGCTCTCATCGGTGTCGAGGCCCGCTGCCGGTTCGTCCAACAGGAGTACGCGAGGGCGTGCCGCAAGGGCACGAGCGACGGCGATCAATTTCTGCTGGCCGAGTGAGAGGTCTTCGGTCCTACGACCGGCGAGTTTCGCACAACCAACAACGTCGAGTGCCCAGGTGATATTCGAATCTACTTTGCCCCCAAGGGGCAGCACAATGTCGCGCGTCGTGCTCCAAACTCCGGGACGCAGCGTGGCCACGGTGAGATCTTCCGTGACAGTGAGATCACCGAAGAGCGCGGGCTCCTGCCAAGTTCGCACGACGCCGGCGCGGGCGATCGCATGTGGACGCATACCGAGCAGTTGACGCCCTTCAAGTAGAACCGAACCCGTCGCCGGGGCGAAGCCGGTAATTGCGTCGACAAGACTGGTCTTGCCAGCTCCGTTAGGACCGATGAGGCCCACAATCCGCCCCGGTGCCATGGTGAAAGTAACGTGTTCCACTGCGCGTACGCCGCTATAGGTGACGACGAGATCTTCAATAACAAGTGTTGCACCGCCAAGCGCGCTTTTGAAATTGAGTTGCGGCGAAACAACTTCACGTTCTGGATGCTGCATCAAAAGTGGACGTGGTTCCTCGTTTGCGTCGAGTACCTGCACGAGAGGCGTGCCGGTCATCGATCGCTCCGATAAGACGCGCTGCGCCTCGACGGCGGCCTCTCGGCGACGGACCGTACGGCGAAGTGCACCAGTGATGCCTTCGGGATTCGCGATGGCTGCAATGATGAGCGCAGTCCCACTGACAATGAGGTAATACGGTCCAAGATTGTTCACGTAGCGGTTCAGCAGTACGTAAATAATCCCGGCGGGGGCCAGCAATCCCGCGACGAGCCCTCCGGTAATACTAGTAATACCGCCAATGTAGGCAAACGCCAGAAAGGGCAGACCGGCTGCCAGAGCGTCATAGGACGCTGCCGAGAACTGACCAGTGCTGTAGGCCATCATTGCGCCCCCGAGGCCAGCTATAAATGAAGCTATAGCGAACGCCATGAGCTTGGTCGATGTTCCGTTAATACCAATCGAAGCCGCTCCGCGTTCATTGGCTCGCACCGCAATCATCCGTAATCCAGTCTTGCTACGCGCCAAGTTGAGCAGCGTCGCGACCACTAGTAGCAAGATGACCAGTACGAGGACTCCAAAGGAGAGCCTGGCAATATCGCTGCCCTCGCGTACCGCAAGATTCCAACCAAATAGGCGGGGGCCACTGGTCAACAAACCGTTCTGCGAATTGAGTTCGGGGTTCGCGAAAACAAACTCTTCGACCGTAACTGCAAAAGCGAGAGTGACGACCGCGAGTTGCATGCCACGTATCCGTAAAGCGGGTAAAGCCACGACAAGTCCAGAAGCCATCGCTACTAATGCGGCGATGAGTGGAGCAAGCGGGAACGGTACGCCTGCGCCAATGCTCAACTTGGCCACAAGTAGTCCACCGATTCCCGCGATGGCGAGCTGTGCCAATGAAATCTGGCCCATGTAGCCGGTCAAGAGCACAAATGACTCCATCACAATCGCAGCAATCATGGTCTCAATAATGCCGTAGCGATAAATCCCCGAAAGGAAGATCAGAGCGGCAAGTGCCGACACGGCAAGGATAATGAGAGTGAGGGCGGGCCGTCGAGGGCGGGCGATCCCCGGCAATTGAGCCTTTTGCGCCGTACCTCGGATCGGCAGCCGATCACCGAAGAGCGCGAGCACCACAATAATCAGCACGAGTGGCAGCGCTTGCTCAACACCGTTCTGCGCCCAGTTCGGGTACCAACTCATCGTCTTGAAGTAATCGAGCAGCGATTGAATAACGCCGAGAAGAATTCCCGCCGCACACGTGATCCCAAGTGAGCGCAATCGTGCGAGGAGCACAATTGCTAACGCTGGCACGACGAATAGCGTGTAATTATCAATGTTGAGTCCGATCACTGGTGCAATAAGTACACCGAAGAGTCCAGCGACGGCACCCGACAGAGCCCAAGCCCCCGCAGCGAGCAGCGATGGGGAGCGCCCGAGTAAAGCGACGGCGGCCTCGTTCTCGGCAGAGGCCAGTGTGGCGAGCCCCCATCGCGTGAAGCGAAAGTACGCCCACAGCGCCGTGGTGACAATGACGACGAGAACAACCAGTTCGACGTTGCTCCAAGGGACCCTTTGTCCAGCAAGCGTGAATGCGCTAGTCGTTAAGACATTTGGCACAACCTGCTGTTGAGTACCGAATGCCACTGACGCGACCGCTTGAATCAGCAACATGAGCCCGACAGAAGCAACGACCTTGGCAAGATCTGGAGCATGACGCAGTGGTCTAAAGATGACCAGTTGCGCCACCACACTGAGCACGATCGCTGAAAATATCGCCACGCTCACTGCTTCCCAGAGCGGGACTGGGCCGCCCAAGTGCAGTGAATCGGGGATGCCGACCACCGGGAAAAACAGCGTCCCGGTGGTCCGCAATCCGAGGTACACGTAAGCGGCCCACATTGCCACAGCACCCTGCGCGAAGTTCAGTACTCCCGAACCACGAAATGTGACGAGCAACGACAGCCCCAGCCCCGCATACACAACTCCCACGCCAGTTCCCAAAATCGTGAAAAGCAGTAACTCTCGTAGCATCAGCGCCTTCGTTAGTGTTAGTAAACTTGAACTTGTCTTGTCGACTCAACCGACCAGACTCGCACCCTGAACGAAGCCGTGCGTGTACATAACTCTTTTGCCGTTCACGACGCGATATTCAACGAGTCCACTCGCGCAGACTGCCTGTTCGCCGGGCCACTGCTTGCCGTTGCAATCGAGTGTTTGACCCATGAAGCTCTGCATGTGACGAATGCCGTGCAGGGCAATCAACACCTTGTGAGCCGTTACAACTCCCTTGATACCCCTGAGCACCGTCGCGAGGTCCATTGTCGAGGAGAACGTATCCTGAGCGAATCCTTCGACGTACTGGGGCGCGAGTTTGTTCATGGTGCTTCGGTAGATCTGGACCTGGTGCGCCTTCGCTGCGGGAACGCCCGTGACATCATCAGGAGCGTAGAGGTCAGTTGAGGTGAATACACCGTTCGCTATTTGCCCATCAGCGGCAATGAACGCGGAGCACGAACCGGCGAACACATAGCCTTTGTAACCGAGTGTCGAAGCTGTCGAGACGATACTCGTGCAATCAGGTTCCGGGGCAGTGAAGAACAGTGCCTGCGCGCCAGTCGATATTGCTGAGGCGACCGTTGACTGGTAATTCGGAGTGGCGGCGTTATAGAAGATCGAGTTGTACGTAAGACCCAACGCCTTGGCTGCAGGAACCGAGTCGTCCTGCACAAAGGCACGGTCCTGCGGGTTGTCTTCGGCGAGGTAGGCGACCGAAGACAAATGCAGATACTTCGCCATTACCACGAGCGGCACGACATCGTAGGCCCCAGTAGCCGCACCGAAGAAGAACGCTCGAGGGTTATTCGATTGCACGGCGCCAAATGCGGTGTGACCAACAAGAGGTATGCCGGCACCGGCGAGCACGGGGACGGCGGAGTCCGAACTGATATCAATTCCCTCAAGGACCGCTACCACGTGGGCTGTGACGAATCGGTTAGCGCATGCGACCGAAGAGGCGGGTGAGCCATCGGTGTAGCAATCCAAGAACTTAAGAGGTCGGTGATTGATTCCACCATGACCATCGATGTAGACACGCGCGGCCTGCGCACCAGCTCCGAAATCCGGAAATGTGTACGCTCCCTCTTGTTCGTTAAGAAAACCGATGGTGATTGGCGCGTGACTAATCGCTGCCCGATCGGCCGAGTGTGCAGTCCCCACTCGGCCAGAAGTGGCACCAACCTGGGACGACCACACCGCAACGATAAGCGCCGCCGACATGACGACGGTAATCGCTCGAGCGCTTGAATGGCGACTTGTGGAATAACGTGACATTGAAATTACCTGTTCTTTCTATTTGGGCTTAACTTGCGAGCCAGTTGCTTATCTGCTGCTCGGCGCTCGACTCCCAGCCAAGTTCCAAGTGGTTGTCGCCGGTGAGCAGTGTCACAGCGCCTACGTTGCCAATGGCGTTTGTGTCCTCGCATGACGCTTCAAACACGACACCGTCCGATGGCCCACGATTCTCGTTGTAAAAACCTGGAATGGTCGCGGCACCACCACATAAGAGATAGGTCGTAATAGTGGAGGGAACCGGATCCTGTAGAACCGTGCTGACCAACGAGCCGTGGTTTATGGCGTACTGGATACCGTTGCTTGTGCTGACATAGCCGGTGCCTCCGTAGTACGTCGTGTACCAATCGTCCTGGGACTCATCGATGCCGTATGTAGCATCCCACCGAGCAAGCATTTGACGTTGCCCAGTGAAGTACACACTGTCAATAGAGAGATTGGGCTCCGAATACATGACGTAGTAGCACATGTAGGACTGGCTAGGCGACGGACCATTGAGCGACCCGCCACATTCCGGATAGATAAGGGGATTGCCTTCGGTGCCATGGGCAAAGGTATAGTCGAGCCCTCCGTTCGGGTTACCAAGAAGAATCAGTTTTGAAACGTCGCCTTGATAGGGCCTCCCCCAAGACGGTGTCACACTCGACACGTACATACGCGCCGCAAACGCCCCTTTGCTCCACGCAAGAAGGCTCACTGAACTCGTGCTGGTTTCAGACTTCACCACTTCGAGCGCATCGGATATTGTCTGCGCCCACTCATAGTTGTCACCTTGGATATTGGCGAAGTCGACGGCGAATACTCGATATCCAAGACCAGATAGGTACTGCATCAGTCCGGTAGAAGGGCAGCTCAGCGCGCCACAACTTCCAGAACCGCCGAGAGCGGGATCGGCGTACTCTCGATCCACACTGTCATTCGCCCCCATTACGAGGAGTACTGCCGGTCCAGTATTAGTTATTGCTCCAGGCGCTTGATAGACAAGGAACTGTGAGCCCGATGGTTCGCCAGTACCAAACAGTTGCTTGGCTTGGCCACTCTGGTCATCGCGACCGTCGGGCAGGTAGTTCTGTGCTGGCCACGACGAATAAGTGTCGTTCCATAACTCTACTTTTTGCCACCCGTACTGTACAGATGTGTACGTATTTAGCAGCGCTAGATTTCCAACGTTGGTCGAACTTATCAGCGTTGTCGCTTGAGCCGACATAATCGCGACTCCGTTCGAGGTGATCAGCGCGGCAACCATCACCAGTGCTATGCCGACTGACCTGCGAAGCCTCCATGTACGAATCATCATCACTCCCCCCAAAGTAAACTGACATCTGACTCAGGTAACATACATCAACCGATTCCGATTGTCAAGCGGGGTTGATTTTCAAAATATGCTTCAACCGAGCCCCTTGTGCGAATCCCGAGCCGATAGGCAAAGTTCCTGATAATTTGGCCGATCAACGACAGAAAAAGAATACGGCTGTTATCCGGCTCTTCGGATCTAAGGGGGAACGTCCCAGTCGTGATCGGTTGACTTTGCAAGCGTGGACGGATGCCTCTCAAGTTTGGGGCCGACTTACTTCGTCGATGGCCCGCCACTCCGCGCTTCTATATCATTGATCATCGTTGTGCTGGCGTGCCACGGGCGCGACGAGCTGTTCGTGGCCATGGCGACGCCAACCCGGACAACGAGATTTCGACCTTCTGACGTTGTTCGTTAAGTTGTGAGACGCCACTCCGCCGAAGAAGCGCACGTCTTCAATCAGTTCGGCTAGTCGCTTGACGATGATGCAGCAACTCGGCTGTGGTGTAGTTCTACCGACTTTCCACGCCGACCACTCGACCACCATTGGCAGTACGCCACGAGTTATCAGCGGCGCAGCCCAAGCGGGCGTGGTCTCCTAGTCACTCTCGCGTGCGCGCGATTTCAAGACCAGCTTGTCGACCTTACCGATGTGCGTCTTTGGTAGTTCGTCGACGACCTGCACCGACTGTGGGATTTTAAACGACGCCAGGTGCGCACGACAGTGCGCCATAAGGACGGCGACGTCGACGCGCGCGCCACGGCAAGGCACCACGAACGCCACACCGACCTCACCCCACTTCGGATGACTGACTCCGACCACGGCTGCCTCGGCCACGTCGTCGAACATGGTTAATACCCGTTCGACTTCAACCGGATAGACATTCTCACCACCCGAAACGAACATCTCTTTGGATCGGCCGCTAATCCAATAAAACCCGTCGTCATCACGATCCGCAATGTCACCAGTATTTAACCAGCCCTCGTGCAAGACGGCGGCGGTCGCCAAGGGGTTCTGCCAGTAGCCCGCGAAGACATTCGGACCGCTCACCCACAACTCGCCGCGGCCGCCCCCTTCGATGACCGACCCGTCTACGTCGTACAACGCGAGTTCGACGTACGCGTAGGGCCTGCCCACTGAGCCGGGGTGATCGGCGGCGGCGTCCGGCGCGAGGTAGCAGACGTTAGGCGATGCCTCGGTCAGGCCGTACCCCTGAGCCACCGCTACGCCCCTGGAGCGCCACCGTTCGGCGAGTGAGACCGGCATTGCTGCGCCGCCAACGATTACCGTCCGCAAACTCGTAAGGTCGGTGTCTTCGAAGTTCGGCTCATTCGCGAGCATTAGGTACGTCGTCGGCACGCCCATCATCGTCGTTATCCGTCGCCGCGCGATCAGTTCGAGTACACGAGCTGGTTCGAAGGTTGGCTCGAGTACAACTGTCGCTCCTGTCCACCACGCGAGCAGTGGTTGAACGTTCCAACCACCGACGTGATACTGAGGTAACACCTGCAAAACGACATCGTTCTGGTCGATCGGCATACTTAGATCTAGCCCGAGGTTCGTCCAGAAACAGTTGGCGTGGGTCAATAGTGCACCCTTCGGCCTGCCCGTCGTACCCGATGTCGCAATCAGTAATAGGCCGTCGTCATCACACACGGTGGGCAGACGGACGTCATCCGCGACCCCCTCAAGGTCGGCCGTCAGCGTATCAAGGTGTTTCGGCATGCGACTCGCAATGACCGGACTCTCACTGAAGCGTCTCCACTGCACCGACGAAACAACGAGCAACGAGGGGTCAAACAAGTCGAGTTGCACCGCGAGTTCGTCGGTCGTGAGGCGCCAATTGAGGGGCGCAAGGATGAGCCCGGCTTTCGCGCATGCGAAGAAGAGGACCACCTGCTCGGGGTGGTTCTCCGCGAGCGTGGCGACGCGGGAACCCGGTGAGAGCCCCGACCCCGCCAACGCGCGCGCCAACGACGTTGACCTGTCCTCCAGTTCCCGGTAGGTGATCACCACCTCACCGAACTCGATTGCCACGCGTCCCGGGCTGAGAGAAGCGCGTGCCGAGATCCACCGCCCCACCACGTGCCGGTCATTGGCGAGAGTACTCATCGCCCGTCGAGTGCACGGGCGGTGCGGGCGTTCAGATCCGTTGACTCGTCTGGGCCCCGCAGTACTGGAGTTCCAAACCACGATCGACATGTCGTCGCCACGACGTCACCCGTCGCCTGCGACGCCGTCATCTGTACCACCACGGTCATGACCAGCATCGCCCGAACGTCCACCCAACATACGGGCAACGATCGTCATCATCTCCTCGAATATTTCCGCCGGGACCTCGTGAGCCTCGTTCCACAGTATCCATCGCATGCCGATTGTCTCGCCCACGGCGATCAACGACCACGCGAGCACCATAGGGTCCCCGGGGGTAACTTCGCCAGTCGTCATAGCCTCTCTGAGGAACGGGATGTAGTTCTCAATGATCGTCTCATAGTGATTGCGCAAGGCCTGGGGCGAGACGAACTCCGCCTGTCGGATCACCCGGTAAAGCGCCGGGTGATCCGCCGTGAACCGAAAGAAGCCAGCAAATCCCAACCGTTCAGCTTCGAGTCGCGTCGTCGCGCCACGGGCTGCTTCAGACATCGCGTGACGGACCCGCTGATTGAGGTCGGCTACCACTTCATCGAAGATTTGCCGTTTGCTCGAGAAGTAGAGGTAGAACGTTCCCTGTGCCACACCCGCCGACTCGGTAATCTTCACGATCGAGGCGTCGTGAAAGCCCACCGCTCCAAAGATCTCCTCAGCGGCGGTTAGCAGCGCCTGGCGTGTCCGTTGTCCCTTCCCCTTGGTGACCGCGCTCGCCGCGCGCGTGGTAGGTTGCCGGACCAGATCCCGTGGACCAAGGGCACCGGCGGGCGTCAATCGTTCTTCGCTCATTGGCCCACCGCCAACTCGACTGGAGAGACGCATTGCGTGGTCACGTGGACAACACTACCGAACTGCGTCTCCGGCGGTAGGTGGAACGGCCGGCTCAATCGAGGGCGATCGTGAATGGTGCCCCAGTCGCCGCGACCACGTCGTCGACGGATACCCCCGGTGCCAATTCACGCAACGCCAGTCCCGTGGGTTCCACGTCGAAGACCGCCAGGTCGGTGATGATTCGCTGCACGCAATCACGTCCCGTCAGTGGCAGGGTGCAGTCGTTCACAATCTTGAACGCGCCATCCTTCGCCACGTGCTCCATCATCACGATCACTCGCTTGGCCCCGTGGACGAGGTCCATCGCACCGCCCATCCCCTTGACCATCTTGCCGGGAATCATCCAGTTAGCAATGTCACCGGTTCGCGAGACCTGCATGGCACCGAGCACGGCCACGTCGACGTGACCACCACGAATCATCGCAAAGGACGTAGCCGAATCGAAGAACGACGCGCCCGGTACGACGGTCACGGTCTCCTTGCCGGCATTGATCAGGTCGGGGTCGACGGTGTCCTCGGTCGGGTACGACCCGACACCTAAAACTCCGTTCTCCGAGTGCAGGACTACGTGCATCTCGACCGGTACGAAATTCGGTACCAGCGTCGGCAGACCGATGCCGAGGTTCACGTATTGGCCATCAAAGAATTCGGCGGCAACGCGCGCTGCCAGTTGTTCACGAGTCAAGGTCATCAAGCCACCGTCCGCTTCTCGATCATCTTCTCCACGTCGGGTGCACAGACGACACGCTGCACGAAGATGCCCGGCGTATGCACGTGCATCGGATCCAACTCACCAGTCCCGACTAGCTCTTCTACTTCCGCGATGGTCACCCGTCCGGCCGTCGCGCAAAGAGGATTGAAGTTGGCAGCACTCTTCTCATAGACGAGGTTGCCATGCACGTCGCCGTAGCGCGCGTGGACGAGCGCGAAGTCGGTGCGGATTCCGCGTTCGAGCACGTAGGTGACGCCGTCGAACTCGCGGACCTCCTTCGGCGGTGATGCCACCACGACATCGCCGGTGCCGTCGTACCGCCATGGGAGTCCACCGTCGGCCACCTGAGTGCCTACCCCCGCAGGGGTGTAGAAGGCGGGGATTCCAGCCCCACCCGCGCGGAGTCGTTCAGCAAGCGTGCCCTGGGGCACCAACTCCACCTCGAGCTCACCCGAGAGGAATTGGCGCTCGAACTCCTTGTTCTCGCCGACGTACGAGCCGGTGGTCCGCGCTATGCGCTTGGCCCCGAGCAGCCGACCTAGCCCCGCCCCGTCAATGCCACAGTTGTTGGAGACCGTCTTCAGTCCGGTCGAGCCCAACACGAGCAGTGCGTCAATCAACGTGGTGGGAATCCCGCACAACCCGAAGCCACCCACCGCGATAGAGGCCCCATTGGGGATGTCGGCGACCGCTTCGGTCGCTGATCTAACGAGTTTGTCCATGTTCACCCCTGGGTTCCACGTGTTCGTGCATTTCTGATTTGAGATTCAGCCCTTGGAGTTCAGCGTGGTCCGTACGGTATTGCACCGTTCGGATTCTGACTAACCCGAACGGCATCAATCGACCAGTGAGGCGTAGACCAACTGTTGGAGTTCACGCCGTACGGGGTACACCCAACTTGGTAACAATTGGGTGTAAAGCCCCACCGATAACCCTTCGGCGGGATCGACCCAGAAGTAGGTCGAGGCGGCGCCACCCCACGCGAAAGTCCCCACTGAGGTGAGACTCTTGTTACGTGGTTGATCGGCCACGACGGACACACCGAGCCCGAAGCCGACACCCGTTTGACCGACCTCACTGAACGAATCCCGCGCGAACCTGGCGAGATCCTCTCCGTCGGGGAGGTGATTCTGAGTCATCAAGTCCACGGTCCGGCTGGAGAGTAAACGCTCCCCGTCCAGTTCACCGCCGCCCAACATCATGGACATGAAACGCTGGTAGTCGTGTGCCGTCGACAGTAGGCCGCCGCCACCGGCGAGTAGGGTTGGCCGACGCGTGGCCATGTCCGCGAGGTCTGACACTACCGCCGAGGCACCGTCGGCATAGGCGTAAAGTTGGGCCAGCCGATCGAGCTTCTCCTCCGGGCAGTGCCAATCGGTATCGGTCATACCAAGCGGTTCGAGGATCCGACACGCCACGAACTCGTCAAGGGATTGACCACTCCAGATCTCGATTAACCGACCGAGTACGTCGGTAGCCACTGAGTAGTTCCACGCGCTCCCGGGCTCGAACAGCAGTGGCGTCGAGCACCAGTCATGCACCGCCTGGACCAACGAGATGTCATCGGGGTACGTCAAGTCGTAACCCATCGACCGATATATCTCGTCAACTGGCGTGAGCTTCTGAAAACCATAGGTGAGTCCACTCGTGTGCGACAAGAGGTGGTGGACCCGCACGGATTCAATCGCCGGTACCGTTACTGGAGCGGTCGCCGGTCCACTGACATAGACGCGCGGCTCGCGCAATTCATCGATCCACTTTCCGACGGGATCATTGAGATCGAAGCAGCCCTCCTCGTAGAGCATCATCGCCGCCACGGTGGTGATGGGCTTCGTCATCGAATACAGACGCCAGATCGTGTCATCGGTAACCGGTAATGAACGCTCGCGATCGCGATACCCACCATGGCCGACCCACGTCAGTTCGCCACTGCGTGCGACAGTCACCAACCAACCATTGAGCTTGCAATCGGCAACATACGTATCGAAGTGCGTCCGAATCCGGTCCAGTCGTCGCTCATCCAGTCCGACCTCATGGGGGTGTCGACGAATCTCAAGTTTTCCCATGCCCACATCCTCCAAAACCCGCCGTTCACTGGGCGGGCTCCACTAACCTAGCGTATTAGTGAGAGATGATTCACTTGACATTATCAAGCGGCTCTGCTTTACTCAGAGTGACAGGTGTCGTGGGAAGCATTTTTCTGGGAAGGACTCACGCGAGAAGAACTTTCGAATAATCGGAGTACCCCTGTTGGTGGCGAATCTGGCGCTGAGTGTGTCGATCGGTACAGCCCAAGTGTTCGAAACTGGCAATGGCATCGCTCAAGCCGACCAGCCACGTGCACCCCGTCGACACTCGCGATCACCAAGGAGGAGTTATGACTTTGCACGGCAGAACGGCACTGGTCACCGGATCAACAAGCGGAATTGGGCTCGGCATCGTCCGCGCCTTCGCCGCCAACGGCGCGGACGTGATGGTCAACGGTTTTGGCGAGCCGGACGAAATCACCGATCTGTGCCGCGAAATTGCTAGCCAGTACTCCGTACGCGTCCACTATGACGGAGCCAACCTGACTGACCCCAACGGTCCTGAGGGACTCATCTCGCGCACGCAAGCGAATTTCGGTCGACTCGACATTCTCGTAAACAACGCGGGCATCCAACACGTTGCCCCTCTCGAGACTTTTCCCACCGCGAAGTGGGATGCAATCATCGCACTTAACCTGTCGGCCGTATTCCACGGCATGAAAGCGGCAATACCGATTATGCGAGAACTTGGTTGGGGGCGCATCATCAACATCGCTTCGGCCCACGGTCTGGTGGCTAGCGTCAACAAAGTCGCCTACGTGGCGGCAAAGCACGGTGTAGTCGGCGCGACCAAAGTTGCCGCCCTCGAGGTGGCAAACGATGGCATCACCGTCAACGCCATCTGTCCGGGGTGGGTGCTGACCCCGCTAGTCGAGAGCCAACTTGAGGACCGGGCCCGCAGCGCCGGCACTAACTTCGCGACCGAGTCTGAGGCATTGCTCGCCGAGAAGCAACCGATGCACCAGTTCACGTCGCCCGAGGCAATCGGAGCGATGGCGATTTACCTCTGCTCCGAGGAAGCCCGAACCGTCACTGGGTCACCGATCTCTATCGACGGCGGATGGGTGGTCCAGTAGATGCGGACCACGCGGTGTAGGGCGCTACGAGGTGGTGCTCACCACCCCACTGGTGAGCACCACCTCTCTAACATGGTTGGTGGTGACGAGCCCGAAACCTACTGCCCGCAGACCAACCATGACGTTTGGACGCGAATAACCATCGCGCGGGCCGTCGAAGCCGAGCGTTCCGCTGATGCCGCCTCGCTCAAAAAACAGGAAATCCAGAAACTCATTAGACGAAAGACGCACAAGTACTACCAATCGGCCGTTGCGCTACTCTTACAAGTGCGCTAACTGTGCCTCGCGATGGATAACGTTGGCGGGTCAAATCGCTATCTCGCACAGTTGACGCCCCGCACCCTACGAAGTCGTCACTCACGGCGATGCTGCGCGGGGAGAGCCAGTTGTTTGCATGACGTGGACACCACGGGTTCCTTAAATCGCGCCGGGTTTCCCGGTATAGAGCGGACAGACATTCTCACTTGCTGAACTCGTAGTAGTGAGCCACGAACTCGACCAGCAGCAGATAGTCGAACGACTCGTGGATTCATCGATTTTTGGACCAGTCGACTTGTTGAGTGTCGCACACTCTGCCGGTACCCGCACCTATGTTGATCACTCGTTCTGCATCACCGATCACTCAATCGATTGCTTCTTGCCACCCAGGTTCAGGACGTCGCCTGACTGACTAGCCGACTGAATCGCGACGGGTTTGGTGCTCACAAGATCGTCTGAGAAATTCTCTACTCGTCCCCCAACCGCAGCCCAAACCCCTCACCACCGGCCTCTCGAAATTGAATAGTGACTTGACCCTGAAACGAGTCCGGGTCTAGCCAACTGTCTGACGCGAATTCAAACGTGGGAGGACGTCCGTGGACGTTGGTGGACATTCCACTTCGTGCGGCCAGCAAATCCGGACGCTGAGAAACGTCCCTGGACATCCTGGAAACACTCCCAAGGTGCCGGGATCGAGACCCGGGCGGCCCACCAGTAAAATAAAGGGGTTTGGAACTGTTTAATGGTTCTGTGTTGGGAGAAATCCCACGCTCTATCCCATCAATGGCACGATAAATGATTCTCCACCCACCTCGCGGTGCGTGGAGTAGGCAAAACTGCCACATTTGAAACTCACGAACTTCATCTTTCCTGCTCCTCCTCGTATTCCCCAACGGTCGCAGCGATGGGAATTCGGACAAGCTTTCGAAGCGAACTACCTTTTCTCAGGTCGCCGCCCTCGCCACGCCTATCCGTCGCATCCAAATGCGGGGCGTGTGACCATTAGAGAAGTTCATCACCCCACTCCGAGAGGGTCGCCATCACGTCGGCCCAAGGAGGTGGCGTGCCAGGATCGATGAAGACTCCTCATGATCCGCAACGGTTGCATCACAATGAAATTTCGCCACCTTTCTAATCACCGGATCGGCGCCAACACTGTTCAACCGACATTCACTGACGGTTCTCTATTTGGCGACGGTTCGATTCTTGCGATCCTTTCCGACATCGAAACCGAGGGCGGCGTATCCTGGGAGTCTCTTTCGGTGCATCCGGGCG
>Ga0307375_10001797_pt1 | contig 22803 bp, 23 predicted proteins | sample TR1MG_FD_202531 | JGI IMG/M metagenome (GOLD analysis project Ga0307375, IMG submission 202531) | Soil microbial communities from Risofladan, Vaasa, Finland - TR-1 | ecosystem: Environmental > Terrestrial > Soil > Coastal area > Acid sulfate soil | place: Finland: Risofladan, Vaasa | collected...
AGTAATCGATGCTGAGATTGAACAGCGGATTGCCGGTGAATGTTCCGGCGGTGGTCAGCTGCGTGTCCTGGCGGCTCAGGAATACCTCGATCTGCTTGTCCGGCTCGGTGTCGAAATCGAGCAACAGTCCAAAGCTGTTCGCATCCGCCAGCTCGAACCCGGACAGGGTGTTGGCATCCTGGAAGCTGCCACCGTAGCGGTGGCCGATGAAAGGCGCGACTTCGACGGCCCGCGCATCGGATGAAACGGCGGGAACCAGGGCGAGTAACAGAATGAGTGCTGCAATATTGTCCATGGCTAACGAGCCTCTGATTAAGTTCCGCAGGCCGGTCAGGCTGGAAATCAATGATTTAGTCGGCTGTTGCAGCGAATGTAATCGTCGGGTGATGGGGCGTCAACTGCTGCGCAGCCGCAAGACCATCCGTAGCGCACCACAACGCGGCCATACGCGGTTTGCGCAGTCCGAATTTCCGCCCGGCGGTGGTAAGATGGATATGAAGCGACAACAAAAAAGGCAGGAACGAGCATGCAGATCCGTACGGTTGCAACCACCCCTTTTACCGACCAGAAACCCGGCACCTCGGGATTGCGCAAACGCGTGCCGGTTTTTCAACAGGCCCGCTATCTGGAAAATTTCGTGCAGTCCATTTTCGATACCATCGCCATCCCGCCCGGTGCGACGCTGGTGCTGGGCGGTGACGGACGCTATTACAACCTTGAGGCGATCCAGGTCATTCTGAAAATGGCGGCGGCCAACGGGTTCGCGCGCGTGCTGGTCGGCAGGGGCGGCATCCTCTCGACGCCTGCCGCCTCGTGCCTCATACGAAAGTATTCGACATGCGGCGGCATCATCCTGTCAGCCAGCCACAATCCGGGCGGGCCGGACGGCGATTTCGGCATCAAGTACAACGGCAACAACGGTGGACCCGCGACCGAGACCGTCACGGAAGCGATCTTCGCGGCAAGCAAAAAAATCGCGCAGTACCGCATAGCGGAAGCAACCGATGTGAAACTGGATATGCCGGGCGATCAAAGGATCGGCGGCATGACGGTGTCGGTGATCGACCCGGTCAGCGACTACGCCGGGCTGATGGAATCGCTGTTCGATTTTGCGGCGATCCGATCGTTGATTAACAATGGATTCAGAATCAAGTTCGATGCGATGCACGCGGTCACCGGTCCGTATGCGCAGGAGATACTGGTGAATCGCCTGGGCGCTCCGGCGGACAGCGTGATGAACGCGGTGCCGCTGCCGGATTTCGGCGGCGGCCATCCCGATCCCAACCTGACCTACGCGCATGAGCTGGTCGACATTCTGTATGGCGAAGACGCTCCCGATTTTGGCGCGGCCTCCGACGGTGACGGCGATCGCAACATGATTCTGGGCAGGCACTTTTTTGTCACCCCTTCCGACAGCCTCGCGGTGCTCGCTGCGAATGCCCATCTGGTGCCGGGCTACCGGCAGGGACTGGCGGGCATCGCACGCTCGATGCCGACCAGCGCGGCGGCAGACCGTGTAGCGAAGGAACTCGGTATCCCCTGTTACGAGACCCCGACCGGCTGGAAGTTCTTCGGCAACCTGATGGATGCGGGCAAGGTCACGCTGTGCGGTGAGGAAAGCTTCGGCACCGGCTCCAACCACATCCGCGAGAAAGACGGCCTGTGGGCGGTGTTGTTCTGGCTGAACATACTCGCGGTGCGCAGACAATCGGTACAAAATATTTTGATGGAACACTGGGCGCGTTTCGGACGCAACGTGTATTCGCGCCATGACTACGAAGACATTCCCACCGACGCGGCCAACGGTGTAATGAAATTGCTGCATGACCGTTTCGCCACGCTGCAGCATGCGCAGTTCGGGCAGCTGCAAGTGAAAATGTGCGACGACTTCAGCTATGCCGATCCGGTGGATGGCAGCGTCAGCACCGGCCAGGGGGTGCGCATCATGTTCACCGACGGCTCGCGTATCGTGTTCCGCCTTTCCGGTACCGGCACCGGGGGCGCGACGCTGCGCATCTATCTGGAATCCTTCGAGCCCGACGTTTCCAAACATCACCTGGACGCGCAACAGTTGCTGGACACGCTGATCGGCATCGCATCGCAAATCTCCGAATTGAGCAAGCGCACCGGCCGCGAACAGCCCACCGTCATCACTTAAAGCCACCCCTTAAGCGGCTATAATGGGCGCAAAGCTGCCTGTCCGCGCCATTCCTGCGCGGATCCAATTGAAGGAGTGCGCCATGGCAAACAGAAAAATCATCCAAACCCCCGATGCACCGGCCGTGAGCGGCATCTATTCGCAGGCGGTGTGCGTCAACGACACTGTCTACCTGTCCGGCCAGATCGGGGTGGACCCGGGCACCATGCTGATGGTCGAGGGTATCGAGGCGCAGATTCATCGTGTGTTCCAGAATTTGCGCGCAGTGGCGAGTGCGGCCGACAGCAGCTTCAACGATCTGGTGAAACTCAACGTGTATCTCACCGACCTTAAAAATTTCGCCAAGGTCAACGAGATCATGGCCGGCTATTTCCGCCAGCCCTATCCGGCACGCTCCGCAGTGGGTGTGGCCAAGTTGCCGCACGGCGCGCTGGTGGAGATGGATGGGGTGCTGGTGATCCAGGACTGATTCCGCTCCCACTTCATCGGCGACACTGCGTTGATTTCCTCGCTCATTCCTGGTGAAACAACTGTTATGACTACTAGCCATCTGACTAACCCAGCAAAAGACGCTGGGCAAGTCATTGGTTATAGCCATTCGACTAAGCTATCAAAAGACGATAGCCAAGTCGCTGGTTATATTCGTGCAACGGCGACACGTTACTGGCGAAGACAGCCGATTGCGGGAGCCGTTGCAAGGCCGTTTCTCCCGCACCGGAGGGCTGCGCCCACACCGTGTTGGAACGGCAATTGCACTGTCTTCGTCATTTGCTCGTCGTCGCCTTGTTTCACCTTCGAATTGAAACCGGAATAGGCTGTTGTGCAACCATCCAAAATCTCTCCTGCAACGCTAAGCAAACTCGCCAAGCTCGGTATCCATCACCGTGCCGACCTGCTGCTGCATCTGCCGTTGCGCTACGAGGACGAGACCCATCTTGCACCGATTGCCACAGTACAGGCCGGTGAAACGGTGCAGGTACAGGGCGTCATCACCCACAGCGAAGTCGCTTTTCGTCCGCGCCGCACCCTGGTCTGCCGTTTGCAGGACAACGGCGGCGAGTTGTATCTGCGCTTCCTGAATTTCTATCCCAGCCAGCAGAAACAACTCGCGGTCGGCAGGCAGATACGCGCCGTAGGCGAGGCGCGCATGGGTTACTACGGTATGGAGATGGTGCACCCTAAGTGCCGTGCGGTGGATGACGACACGCCGCTCCAACAAAGCCTCACGCCGGTGTATCCGACTACGGCGGGGCTGGCGCAACCCATATTGCGCAAGCTGATCGTTAATGCGCTGGAGACGCTGCCGCTGCCCGATACCCTGCCGGATAAGCTGCTGCAAAGATTGAAACTGGCCGGCTTCGCCGACTGCATCCGCCTGCTGCACAACCCTCCACCGGACATCTCGGCAAATTCTTTGGAGGAACGCAGCCACGTAGCCTGGCGGCGCATCAAATTCGACGAGTTGCTCGCACAACAACTGTCGATGCGCGTGCATCACCGCGAACGCGGCAAGCGTATCGCGCCCGGGCTTGCCGCGCACGGCAAGCTCACCGCGCGCCTGACCAAAGCCCTGCCGTTTGCGCTGACCAAAGCCCAACAACGCACCTTTGCCGAGATCAGCCTCGACCTCGCGCAGCCGCACCCGATGCAGCGCCTGCTGCTCGGCGACGTCGGCAGCGGCAAGACCATCGTCGCCGCACTGGCCGCTTTGCAGGCGATCGAGAACGGCTACCAGGTTGCGCTGATGGCGCCGACCGAGATCCTCGCCGAGCAGCATTACCTCAAGCTGCGCGATTGGCTGGAACCGCTCGGCATCAAGCCGGTGTGGCTATCCGGCAGCCTGAAGAAAAAGGACAAGCAGCTTGCCGCGGAACTTATCGCGTCGGGTGAGACGCTGCTAGCGATCGGCACGCATGCGTTGTTCCAGCAGCAGATCAGTTTCTACAGGCTGGGCCTGGCGATCGTCGACGAACAGCACAAGTTCGGCGTGCAGCAACGTTTGTCTCTGCGCAACAAGGGAAAAGTTGAGAACAACGACGCACGCATGAATTCGAATTCACATGAGCCGCATCAATTGATGATGAGCGCGACACCGATACCGAGAACACTGGCGATGAGCTATTACGCCGACCTGGACGTGTCGGTGATCGACGAGTTGCCGCCGGGCCGTACGCCGGTGATCACCAAGCTGGTCAGCGACGCACGCCGCGACGAGGTGTTCGAACGGGTGCGCAGCGCCTGCATGGCGGGGCAGCAAGCCTATTGGGTATGCCCGCTGATCGATGAATCGGAGACGCTTCAATTGCAGACCGCGCTGGAAACCTATCAGCTGCTCAGCGAAACTTTTCCCGAGTTGCGTGTCGGGTTGGTGCACGGCAAGTTGGACAATGCCGAAAAGGCGCGCGTGATGGCGGCGTTCAAGACCGGCGAGCTGCAGCTGCTGGTCGCCACCACGGTCATCGAGGTCGGCGTGGATGTGCCCAATGCCAGCCTGATGGTGATCGACCACGCCGAGCGCATGGGGCTGGCGCAACTGCACCAGTTGCGCGGCAGGGTAGGGCGGGGCTCGGCGCAAAGCCTGTGCATCCTGCTGTATCAGCAACCGCTCTCCGAGCTGGCACGGGCACGCCTGAAAATCATTTTCGAGAGCACCGACGGCTTTGCCATCGCGCAACACGATCTGCAATTGCGCGGTCCGGGCGAATTGCTTGGCGCGCGGCAAAGCGGCGTGGCGATGCTGCGTTTCGCCGACATCAGCGAAGATGAGGGCCTGTTGAACCAGGCGCGGCAGGTCGCCGACGAATTGCTGCGTGATTTTCCCGACGCGGCACGTGCGCATCTGCAGCGCTGGATGGCCAACAAACACGATTACCTGCATGTCTGAGCTGGCCGTGAGTGACGGACTTCATGCGGCTCCGGTTTCAGGTTGGGGATTGTATAATCCAGCAAATCAAACCATGCAAGTTGTTGGTTCTGGTCAACGGGCAGGATTTATTATTCCTCATCATCCAAATATTTCCGGAAGCGGTTACCGCTAAAAGCCGGTATTGCAGTTTTAATTTTCGGGGGGCAACTGGTGGAACAAATTTCATGGCTGTCTGCCCAGGGTTACCGGGGTCTGCTCGATCGTCTGCAGGACGGAATATTTGTTATTGAGGCGGGGCAGCTGGCCTACGTCAACCAGCGTCTGGCCGACATGCTCGGGTATCCGGTCGATGAACTGATCGGCCGGCCTTTCATCGAATTGATTACCGCCGAGGACCGGCTCCTTGTTTGGGAAAGGCATCATGCGCGTCTTGCCGGAGAACAGGTTCCCGAACAATACGACATCCATCTTTGCACCTCGCGCGGCGTGATTTTCTGTTCGCTGAACGTCGGCCTGGGCGAGAACAAGGAAGGCAGCACCGTGACAGTCGGCAGCGCTCGCGATGTGACACAGCAAAGGGAGGCGCTGGCCGAATTGGAAGCCTCCAGGGTTGAACTGAAATCCATCATGGATCAGCTTCCCGATGTCCTTTACCGCACCGATATGCATGGGATCATCACCATGATTTCCCCGGTTTGTTTTGACATTCTCGGATTCCGGCGGGAAGAAATGCTGGGTACCGCCTTAAGCGATTACTACAACATCAGCGGGGATAGACAGAAGATCGTACAGGCCATCTACGAGGCGGGCGGCAAGGCCATTCGGGTCGAATCGGCCTTGAGGCATAAAGACGGTTCGATCGTCTGGATGTTGACCAACGCCTTTGTTCGTTTCGATGCGGACGGGCAACCGGTTTCCATACAGGGCTTGGCGCGCGACATAACCGAGCGCAAACGGATGGAAGACCAGTTGATGTTGCTATCCAGGACCGACCGTCTGACAGGGGCTTACAACCGCGGCCACTTTATGGACAAGTCCGAAGAAGTGATCAGCATGATGAGGCGGTACCGGCGCCCGGCATCGATGATGGTTGCGGATCTGGACCATTTCAAAACGATCAACGACAAATATGGCCACCATGCAGGTGATTTGGCCCTGAAGGCTTTTACCAATGTATGCAGACAGGAGATTCGCGAGTCGGACATACTCGGACGCCTCGGCGGCGAAGAATTCGGTCTGATGCTGCCCGAGACCACGATACAACATGCGCGGGTTCTGGCCGAGCGCATACGCAAGGCGACATCGGCACTTGAGATCAAGCTTGACGACCAGGCAATCAGGATCGCCGTATCCATCGGGCTGGTGGAACTCAATCCGGAGGACGCAACACTTGATGCAGCAATGCGTAGCGCTGACCTGGCCATGTACCAGGCCAAAGCGGGAGGGCGCAATCAAGTGGTTACGGCAATGGAATCATGCTGATGGCAACAATCTTTGAACGGTATTGCTGACGGATGGAAGACCAATTCTGGCGCGGCGCCGCGCTGGGTTGCGAAGCCGGGCTCGCGCCCTGGCTGCGCGACCGCGGTTCCCTGACGCGGCGTATCCAGCAACGCTGCGCGATCTTTGCTGTACGCAATGTGTACAGCGGCCTGGCGCGTATCGCACCGGACGAATCCGCCCTGCTTGGCATAGCCCCACAGCAACTTGCCTGGTCGCGCGAGGTGTTCCTGCATGCCGATGGCCAGCCGGTGGTATTCGCGCACAGCGCGTTGGCGGCCGTGCATCTGCGCGGGGTGTGGTCTGAAGTGCGCGCATTGGAAAACAAACCGCTCGGCACATTGTTGTTTGCGCACCCGCTGGTGGTGCGCAAGCCGCTGCATTACCGCGCGCTGCGCAACACGCATCCCTTGTATCGCAGTGCCGCCGCGGCGCTGATCGATCCGCCGCACAGGCTGTGGGCGCGGCGTTCGCTGTTTTACCTGTACGATGCGCCGTTGCTGGTCACGGAAGTTTTTTTGCCGGAAATCCTGCGGCTGAGATGAGCCGCGCCAGCAAGCCTGATTAGCCGCATGGGTTTTGAACTGCGATTTAAGAAAGCAGCACCCGCCCGGTGACCGCATCGATCAGCACCCCGGAAGAAGCGGCACCGTGTTTTATTTCGACCAGATAGGCGGAGCTGTCCGGATTGATGACACGCAGCTGGGCGGATGGAATGTCAGCGGAAGTGACACCAGTCTGTGCGCTTACCAGGGTAATCCTGTCCCTGCTAAAATCTTCCGTATCGATTTTACGTTGCCCATCGATAAAGCCTATCGCCGCGGTCAGGGCAATTACACCCGCAGCACCCGGAAGTATTCTCAGTTTTTTCATGTTTGTCCCTGAATAAAAAATGTTGGTTGCGGCGATAACGCGCGAACGAAACAGGCCGGTGCACAATAATTGCCGCACAAAACTTCAGATGAACTCGGATTGAGTTTTGTATTTACGCCAATACGATTATGTTTCGACATAAAAGTTCACCCGGCCCAACTTCTTGAAACAATTTTTAAAAGCCCGCCATCCAGCACAAATCTTGAATTTGCCCAAGATTATTAGGATGCCGGCATCAAATCAAATTACAATTCGCGGTATACGCCACACAGGAGTCAGTTTTCATGATCGCACCCATTCCATTACGTGATATTCCGCAGACCAATATATTTCGCAAAGGCGATGTTTTTGTGCTGTTCGGCGAGCTGTTTGGCCGGGGTTACGCCAACGGCCTGATCAACGAAGCGCGCAAGGCGGGCATGACGATCATCGGCATCACCGTCGGCAGGCGGGACGAGAACAACGCTTTGCGTCCACTGACCGATGAAGAGCTGGCCGTGGCCGAATCCAATCTGGGCGGGCGCATCATCAATGTGCCGCTGATGGCCGGTTTCGATCTTGATGCCCCGGCAGGCGAACCCACACCGACCGATATGCTGGCCGACATGACGCTCAAGAGCTGGCAGGACGACAAGCTCGACTGGAATCACATCGAGAAATGCCGCGAAGTCGGCGTAAAGCGCTTCAGGGATTCCGTGGCCAGGGTGATGGCGGAGATCGACACCATGATCCCGGACGGCAGCAATGTGTTTTTCGCCCATACCATGGCCGGCGGCATACCCAAGGTGAAAGTGTTCCTGGCGATCGCGAATCGTATCTACAAGGGTCGCGGTGAGCGCTTCCTGTCATCGCGCGCGCTGTTCGACAGCGACCTCGGCAAGCTGATCCTGATGAACTTCGACGAGGTCACCGCGAACACCCTGCAACATCTGATCGACGGCAGCGCGGCGATTCGCGCACGGATCGAAAGAACCGGCGGCCAGGTGCGTTACACCGCCTACGGTTACCATGGCACAGAGATACTGACGGATGGCCATTACGAATGGCAGACCTACACCAATTACTCGCAAGGTCCCGCCAAGATGCGCCTGGAACGCGTTGCCGAAGCAGCCTGGGCGAGGGGAATCAAGGCCACGGTTTACAACTGCCCGGAGATACGCACCAATTCTTCAGACATCTTCGTCGGCGTCGAGCTCTCGCTGTTCCCGTTGCTCAAGGCCCTGAAAAAAGAAAATGGCGGGGCCTGGGCGGAAGCGCAGTGGCAAGCCTGCCGGGCATTATTCCAGGACGAGAATGCGCTGGATAATCTGTTGAAAAAAATCACCGACTACAATGCCAGCAGCGTGATGAAGAAGTTCCGCAATTTCGAGGCTTGGCCGATGGACAATTCGGCAGAACTGGCAGACCTGATGATAGGTACTTCGGAAGAGATCACCCAGATGCACAAGGATCGCAAGGCGCTCGTCACCAACATCCTGAGCGCGCTGGTGCTGGAAGGAACCGGGCCGCTGATGTTCCATGAAACCTCCAATCCTTCCGGACCGGTACTCTGGCTCAATCATGACATCATCGCCAAGCAGCTCAACTTGATGCACAACAAATAACTGCCGGACCTGTCAATCAATCCGGTGATCAATCAGGTCCAGATACAGCGCCTCCACCCTGTTCCGCGCCCACGGGGTTCGGCGTAAAAACTTCAGGCTGGATTTGATGCTGGGGTCGTGCGTGAAGCAGCGTATCGGCACGGCAGCAGCCATCGCCGACCAGCCGATGTGCCCGGCCAGCCGGGTAACCATCGCTTCGAGTGTGATGCCTTCCAGGGCGGGGCGACTTGACGAATTTTTAATTGAGTCCATCACGCATTTTACAGACGAACGCTTTGCTTGAGTGCTGCGCGGCTCAAGGGTGCCATGGCGGGCAACCATTGATTGAATGTCCGGCTTGGTGTGGTAGCGGGAATCAGGAATGGATTGGCCGGGAGATCAAGCATGAATGCAACGCGAAAACTGCGGGTGGGACTTGCGCTGGGAAGCGGATCGGCGCGCGGCTGGGCGCATGTGGGCGTGATTCGTGTCCTGGAGCAGGCCGGTATCCGGCCGGATATGGTATGCGGTACATCGATAGGTGCACTGGTCGGGGCGGCCTATGCCGCTGATGAACTGGAAAGTTTCGAGAAATGGTTGCGCGGGCTGGGGATCAAGGAGGTGCTGTCGCTCATGGATGTGCGCATGAACGGCGGAATGATCAAGGGCGAGCGATTGATGGAGTTTTTTCGCCGCAGTTTCATCGATCGTCCGATTGAGGAATTGAACATTCCCTTCGCCGCAGTCGCTACCGCGTTGCATTCCGGCACCGAAGTCTGGTTGCGCGAAGGGTCTACGATTGAAGCAGTGCGCGCGTCCATAGCACTGCCCGGGTTGTTCATGCCGGTAGTATACGACGGACGGGTTCTGGTTGATGGCGCGCTGGTCAACCCGGTGCCGGTATCGCTGGCACGGGCGATGGGCGCTGATATCGTGATTGCCGTCGACCTGAACTCTAGCCGGTTGGGCCGCCATCTCCCCGATGAATCCGTAATTGAAACCCAGTCCGACGTGATCAGCGAATGGAGGAACAGGTTGAAGAATAATCTGGGGGCGTTCATCTCCAAGCGCAAAGAAGGCGAACCAAAACTCCCCTCGATAATGGAAGTGATCGCCAGCAGCTTGAATATCATGCAGGAGCGCATCAGCCGCAGCCGCATGTCCGGAGATCCGCCTGATGTGATCGTGACGCCGCGTCTGGCGCAACTCGGCCTGCTTGATTACCATCGTTCCAAAGAAGCGATTGCGGAAGGACAGCGCGCGATGGAAGCGGCGTTGCCTGATCTTCAGGCGGTCTTGAAATAACCGCTGATGCCCTGCGGCACAGGCTGATGAGCGATTACAATGCGCATCCGTAAGTCCAGGTGCACCCGTCATGACCACCCCCGTCCGTCTCGCAAAACGCCTCGCCGCAACATTGCCCTGCTCCCGCCGCGAGGCCGAACTTTATATCGCGGGCGGCTGGGTGAGTGTGGATGGACAGGTGGTGGAAGAGCCGCAGTTCATGGTGTCGGAGCAAAAGATCGAACTCCACCCCGAAGCCACCCTTGCGCCGCTGGAACCCGCGACCATCGTGCTGCACCAGCCAGCCGGTACAGCCATCAATCCCAGTGCCGCGCTGCAACTGATACGCGCCGAAACCCGCGCGGCAGACGATCCCTCAGGCATCCATATGCTCAAGCAACACTTTCTCAGACTCACGCAGCACATCCCGTTGGAAAGAAATGCCAGCGGAATGGTGTTGTTCACCCAAGACTGGCGTGCGGCGCGGAAGCTCGGTGAAGATGCATCTTCGCTGGAACAGGAATACATCGTCGAGGTCGCGGGCGGGCTGACCCCCGACGGACTTAAGCTGCTCAACCACGGAATCACGTTCAACGGACGCGCACTGCCCCCGATCAAGGTCAGCTGGCAAAGCGAAACCCGGCTGCGATTCGCCCTCAAGGGCGTGCAACCCGGACAGATCGCTCACATGTGCCAGTACGCCGGGCTGCAAGTGCTGGCGATGAAACGCATCCGCATCGGGCGTGTGTCCATGGGAAAATTGACGCCCGGACAATGGAAATATTTGTTGTTGCAGGAACGGTTTTAATTTGAGGGCTGCGGTTGGCTGCCAGATTTCAAACAAGCTTGAGTCGGGTTATTAAGGTATCACTGGCTCGTCATTTCGCCATATAGTTTGGCAATCAGCCTCTGAACCTCAATGGAGGTTTTTCCATACTCATCTCCGGTGAGAAGTTTTTGTGCGGAATCCTTGTCATTATGCTGAACAAGTTCGACAACTCGTGATGCTGTGATGTGAAATTGAGCATGTTTGGCTTTTAGCTGATGGAAAACAGACAAATCTGCCATTGATGTCGCGCCGGAACTGTAAATCCACTTGCCTAAAGCACATTGATCATCGCGGCAGATAGCCGTGTAATCCAGTTTTTCGGAGGAGGTGCCTTGAACATAGGCGGTTAACCGCTCTTTCCACTTGCGATGCGCTTCAATTGCTGCAGAGAAATCCAAACCATCGATCACGGTATCTTCCTTGATGATGCCCGATGACGGCTTTGAAAGTGCAGCCTGTGCAGATTTTTCATCACCCTTGGATAAAGCATTAAACCAATCAATCAAACCCATCGTTTCTCCCCTCAAAATATAGAATTAGTAGCGTGATGCCTGATACCTCTAATTCTACTGAAACATACAATATCGATTTGAAATGCCTCGCACAACAAAAATTTTTGACAGCCATACAACTTCCACAACCCGCCGATGGCCAGTATCCATTATCATGTTATTCATGATCAAATTCCGGTTTTTTCGGCTTGATAGATTGGTTAAACAAATACATTATTGACTACAGCCATGACTCTCGCAGAACGATTATCGTTGTACCTGCAACTCACCCGGTTGAACCGTCCCATCGGTATCCTGTTGTTGTTATGGCCGACCCTGTGGGGGGTGTGGATCGCCGGAGCGGGGCATCCATCATGGCAGATCGTGCTGATCTTTGTGCTGGGTACGGTGCTGATGCGTTCCGCCGGGTGCGCGATCAATGATTTTGCGGATCGCGACTTCGACAAGCGCGTCAAGCGCACCCGGGAACGGCCGGTCACCAGCGGGCGCATCACGCCGCGCGAGGCGGTCTGGCTGGCGGTGAGCCTGTCGCTGGTTGCCTTTGTATTGATCCTGCCGCTGAATGAACTGACGCTGCTACTGTCGTTCCCGGCGGTTTTTCTGGCGGCCAGCTATCCGTTTACCAAACGCTTCCTGGCGATTCCGCAAGCCTATCTTGGCATTGCGTTCGGATTCGGCATCCCGATGGCATTTGCCGCGCAACTCGGTCATGTGCCGCCGGTGGCGTGGCTGATGCTGGCCGCCAACGTGTTCTGGGCGATTGCCTATGACACGGAATACGCGATGGTGGACCGGGATGATGACATTCATCTCGGCATACATTCGGCGGCATTGTTGTTCGGCCGCTACGACGTGGCCGGTGTGATGGGCTCCTATGCGATCACGCTGGCGTTGCTGGCACTGGTGGGACAAATCGCGGATCTGGGCTGGGCATATTACGCGGGACTGGCGGTTGCGGCGTGCATCGCAATTTACCACTACACGCTGATACGCGGTCGGCAACGCGAATCATGTTTCAAGGCATTCCTGCACAACAACTGGTTTGGTGCGGCGGTGTTTTCCGGTATCGTGTTCGATCAACTGGCACACATCCGTTTTTGACCAACCGTAACAATTTGTTTCAAATTCAGCCAGAACTTCTGGGCCATGCAGGATACAAACGGGACAGCAATAAACAATCCAGCCCTGTGTCTGTGATTCTTCCGCAATGAGCGGCGGTCAAGACTTTGGCTGATATTAAGGAGCCTGAAGCATGAAATCGAAACTTTTGCCAAAATTTAACAAGTATGGCGTTACTGTTCTGGTCGTCGCTGCGGCCATGTCGGTCTTCTATTGGGGAATTACTCCCGTCGAAGCGGCTAACGCGAGAACGAATGTGGCTGCCACGGCGACAAAGCAAACGCTGCAGGGGGCGTCCAACGGGCTGCCGGATTTTGAAAGGATCGCAGCCCAGCAAGGACCGGCCGTGGTCAACATCAGCGTCTCGGGAACGGAAGAAACCGGGTATTCCGGAGGGTTACCGCAAATGGACCCGAACGACCCTTTCTATCAATTCTTCCATCAATTTCAGGCACAGGTTCCGCATAACCGTGTACCCACCCATGGGCTCGGTTCAGGCTTCATCGTCAGTCCCGATGGTTTGATCCTCACCAATGCGCATGTGGTGGCGGGAGCCGATGAAGTTACCGTCAAGCTCACCGACAAAAGGGAGTTCAAGGCAAAAGTGATCGGCATCGACAAGCTTTCCGATGTTGCGGTGATCAAGATCAATGCCAAGAACCTGCCGACCGTCAGGATAGGCGATTCAAAAACCGTACGCGTGGGTCAATGGGTGGTCGCGATCGGCTCACCGTTCGGATTTGAGAACAGCGTAACCGCAGGAATCGTGTCGGGAGAATCGCGTTCCCTGCCCGATGAAAATTACACGCCTTTCCTGCAGACCGATGTGCCGATCAATCCCGGCAATTCCGGCGGGCCGTTGTTCGACCTGAACGGAGAGGTGGTCGGCATCAATTCCCAGATATATACCGAAAGCGGCGGATACCAGGGGCTTTCATTCTCGATCCCGATCAATGTTGCGATGAAAGTGGAAAAGCAGTTGGTTGATCATGGCAGGGTGAACAGGGGACGACTCGGCGTCATGATTCAGGACGTCAATCAGGAATTGGCCAGATCATTCGGTCTGGACAAGCCCACCGGTGCGCTGGTGAGTGCCGTCGATAAAAACAGTCCGGCCGAAAAGGCCGGAATTGAACCGGGTGATGTAATCCTCAAGTTCGATGGAAAGCAGGTAAACAGTTCCAATGACCTGCCGTCCATCGTTGCAGATGTAGCACCGGGGACGATTGCACAGGTGGAAGTCTGGCATGACGGCAAGGCCAAAAATCTGTCGGTGGATGTGGGCGCAATGAAAATTGCCAGCGCCGACGATCAATCCGCCGACGGCAACAAGGGCGGTCTCGGGCTCGATGTGCGTCCGCTTACGGCTAACGAGCGCCAGCAGGTTGAGGTTGGCGAAGGTTTGCTGGTCGAGAATGTAGACGAGGGACCGGCCGCCAATGCCGGCATCCAGTCCGGTGACGTGATCCTGTCCGTGAACGGTGAGAAGGTGGGCAGCGCCAGAAAACTGCGCGCCCTGGTGGCAAAGCACAAGAAGGACATCGCGCTGCTGGTGCTCCGGGGGAATACCAAGATGTTTGTCCCCATTCAGCTTGGCTAGTGGCATTTTGTTGGTACGGCAAACCGGGGCGCAGTTAAAATTGCTGCGCCCCGGTTTTGTGCTTTTGTACGCTAGATTCCCGACCCTCCCAACAGCTTGGTCATCGCGCTGCGCTCCGCGGCATATTCACCGGTGAGCGCAAACCCGCGCAACTGATTCTGCGCATCAAAAAAGCCAAGCTTGATGCCCCGTTTGATTTCCTGGGCATTTGTCAGGATGCGCCATACGCCGACCGTGTCACGTGCAACCGGCAATACCACGATCGGATGGGCCGGCGTTTTGACCACCACCGGCATAGCGGGGAAATCCGCGCGCGCTTCCTTGCCGGTCAGCACCTGCGCCAATGCACGCGCCGCGTGCATGATGGGCAGCACATAAGGCAATACCTGCCCTTCTATTTCGGCGCAATCCCCCAGCGCGTAAACCGACGCATCACTGCTGCGCATATGGGCGTCCACCACAATGCCGCGATTTACCGCCAAGCCCGAACTGCGCGCCAACTCGACGCGCGGGCGCAAGCCGACAGCGGACAGCACCAGGTCGGCGTGCAAAGTCGTGCCATCGGTCAGTGTCAACGCATAGCCCGTTGACTGCCTGTCCACTGCCTGTACTGCAACGCCGAACCGGCCTGTAACACCAAGCGCAGCCAGGGGTTCGAGCAGTTGTTTGCCGGCATGATCGGGCATCAGACTAGAGAGCGGATGGGTGGTCGGGTCTATTATCGTCACGGCATATCCGGCAGTGGCCAGATCATTGGCGAATTCGCAACCGATCAGCCCGGCGCCGATGATGGCGATATGTTTTGTCTCATGCGTTATTAATTCGATCGCGCCGCGAAATTTAGCGTAGTCGGCCAGATCGTTCACCGATAACAGCGCGTCAACCGCATCGCCCTGCAATGGCAAACGTATCGGGTCGGCACCCAGCGCCAGCACCAGGCGGTCGTATTCGACCATGCCTGAAGATGTCAGCAGCTGTTTGCGCGCGCTATCGATGCCCGACACTTGGGTATTTTGCAGCAGCGTGAAATCCAGTTGCTTGGCCATATCCGCCGCCGCGGTGATGATCAGCGCCTGTGCGCTTTTGCCCTGTGCCAGCGCATTTGAAAGCATGGGCTTTGAATAATAGTCACCGCTGTCGCGCGTGATCAACGTGATCGGCACACTGCGGTCAAGCTTGCGCAACTCGCGCACCAGCGTGTATCCGGCCAGTCCGCTGCCCAGCACTACGATAGGTTTCATTGCATTACCTTTAATTTTCCAGCAGGCCGCACAGCGGTCCTGCACATAACAGTCAGCAACTTACAACTCCACCATTTCAAAATCGGCCTTGGCTACGCCGCAATCCGGGCATGCCCAGTTTTCGGGAATATCCGACCAGGCCGTGCCGGGCTTGATGCCCTCGGCCGGCAGGCCGACTGCTTCATCGTATACAAAACCACAAACCACACATTGCCAGACTTTCATAATGTTCTCCTAAGATTAAACGTTTACTTTTGCCAACATGGCACTATATTGATTGGCGTGGCGTTCTTCCACTTTGGCCAATGCGGCAAAGCGTTTCGCCGCCTTCTGCAGCATCGCCTGGAATTGCTCGGCGTGTTGCTTCGATTCGCCGATCTGCTCGTTGATCTCTGCAACGGCAGCGGCATTGCCTTCCTGCTGTGCCGTTTTGAGAAAACCGGGGTACATTTCGGTGTATTCGTATGTTTCACCCTCGATCGCCATTTCCAGGCAACGCGCGGGTGTCATGGTTTCCTTGGGGTAAAGCAGATCGAGATGCCCGAACGCGTGCTGTACTTCCTGGGCGGCTGTCTCTTCGAAAATATGCGCCGTTGCCTCGTCGCCTGCGGCGCGCGCGATTTTAGCAAAATAGCGATACTTGATGTGCGCCATCGATTCCCCGGCAAATGCCGATTCGAGGTTGGCGACGGTTTTGATTTCCGGTCGTTGCATGATGCTCTCCTTTAATTGATCAAGTGGTTGATGACCACGGATGCAATTTAAGGCTTGTGAATCTATAGATCCAATTGATTGTTAATACCGTGTCGATATGTATTTTAAATCGTATGGCGCGGGAGCGCAGATGGCCGGATCGGCCAGGGTTGGTCCAGCGGGATCAATGATCGTGACAGGAAAACGCTGGAAGTTAATGCAACGACGGCTGACTTAGCCCTGCAAGTCGCGCAACAGGGAAGTGCGGGCCGCAGGCGGGACGGGATCTGTTGTGGCCTGATAGTTCGGGTGATCGACACCCATGCTTAAACCGGTGCCTTGCTTCAGGGAGCGCGACATCTCAGCGCCAAGTTCGAAGCGAAGGAAGTGCACCGCAGAGGTCTTCTGTTCATTGGAGCGTTCCAGGTCTTCGTCGGCAATCGCAAAAACGCGTTCGAAACCCGCCACTTTCACCCACACGCGTTGTTCGATATCGATCATCCGGGCAAGCATGCGGTGGCGTTCGTCGACATCTTCATATTCGATCAGCATGGTGGCTTTCCAGTTGCTACCATCCGGGATAAGCGGGTTGTAGGCATCGAGTTCTTCCTGGATGCCGTCTTCCTCGAATATCTTTTCCGCGCGCAGCATTTCCTGCACTTGGTAGCGGATCGTCTGTTCATCCTCGAATAACAGCGTGACGTGCGCGCCCAACGCGATGTTGCGGTCCTTCTTGTGCGCCATCACCTCGGCGCGGATCGTATCGCGCGCCTTGGCGTAGGCTTCCAGCGTCATCAGCTTGTCTTGGGTCAGTTTTGCCATAATTATTTGTGCTGGCCGGCGATCGGCCCCTCCTTGAACAGGTTGTCCTTCAGCTCATGGTCGAACGCCGGGTCATGGCGGCGTATCCACTCCAGCACCATTGCGGCGTGTTCCTTTTCCTCGTCGCGGTTGTGGGCGAGTATCTTTTTCAGTTCCGGGTCGGTGGCGGCATCCACGCGCTGGTTGTACCAGTCCACCGCTTCCAGTTCTTCCATCAGGGAAGTGATTGCACGGTGCATATCCATGGTGGCGGCGGATAATTTCTCGACTTGCTCGTGATAGCCTTCGTTTGCCATTTATTTCTCCTTGGTCGGTATGGTGGTTTACAGCCCGTAGGCGATGCGGATCAGCGTGAGCGGATGCAGTTTTTGCGCCGTTGTTTTACCGATACCCTGCATGATGTGCCGCCCGGCGATGGCGCAGTCCGAGCTGACATAGTCCGGCTCGCTTGAAGCCATCTGCTTGAACACCGGCTTGCCGATCTTCATCGATTCTGCGAAGAATTCGCTTTTTACTCCCCAGGTGCCGTCGTGGCCAGAACAGCGCTCCACCGTATTGACCTCGGTTCCGGGCACCAGTTTCAGCATTTCCCGGGTCTTCAGGCCGAGGTTCTGCACGCGCAAATGACATGGTACATGGTAGGAAACCTTGCCCAGTTCGTTCTTGAAGTCGGTCTTGAGCAGGCCGTCCCTGTGGCGCAGCACCAGATATTCGAAGGGGTCGTACATCGCTTCCGCCACCGCTTTCACATCCGCGTCATCCGGGAACATCAACGGCAGCTCCTGCTTGTACATCAGCGTGCAGGAAGGGACCGCTGTCATGATCGCATAGCCTTCGCGTGCCAGCTTCACCAAGTGGGGGATGTTGGTCTCTTTAAGACGGGCGACGGCTTCGAGATCGCCCAGCTCGAGTTTGGGCATGCCGCAGCAGGATTCCTTTTCGACCAGGCGTGCCGGTATCTCGTTATGTGCGAGGATGCCGAGCAGGTCGTGGCCGATGCCCGGTTCGTTGTAGTTGATGTAACAGGTCGCATAGATTGCCACTTTGCCGGGCGTGCGTTCGCCGTTTTTGACCGGAAATTGTTCAGCCGGCACGGCATTGTTGCGGAACGGATGGCTGCTGTATTCGGGCAGCTGGCGATCCTGATGGATGCCCAGTACACCGTCCATCGCCTTGCGGGCGACCGAATTTTTGTTCACCGCATTGACGGTTTGGGCGACGACAGGAATGGACGCGAGCTTGCCCATCAGGTCGGTGCTGGACAACAGTTTGTCGCGAAATCTGGTTTCGCCTTTTTTGAATTTCACCGCCTTGGCGCGCAGCATCAGATGCGGAAAATCCAGGTTGAACGGGTGCGGGGGCACATATGGACATTTGGTCATGAAACACATGTCGCACAGGTAGCACTGGTCGATAACCTTCCAGTAGACCGTTTTCTCGACGGTGTCGAGTTCGTTCGATGGGCTTTCGTCTATCGCGTCGAACAGGGTGGGAAATGCATTGCACAGGTTGAAGCAGCGCCGGCAGCCATGACAGATGTCAAAAACACGGTGCAACTCCCCCATCAGCGAGGTTTCGTTGTAGAACTCGGGATTTTGCCAATCCAGTGGATGGCGCAGCGGCGGTTCAAGATTGCCTTCGCGTGTGCTCATTTTATTCCTCCAGTTGGCCAACCATAAGAATTCATTAGCCCCTTATATTTCCCCGGGGGATAAACATACAGTAATAAAGATTCATGTCAGTTCCGGGAAACGCATCCCCCATCCGGTTCAGACAGGGGGTGCGAACCAGCTTATCAGTCTGCCAGTGCGTCCAGTGCTTTCTGGAAGCGGTTGGCGTGTGAACGTTCGGCTTTGGCCAGTGTCTCGAACCAGTCGGCGATCTCGTCGAAACCCTCGGTGCGGGCAGTCTTGGCCATACCCGGATACATGTCGGTGTATTCGTGCGTCTCGCCTGCAATCGCGGATTTCAGGTTGGCACGGGTAGGTCCAATTGGCAGATCGGTGGCAGGGTCACCGACGGTTTCCATATATTCCAGGTGACCGTGTGCGTGCCCGGTCTCGCCTTCCGCAGTGGAACGGAACACGGCCGCGACATCGTTCTGGCCTTCCACGTCGGCCTTGGCTGCGAAATACAGGTAACGGCGGTTGGCTTGGGATTCCCCGGCAAAGGCATCTTTGAGATGCTGATGGGTTTTGGATCCTTTGAGTTGCATGATCGTTCTCCTTGATTAAAGTTGAAATACGGGCAAAACAAACAGGGTGGATATTGAACCACATGAACAATATAGACCCATTTATTCAATAAACCCAATTGAAATAATCAAACAACATGATTTACTATGCAAATCACGATCGACTTGACAATGACCGACTGGGATCCACATGACTCTGAATGAATTGCGTTATATCGTTGCGGTGGCGCAGGAACGCAACTTCCGCCGCGCCGCGGAAAAATCCTTTATCAGCCAGCCCGCGCTGTCGCTGGCGATTCAGAAACTCGAGGAAGAGCTGGGGCTGAAGATATTCGAACGCGGCAAAAATAATATTTCTGTCACGCCGGTCGGTATGGAGATCGTGGGACAGGCGCAACGTACCCTGGAGGAGGCAGAGCGCATCCGCGAAATCGCCAGACAGGGCAAAGACCATTTGGCCGGCACCCTGCGTCTGGGTATCATCTACAGCGTTGGCCCCTACCTGCTTCCCGATCTGGTTCCCGCACTGAAAAAACTCGCGCCCGATATGCCGCTGGAAATCGAGGAGAACATCACCGCAAATCTCGACACGTTGCTGCACAACGGCAAACTGGATGTCATCATCATCGCGTTGCCGTTCGGCGATTCGGGTATTGTCACGAAAGCGGTATATGACGAGCCGTTCGAGGTGGTGGTTGACAACGAGCACCGCTGGGCCAATCGGCGCAGCATCAGGGCGGAGGAACTCTCAGCTGAAAAAGTGCTGCTGCTCGATTCCGGGCACTGCTTCAGCAATCAGGTCGCCGAGGCTTGTCCGGAACTCAACCGCAAGGGGGCGGATATTCAGCAGGGTACCTCGTTTGAAACCATACGCAACATGGTCGCATCAGGACTGGGCATCACCGTGCTGCCCGCTTCGGCGAACAGCGCGCGATATCGCAACAAGCTGCTGAAGGTGATACCGTTTACCAATCCCGCGCCGTCGCGGCGCATCGCACTGGCATGGCGCAAGAGTTTCGCACGGGGGCAGGCTGTCGAGGTGCTCGCGCAAGCCATTGTGCAGGCCAAAATATCCGGCATCAAGCTATTGCGATAGGATCAAATGATGCCGAAAAATGATTTGCCATACCGCGAAAACAAACTACTGAGACGGAGCTATAGCCTGATCGCGCCGCTTTATGACCTGTTCATCAAGCGCCCGTTGATGCAGGCACGCATCCGGTCGCTGCGCGCCCTGCCGGCGACACATGCAGAAAAGGTATTGTTGTGCGGCATCGGCACCGGACTAGACCTGCCCCTGCTGCCGAAGCAGCATCGTTACACCGCGCTCGATTTCAATGGCGCAATGCTGGAACGCGCCCAGCCGCGCGGCGCGGGTTTGCAAGTGGAGTGGGTGCTGGGTGACAGCATGGCCTTGCCGTTTTCCGACGCGCATTTCGATCACGTCGTGCTGCACCTGATTCTTGCCGTTGTGCCGCAACCCGGGCGATGCCTGAGCGAGGCTGCCCGTGTGATCAAACCCGGCGGAAGCATTATCGTCCTCGACAAATTCCTGCGCCCGCATCAAACCGCATTGCTGCGCCGCGCGCTCAATCCCTTGTCGCGCCGCATTGCCACGCGCTTGGACGTGGTGTTCGAAGACGTATTGAGCGGGGTGCCGCAGTTGCAAAAAGTCAGCGACATGCCGTTGCTTGCCGGGGGATGGTTTCGCGGTATCGTGTTGCAAAAGAAATGAACGTCATGGGTAGACAAGGTTCTCTCAATTAAATGATGCTGCGTTGAAGTGAACAGGGCGGACAGTTCGCTGTACTATTCCACTGTCCACCAGGCAAGGAGTTTCACGACATGCTGATCTGGTTAGAACTTCTGCTTTGCCTTGCCGTAATCGGCTACGCGGGCTACTACCTGTCCCGCTTTGGCGACATCATCGCCGAGAAAACCGGCATGTCCGCTTCCTGGGTCGGTCTGATCCTGTTGTCCACCGCCACCTCGCTGCCCGAGCTTGCGACCGGAATTTCTTCCGTCAGCTTTGCCGATGCGCCTAACATCGCGGTAGGTGATGTACTGGGCAGCACGGTATTCAATCTCGCTATCCTGGTGATGCTGGATGGGTTGTACAAACGCGAGACACTGTATAGTCGGGCAGGGCAGGGGCACATCCTGTCGGCTTCATTGGGTTCGATATTGATCGCTTTTGCCGGCTTCAGCCTGCTGCTGGATCAGGCGGGGATGAGTCCGAAATTCGGTCATGTGGGGTTTTATTCGCCATTCATCGTACTGGTCTACCTGGTTGCGATGCGCGCCGTTTACAGCTACGAGCACCGCACTTTGGCACAATACACCGAGGTGTCCGCCGAACGCTATCCGGATGTGACGCTGCGCAGTGCCGTCAAAGGTTATGCGCTGGCAGCAGGCGCGGTGGTGATCGCCGGTACATGGTTGCCGTTCATTGCAAATGATCTGGCCGAATTGATGGGCTGGGGAAAAAGCTTTGTCGGTACCCTGCTGGTGGCGGGCGTCACTTCCGCACCTGAAGCGGCGGTCACGGTTTCGGCATTGCGCATCGGTGCGCTGGACATGGCCATCGCCAATTTGTTGGGCAGCAACCTGTTCGACATCCTGATCCTGGCGATTGACGACTTCTTTTACAGCAAGGGATCACTGCTTGCCAACGTGGATGCAAGCCACGCGCTGACCGCATTTACCGCGGTGATGATGAGCTCGCTGGTGGCCGTGGGTTTGACCTTCCGTCCACAGGGGCGCGCGGTGCTGGGACTGACCTGGGTAAGTCTGGGATTGTTCATGCTGTATGTGCTCAACTCATGGATACTTTTCGAACATGTACATTGACAACACCAACTGGCACACGCTGACTGTCGACGAAGTCGCGCAGCGTCTGGAGACGACGCCGAACGGCCTGAGTCCGGAACAAGCAGTAAAACGGCTGGCGGACTTCGGCGCAAATGAACTAAAGGAAAAGCGCGCGCGTTCACCGTGGCGCATGCTGCTCGACCAGTTCTCCGATTTCATGATCATCGTGCTGATCATTGCGGCGATCATTTCCGGCTTTGTCGGCGATATCGAGGACACCATCGCGATCATCGTTATCGTGATCCTGAATGCGGTGATCGGATTCGTCCAAGAATACCGGGCGGAGCGCGCGATGGCGGCGCTCAAACGCATGGCCGAAGCGGGCGCCCATGTGTTGCGCGATGGCCATCCGAAAATCATCAATGCTTCCGAATTGGTCCCGGGCGATGTGGTGCTGCTGGAAGCGGGCAATGTGGTTCCCGCCGATTTGCGCATCATCGAAACAGCGCGGCTCAAGATTGACGAGTCTGCGCTCACCGGAGAATCGGTTGCGGTGGAAAAGCAAACCCAGGCTCTGGCCATCGATGCCGCACCGCTGGGCGACAAAATCTGCCTGGCATACAAGGGCACCATCGTCACCTACGGCCGTGCGCGCGGCATGGTGGTGGCGACCGGCATGAACAGCGAATTGGGCAAGATCGCCGCACTGCTCAGCGAG
>Ga0307375_10001799_pt1 | contig 22768 bp, 12 predicted proteins | sample TR1MG_FD_202531 | JGI IMG/M metagenome (GOLD analysis project Ga0307375, IMG submission 202531) | Soil microbial communities from Risofladan, Vaasa, Finland - TR-1 | ecosystem: Environmental > Terrestrial > Soil > Coastal area > Acid sulfate soil | place: Finland: Risofladan, Vaasa | collected...
TCCACCCAAGCAGCCATATGTGACCTGTTACCTAAGAAAGCGGAAAGGCCAAGTGCTAAAGCTTATAGTTGTACGCAAATGTAATACAGCTTCATTAAACATCCCTCGGGCTGCGCCCTCGGGTCTTAAACCTTCCCTCGTGTAAACTGCGCTTTACTCCCTTAATGTAGAAATAACCAATCTTATCTTATCTTTATTCTAAATCAATTCGGTCCCCTCACCCAAATGATTGCCTTCTTGCAACTAGCAAGATCCGCTCGAGCTCGGAACATCCAAGCGAGAATCCTCAAACCGTAAAATGGTCCTGGTAGGCGACTGGCATTGATGCGTTTAGTGTTCCATGCGTATTCACAAGTGTCCGTTGAGCAAAGGAGAATAGGAGCAGAGCAAGGGCCGCTCAGCTAAAGAGGATGTCACTCCTTTGGCTTCTTGGTCTTCTTCTTGGGAGGGGGCACATGTTCGACGAGTGATGAAGAGGAGTCGGTGTGATGATGGGCGAGCTCGATGGAATGTCGGACTTCAGTGGAACGCATGAGTTCTCCTGACCTGAATAGCTCTGTGGATCTCTTCAGCTCAGCGGATTGGTTCATTACCACTAGGGATTCGGCGACAGAGACTTGGCCGAGGGCGATGGAGCGCAGGTATGCAGAGGATTCGGGACCGGTGGCTTCGACCATGCCGTACAAGACACCGCCCTTTTTGGAGAGAAGCTTGGCAGGAGTGTCAAACTCGATGATATCACCGGCATCAAGAACCATGATACGGTCAGAGTCCATGATGGTGTTGAGGCGATGGGCGATGGTGAGGACGGTCTTGTCGCGGAAGTTCTTCCGGATCATGGATTGAAGAAGGGCGTCAGTCTCAACGTCGACGGCAGCAGTAGCCTCATCGAGGAGGAGCACGTGCGTGTTTCGAAGGAGGCAGCGGGCCATGGAGAGGAGTTGTCTTTGTCCCACAGAGAAGTTGGATCCGTTCTCTTCGACTGCGGCGAGCAGTTTGCCATCGAGGTCAGCAATGGGCTTCTTCAGCTTCACCATCTTCAACACCTTCCAGAGCTCCTCATCAGTGTGTTCATCGAAGGGATCTAGGTTGTAGCGGACAGTTCCGACGAAGAGCTGAGGCATTTGAGGGATAATGGAGAGTCTTGAGCGCAGATCGAACAGACCAATCGTGGTGATGTCGATGCCATCAATGTGAATAGAACCGCTCACAGGCTCAACAGTTCGGAAGAGGGCTGTGATGAGGGTGGACTTGCCGGCGCCAGTACGACCAACGATTCCAATCTTCTCCTGGGGGTTGATGCTGCAAGAGAGGTGCTTCAATACGGGCACGCCTTTCTTGTATTCAATGACGAGGTCCTTGATGTCAATAGCTCCTTGAGAAGGCCAGCTTTCCTCAGGCTTCTTCTCGGGGATCTCATCGGGGGCTTCTTCCGGCAAGGAGGAGTATTGAAGGACTCTTTCGGCGGAATTCATCTTGTTCTCGAGATCAGTGATCGCGTTGGAGAAGGCAGCGAGAGACTGAGAGATACCTCCAGTGTTGGAAACGGCGTAGATCATGTAACCGACGTTGATGCTGTTGGGGGCGTATGTGCGCACGAGAATCATGACCACAATGGAGAGGAAGACGAACAGGTTACCAATGAGATCGAGGGTGAGCGCGAACCAGGCTGAGCAGTAGCGGAGGGACATGAAGTCCACGTTGTTCTCGTCGATCTTGTTCATGTTAGACACCTTAAAGGCCTCGGTCATGTTGAAGGCACGAATGGTGACTGATCCTTCGAGAGACTCGTTGAAATGAGAGAAGATGGGGGCTCTGGATAGGGCTTCCAAACGCTGCACTTGAATCGAGGTCTTGCGGTAGTGCATCGTGAGTGCTCCGAATCCAACCGCTGCAACGGCAAACAGGATGAGAACGTAGGGGGTACCAACGGCGATGGAGGCAATCACTCCGGCGAGGATGTAGAAGAAGACGATCGTCTGCTCGGCAAGTTGGGGCAGTTGGACGTCAATAAAGTCGATGTCTTTGGAGAAGCGAGTGATGATACGTCCAACGGGAGTGACATCGAACCATCCAGTGGGAGCTCGAGCGACGGAGCCGGTGATTCCAGTGTGAAGTCCTCTTCCCGCGGTGATGGCAAAGTAGACGAACATGAGAGATCCAATAACGGAGAAGATGGCTTCGCCGAGAGTGTAGGAGATGTAGCCACCAAGGTATTGAGCCTTCGTGAAGTGTTTCGCATTCGTCGGATCGGTCCACCAGGAGAGCCAAATACCACCAGTAACACGAGATGCAGTGCGAAGACCTTGAACAAGCATGATGAGAAGAATGAGAATGACACCACCAGCCTTGATGTAGGACAAATAGGTTCCGAAGCCAATGTTACCTGCCTCGCGCTCTTCGGCCTTGATGAGGGCGCCCTTGAGTCTGTACTCCTCGTCTTTCTCGGGGGTGGGTTCAAAGATGACATCCTTGGTAGCCTTCATCTTTTCTCTGGCCATCGTCGACTCAGCGCGTTCGGCATCAGTGACAGTGACGTTGTTGGCATTTGCGGCAGTTTGTTTGCTCAACATCTTCTTCAAATGACCTCCTTCAAGATTCGCAAGTTGCTGACATGCACCCTGCTCAACCAGGCGACCTTTCTTCAAAACAGCACAGTAATCAGCCTGAGGGACGAAGTGAAGTTGGTTGGTGATGAGGAGAACGGTCCTTCCGGCGGCAGCCATGGACTTTGCGACGTGCGAGAACATGTGATCTCCGACGTGAGCGTCGACGGCAGAGAAGGGATCGTCAAGAATGACAATCGGGCTTTTGGAATACATGGCGCGAGCGACGTTGATGCGTTGGCGTTGTCCTCCAGAAAGATTTGTTCCTCTCTCTCCAATCTCCGTGAGATCCGAAGCAGGGAACATGGTCAAATCAGTAGTAAGAGCACACGAGCGAATCACCTCAGCATACCAAGCAGGATCGTAGTCTTTGCCGAACGTGATGTTGTCACGGATGGTGGCGTTCAGAATCCAGGCCTCTTGGGCGGCGTAGGCGATCTCGTCACTGACCCAGACACGTCCGGTGCTTGCATGAACTTCTCCAAGGAATGCCATGGCCAACGTAGACTTACCAGAGCCAACAGAACCGACCACAGTCGTGAGCTTGCCACGCTGAACGTGAAGCGAGATGTTGTGAAGGTTTGTCATCGGAGCACGGAATGGAGGATACTTGGCCTTCTCCTCATCTGTGATGACCTCATACGCATCTTCGCCGATAGTTGAAGAGCCAGTGGTTGCCATTTGATGTTCGTGTTGTTGAGTGAGACGGATGTTTTGGACGACTTTCGCGGTGTACTCCTTCTCAGGCCTGATGATCTTGAGCTCCTTGGCACATTCACCCTTCACGGCAGGATCGTCGCTGACTTCAGACTTCTTGACGATATCGGATTCCTCCTTCTCTAAATCGAGGAAGCGGGACTCTGCGATGGACAGTTCGGTCTCCCAGGCGAAGTTTCCATTCTCGATGAGCATTCCACCGACGTCGTCTGGGTCATCGTCGGTTGTACGAGGCGTAATCTCCGATCGGAGGGCAAAGAAGGTGATGCGGTTGAATGAGGTCGTGTACTGACCCATGAAAGCGATGAGCATGGGCAAGAAGATGAAGGGGATTCTCAGCATGTTCAAGTATGTCATACCTGAGAAGACAGCATTGTAGTCCATCGTGTGGCCAATACCATAGAAGAAGAAGGTGAATCCGACTCCAAGAGAGGGGACGTTAGTCAGGACGGAGATGAGGACGGCGCGATAGAAGAGCAAAGTCTGTACGTCAACCAACTGATCGTCTCGGGTAGCACCGATGTTCTTAACGAAGGGCTTCTCCCAAGCGTAGTATTTGACGATGCGAATGGCAGTGAGGAACTCTTTGACGAACTTGAGACGGACATCGGACTTGACCTGCACTTTTGCTCTCATCGACTGGAACTTGCTTGCAATGAAACCAGTGAGGGGGAATGCCAGTACAGCGACGGCGAGGGAGATCAAGGTGTACTCATGAAGGTATCGAGACAGCAAACCGAGGGTGACGGCGACTTGGACGGGGGCCAAGATTCCTTGCAAGAAGAGCGGCAGTGTTTCCAACAACAGCTGGGCATCCGTGGAGATTAGGTTCACGACAGTACCGGTGCTTTGAGAGCGACCCAAGACAGCGTACAGTGATTTGCGGTAGATGAGAGTGGTGACAGCAGCGCGGACGCGAAGACCGAAGCGATATGTCAGAAGTTGAGCGTGGTAGTTGAAGAGGGATCCACCAATACCGGCGGCAAAGACAGCTGTGGTGTAGATGTATACCCACCAAGTTGGGAGCAACTTGTTGAAAATGAACCATTTGATGAGGTAGGGCATGAGCAAAGGTAGCGCGTATTGAGATGCAGCTGTAGACAAGCACGCACATGTGAGAGAGAATCCAAAATGAGTTAGACACTAAATAGAGACCAGGAGTACACACACAGAAGCAGAAATGGCTGACAAAGGGGACAGAAGCGCGCTACGTACAGTAAACGGACACGAGAGCGATCGCCAAAAGGAACTGGCTTCCAAAAGCCTTCAAACACGCAGTCAACACGCTAGGCCTGAAGATAAAGAGAGTTCGCGCATCAAGACACAAGGAGTGAGGGTTGGTATGAGGAAAAGACGGTGGCAAAGCGTGACACTGAGAAGGAATCGCAACGCCTTCATAAGATTCAACGAGTCGTTGGTGTGAGCTTTCTACGTACTTAGGGAGTTGCTTTTGGGCCGCCCAATGTGGTTCGAAGGTCTTCCAAGCAGTTTCGGTGGCCAGACTGACGGGAAGTCTCCATAGATGGTGATGCTCGACCAATTTGCTGCCGCCGCGGTGCACAAGAGGAATGACCGGTAGTAGTCCCATACGAGCCACAGAATTGGTGGAAAATGATGGACCATCGTGATAATGTGTCTTTCCAGTCAAATCCTACAGTACCAGAGGAGAAGATGGCGAGGAATTCATGATTTGCGAAGCGGGTGGGGATGATCACGTCGGAGCCAGTATAGAGAGCATAAACAACATGAAAGATGGCGATACGCGATACAAGAGAAGAATTGAATGTTAGAAGACACACTTTGGGACTGAATGGAGAGGTACAAGGGAAAGAGAAGGCCGCGCGAGGAGCGGAGAAAATGGCGCTTCCCGGCATCTCATGTAGAGGGGGTAGTAAAGGGAATCTACAGGAGGAGATGTTGACAGATACATAAAGAAGGGCCGACATGCGACCATGGGCACGTACAGAACGACCAAACGTCTCGGCGAGTTTGGAAACGACGTTGTCCTTGTCCAGCGTCCTCTTGGCCTCTTTATTCGCTTTAGAGCTGCCCATGGGGAAAGAATGGTAGCAGTTGCTCCAAAGAAGAGTTGGAAGGGGACTTGAAGGCTCGGAGAGGACAGATTGAACTGAGAGATGGATGCCACGATGACGAAGGAGGCTCAGTGCGGAAGAACCGGTGCGCAGTTCCTCATACTGCTACCGCCAAATTCCCCGGATCATTCTCCCTTACATGGGTGATGCCGCATTTTCTTGGGTGCACAGTCCTGGAACAGCTCGTTGAAGCGATAACCTACCCCGAGGAAGTGCTTCCGGAAAAAAGCGGGCACGTCCTTGATGTCGTGAACTTCTGAGGTCATCATGTCGGGCCTTAAGGTCGAATTGCTCATTTGGAATCATTGTCTATCCTCCGATGGTTTGGTTATCTTCATCCATTGAGAAGGAATGGTCGCGCTGATCTGGGCAGTTGGAGATGCCGAGGGTTTCCGGCATCGGCTCCGCGGAGGCTCTTGGAACTTGCTCCAGGCTATGACGGTTCTATGCTCCCTCAGAAAGGCAGGAATAGGTCCAAACATGCTCTTGTGGAATGGGCCAACTGCTCTTCTGGTTCATGACCCATGAGGTAGTGAAACCCGGCTTGCAACATGCGCGAGCAACAGAGGCGATCGCGAAGCGAGCACCTGGATAGCGGCAGAGACGCCAGCGCACTACTCAACCCTCTGTGTGCCGACTCTGCAGGTGAACTAGTGTCTCTCTTCCGGAATTTGTTACTAAACTTGCCGTGGAGTCGATTTGTTGGAGATGGATCCGCCCCCAGTGGACACCTATGCTGGAACCGGTTCGAATAGGAGCGCGGATGGGCCAAGACTGAGAGCCAACCTTGGTGCGCCCACTGGCATGTTCTGTCAGGACGATGATATCTATATTTGTGACTATTATGGTAACTCTATTCGAAAGCTGAATTTGAAGACGGAAACGATGACGACGGTGGCAGGAGACGGCAATGAGAAGGGAGAGAGAGAGGGCGACGCATTGACGACGTCTCTTCCGACCCCACGCTACATCTTTCCGGATGGTACCGGTGGTTGGATTGTAACCTGTTATGTGCATGCTCAAGTGGTGCGACTGAAGGATGGCAAACTGTCGGTGTTGGCTGGAGCGAACGAGAGTGGTTTCGTTGACGGACTAAGACAACAGTCTCGCTTTGATTACCCTCGTGGAGGCTGTGTTGACCCTCGTACCGGTTCTGTGTATATCACGGACTACGGAAATCATCGTGTGCGCATAATCAACCCTGAAGGCATTGTAAGTTCGATCGGCTGTGGCAGCAAAGCTTGTAAAGATGGATCATCCACCGTGGCGGCTTTCAATGGTCCTTTGGACATGTGTACTGCACCAAACAACACCTTTTATGTATGTGAGTTGGGAGCGGTGCGCTTAGTGGATGGAACGTCTCATGAGGTGACAACGTTTGCAGGAGCGGAGACTTGCGGTCTCCTGGACGGACCGCGCCTTGCCGCCCGCTTTTCTGGTCTCACAGCTATCGCATGGAGAAACGATACCATTTTCTTGGCAGACTTCAACAATCACTTGGTAAGGATGATATCTTCGACTGGCATGGTGAGCACATTCGCTGGCTCGACGAAAGGATTCTCCGACGGACCCGCCCTGCAAGCTCAATTCCAATTCCCCTGGGGCCTATGCCTCACTCCAGAGGGACATCTCTTAATCTCAGACTCTTCGAATAATCGCATTCGCATCATGCAGAACGTAGTAGAGCCTCTCGTCGCTCCCGTCACCGATCCCATCGACCACTGCTCCTTCATTGCCCTTCAAGAGTTGAACCCTACCTCTTCCTCTGCCTCATCTCTCCCTTCTTCCATTCAGGTCCCCTTCATTTCTTGCCTGAACATTCATCCTGCCCTCGCAGCTCTCGCATATCCGGACCTTCTCCTTCCAGCCACCATTTCAGCCCTACAAAGTGCGCGTCTCACACCATCTGCTTCAAAGGAGTTCTCCACATTGCTCTATTCCAATGTTCTCCAATCTGCCGTCGATGTGAAGGACGTGGTGGACATCATCGTACGTCTCCCATCAGACGCACAGTTTCGTCCAAACTCCTCCCTCGTGCTCTCTCCGACGTGAATACTGACATCATTGCCTCTCATTTGTTTGTCCCCGTTGTCTTGCCCGAAAATCTGCGTTCTATCCTCAGCATGCATCCAACGCTTTGGGATTCGTGAAAGAGTTTGTCCCGTTGCTTCTACAGTGTGTCTCTACCATCATGCCTCGTCTTCCAATACCTGTATGTATGGACGTATTGTCGCACATCAATCGCAACTGCGCTGGAGACCAACGACTTCTGGATCTCGCCGTGGCGTCCATCCAATCCCGTCTGCAACCTGCGGACGTTCCCGCCGCGTGCCACCCTCTTCTCGTCGCCGATTCAGAATTTGCAGTCAAGATCATGACCAGACTATTGAAGCCCGAGAGTATTCCATTGCCCGACACTGTGAACGTCTTTCCGGGTTGGCTGATTCGGCAGAAGTTGACCCAACTCTACTGGACCTGCGTCGCCTCTCCTCAGGACAAGTCTTCCTCTCCCGATCCCCATCCCACACGATCCCCTCTGCCTTCCTCCCTTGACTGCAACTTCACCATATCCACTGACGATGGCACCAAGGTTAGAGTGCATGACTGGGTTCTGTACGCGCGCTGGCCATACTTCCAGTATCTCATCAACAGCGGCTTCTCCGAGTCCGAAGAACACCAACTAGAACTCCCGAGCGAAGTATATTCGCCAAATCTCCTCCGCTGCTTCGTTAGATACTTGTACACTCAAGAAGTCGACTGCTTTGACACCGATCCGCTCAAACTACAACTCCTCCGCCTGGCTCCGCAGTTCAACTTGGTCGACTTAAGCACCCCGCCTGTACCACATCCTCACTTTAAACGGCTCCTCATGCATTGCAGAGTGGCACTCAACGGCCCATGTACTCTCGAAACCTGCATCTCGCAGTACAAACTCATGGCTGAAATGGGCTCTTCTCAACAACTTAACTCTGTAGGCAGGTTCATTCTCGATCATTTCCCTACCATCAGTCAAAACCCTCAACAATTCAAGCAGCTAAAGGAACTTGGCGCCCGCGCGATCGGCGAGATGTGGCTCAGATCTCGGAACTGTGATCCTACGTCCTGGAAGTCCTGAAGTGCTCCCATGTACTCCAAATCCCGAAATGTACTCTTCGATAAGATCATATGACCTTCGTTGGAGGGAACCATGAGGCAGAGAAGCCTGAATGGTGGGATCCAGGGGATCTGGCGGAGTCCCGTCTCTCTGACCCTGCCCTCGCGCCTTCGTGCACGTTGAACTTGGAATTCGAAGCTATATGATGGCGAGTTGGAACAAATCGTGAACGTATGATCAGTATATTCACATAGGAAGCATAGTACAACAGAGCAAAGGCGAGGTGGAAATCATCTGCCTGACCTCTTCGCCCTCTGTCCTCTCCAGGATCCTCGACCAGTTGCCGCTTCTGATCCTCGAGTTCCTCGGCCTCTAGATCTTCCGTCAGCTTCTCCCAGAACGTGAGACAGACTGGATCGGTCAGAGGTTCGATGCATGAAGTTGTGGATTTCGGCTCCGATTTTCGAGCCAAGACGTGCCACTAGGACGTCTTTTGGGAGTACGGCAAGTGCAGCGAGAGATTTGATGGGCTGAAGGGGTGCATCATCACGATTGGGAGATTGTGAAGGAGAGGAGGCAGAGGTTCCTCGGGCGGGGGGGGCTGCCAATTTTCTCGTCTCTCCAAGATCCAGAGGTGCTAAGGCCTCTGCATCAAGTAGATCCAACAAGTCTTCGTCGTCGTCTAGTTCAAAGAGGGAACCATCCAGTGGGTTGTCAGGCAGTTTCGTAGGAGAGGTTCCGGATGAGGCAGACGGTCCCACGGAAGGGCTTGCTGTGGATGTGGTCACCGAAGCAGAGCGGAAGGGAGATTTGGGCGGGGAACCTTGTGAAGGCTTGGTGGCTTGAGGTGAGGAAGACGAAGAGGGAGGTGTGGGGTAGAGCAGGGGCTTCCAGTTTGAATCCTTGTTGAGGCCAGGTATGCGTTGAAGTACATCCATGGGGTAAAAGGGTGCGAGATTAGGAGAGGAGACGGTGGCGGACGCCGATTCCTCAGATCCGGAGACTTGAGCGAGAAGGCGGCGATTACTGGTGGAGTGTCTGTTGGTCTTGCGCTTGGAACCTTCGTCGTCAATGATGCCTACGTCTTCGTGCGTGGCGAGTTCATCAGTATGACTGCTTAGTTCAGGACTGAGTCCCAAGTGTCGTTGCGAAACGTAAGAAGCGTTGGGTTGGAGTTTTCCGCGCTTGAGAGTGAGGAAGAGCTGAGCTGTTTCAGCTGGGGAGCGCGACCAGCAGACCCTCATCTTCGGGAACGCCTTCGTGAGTAGGGCCAATTGTGAGCTCAAGTCGTGGATGGAGAACTTCCCAGGCTGTAGACGATCACTACTCGTGAGTTCAAACGGTTCAGAGGAGTCGAACTCGATGAGAAGGATGGGTTTCGCATAGATCCTAGTGAGGTTCTCAATCTGATTGTACAGGTGTCCAGTGCGGAAGGACTGCTTCAAATCGGGAATGGACTTGCGCTCAACGGCGATATCAGGACTGAGGATGTAATCAGCGATGACTAGAGTTTGAGGTTTGATGGTGATGCCGTGTTGGTGGAGCATTCCGGGAAGTTTGGATCTGAACTCTCTTGTATCGACAATGACGAGCTCTTCTTGAAGTTGTTCGCTAAAAGTACTGTTAGATGACGATGCCGACGACATTAAGGTAGTGAGAATGCCTCCGCCGAGAACCAAAGACGGCGCTCCACCTCCTCTTCTGTCCGAATGAGCGACACTCGATGGCACCAAATCCTTCGACACGATATCCGCCTGCATAGCTGCATCCTCATCTGCCAGTTTCGCCTTCTGATTCACCAGTTGAGTAAACACATCCTGCTCTTGCTTTAGCGTCGCCAGGTACTTGTCGTGCTCCAAGGAGTTCGAGTAGATCATCACATACAGCCTCACGAACCAACCAGGACGGCCTGCCTTGTAGCACTCCACTTGGCGCACAATGCTAGGATCTGGATCATAGAGAACCACAAAGTGCGGGCTCACATCCTCAAAGAAGCTCGAAAGAGAGCTGAAGTTCGACTCCCACGCTTGAGTCACAATCGGAGCCTTTCTCTTACCTCCTGCGCTGGAAGAACAGCCGCTGCCTTTCATAAGACCAAAGTATCGCTCGAAGTCGTTGTGATCGTTGTGGATTCCGCCACTGGAGGCACCTCCTCTTCCTCCTCTGTCTCCATCTCCTCCGCCCAACTGCATCGCGACTCGCTGAGAATTCATGTCGGATTGCACTCTCTCTTCGACTTGCGAAAGAAGAGCCTGATACATGCGTTGCTTGCCGAGCTCCAAGTCGTTGCCAGAAGAAGAAGAACCAAGAGCGAAGTCGAGTGGCGCTTCATCAGCCTCCCCACCATCTGCATCATCCACGTTGATGACTGTTGGTGCCTTTGAAGATGATGCTGATGCTGATGGTAGTGGGGGCGATGATGATGACGATGACGAAGAAGAAGATGCTGCTGATGCTGTCGGTACCCTGCGTGAAGTTCGCTGTTGAGCTTGTCGCGAGTCGGCAAAGAAGTTCTGTACTCGGGATGCCTTGGCTCTACTAGCTTTGCTTGCGTTATAACTCTCCACTTTGAACAAAACATGCCGTTTCAGTTTGTATAGAAGGTAGTGCAAAGGGTTAGAGAGTAGGATGTATTCTGAGAGGGCAGCGCGAGCTTCCTCATCGCGCACCAGTATCACAATAGGCTGCGAACCTAAGCCAAGATCGAGATTTTGGTTTTCCGTTTCAATTTCCTGAATAACAGACAGAAGAGCGCGCCATTTTGGGTTGTCTTCCAGCGTGAGAGGGGGGGGATCTTGTCGCTCCTCAGCAGTCATTCTTCCTGATGTCGAATGAGCAGCATCACTGAAAGGGGACCGAAATGTAGGAGTTCGCCACAGCCTCTCCTGCGACAGTGAGGCCACCGTATCTGCCTCTTTGAGGTGGAGCCAATCGAGGGAAGCATTTGAATCGCCTGTACTCTGATCACGCAACATCTTATGGAACTTCTCGTAGAATGTAACGGCATCGCAACGAATGAGCGTGCGCAAGAGGTCGCGCAGTAGATTGAGGTCGTGCAGAAGGGAGCGAATTTTGCGTGGGACGCGTGAACCCAGCGGCTCCAGAATGGCTTGAATTCCAGAATAGAAGTTGGAAAAGAGGGCATTGTCGTAGGAGATGTCGGTTTCTCGGAGAGGAGAAGAGGAAGAGGAAGCTATGGGAGTAGAAACTGCAGCTGTAGGAGAGAACGATGAAGAAGTAGACGGATGTGCTGAACACCGGCGCCGTAGGTCTTCTAAGCACAATTTGAAGATGGTCACGAGATGTTGATGGATTTGACTTTGTATGGGGGCGAGATCAACGTGAAGCTGAACGGATTCGGGTTGTCGAGCCTGGATACACTCATTCACTGCTCTTCGGAATCGTGGCCAAATGTAGACCTTAGTCCCAACTTTCAACGCCTTTGCCACCTTCTCCAATGTGTTCCAACCATGAGCAAAGGCCGATGGTGACTCTGTGAACGCCTTGATGCAGAGTTTTCGAGAAACATCGTCTGAGACGGCCGCCGCTTTCGAAGGATCATTGTAGCCATCAAATGCCTCCGTACCAGTAGCCAGAGAAGATGTATCGGTAAGACCTCGAGCAGAAACCTGTTCGTGGGCCAGGTTGGCATTGTAGACCTGTTGGGCGTAGTAGCGCAAGATGAAGTTCTCAGTGCAGTTTTCCTTTATCAATTGCCCTGAAGTCATGTAGAATATGATGCCTCCAAGCTTTTTCCAGGGAATCAGGCCATTGAGCATGTCTACAATGAGGATACGGCTTGTCACAAAGCGAACACCTCCAGCGTTCCACATCACATGTCTGTCGAGCAAAAAAAGGGCGTTATGTCAGTATCAGGTGAGTGGTCGACCAAATATGTCAATGTGAGGGGCTATTGAGGAGTTTGAGAGCGAAAGGAAGGGAAATGAGAGGATGGCAAGGGAATCGCGTGTCATACCTTTGATCGGATGAGTACTCGGAATTGATGAGCTTGTATCGATGAGGAGCCATTTGTACAAGTCGTTCGAAGACTGGAACCTGAGGATCAGGGTTTAAGAAGAGGTAGAGCAGCCTGGAATAATTCCGTTTTTCGAGTTGGACGACGTAGTGTGCAATGATCTTTTGGAGGCCAAGTCCAGATTCCACAATCCACATGCCCTTTTCTACATTCAAAATCTGTTCGAGAATCTCGTTTTGGAAGGAGAGGAGCGCCATGTTGGGCAAGCTGGAATTCGGAGAAGCTCAGAGGGTGTCCGTATGGGTTCAAGTCAAGTGTAGCGGTGCCAAATTCATGTATTCAGGTGGAAGAAGAAGCTGATGAGCCAATGCGGGAGAAATCCATGTGAAATCGGGGTATCAGTCCAAGCAACACTGCCCAACGTGCGAGGACCGCTGAGGGCGCTCTGCTGTTGGTGCCCGAGCCGTTTGAGAAGAGGGCTTTCGTTCGCCTTTTCCAGTCCTCTCAAGACATGCCACTCGCCAACATCCTCTTTTTCCCATCCTAGACTGCACGGGGCAGCATATATCGCTTGTTACAGCATGGAAATCAGCCGGGATGATTCAATCGCCCTCGAACCTTCGCCGTCGACTTCTATGGACTTTGGTCCTCCTCAACAGCTCGATCCATCTTCAATTGACATGACAACCACATATTCCATGCTCGTAGATGATCATTGTCACTCTATTGAGGACCCCCACGCACACTCGACCGCCGCATTTGGTCCTCTCTCCATTCCCATCTTCACGACCCCGTTTACCTCCTCTGGATTGGTTCCAGACATGCCTCCCTCTATCAGTACAACACAAGATGAGGCTCACTTCGACTACGACGAGCAGGTTCCCGAAGAGTTGGAAGACAGCGATGACGATTCGTCCGCAGCATTTCACAGCAATGGCATCGGCTCCACCTCATCAACTGGATATAGCTCCGACTTCTCTGATCTATCTTTCGTCTATGATGGTTTGCTAATGCCTAGACGATCAAACAGAGAGCGACGATTGCCAACTCCATTCGAAATCGCTTTACCCAAAGAGACTCGTATGTTTGACCTCTTTCATTCCTGTAGATGACATCACTCCTGGTTGTCAATGTGTTTCGTAGCCATACATACTTGAATATGCCCCTCCCTTTGCTGCTAGTCCTTCTTTTTCATGCCTAACCGACTTTGCTGTCGTTCTGTTGATGCTGCTCTTCTATCGATTTTCAATCACATATTCAGAGAAACTGCCTCGAAAACCAGGGCGTCCTGCTAAGAATGCACCACTACGAACGAGAGGAAGACCTCGAAAGCATCCACTACCATCGGAGACTCTTTCATCCACTTCATCTTCAGATATCCGTATACTCCCTCGTGATGCACAATCTCCATTCCTAACCCGTCCAAACAGTATGATTCCACAGTATCCAACCCCACAAGCTGCTTCAGAAGCTGCCAACAGCCAATCTTCCTCTCGTCCTCGCAAAGACTCTTCTCCTCTTCTCAAGGAGACATTGGAACCGTCTCCTTTACATACCGCTATCCAGAATGCAACTTCCCGATCTATTCCATCATCTCGCCCGTCAGCGATGGCAGTTCCCTCCGATGTTCCCAAGTCTTCATCGAACGCGTCTTCGCGATCGTCGTCGCCGCCGCCATCGCCACCAATGCAGTTCAACCACGGTTCTAGCTTCCCTGCGCTACAACAGTTCATAGGACCTGCGGAGCGTTGGTTTGCTCCCGAGATGATTCCTTCTCTGTCCAGCGCACTGGCAGCGCCCCACTCCAACGCCGCCTCCAGCACCCATCATTCCTCTCCCTCTCTCGCCACTACAACTCCCTTCAACAAGCTCAAATTCATCTCTCAGCCTTATCAAGTACTCGAATGCAAGAGTGGCGTGATGTGCATGGCACTCAGCCCCTGTGGATTGATGGTGGCCTGCGCAACGCTTCTCGGACAGGTGTATATCTTCGCCGCTCAACCTCACGGAGGCTCATCCTCATCTTCATTCTCCCCTGACTACAGCGCAGCAGCAGCAGCAGCAGCAACCCCCGATCAATCCTTAGTGAGTGTTCCCGAGTGGCAGGACATCAAGTGGACTCAAGTTGCCGTGTTGCAAGACTTCAACGACGATCACGTGGACGAGTTTTGGTGCATTGCATGGACTCCTGATTCTTCGCACATCATTGTGGCCGGTTCTTGTAAGTCAAGACACATGTTTGACGAGGTGGATGGTGACTTGAAGGTGCTGCCGAGCCCACTGATCGTGTTCGACCTGGAAGCATGTATGGATCCCTCTCACTCCAACAACATATCCTCCCCATCGTCCTCTAAGCGCTCTCCGAAGACTGGGATCAGCCGATATGAAGGACACCAAGAAGAAGTTGTGGATCTCAAGCTCTGGAAGGTCGATTCCAACACAAGCAACCACGCGCCCGAATACATTGTGGTCACCTGTTCTCAAGATGGTCACGTGAGAAAATGGAAGTTTGATAAGACATGGAACCGACTACAGGCGACCTTCTGCCTGAGCGATGAAGAGACTTGGATGGCCTTTGCTGTGGCTCATCTCACCATCCCACCCTCTGATTACGTTACCGCAACCTCAGAATCCGACCTACCCGTCACTCCTGCGACCCTTGTATCATATCCTTCTCTTATCCTATTGGCAGGCGATGGTACTCTGAAGATGTTCGACTGCACGATGAACACGAAGCTTCTCACTTTCGATGGCCTCTACGATACGTACTGCACCAATGTCGAACTCTTCACTACGCCCTACAGTTTGGAACATCCTTGGAGACCTGGAATTTACTTGAATGGCGATGGTTTCGTGTACAGCAACATGGAATGCACTCAAAAGTGTGCGGGCGAGCCTCCGACGTTCTTGGTTCTCACGCGTGGCATCGATCGCCTGACCTATAGCGGAAAGAGTACAAACGAAGGAGGGGCGAATCGTGGTGGCAGTGCGGACAAATTCGATAACGACGACGACGATGATGATGACGATGAGGATGACTTCGATGAGCGGCGAATGGCACGCCCTGGAGAGCCGAATCCCACGCGGATTTTGATGCACGTTCTGACACTGCCGCTCACACAATCCATATTGAAAGCCCCTACGGTGAAAGATGGCGCCAGAAGAGTGGAAGTGACACACAAGTACAACGTTGAGGCGGATAAAGTGCGACTGGAGACAATCTATACTTTCTCGCACCCTCGCTTCGAATGCAACTATTGGCCCGGTAAACTCACTCACAATGGCTGTTACATTGTCAACGTGGCATCGAATGGCGCTGCGTTCGCATGGAACTTTGTGAAGTCGAACGTAACAGCTTCCTACTCGGCCGCCTCCTCCTCTCCTTCGCGATCCAGAACCTCATCATCATCGTCCACTGCCGCTTCTCTCAAGCAGACTTCCACCACTTCGTCTTCTTCTTCACCCACCACCAAGCCCTCAACTCTTAGCGGATACCCAATGAGCCCTGCAAACGTCAATCCGACGGCGTCTTGTGCGCCTCCTCACCTGAAGCCGATCAACGCCTCATCCCACATCACAGCCATCCTCGCCTCCCACGAGGAGCTTGCGTTGCGAGACGTAACTTTCCACCCATATTGGCCGTTCGTGTTCACGGCTGGAGACGACAATTCAGTGCACGTGTGGGCGCCCACTCTCTTCGACCCCGTGAAGATGTGCTCCATCCCTTTGCCTCACGTCGCCTCAGATGCACCTATTTCCGCTTCACTCACGAGCGTCATTGTGCCCCAAGGAGCCAACTTAGCCTTCAGCCAACAAGTCTCCAGCTCCCTCTCCGGCTCCTCCTCTGTGCCTCAACAACAGGGCACTAGCGTGTATCGGGCAGCTATTGAAGCTGCCATGATGGCATCAGTTGGATCCTTGCTACCTGCAGTTGAAAAGAGAAAGCGCGGAAGGCCTCCCAAGAAGAAGATCATTGAGGAGATCGAGGCACAATTCGCTGCTCAAGAGCGCGCTTTAGCAGCGCAGCATCAGCTCCACATCGTCAACCCACAACCTTCAAGCGATGCTACGCCACTGAATTCCGCGCAAACCGTGTCCAGGCATGTACCTTCGTCTTCTGATCAGATGCAAGTGGACAACACATTCCAGTCCTCCACCTCCTGATCACTCCCATGAATCATATTGTGAAATACAACCGAGCTTTGCCACAAACATGTCAAACTTCAGTGTTGAGGGTATTTGGGGGAGACCAATACGTGCCGATACGGCTGGATCGAGCTGCGCGGACTGGTGCAGCTGCATGTGCTCCCTATTTACAGTCAGAACGCCCCAAACATGGCTGTGTCCAACGAGTATTTGAGTATGGGTCTGAATGTGTTATTGTACATGGGTCTTGGGGTATGGTGCTGATGATGGGGCGGACGGAAGTGTCGCTGAGGTGTGCTGCAATGAGACACAATGAGATCTAGGTAATGCTGCAAGAGGCTGAGCATGAAGGGTTGGTGAGTAACAGTAACGGTGGGTGGTGTAATGAGGGCCACTTCAGTCGGAGTCAGAGTCGGGGGAAGGAGGCGATGGCGAGGCACGGACAGGGGTTGAAATGTCCGTCTTGGTTCTGGTCTTCTTCTTTTTCTTGTGGTTAGAAGCCGATAGGTCAGGAGAAGAGGCGGGGGAGCTGTGTTCCGGGGGTACGAACGAAGTCTGGATGCTGGTGTGTCGAGTGTGTTTCCTCTTGGTTGAAGATCCAGGGGTGCCGGGTAGAGGTAGTGAGGCGTCGCTGTTCTTGCGCACAGGTCCAGGAGAGTCGCTGGAATCAAGAGGGGGCGGAAGTGTGGCGGTGAGCGTTGGTGGCAGCGGTGTTCCAGGTTTGGAGGAGATGCGTCGACTGTTTCTCTCTTCTGAAGAGTGTTTGGAAGAGGCCGAAGCAGCGGCGAGGTACTTTCCAGTGTCGTCGTTATCGAGTACGTTGCTCTTTCTCTTGGATGAACCAGGAGTGTGAGGAGCAGAAGAGGAGTGTTGGAAGTCGGTCTCTTCGCTCGTTGAGCCGTGTGGGATGACGGCGATGGGGATAGCATCGCCATCAGTGGAATCGGTATCGTAAAGATCGTCACTGACACCTTCGTGTGCCACAGAGGTAGACTTGCGCTTGCCGTTGGGCTCAGAGTCGGAGCTGTCGGCGTTGTTGGCTGCGCCGTTTGGACTGGAGCCCTCGCTTCTCGGAGGCGCGACTGAAGCAAGTTGCTTTCTTGCTATTTTGTGATCGGCCTTGATGGAAGTGACGTTCTTGCGTATGGCGTCCAGGAGTGCTTGTTCAGCGGCGTGTTGCTTGCTCTCCATTTCAGCTTTCTCGGCGGCGAAGTCTGCTTGCATCTTCTGGATCTCGGGTTCCGAGCGTTGTTGTGTTTGCATGAGCTGTAGGAGCTCAGCGAGTTGTGCGGCGTGGAGTTCGTGGAGTTCTTTGGTTTGCGAGACGTGCAGTTGCTTCTGTTCCGTGTGTTGCGTCTTTCTGAGTTCCATGACGAGCTTTTGACGTTCCTTGAGGAGCGCCCAGCGTTCCTCCCAGAAGTTGCGCGCGTGGAGGGCGTTGGTGACGCGGATGCGCTCGTCCAAGTTTGCGCTGGCCTTGGCGTGTTCCACCGTCATGGTCTCCAATTCTGCCTTCTGATCGACGGAGAGGGATTCGAGCTGCGACGCGTGGTGTTGCGAGAGAAGCGTCTCTTCGTCGGTCATCTCCTTGAGCTGCTTGGCGTTGAATTCGGCGTCGAGCGCCTTCTGCTTCGAGTTGAACTCCTCCTGGAGTTGTGTCTGCAGCGCGGCGCGCTCTTCGCGCTTCATGGTCATCTTCGCCTTCATCGTCTCCTTCGAAGTCTTCAAAAAGTCCTTGTGCCTCTGCGCCTTCTGCTTCGTCCACTCCTTCAGCTCCGCCCTCTGATCGGACTTCAATAACTTGGACTGCTGTGCCTTCTCCACCGATTGCTCCTTCTCTAACTGCTGCTTAATCAACGCGTGCTCCTTCTCTAATTGCGAGACCTGCAAGGCAATGCGGCGCTTCATGAACGCCTGTTCCAACTCGTGTGATTCCGTGTCGAACGTCTTTGCGCTATCGTGTCTCTCCTGCAACTGCTTCTCCTTCAAATCCACCATCTCCCATAGCTGCTCCAAGAACTTCGTATGCGCGTCCTTCATCGAGCCAGCACTCGCGTCCGCCATCGTGGAGAAACGCTCACGCGCCTGCAAGTACGACGTCTTCCTCAGGCCCTGCTCCTCCAACTGCTCCAGATTCAACTTCCACGCCGCACCTTCAGACTTGAGATCGGCCTCCGCCTGCGTCTTCTCCTTCTTGCCCAAGCTCTTGAACTCGGCCTTTTTCGCCTTCTTCGCCTCCTTGTGATCCTTCTCCGCCTCCTTACGCGACGTGCGTTGAGATTCCTTAAAGTCGTTCAATTGCGACTTCTGACGCGATTCCAAATCACGAGAGGTCTTCTTCTCCTCACGCTGCGCATTCTGCTGCTGCTCAGTCATGTCACTACGATGTCTCTTCGCCAAACGCTCCTGCTCAGACGTATGTCGGTCAGCCATCGTCTTATCGCGCGACGCTGTAGTCTCCTTCAATCGCGACACGGATGTCTTGTATTCAGTCTCCAGAGACTCGGCCTCACGCTTGTGAGTCTTGCGCAACTTCTCCAACTCCTTCATGTGAATCGCGCGCTGGGCGGCCAACTCCTTCAACTGCTGCATCATCAACGCCTTATTCATAATCTTGGCTTGCTTAATCTCCATCTCACGACGCGTCACACTAGGTTGCTTCAACGTGGCACGAACGGTGGGCGCTCGTCTCGTCGGCAGCGGTGCGGAAGAGTTGCTCGTTTGTCGGTTCTTCGCGGCTCCATTCGCATCACTACCACCAAGCGTAGGCGACGGAGTGCTTCCGTGGAGAGACTGACCATTGGGAACGGAGACAGACGCAGAACGCTCTACACCATTCGGCCTCTCTACGGGGCGCTCCTGCGCGTCTGAGGTTGCGCGAGGCTTCACATCTGCACCAGCACCATTCTCAGAGATGAGCGACGGGATACCTCCAGCAGAAGAAGACGCGATAGGTGCAGGAATGAGCTCATCCGGATCGTCCTCTTCGGCCGTAACACCTGCGCCCTTCTCCTTCGGATCTTCCATTGAGGATTCCTCTTCGGCAACGACCTTCATCTTCGCCCTCTTCGCCTCTTCCAACAATTGCACCAGGCATCGCTTATCCTCACCAATGTTGGCAACAAACGCATGATGCAGCATCTCATCGGCATTGTGACGCTTCTTGTGATCCTTCGTCAAGCACTCTTTCACGAAATCCACAAACTCACGAGACCACTTCTTCGTATTCTGCAACGTGGGGGCATCACGGATCGGAATTTGCATCAACGCACGCATCGGGTGAACCTCACTCAACGGGGGCTCCTTCTCGGCCAACTCAATACATGTGATACCAAGCGACCACAAATCGATACGCTCATCGTAGGGGTTCTTGCCGTTCTTATTGGAGATGATCTCAGGGGCCATCCAGTAGGGCTAGGGGGGTGTAAAGATGACAGGATCAGAGCGCGGGGTCAGGATCGGTGCAGATGACACTCAATGCACACATGATAAGGCGAGAATCATAGAGGGTAACGTGGGTAAAGAGTTGGTTTCTGAAAGTGAGGATGGAATGGGAGCAGAGGGGAGAGATGGGGGGTGAAACGTACCGTGCCAATGAGTGTGTTGCGTTTCTCGTCTCTCGTAGCGAGTACGGCGCTGACACCAAAGTCGATGAGCTTTACATCACCAGATTCAGTCAATAAGATATTTGCGCCCTTGATGTCTCTGTGGATGATGCAGTTTTCGTGAAGGTACTTGAGTCCACGGAGTACCTCGCGGCAAATGAGCGCTATCTGCTCTTCGGTGAGTTCAATGTCCCAAACTTGAGGAATGTCCGAAATGGCACCTCCTCCGCAGTAGTCTTGAGCAATCTGTGGGGCCAGAGGCAGGCGATGGGTGTTGCCGAAAAGCGTCCGTGTTTTTGAGCCACGATTGCCACGCCCGAGTTGTTAGGCACATGATGTTCCGAACGTGGGGTGTCAAGGTTGCAGATGGGCGGCGCAACGTAGATGGTGGGTAGCAGGGAGTTGGTGAGGCAGGTGGGTGTGTGTATGAGGAGGGCAGGATCCACGTCGCAACACCAGCATCGGGCCGAAAACACGTGCGGGTCAAACGAGAGGGCAGATGGCGATAGGGACGAGCAAAAGGGAAAGAGACATCGCGTTAGATCGCTTGCATCGCAGGGAGAGCAGTAATGGCGCTCCATCAGGGACAGGAAGTCGAGACCGGGAACCGAAACAATGCGACGAATTCGGAGCAGCCTCACGAACCGCCGGGTACATTCAGCAAGTGGCTGAAATCACAAGAACGACTCAATTCATGCTCAATCTTCGCAAAAAGGCACACGTACGAAGATCTCATCGCCCTTTTTCCACGTTCCAAGCAGTCCGACAATATTCGGATGATGGCAGCGCTGCAAGATGTGCAACTCGATAAACTCGCTCACATCATCATCCTCCTCGGGTTGAATGATCTTTAAAGCATAGATGTTGTTGTCCTCCACGTGACGAGCCTGGCAGGATCAGCAGGACAAAGTTCAGGTCGGTTTCCAGGCGACAGCAACACATGGAGCGAAGAGGAACAGAATCAAAAGGGAGTCAGAAGAGGCAAAACATACAAAGATGGTAAGGAGGAGGGTACAGCGAGAAGAGGGGACGAGTTGGAAACGAAAGTTGGCAAGGTCATGACCTGTCGGGTTCTGATTTGTTGGCTAGTCCAGTTTAGTGGGATGTCACACCACTGTACTTGAGGCGGTAGTTTGCTCCAAGAGGCAGAACCAGGCGATGCATGGCATGCGAAGCAGAGGGGCTCACACACGGACACACGCGTGCCAGAGAAGACCGTCCAACTGCAGTCGTTCGAGGGGGAAGCGGTACTTGAATCCCGAAATCGAAAGAAGGGCGATTATAGATGAAGGTGTGACTGGAAAGGGCTCCAGAAAGGGCGATAGAAGCGTACCTTGTACACAGAGCCGAAAGAGCCAGAGGCTATCTCTTCTTCAAGAATGAAGAGCTCCTCCGGATCGCCCTCGCTCCACTTCCAGTTGCGTTCTAATTCCTCCACATCGAATTTTCCAGCCATGGCCTACGTAAACAGATCGATTCGCGGGCAGGATGTGGCGTTCGGGGCGGCAGAGAGGGGAGTGACTGGCAGCGGGTTCCTCCGCCGAAGGCGAGCGACGCGACGACGTACGTGCAGTGCAGGCAGCCTTAAAACTGGACTCAGATCCCACTCGGGGAAGGAGAAACTTGTGTACACCCTAGCTTCACATGTTGTTCGGCTGTTGACACACCGAAATCCACCCCGTGGAAGCCGCGAGTCTTGTCTTCTGACACCAAACGTTGCATCTCATGCTTGCTGGGGCTGGGGCTGCCCTCGTCATCGACTTGAAACAGGTGCTACATGGGGACTAGATGCAGAATCTGAAACCATTTCAATATCCACACCTTTGAGCCAACAAATAGCGATGTCAAAGCAGACTGCATCTCCTGCTCCTCATGAGATTCTACAGTGATATCAATCACTGTACACGTGAAGTTTCAACAAACTGCGTAACCATCGACTTTCGACCGAATCCCCTCAAGTTTCCCTGATACGGCATTGGCATCGCCCAACAGGAGTACCAGCGTGCTGCCTGGAACTGCCAGACTGTCACCTCAGTGTGTTGATACTGTGGTGCTGCCAACTCCTGGTGACCTTGTAGAAATATTCTGCTTGACTCGTTTGTACATATCTACAGCTCAATTTGATGCATATGGAGGCCAATCTGTGGACCGAATGTCTGCCGAACATTGCCGCTCTTCAAATCCTGTCCCATCTTGATGTTTCGGACGTTCTCCCATTCTCTACTGTGTGCAAACAATGGAACTCATGGTTGTACGCTAAGTTTCTGCATTTTTCATCCGACAAAGTCCAGAATAGCCGCTTCATGCTCAGCGCCCTGTTTGCCCCTCCTCATTGCCCATTACTGACCAACTTTTGGCTCTTCCGTCTCGCAGAACATTGCCAAACATGTGGCTCGAGTTTGTCCGTAAGTTACAACTCGATTTGCATCATGGATCCGGCGACTATCGACAGGAGGTTCGTGATTGGGCGGAACGCTTCGACGGATTTCGTGCTCACTATCCTCGCATGCGCAATCTCTACAACCGGCTCG
>Ga0307375_10001801_pt1 | contig 22759 bp, 19 predicted proteins | sample TR1MG_FD_202531 | JGI IMG/M metagenome (GOLD analysis project Ga0307375, IMG submission 202531) | Soil microbial communities from Risofladan, Vaasa, Finland - TR-1 | ecosystem: Environmental > Terrestrial > Soil > Coastal area > Acid sulfate soil | place: Finland: Risofladan, Vaasa | collected...
TTGCTTGTGTTCTTGGTCGGCCGGGAATGACCATTTGCCTCGCGGGCCTGCTGCGCGGCCTGGACGGTTGCATGAATTACCACTGGCGGCTGGCCTGCCTCGATGTACCGCACGCCTCCGGCAACGCCGTTGTTGCTGCCCGGATGCTGGGCATAACCAACGGTCAAGGCACCGGCAAGCAAGCACCCCAGAAAGGGCACAGCGAACCGCAAAGAAGTTGCACTCCTGCTCATAGAAAGGCCCCCTAATTGAATGTCGTCTCCAGGACGAAAGTGAGGATGGGTGTTCCAGACCTTTCGGTCTGACAGATACCCTCGTCCGACCTCAGAACCCCTGGGGAAGAGGATAGTGTGCATTGACAATACGGAGATCGGAGCTTCTCGTCAAGTTACAAATTTCGCAAATCTTCCGTCGCCGGGATGGGAAGGATTGTTGTCTGCGCTGGGGTTAGGGGCGGTCTTCGACGGGGAGCCAGGGGCAAGGGTACCCGCGGCAGAGAGGGACTGAGTGACCGCCGGGGCCGGCGCGGGCGGTGAGCGGAGTGGAAGGCGAAGAAGCGAGGAACGCTGTCGCGTAATTTTCGGCAAAAGTTCTGTGGAAAACTGCAAATTTCGTATAGGGGGTGGGGGGTAGGCCCTTCGGGCCAGTTCTCAGTTTTCAGCCGGTCCGTGGCTGGGCTGAGGGTGGGGCTATTTCTATTGTGCGCGTTTGGGGGAATTTATCTGCAAAGCGGGTGGAGATTTTTTGCGGGTGGAATGAGGGGTTGCGGGAGGGGGTGGCGGCGGAGGGGTTGACAGGGGCAGGGACAGGGGACGAGGAAGAGTTCATGCTTTCCCAGGTCTCAAAATCGAGACCTGGGGTGCCGAGCAATTGGATTCCTGGTCGAGCGGTGTTCCTTGTGTCTCCGCCGTGGCAGGGCAAAAGTAGGAAATACGGAGCAAAGATTTGGAAATGGGCACGCCACTCGTGTTCTGGCAACGGCGTGTTGCGCGGGTGCGCTTGCGGGGCGGCAGCAAGTCTGCTGTAACTCGAAGATTCCTTGACGTTGCACTGTAACTTACGGCAGGAAACTTTCTTTCTGCATTCCCCGGCATTACAAGGATACGAACGAAGCAGCGGATCGATTCCCACGCCGGGGAGTTGCTCGGGCTTGGCTGGTCGGCTGCGGAATATCGATTAAGGAGATGAAGACGATGAAACCGATCCTGAATTCAATTTTGCTTCGCGCGGCGGTGCTGTCAGTGGCGGCCGCGCTTCTTGGTGCTCCAATGGCAGCCCTGGCCCAGAGTGGTGAGGTGGCGCTTGGTCAATCGACGGTCGAGCCTGCGTTTGATAACGCAAATGGGAACCTCATTTACCTGCTCACGCCGGACAAGTCACCGTTCCCATCCACTGCGAATCAACAACATGCTGCGGCGCCGCTTTACATGGTGGCGTACCCGACCAGCTCGACGATTGATGCGAGCACACTGAACTGTCAGCCAACGAACTGCAGTCACCTTGAGGTTTTGCCGTTTCCGGCTCCCGGCTACGCGGCACTGCCCGGTTCGAATCAGGCCTGCATCGATTTCAATGGAAGTCAGCCGTGCGCGCAGTTGAAGGGCCACGACCACCTGGTGGGTATTGCGAGCACGGGAGGGGACTTTAATGTGGATTGGCTAGTGGAGCTTGTGGTCTTCACCCAAAAAGGATTCAGTGATGGAGCCATCAACAATCGAGTGACGACGCTCGCTCAGATTCAGGCGCTTGAGAGCCAGAATGACGTGATGGTGATCGACACGGGGCTCTATTTCACCTGCTCAAAGGTCTCGTCAAGTCCCTACTATCGGGGCACTCCGTTGCAGGTTGTGTATCCGTGATGAAGGGATGCCCGCCCGTCGCAGCATGGGGTTGATGTGACAGGCGGGCATCCGAGGGGTGCGTTCTGTGCGTGTGCAGAGTGAACTTGGCTCATCAAGGCTCGGCACTGTAATGCGCACGGGACGCAGGGGATAGATGTCTCTGGTGCTGAACGTTCTCTATTGCCGTCCCCAAAAATCGAAAAATTCCAGCCATCCGCAGGGTACGAAGGCGCTACTCCAGGGTCTTGGCGGCGTGGTCTCCCTCCATGGCAGGGACCGCGCGCTCAATCTCCCTTCCATCCTCTGACACTGAGTTCCTCGCATGTTTCTCCCGTGATTTTCTGCCTTAAGTTACGATGTAACTTGAAGGAACGGGACGAGTGTGCCGAGGTGCTGGATGGGCCAGGCTGGATCTGCGGCGAATGCTGAAGCGATAAAGCAGCAGCTAGAACGCATTCTTGCATCGAGAGTTTTCTTTCCTGCCCAACGTAGCCGGGCATTTCTTCGCTATGTGGCGGAGAAGTCCATCCAGGGCTGTGTCCCCAAGGAATATGAAATCGCGGTGGATGTTTTTGAGCGGAGCTCGGACTACGACCCCGCCGTGGACTCAACTGTGCGCGTGGAGGCTAGCCGGTTGCGCAGCCGTCTGCGCGATTACTACACCACGGAGGGCCAGCGGGACCCAGTTCTAGTGGAAATGCCGAAGGGCGGCTACGCGTGCGTTTTCACGTTTCGCGAGGGTCAGGCGGAGGTGGAGGCGCGGTCTTCGTCCGTGACGGCGTCGAAAGAAGCCGAAGCTGCAAGCCCAGTGCTGGAAGATTCCGGTGAGCGTTGGCGGTTTGTGCGCATGGGTCGTGTCACGCTCCGGGCTTTGGCACTTGCATGTTTTGCGGTCGCCCTGGCGCTGGCAGTGTGGAGCGGGCTCCACTGGGAGCACCTGAGGGAGCCAATCCGCTCGCTGGCCGTGCTGCCTTTGCAGAACCTTTCAGGCGATCCCGGCCAGGATTATTTAGCAGCCGGAATGACGGATGAACTGACCACGGAGCTTGCAAGGATTCCCGGGCTTCGCGTTGTTTCGCGCACTTCGGCAGTGCTTGCGGGCCGCACTGACAAGTCTGTGCCGGAGATTGCCAATGCGCTCAAGGTGGATGCGGTTGTGGAGGGCTCGGTGGTGCGCGCGGGCGACATGGTTCGCATTACCGCCCAGCTGATTGATGCGAGAACCGACAGGCACTTGTGGGCACAGAGTTTTGAAGGCCGGGCCAACGACATTCTCGCACTGCAAGACACGATTTCAGAGGAGATCGCCGCACAAACCAAGGTGACATTGCAGTCCAAAACGCGGGCCGGCAAGTCACAGCAGAGTGTCAATCCGGCTGCGTATGATGCGTATCTGCGCGGGCTTTTTTTCTTTCAGAAGCAGGATTTTGATCACAGCGTCGCCTCGTTCCATCAGGCGATCGCGATAGACCCAGCGTATTCGGCCGCTTACGCGGAGCTTGCCACGGCGCTTGACGCGCAATCCATTTTCCACGAAGGCAGCCCGAAGGTGGAGATGGAGCAGGCACTTGCGTATGCCAAGCGCGCCATTCAACTTGACCCTGAAAACGGCATGGCCTACACGGAACTGGGCAGCATCCAGACCGTGTATTCCTGGGACTGGCCGGCAGCGGAACAGAACCTGCTGCGCGGCATTTCACTCAGTCCCAGCTCGTCAATCGGGGAGATGAAGTATGCGGTCTATCTGGATGCAGTGGGCCGGCCTGAGGAAGCCGTAGAGCATATGCGGCGGTCGCTCGACCTTGACCCGATGTCCTTCTTCATGACGCGGCGTCTTGGGGTGACGCTTTATCTGGCGCGGCACTATCGGGAGTCCCTGGCGACGCTGAATGAAGCTGCGGAAATGGAGCCTGAGCAGGGCGGTTCCTTTGATAACTGGCTGGGCGCGGTCTACGAGATGGAGGGCCGGCGGGACGAGGCCGTGCGGGATGACATTGCCGCGCTGCACATGGAAAGGCCCTCGGCGGACACTGATCTTCTTGAACAGGTGTACCGTCGTGACGGATGGAAGGCATATTGGCGGGCCCGCCTGGATGGTGAGCGCCCTTATGCCGCCGAGCAGTGCGTGCCCTATTCCATGGCTTTGAGCAGCATGCGCATCGGGGATGATGACGGCGCATTCGTGCTTTTCAACCGGGCTCTGGATCAGCACTGCTACGCGGCAATCTACCTGAAGAGTGATCCGCGTCTGGATCCCATCCGAGGGGATGCGCGGTTTGTCGCGCTTCTTCGGCGAATCAATTTTCAGAAGTAGATCAGCTGCAGCAGCCCGCATGAGGAAGTGAGCCGGCGTGAGGGACAAAGCGGGGGTGGTGGCGGAGGGGTTGACAGGGGCGGGGACAGGGGACGAGGAAGGGTCATGCTTTCCCAGGTCTCAAGATCGAGACCTGGGGCACCCGAGTGCGGGTGGGAGGGGATGCGTGGGTAGCTAGGGGCGGTTTTCGACGGGGAGCCAGGGGGAGGGGTAGACGGGGCCGATGTACTCGGCGCGGGGGCGGATGAGGCGGTTGTCGTCGAGCTGTTCGATGACGTGGGCGGCCCATCCGGCGATGCGGCTGAGGGCGAAGATGGGGGTGAAGAGGTCGATGTCGATGCCGAGGGTGGTGTAGGTGGACGCGGAGTAGAAGTCGACGTTGGCGTTGAGCTTCTTTTCTTCCTTGATGTAGAGCTCGATGGCGCGGGACATCTGGAACCATTTGGGCTGGCCGGAGTCGTTGCCGAGTTGCTCGCTCATTTGGCGGAGGTGGGTGGCACGGGGGTCCTCGGTTTTGTAGACGCGATGGCCGAAGCCGGAGACTTTCTGTTTGGCGGCGAGCATGGCCTTGACGTGCTGGACGGGGTCTTCGCCGGCCTTGTCGATGGCCATGAGCATGCGCATGACGGCCTCATTGGCTCCGCCGTGGAGTGGCCCCTTGAGGGCTCCGATGGCGCCGGTGATGGCGGAGTGAATGTCAGACAGTGTGGCAGCGATGACGCGGGCGGCAAAGGTGGAGGCGTTGAACTCGTGGTCGGCGTGGAGGATGAGCGCGATGTCAAGGGTGCGGGTGGCGGTTTCGCTGGGCTTGACGCCGTTGAGCATCCAGAGGAAGTTGCCGGCGTGAGAGAGGGAGCGGTCGGGAGAGATGATCTCCTTGCCTTTGCGGATGCGGTCGTAGACGGCTACGAGCATGGCGATCTGGGCGGTGAGGTTGTAGGCCTTGCGCACGTTGGCGTCGTGGGAGTTGTCTTTCTCGTCGGCGTCGTAAAAGCTGAGCGCGGAGACGGCGGTGCGGAGGACTTCCATGGGCGAGGCGCTGGCGGGGAAGCTGCGCAGCATGTCGATGATGCGGGGGTCGAGCTGGCGGGCGAGGGCGAGCTGAGCCTGGAATTCGCGGAGGGCGACCTGGTTGGGCAGGTGACCGTTCCAGAGCAGGTAAGTGGTCTCCTCGAAGGTGGAGTGGACGGCTAGCTCGTGGATGTCGATGCCTCGGTAGGCCAGCACGCCGGCTTCTCCGTCAATCCAGCAGATGCCGGAGTTTGCTGCAACAATGCCTTCCAAACCTTTTCCTGCAACCGCAGTAGCCATAGCTTTTGGATCTCCCCTAAATACGTGATGAACGCAGAATGAATGAATGCACGGAGCCCGAACGGAAGCCGGGCAACGAAAAAGTGCGGCAAAATCCTTTATAGCGCGTCGATTCCACTGTTGTCACGGCGGGGGCCGGCGGGAGGGGGAAAACGGGCGGCGGCGGGTGCGGCCGGAGGCGCAGGAAAAGGAATTGCGGGCGGTACTGCACGGAAGACCGGGAGAAGGGTAGAATCCCCTGATACGAGCGGCCCGCCCAGGGGCGGAGCCGGACGGACAGGAACAGACAGGTGTGGGAGCCGGAAGACCGGCCAGGCGGCGACACAGCGAGTCCGCCAAGGAAAGGAAGAGGAAACTATGAGCGAACTGGAGAATCCTCCCAGAACGTATTCCGGAGCTCTGCTGGCGGTGCTGGCGATTGCGCTGGTGACGGCGTTGGGCGGGCTGGTCTGGGCCTATGCCCTGAATGGCCGGATGGCGCGGCAGGAAATTGCGCTGACTGAGGCGAACCAGCAGAGCGCGAAAATGGCCGCGGAGCTGCGGGAGACCAATGCTCGGCTGAAAGTGGCCACCAATGAGCTGGGCAAATCCCTGGGGCTGACGCAGAAGCAGCTGAACCAGCGCGCACAGGAGATTATCCAGCGGGAGAACGCGAACAATCGGCGGCTGGAGGCGGCGCAGCAGCAGACGGCGCAGCAGGTGAACCAGGTGTCGAGCGAAGTGTCGAACGTGAAGACGGACGTGGGCGGGGTGAAGACGGACCTGGGCAAGACGAAGACGGACGTGGCCACCGCGCTGAGCCAGTTGCAGTCCATCAAGGGCGACTTGAGCGACCACACCAGCCTGATTGCGCGGAACCACGGGGAACTGGAGCTGCTGAAGCACCGAGGCGACCGGAGCTACTACGAGTTCACGCTAGAGAAGGGGCGCAAGAAGCCGGTGGGGACGGTAAGCCTGGAACTGCGGAAGGCAGACCCGAAGAAGAGCCGGTTCACGCTGTACGTGTTTGCCGACGACCGGCGGTATGAGAAGAAGGACCGGAACGTGGACGAGCCGTTGCAGTTCTACAGCGGCAAGGATCCGGCGCTGTATGAGATTGTGGTGAACTCGATCAACTCCAAGCACCAGGTGAGCGGGTACTTGTCGGTGCCGAAGGCGGCTCCGGCGCCTGCTGGCGGGCAGTAGCCTAGCGCACGGTCACGGGGATATCTGCTTTCAGGTCGAGCAGGGGCTGGTAACGGAAGGCGAGGCTGAAGTCCAGCCCTTTGTGCGCATCCCACCGCGCCTTGGTCATGTGAAATGCGGAGACGAAGGTTCCTTCCGTGGTCTGGCCCGGCGTGAGGGTGGCTTCGGTCGATAGCGGGGTGGCCTTCCATGCGGCCAGCTCCGGATATGCCAGGAAAATGCGGTTATAGTCTGAGGCGGGCGCGGCATAGCTGGAATGGATGCCGTCGTCGAATCGCGCGTTGGCGATGATCTGGTGGAGGAACAGGGGATTGGCGCTCTGGTTGTGCAGCCGGATGCGCGCAAAGACGAGCACCTGATCAAAGGATTCCTGGGGCACGCGGACGCCGCTGGCGTCAAAGGCTGCCGACTCCGAATGCATGGGATGGACCCAGACCTCGAGCACCTGGCCGGTGGCTGCGGCGGGCTTTTCGCCGGTGATGACGTAGGCGGCGATGGCCAGGGAGACGAGGACGACGGCGGCTATGCTGGCAATGACCAGGTGGCTGGTGCCGTGGGTGAAGGACTCGCCGCGGGCGGCGTCGTCCAGCTGGTCGGGCGAATCCTGGTGTAAGAGACTCATGGCGCCCTTATCTTAAGCCTCGCGCGGCATGGTGGGCGATGTTTCGCGAAGTGGGCGGGTTGCGTGGAGCGGGATTGCACCGAGAGAGGTGCAAAACAGCGGGGAGTGCGGGCGCGCCGCTACTGCGGGACGAGCCGGCGTGGCGCGCGGTGCGCGAGAAAGTACATGAGCAGGAGCGTGGCTGCGGATGCGCTGAGAGCCGCGTCGATGGCGGGCATTCCGCGGACTCCCCAGTGCGCATAGCCGCGGCCATCCACATAAGACATGTAGGCGACGGGCAGATTGCCGAGCGAATTGATGATGGAGTAGCGCGCGCCGCCGGTTTTGCCGGAGTTGCCTAGAAACTCAAGTGCCACGCCGGTGAACAGCGCCCAGCAGACGCCGATGGTGAAGAGGTAAAGCACGGTTGCGGTGAAGTAGACGGCCGGGCGCAAAGGGCCGATGGCAAGGATGGCGAGGGTGGCGGCGTTGGCAATGCCTGCCAGCAGAAATGCGATGGGAGCGCGGACGCGGGCTGGGATGAGCGAGACGCTGAGCGAGCCGAGAATTGTGAGCAGCGCGCCGGCGAGGCCGTTGAACCAGGCCACCTGGCTGCCGCTGACGCCGAACTCGACGGCCAGGGCGGGGAGGAGGCCGATCATGGCGCCACTGCACATGGGGAGAGTGATGAGGAGGGTGTAAGGAATGGCGTCCCAGCGGAAGAAGGTGAGTTTGAACTCGCGACCCATGCGGGAAAAGGTGGCATGGAGGCTTTGTGCGTGGGGGGTGTCCACGCTGGGCAGGGCCAGAGCGGAGAGGGAAGGCAGAAAGACGAATGCGGCGACGACCCAGCCGAGGGTGCGGAGCGGGACGCGATTGGAAAGCGCCACCAGGGAAAACACGGCAAGCGCGCTGAAGGCGAGAGAGCCGGCCTGATAGAAGCTGCCGGCGCGGCGTCGATTGACTTCGCTGACATAGCTGCCCATGATGCCGCCGCAACTGGCGGCGACGAGCAGGCTGAGGCAGTAACTGAGCAGGATGAGCCGGAGAGCCCAGGGAGAAGCGAGGCTGGACTGACGGAAGGCGAGCACGATGGTTCCGGCTGCGGCGGCCGATGCGAGCAGGATCCACGAGCGGCGTCGAATCCAGAAGTCGGTGACGGGGCACCAGAGGAAGTAGATGGCGTGGGGGATGGTGAGGAAGGCGACAATCGCCGAGCTGTGCGCGGGGCCGATGCCCCCTTTGCGAAGCAGGAAGGCCAGAGCGCCGATGACCAGGCCGACATCAATGACCGCGGTAGGAGCAATGAGAAACGCAAAGAGCCAGGGCCGCTCCCGGACCGGCATGGGGGCAGATTGGAGAGCGGGGGAAGATTCGCTCGGAAACATGGCATGAAGGTAGCACGGGGGCTTTGCAGGCAAGGCGGCGCAGGAAAGGCGGCGCGGGCAAGGCGCGCGGGCAAGGCGGCGCAGGGACAGGCGAAAGAGAACGTAGGAGAGGCGGGGCTCTCGGAGGGGCTGAGACCGGGACCCGAAGCGGTGGCGCGGCTTCGCCGGCCGCTCCAGAGCGACCCGATTGTCTACGCCTGAATGGACGTACTACTAGGCCGCGTTGTGCGCGGCCGTATCCCGCAGGCGGACAACACCTTCAGCCTGAGGACCTTTCTGGCCCTGGACGATGTCGAATTCCACCTCATCGCCTTCTTTCAGAGTTTTGTAGCCGTCCAACTGGATTGCCGAGTAGTGCACGAAGACATCGGGGCCATCTTCCCGCCCGATGAATCCGTAGCCCTTGGCGTTATTGAACCACTTGACGTTACCTCTATACTGAGCCACGGCCTTTTGCCTTCCTTACTCTTGGATAGTGTGACGGCATGCGGATTGGGGAAATCGCCTGTCGTAATTGGTATGACGACAAAAGTTGGCGAAAGGTTGATTGGGCATGGAAAGGGATTCCACAAAAAATGAAACGGGCCCCCAAAAAGGTTGGGGGCCCGGAGGCGCACCGGGGCCAGAGGAACCAGGCGGTGGAGGGCTACTTGTGGTGCTTTTTGGCTAACTGGCGTGCGTAGAGCAGGATGCTGGTGAGGGTTTTGCCGTCCAGGATGGCGCCCTTGTCGATCATTTTGAGCACGTCGGAGAGTTTGACCAGTCGGAATTCGATCTCTTCATCGTCTTCCGGGTGGGCATCGCCGGCGATGAGACCTTCGGCAAGGTAAACGAGCATGGCTTCTCCCAGGAAGCCGGGGCTGGCGTAGTAGCTGACCAGGGGCCGCCATTTTTTTGCGCGGTAGCCGGTTTCTTCTTCCAACTCGCGCTGGGCCCCGGCGAGGGGGTCTTCGCCAGCGTCGAGCTTGCCGGCGGGCAGCTCCCAGAGATATTGGTTGGCGGCGTGGCGGTATTGGCGCTCGATGACGAGCCAGGGGTCTTTCTTGCTCTTGGAGGGGTCGAGGGCAAGGATGACGACTGAGCCGCTGTGGCGGATGACGTCGCGCTCAATGGGCCTGCCGCCGGGCTCGATGAGCTTGTCGTGGTTGACGCGGAAGAGGCTGCACTCGAAGACGACCTTGGAGCTGACGAGCCGGGCGGTCTGGGTGGAGACGGCGGCGAGAGCCTTTTTGGAGGCTTTGGATTTGGCGGCCTTGAGTTTTACGGCTTTCGGCTTGGCGGCCTTGGACTTCTTTGCGGCGGCCGTTGGGGCTTTGTCCTTTTTGGGCATGGGCGAGGTGTCTCCTGAAAGCGCGGACCTGAAAGCGCGGTCAAGGAAAAGTATACGCAGGGGTGCGGGCGGGACGCAGTGAGTGCATCGATTGGGTGCGGCGTGGCATCCTTAACGCAGCGTTTTTTGCGCGGGTGCGCGCGGAGATGCGATTCCCCGAAGGTTTCCTGAACGAAACGAGAGCACGTTGTCGACCGCAGAGAGTGAATCCACGACCGTGGCGCCGGGAATGAGCCGGCTGTTTACCGACTATTGCGCCGGTGATGCGGCGGCTCGGCGATTTTATGGGCCGGCGAGGGACTGGATGGATGCTCCGGAGAGGCCCGGGCACCTGCCGGAGCTGCTGGCGGGGCAGAATCCGGATGCGGCGAGAGAGCCGGCACTGGCGGCTCTGCGTGCCGGCGCGGGCGTGGTGGTGACGGGGCAGCAGGTGGGGCTGTTCGGCGGGCCTTTGTATACGGCGCTGAAGGCGGCGACGGCAGTGGCGCGGGCGCGGAAGGCGACGGCGGCGGGACGGCCGCATGTGGCGATTTTCTGGCTGGCGACCGAGGACCATGATTTTGCCGAGATTGACCATGTGACGTTTCCCGCGCGTCGGGAGCTGAAGAAGCTGAAGTATGGCAAGGCTCCGGAGGCGGCGCGGCCGGTGGGCGGCGTGGTGCTGGATGAGACGGTTGAGCCGCTGCTGGAGCAGGCTTGGGAGCTGGTGGGCTACTCCGATGCCATGGAAGCGCTGGCGGCGGCGTACCAGCCGGGGCGGACTTTCGCCGAGGCGTTTGCGGAGTTTTATGGCAAGGTGTTTGCCGCGCAGGGTCTGCTGGTGCTGGATGCGGGCGGGCGGGCGGCGCACCGGATGGGCGCGCGGGTGCTGCGGGCGGGGCTGGAGCAGGCCGACGAGCTGCATGCGGCGCTGCTGGAGCGGAATGCGGCGCTGGAGGCGGCGGGCTATCACGCGCAGGTGGCCGTGGGGGCCGAGTCGAGCCTGCTGTTTCTAATCGAAGAGAAGACGGGCGCGCGGGTGGCGCTGAAGCGGACGGCGGCGACGGCGGCCGAGCCGAAGGGACTGTGGCAGGCGGGGCGGCAGAGCTACGGCACGGATGAGTTGCTGGGGATTCTGGAGGCGGAGCCGGAGCGGATTTCGCCCTCGGCGCTGCTGCGGCCGGTGTTTCAGGATGAGCTGCTGGGGACGTCGCTGACGATTGGCGGGCCGGCGGAGATTGCGTATTTTGCGCAGTCGGCTGTGCTGTTTGAGCGGATTTTGGGACGGATGACGCCGGCGGAGGCGCGGTTTTCTGCAACGCTGATTGAGCCGGCGATTGGCGAGCTGCTGAAGCGGCATGAGCTGACGCTGGAGGGGATTTTTGGCCAGACGGTGGACAGCCTGGTGCAGCGGCTGGGCGCGCGGGCGATGCCGGTGGAAGGCAAGCGGAAGCTGGCGGCGGCGGGACAGGCGCTGGACGCGGAGTTGACGCCGCTGCTGGAGTGGATGCGCGGGCTGGATGAAGGGCTGGGCCGGAGCGGGGAGACGGCGGCGAGCAAGATGCGCTACCAGATGAACCGGCTGCGACGGTTGGCGGCGAATTTCCAGTTGCAGAAAGAGGAGTCGCTACGGCGGCATGCGGAGGCGTTGTGCCACGCGCTCTATCCGGGGGGCGCGCTGCAGGAACGGGTGCATGGCGCGGTTTATTATTTTGGGCGCTATGGGCTGGAACTGGCGGAGACGCTGACGGAGCGCGCGGGGGAGAGCTGCGCGGGGCACACGGTGGTTTGGCTATAATCCCTGCGAACCGCAGGGAGGACTCAAGTGAAAAGGCTGTTGGCTGTTGTGGGGCTTGCGATGCTGGCGAGTACGGTGGCGTGGGCGGCGAAGGAACCGTGCGCGGTGCAGGGCGAGGATAATGCCTACCTGGGCATCCGGACGTACAAATTGTGGCCGGGCAAGGCACCGGAGGCCCATGGCACGGCCTGTGAAGATACGCCGACGCTGACGGAATTTGATCCGCAGCACGGCGACGAGAACGGCTCGGCGGTGGTGATTTTTCCGGGCGGGGCCTACGTGGGCCTGGCGGGCAACCTGGAGGGCCGGCAGGTGGCGGACTGGTTTGCCGCGCGTGGCTTTCGGGCATTCATTTTGAGCTATCGGCTGAGTTCGAATGGGTATCTGCTGCCGGTGCCTCTCTTGGATGCGCGGCGGGCGATCCAGACGGTGCGTGCGCGGGCCGACGACTACCACATTGACCCGCATCGGATTGTGGTGGTGGGGTTTTCCGCGGGCGGGCATTTGGCGGCACTGGCCGGAACGCAGTTTGTGCCGGGGAATCCCAATGCCGAGGATTCCATTGAGCAGGTTTCGAGCCGGCCGGACTACCTGGTGCTGGGCTATCCGTGGATTGGGGCGATTTCGCCGGACACGTCGCACCTGAGTTATTGCAAGCTGTTTGACGTGATGGACCGCTGCGAGGCGCTTCGTGCCGCGTACTCCCCGGATTTGTACGTCACGAAAGACACGCCGCCGACTTTCTGGTATCACACCTTTGACGACCAGACGGTTCCGGTGGAGCAGGGGCTGAAGTTTTACGAGGCGCTGGTGAAGGCGGGGGTTCCGGCCGAGGCGCACATCTTCTTTCACGGTTCGCATGGATCGGGGCTGGGAAAGGGGAACGAGTCGCTGGACCAGTGGCCGCATCTGCTGGAGACATGGCTGCGGCTGCATGGGCTGATGACGAAGAGTGCGGCAGCGACGCGGCCCTGATGGCGGGCGGTTGGCCGCGGGGTGGTCCTATTTCTGCACGAAGAATTCTGACATGGAGGGAGCCACAATGGCCGCGCCGGGAGGATCCGGCAAGCCGAGGGACTCCATCACAGCACGCAGCATGCTCTGGTGCTGATAGATCGTGTTAGAAGTCTGAATATAGCCGGACCTCACCGCTGGCCCCCACAGGACGGGAGCGACATGTCCGCCGCCATAGGCGAAGTCAGTGAAATCGGCTTCGTCGAAGTCGACGATGAGGATTCCGTCACCCCCGGGCTGGAAGGCGGGATAGCCGGAGAGCGGGGCGATGACGTTGGACTGCAACCAGTTGTCTGCCTGCAGAGGAGTTCCGTTGTGCGCGTCGTCGTTTAGATCGGGGACGATGAAGGAAAAATCGGGCAGGGAGTGGCTGGCTACGTCGGCGGCAAACTGGGTGAAGGGCCAGATGGTTTGATTGGCAACGCTGGGGTTGTTTGCCACGTCCGAGAGCATGGCAAAGGGATTGTGGCGGATCACGTAGAGTCCGGTATCTCCGCCGAGATAACCCTGCGGGATGCCCTCGGCATAGACCCGGAAGGAGACGCCGGCGGCGAGCATGCGCCGGGCGATGTTGTCGACGTTCCAAATGGTAGTGGAACTGTCGTCGATGGTGAGCACCTGCCCTGTCGTGAGCATGAAGTAGTTGCCGATGGAGGGATGCACATTCGCGAAGTAATGGGTGGGAAGAGCGCCGGTGCTTGCAAGTGCGTTGAGATGCGGCCAGGCGGTGGTATTGCCGACAACGGTGGAGTAGCTCTGGTTTTCTTCGATCACCATCACCACATGCTTGCTGGCCGTGGTGATTGGCTGGACGGTAATCACGGCCGCACCAGAGAGCATGGAGTTTTGCGTGCTGGTGGCCGTCACGGTCACGTTGCCGGCGACCAATGAGGAGGTGAAGAGGCCGGTGGAGGTGATGGTTCCTGAACTGGCAGACCATGAGACGGGGTGGTTGGCGGCTGCCCCCAGCACCGTGGCCGTGCATTGCGAGGTTGCGCCGGGAGCGATGGAGGCAGGTTTGCAGGCGACGGTAACGGAGGAAGCGGGGGGCGGGGAGATGTTGGAGCCGGAGCCGCAGCCGGCGAGGATCGGGAGCGCAAGGAGAAACGATAGTGCGGAGATATTCCACCAATCGCGCATTTTGCCGGGCCTCCAGGCGTTGATTGAGAATCCGCCCAGCTTTTTCGGTTGTGAACGACGGGTCCTGCAACAATTCGTATAGTAAGAGGGGGCAGAAGGGCTGCCAGTTGCATCGTCGGACAAAATAAGGACGGCTGACAGGACAGACGAGTGGTCTTTACGAAGAGAAAACACTGAGGAGACGCAGGCGATGAGAATGGCTGGGAGGCTGGGAGTGTGCGTGCTGGCGGTGATGGCGCTGGGCACGGTGAATGGCGCGGTGCAGGCACAGGAGGCGCCAAAGGCGCAGGCCGGCGAGGCGGGCAAGCCGGCTGCGAAGGAGACGCCGGTTCCGCCGGAGCGGCCGGTGGCGACGCACCATGAGATGACGCTGGACGGCAAGGTGCTGAAGTACACGGCGACGGCGGGGAACCTGATTATCCGCGACGAGAACGACAAGCCCTACGGCAGCATTTTCTATGTGGCGTACACGCTGGATGGGGCGGACGCGGGGAAGCGGCCGGTGAGCTTCCTTTACAACGGCGGGCCGGGGTCGGCGACACTGTGGCTGCACATGGGTTCGTTTGGGCCGGTGCGCGTGGAGACGGACAGCCCGAAGCCGACGGCGGGGCCGCCATTCAAGACGGTGGAGAACCAGTACTCGCTGCTGGGCAAGACCGACCTGGTATTTATCGACGCACCGCTGACGGGCTACTCGCGCGCGGTGGGCAAGGGCACGGCGAAGGACTTTGCCGGCGTGGACCAGGACCTGCACGCTTTTGACCGGTTCATTCTGCGCTACCTGACGGTGAACCAGCGTTGGAATTCGCCGAAGTTCCTGATTGGCGAGTCGTATGGAACGACGCGGTCGGCGGCGCTGGCGGACATGCTGGGCGAGGACGGGGTGCAGCTGAATGGCGTGGTGCTGATCTCGTCGATTTTGAATTACGCGGTGGGAGCTCCGGGCTTCGACATGATTTATGTTTTCAACCTGCCGAGCTACGCGGCGGCAGCGTGGTACTACGACAAGATTCCAAATAAGCCGGTGGATGTTGCCGCATGGGTGCAGCAGGCGCGGGAGTTTGCGGCGGGGCCGTATGCCGCGGCGCTGTTTGAAGGCGACAAGCTGCCGGCGACGCAACTGGACGAGGTGGCCAAAGAGATGAGCCACCTTACGGGGCTGAGCGTGGCGTATCTGAAGGAGGCGAACCTGCGGGTATCGCCGAGGCGGTTCCGCAAGGAGGTGTTGCGCGACGAGCGGGCGACGCTGGGCCGCTATGACATGCGGTTTGAGGGTGTGGACGAGGACGCGGCGGGAGAAACTCCGAGCTATGACGCCTCGGATACGGGCATCAGCGGAGCGTTTGTGGCGGCGCTGCACGACTATATGGAGCGGCAGCTGAAGTACGAATCGACGGACCCATACCGGCCGGACGCGGAGTCGATTGGGAAGTGGGACTGGAAGCACAAGCCACTCAGCGGCAGGGGCGGATCCGGCGGAGGAAGATGGCCGGGGCCCTACGTGGCGGGCGACCTGGCGGACGCGATCCGGAAGAATCCGCACCTGCATGTCTTCAGCGCGAACGGGTACTTTGACCTGGCAACGCCGTTTTTTGCCACCGAGTTCGACCTGGACCACATGGCGCTGGCTCCGGCGCTGCGGGCCAACGTGCAGTTTGGCTACTACCCGTCGGGGCACATGATTTATCTGAACGTGAAAGCGCTGGCGATGCTGAGCAGCGACCTGAAGGGGTTTATCGACAAATCCGTGCAGTAGAAGCAGGGGAAGGGGCTGAGAAGGGGCCAGGAAAGGCCCTTTCAACGTAGAAGCGGGCCGCCGGTTCCGGGAGTGGAAAGACTTCCCGAAATCGGCCGCCCGCAGGACCCTGAATCGGGTCTAGGTGGTATCTTTAGTGTAGGCCTGTTGTGCGGGAAAGCAAGAATTTTTTGATATGATTTTCCCCTTCGTGACCGCAGTCACAGTGCCGCTCCAACCCGGCCTGAATCGCGTTGACTTGCGCGTTTTCCCCTGATACAAAAAGATGTTCCACACACGACAGCAAAACCCATGACCTGCTGCAATACTCGGTAGAAGAATGCACGATATTGTTCAACAACTTGGGGCCTTGTTTCTGGCCTCCGCGCCAACCGCACTGCTGTTTCTGGTGGTCGTGGCGTGCTATCACGTGCTGATCCAGGGTCCTTTGACGGCGGCCCTGAAGGAGCGCCGCGCGCGCACCGAAGGCGCGATGGCCGAGGCCCAGAAGGCGATTTCCCGGGCCGAGGCGCGAGCCGCTGAATATGCCGAGAAACTGCGCCAGGCGCGGGCGGAGATGTTCAAGGCCCGCGAGCATCGGGTGAAGCAGTGGCAGGCTGAGCGCGACGCCGCGCTGGAGGCCGCCCGCAACGCTGCCGGCGGAAAAGTGAGCCTGGCCAGGGCGGAGATGGACGCTGAGGCGGCACAGGCGAAGCAGGCGATCCAGGGAACGGTGGCGGAACTGGCGCGTCAGGTGGCGCGCGCGGTGCTTCCAGCCGCCGCCGGGGGCTCCCGTTGAACGGTTTGAGGTGGTTTTCGCGGTTGTCCTTACGGATGGTTTTGATTCTGCTGGCGGGAGTGCTGGCGGCGAGCGTGGCTGCGGCTCCGGCAGCGTTGCGGGCCCAGCAGCCGGCGGCCACGGCGCCAGCGAGCGGCGCTGCCATGACTCCGGCGCCGATGAATTCTGCCGAGCAGGCGAACCCGGAGGACGAGAACCTGTATCTGCACGCACCGGTGGTGAAGACCATGGCGCGAATGCTGCATCTGAGCCTGCCGGTGGCCGACAATATTTTTCTGGCGCTTAATTTCCTGATACTGGTGCTGGGCATCGGGATTCCGCTGTGGCGCATTTTGCCGCGGATGCTGCACAAGCGGAAGGAGGCGCTGAGCCACAGCCTGGAAGCGGCGCGGAAGATGACCGAAGATGCGGGAGCCCGGCTGAGTGCCGTGGAAGCGCAACTGGCGAGGTTCGACGAAGAGATTGCGGCGATGCGGGCCCATGTGGAAGAGGATCTGGAGCAGGAAGGCGTGCGCCTGAAGGCCTCCATGGAAGAGGAGAGCGGGCGGATTGTGGCTTCTGCCGAGCAGGAGATTGCGGCGGCGGCAGCGCATGCCCGGCGGGGTCTGAAGCATTTTGCCGCGGACCTGGCGATTGAGCAGGCGGCCCGGCAACTGGTGCTGACGCCGGAGACCGACCGCGCAGTAATTTCCGAGTTTCTGCGTGACACGGCGGACGGAGGACGGAACTAGATGGCTGCCTTTGTTTCCCGCTATGCACTTGCATTTCTGGACGTGGCGACGGCTGCCAAGCTGGACACCGCGGAGCTGGACCGGCAGCTGGCCGATTTTGAGGCCACCTGGAAGGGCAGCGCGGAGCTGCAGAAGTTTTTTACCAACCCGGCGGTGGCCGCGGCGCAGAAGGTGCAGCTGCTGGACAAGCTGAACGCGAAGCTGGGCATGCGCAAGGAGTTGCGCAACCTGGTGGCGGTGCTGATCGACAACGACCGCATCGGGCAGATTCAAGAGGTGGCCGATGCCTGGCGCGCGGCGCTGCGCGAACGTGCGGGCGTAAAGCAGGCCGAGATTGTGACGGCGCGGGAGCTGAGCGCCGAGGAGCGCAGCGAGTTGCTGGCCGGGGTGGGCAAGCTGGCCGGAGCAAAGATTGAGGCCAGCTTCCGGCTGGACGGTTCCATCCTGGGGGGCACGGTGGTTCGCATCGGCTCCACAGTGTATGACGGTTCCGTGCGCGGGCGGCTGGAGCGACTGAAAGAAACGCTGGTGGACGGCTAACAGCAGGCCGGCGCAGCAAACCTAAGGATTCAGATAAGGACAGGAAGCGCAGAAATGGCTCAGATTAGAGCGGACGAAATAACGCAACTGCTTCGCGAACAGATCGCGAACTACGACTCGAAGGTGCAGGTGGACGAGGTGGGGACGATTACGTCCCTGGGCGACGGCATTGCGCGCCTGCACGGGCTGGACAAGGTGATGGCCGGCGAGCTGCTGAGCTTTCCGCACGGGATTGCGGGGCTGGCGCTGAGCCTGGAGGAAGACCAGGTGGGCGCGGTGATCCTGGGCGACTACACCGAGTTGAGCGAAGGCGACGAAGTGAAGCGCACGGGCAAGATTCTGAGCGTGCCGGTGGGCGAGGCGATGATTGGGCGCGTGGTGAACGCGCTGGGCGTGCCGATTGACGACAAGGGTCCGGTTGCGACCACGGAGATGCTTCCCGTGGAGCGGCTGGCGCCGGGCATCATTGACCGGCAGCCGGTGCGCGAGCCGATGGCTACGGGCTTGAAGGCCATTGACGCGATGATTCCGATTGGCCGCGGCCAGCGTGAGCTGATCATCGGCGACCGGCAGACGGGCAAGACGGCGGTGACGCTGGACACGATTCTCAACAACGCGAAGAACGACCTGATCTGCATTTACTGCGCGATTGGGCAGAAGCGCTCGTCGATTGCGCAGGTGGTTCAGACGCTGACTGAAGCCGGCGCGATGGGGCACACGATTGTGGTGGCGGCCTCGGCGTCTGAGCCTGCGCCGATGCTTTACCTGGCGCCCTATGCCGCGACGGCGATGGGCGAGTACTTCCGCGACAGTGGCCGTCATGCGCTGGTGATTTACGACGATCTGTCAAAGCATGCGATGGCGTACCGCGAGATTTCGCTGCTGCTGCGGCGTCCACCGGGCCGTGAGGCGTATCCGGGCGACGTGTTCTATCTGCATTCGCGGCTGCTGGAGCGCTCGGCAAAGATGAGCAAGGAAAAGGGCGGCGGATCGCTGACGGCGCTGCCGGTGATTGAGACGCAGGCCGGCGACGTTTCGGCTTACATTCCGACGAATGTGATTTCGATTACCGACGGGCAGATCTTCCTGGAGACGGACCTGTTCAACTCCGGCGTGCGGCCTGCGGTGAACGTGGGCCTGTCGGTGTCGCGCGTGGGCTTCTCGGCAGCCATCAAGGCGGTGAAGCAGGTGGGCTCCACGTTGAAGCTGGATCTGGCGCAGTATCGCGAACTGGCGGCGTTTGCGCAGTTCGGCTCGGATTTGGACCCGCTGACGCAGAAGCAGCTGAACCGCGGCCAGCGGCTGACGGAGCTGTTGAAGCAGCCTCAGTTCCAGCCGTTGAGCTGGCAGCAGCAGGTGCTGGTGCTGTTCTGCGGCACGCAAGGCTTTCTGGACGATCTGCAGGTGAGCGATATTCGGGCGTTTGAAGACGGGCTGTATCGCTACTTTGACACCATGCAGGGGGCGCTGATGGACGAGCTGACCAAGAAGCGGGCGCTGGACGATGAACTGCGCGGCCGGCTGCAGGCGGCCATCAAGGACTACAAGGCGGGGTTTGCGGCGGAGTTGGCCGCGGCCACGACGTAACGAGAGTCGTCAGCGATCAGTTGTCAGTTTTCAGCAGGGTGCGGCATAGGCCGGCTGAACAAATGGGGACTGAGAAGGATGAGGCTGACAGGGCAAGACTGAGAACGGATGACTGAGAACTAAGCAATGGCAAACGTCCTCGATTTACGGCGCCGCATTCGCAGTGTGAAGAACACGCGGCAGATTACCAAGGCCATGAAGATGGTTTCCGCGGCCAAGCTGCGCCGCGCTCAGGAGCGCGCACTGGCGGCGCGGCCTTACGCGAAGATGATCACGAGCGTACTGGAGTCGTTGACGCGGCGCATCGAGGTCTTTGACCCGGTGACGGGCAATCTGCGGCATCCGCTGTTCCTCACGCGGCCGGAAAAGCGCGTGCTGCTGTTGATCATCAGCGGCGACAAGGGCTTTGCGGGCGCGTTCAATGCGAACATTTTGAAGACGGCGTACCAGTTTATCGAAGGCAACCCGGACAAGCAGATTGACATTGAAGCGGTGGGCCGCAAGGGGCGCGACCAGATGCGGCGGCGGTATCCGGCTGCTGTGTACGTGGAGCAGAAGGATGCCGAAGGCGACCTGCACCCGGTGCGCGAACGGAAAGCGCCGGTTGAAGTGACGGGCGACCATCCGGGGCTGCTGGAAAAGCTGGATTCAGGACGGGTTTTCGGGTTGGCGCGGAGCATCATCAGCCGCTACGTTCATGAGGAGATTGACGCGGTCTACGTGGTGTACAACGAGTTCAAGTCGGTCATCTCCCAGCGGCTGGTGGTGGAGAAGTTGCTGCCGCTGATCAAGATTGGCACTCCGGAGATTGCCGGAGCGCGCGAGTTTACGCAGGAAGAGCGCGAGCGTGCGGCGGGAGCTGCGCTGAGAGCAGGCATCGCACTGGAGCCCGAGGACACGCGCGAGGCCGACGAGGAAGCGCAGAAGTTCGGCACCAGCGAAGTGGACTACATCTACGAGCAGCCGGCGGAAGAGCTGTTTGCGGGGTTGATTCCGCAGTATGTTTCGTCGATGCTGTTTCACGCGATGGCGGAGTCGGTTGCGGCCGAGAACGCGGCGCGCATGACGGCGATGGATTCGGCGACCAACAATGCTTCAGACATGATTGACGCGCTGACGCTGCACATGAATCGCGTGCGGCAGGCAGCCATCACCAAGGAAATTATTGAGATTGTTTCAGGCGCAGCGGCGCTGTAAGGAAAAGAGAGTATGGCAGAGAATATCGGCAAAGTGATTCAGGTTTCCGGTCCCGCGGTGGACGTGCAGTTTGAAGAGGCGACGATGCCTCCGATTTACCAGGCGCTGCGCGTGACCAGCGAAGGGTTTGACGTGCCGTCGCCGATCAGTGTGGTGCTGGAGGTGCAGCAGCATCTGGGCGAGGGCCGGGTGCGCACGGTGGCGATGGAAGCGACCGACGGCATGGTGCGCGGGATGAAGGCGATCGATCTGGGCGGGCAGATCCGGGTGCCGGTGGGCAAGCAGACGCTGGGGCGCGTGATCAATGTGATTGGCGAGCCGGTGGACGAGCTTGGTCCGATTGGCGAGACGATGCGCATGCCCATCCATCGCCCGGCGCCGCTGTTTGACGAACAGACGACGCGCGAGGAGATGTTCGAGACGGGCATCAAGGTCATCGACCTGATCCAGCCGTTTTTGAAGGGCGGCAAGATTGGCCTGTTCGGCGGCGCGGGCGTGGGCAAGACGGTCGTCATCATGGAATTGATCAACAACGTGGCCAAGAACCACGGCGGCTACAGCGTGTTTGCCGGCGTGGGCGAGCGCACCCGCGAAGGCAACGACCTTTGGCTGGAGATGACCGAGTCGGGCGTGATTTCGCCGGGTAAGTGGGAAGACTCCAAGTGCGCGCTGGTGTATGGCCAGATGACGGAGCCGCCGGGAGCGCGGCTGCGCGTGGCGCTGACGGGGCTGACGGTGGCCGAGTACTTCCGCGATGTGGAAGGGTCGGACACGCTGCTGTTCATTGACAATATTTTCCGGTTTACGCAGGCGGGTTCCGAGGTGTCGACGCTGCTGGGCCGCATGCCTTCTGCCGTGGGCTACCAGCCGAACCTGGCGACGGAGATGGGCGAGCTGCAGGAGCGGATCACTTCGACGAGCAAGGGCTCAGTGACGAGCGTGCAGGCGGTGTATGTGCCTGCCGACGACTTGACGGACCCGGCACCGGCGACGACCTTTGCCCACCTGGATGCGACGACTGTGTTGAGCCGTCCGCTGTCGGAGCTGGGCATTTATCCGGCGGTGGATCCGCTGGCTTCGACCTCGCGCATTCTGGCGGCGCGCGTGGTGGGCCAGGAGCACTATGACGTGGCGCAGGGCGTGAAGCGGATTCTGCAGCGCTACAAGGATCTGCAGGACATTATTGCGATTCTGGGCATTGACGAACTCTCGGAAGACGACAAGATGACGGTGGCGCGGGCGCGCAAGGTGCAGAAGTTCCTGTCGCAGCCGTTCCACGTGGCCGAGCAGTTCACGGGCATCCCGGGGCGGTATGTGAAGATTGCCGACACGGTGCGCAGCTTCAAGGAAATTATCGAGGGCAAGTACGACGATATTCCGGAGCAGGCCTTCTACATGAAGGGCTCGATTGAAGAAGTACTGGAGACGGCGGAGAAGCTGAAGGCGACGGCGTAAAAGAAGTTGTCAGTTTTCAGTTGTTGTCAAGACGTTAGGATGGCGCGGAAAGACTGGTATGGCAGAGGCGACAAATCAATTGCGGGTACGGCTGGTGACGCCGGAGCGCACGCTGTTCGAGGTGCTGGCGGACTCCGTGGACCTGCCGTCGAAGACGGGGTACCTGGAGCCGCTGTATGGGCATGCTCCGCTGGTGGCTGAACTGGGCGCGGGCGACGTGACGTTGCACGGTGGGCCGGGCAACGGGCAAACCTACTGCGTGAGCTGGGGCTTTGCCGAAGTGCTGCCGGACCGGGTGACCATCCTGGCCAACGATGCGTTGCGGCCTGAGGAGATTGATGTGCCGCGGGCCGAGGAGCAGCTGGATCGCGGAGAGAGGCTGTGGAAAGAAGCGGGCGAAAGCGAAGATGCCTACACCGAGGCGCTGCGCGTGATTTCCGAGGCCGAAGCGAAGATTGCGTCGGCGAGCGTGGTGGAGAAGGCGTAGCGGATTCATTGAAAATCGAATCGGAGAAAGGCCCTGCTCAGAGCGGGGCCTTTTTGTTTGCGCAGGAGAGGCGCAGGCGGCTGCCGTCGGCTGCTATTGCTTGAGGATCCAGGTGGCGATTTTGTCAAGCGCGACAGGCGACATGGTTTGTTCGATTCTGCCGTATTCGAGGGGAGAGCCGGTTTTGGCGGTTTGGAAGAGGTGGTTGAGGCCGTGGAGCTCGTCGATCTCGAAGTGCTTGTTGCCGGCTTCTTCCAGCGCCTTGCGGATGGGCGGGAGGTTTTGCGCGGGCGGCACCTGGAGATCGAGTGAGCCGTTGAGAACGAG
>Ga0307375_10001802_pt1 | contig 22753 bp, 3 predicted proteins | sample TR1MG_FD_202531 | JGI IMG/M metagenome (GOLD analysis project Ga0307375, IMG submission 202531) | Soil microbial communities from Risofladan, Vaasa, Finland - TR-1 | ecosystem: Environmental > Terrestrial > Soil > Coastal area > Acid sulfate soil | place: Finland: Risofladan, Vaasa | collected...
AGCATCGAGGGCGGGATCTTCCGCAGGCACAACTACGGTTTCTTCTCGCTCTTCTCGCGGGACGGGGGGAAGGTGGTCTATCTGGGCGCGGCGAAGCTGTTCATCAGGCTGAAGTAGCCCGGGCCGGCGGCCCGGGCTAGAACAGCCCCAGCCGCACGCCGAAGGTCGTCATGAAGAGAATGGTCGAGGCGCCCGGCACGTCCGAGGAGACGAACCAGGCCTCCTCCTCCAAGTAGAGCGAGTATTTCTTCATGAACGATACGCTCCCGAGGGTGTACTTCGGGAACTCCAGCTGGGCGAGGACAGCGGACAGACCTTTCCCCTCGGTCGTCCCGTTCATGTCGAAGTAGGAGAACTCGGCGCCGAGCCCGAGCGAGGAGCTGAACATGCTCCAGTCCGGCCCGAGGATCGAAGAGAAGGGCAGATAGAACACGTTCGCGATGAGCTTGGCGGAATAGACGCCGCCGAAGAACCGCTGCAGGTTGCCGGCCGAGTCGGTCGTCGGCGCCTGCCCGTAGGCCGCCTGCAATTTGACATTGTCGCCGAAGAAGGAAAGTCCGAGGCCGGCCTCCCAGGAAGTGGCGCCGAAGAAATGCGCGTCGAGATAGAGCCCCTGGACGAAGGCCGGGAGTTCGTAGCCGCGCTTGTCGCCCTTGCGCAGCTCCACGGCCACGGACGCCAGGCCCGATTCGTCGTCGGACGCGGTGCCGGAAACGCGGAGGCGATCGGCGAAGCGGGTGTTCTCGGCGGGGCTCAGGATGCGCACCGTTGGAGCGGTCTTGTCGAGATTGAACGCGGTCCGAGCGACGACCGCGGAACCGTCGGCGAAGGTCGCCCGGACGAGGATGAAGATTTCGCCGTCGGGATAGTCGGGCGTCTCCAGCCTGAACCGCCAGGACTCCCGGCCCGCCGCCTTCAGGTAGGTTCTCCCGTTGTCCAGGCTGACCTCGACCTTTTCGACCTTTCGCCCGGCGGCCGCCTTCCTGAACGCGGCCGCCGCGGCGGCGTCTTTCGGATCGGGCGCCGCGGCGGCCCAGCCGGCCTTGCCCGATAGCCAGGGGCGCTCGGCCAGGTAGCTCCCGAAGGCCGGTCCGTCGATCGTGAGCCAGGGCCCCTTCGATCGCCAGGCGACGAGCGCGGCCCTCGACTCGACGCTCGTGCCGTCGCCCGCGACGCAGCGGGCCGAGAGCTTGCGCAGTCCGTCGTCGAGGCGCCCCGCGGGCATGTCGAAGCTGAAATAGCCGCGGGCGTCGGTTTTCGCGCTGCCGACCGCGGCGCCGTCCGCGAGCACCGTCACCTCCGCGGCGCCGCCCGCGACGAGCGCCCGGCCGCAGAGGCGCAGGGCCCCAGAGACGTCCTGGCCGTCGACAGGATAGAAAAGCTCGATCTTGTCCGCGGGCCTCTGCGCCCTCAGCACGATGTCGCGGCTCGCGAAGGTTTCGTTGTCCGCTCCGTCGCGGGCTATGAGGCGGAGCGTGTAGGCGCCCGGAGGCAGGCTCGACACGTCGAGACGGTTTCGCACAACTTCCGATCGGCCGAGGTCGACCTCGAAGGCGGGCGGCTTGTCCTGCCCGACCGGCACGAGCTCGGCCCGCACCGAGGCCAGCTTGTAGTTGTCCGAAACCCGGCCGCTCAGGTCCACGCCGCCCGACAGGATATCCCCGTCGGCCGGAGACGAGAGCCGGACCCGGGGCGGCGTGTTGTCGACCGTGATGAGACTCGCCGAGAAGCCGACGATCCCGTATTTGTCTACCGGCTTGATGGTGACGGCGTGCACGCCGTCGGCGAGGATGCGCGTGTCGAGCCGATAGTGCCACTCCTCGGCGCCGACGGCCTGCACGTAGCTGGAGCCGTTGTCGAAGGAGAGGCTCACGGACTCGATGCCGTTGGCGTCCGAGGCGGAGCCCGAGATGTCGATCGTGCCGCGCACGGGTTTTGCGATGTCGGGCACGGCCATGGCCGCGCGCGGCTCTTCCTTGGATATGCGGTACTTCCGCGAGACGACATCGCCCTTGATCCCGTAGATGTTCTCGGCGTAAGCCTCGACGAGGTGCTCGTTGTCGGTCGTCGAATCCAGGGCGACCGGGATCGAGAAGCCCGCGTCTTTCGGCTCGACGCTCTTCCAGTCGGAGCCGTCGATGCGATAGAAGATCTTCGAAACGCCGGCGTAGTCGAAGGCCGTGCCCGAAATGACGAAGCTGGAGCGGATGATCTCGGCCTCCGAGGGAGTCAGGATCCGTACCACGGGCTTGCCCCGCTCGTCGTTCAGCTTGAGCTCGGGCACGAAGAGCGCGCTGTTGCCGGCCCGGTCGACGACGAGGAATCCGCCACCCTCCGGCAGGGGATGGGGCAGGCGGGCGAGATCGAGGAGGCAGGAGAAGACCTTCGTGCCCGCCGCCGCCTGGGGAGCGCCGTCGGCCGAGGGCAGGAATTTGATCGAAGCCACGTGCCCCGCGTCGCCGGCCACGCCCACCACCGTGGTCGGTCCCGTCACCTCCTCGCCTTCCGCCGGATAGACCTGCGTCACGGTCGGGGCGATCGTATCCTTATCGATGAATCGGGAGGTCGACGTCTCGGTGCCCGAGGCGTCGACCGCGCGCACTTCGATGCGGACCGCTCCGTCGGCTATCTGGCCGAGCGGCAGCTCGGTATCGAACGTGAAGGCCCCGGATGTCGCCGCGCTTGCCCCGGATGTCGCCGCGCTTGCCGCGGGGGGCGCCGCTGAGGATGTCGCCGCGGCTTTCGCCGCATGCGCCTCGTGCGCCGGCGCGGGAGCCCCGGCCGGAACGGGAGCCCCGGCCGGAACAGAAGCCCGCTGCAGGGGGGTGAAGGCGCCTCCGTTTATCGAGACCTCGACCGAGCCTATCCCATGGGGGCTCTCGGCCGAGCCGGCTATCCGCACGCTTCCCCGCAGCCAGGCGCCGTTCTCGGGATACCGCAGGACGAGCCCGGGCGCAGCCGAGCCGGATACGAAGCCGAAGGGCCCCCACTCGAAGACGTCCCCGTCGACGGTCTCGGCGCGGATGCGGTACTCGGGCGACATCGCGATGCCCGAGCCCTCGGAGGCGAGCGTGATGCGCCCGCCCTCGGCGCTCACCTTCAGAAGCGGCGTCGGGGGAAGCACGGATATGGTCTTGATGGGACGGCCGTTCCAGGCGCCGACGAGGCTCTCCGAGGCGCCGAGCCTGACGAGCTCGCCGCCGGAGATCTCCGAAATGCGGTCGTCGAAGAAGCGGATGGCGTCGGCGCTGTCCGCGCCCGGGACGCCGGGCCGGGCGGGAAGCACGTTGTGGAAATCGTAGCGGCGCTTCGTCTCGAAGCCCGCGGCGTCCCGGACCGCGACTTCCACGGCGAATCGCCCGTAAGGAAGGTTAGGCGGAAGCGGGCACGCGAAGGAGGTCTCGGCGCCGCGGGGCTTGCCGACGAGGGCCTTCTGCGCCGGCCCCTCGCCTATCCGGTACTCGACCGAGGCGATGCCGTTCGAGGCCTGGATGGCGCCGTTCAGGCTGCCCCCGGGGGCGAGGCTCAGGTCCGCTCCGGGCAGCCAGGGGCTCGTCGCCTTGCCGAAAGCGACGGCCACGGAGGAGATGAGCGGAGCCGGACCGGCGACGGCGAAGCTTTTCACGAGGCGGGCGCTCCGCCCCGCCTCGGTCCGGGCTTCCACGGCGATTTCGTGCGGCCCCGGGGCGAGCGCGGCTAGGGACAGGGCGAAGGCGCGCGCGGGAAACTGCAGCGCGGCGCCGCCGTCCACCGATACGCTCAAGGCGGCGACAGGGGCCTCCCCGCCTACGGAGCCGCGCAGCGCTGCGTCCGCGGCCAGCAGGGGAGCCGCGGACTTGCCGGCAGTCCCGGCGGCCAACGAGGGCGGCAGCGACAGGGCGATCCTGGGAAGGCCGGCCTCGGGATCGAGCGTGCAGCGGAGCTGGGAAGCTACCGTGTTTCCCGCGGTGTCCGAAGCTTCCAGCGAGATATCGAGGGCGCCGGTCCTGGCCCCGCCCTTCGCCGCCGGACCGGAATCGGCCCAGACCGCATAATACTTCCCGCCCTCGCCCACGGGCAGGTCGCGCTTCTCCTGCCCGACGCTCAGTACGGCCCGGGAAAGGCCCACATCGTCGCGCAGGCTCAGGACCACCGGGGTCGGTACGCCGAGAGCGGCCCCGCCCGGAGTCAGGAAGACGGCCTTGGGCTTCGAGTTGTCCACCGTCGCGTAGATGGGCGCGAAGCGCGGGTCGCCGCTCTCGTCCTCGACCTTGAGGAGCCAGCGGGCCTCGCCGTCGGGCAGCTTCGTGGTATCGATGGAGAGAGCGACCGGGACTTTCGCGAGCCGGGACTTCTCGTCCTTGGCCGCGAAGAGGCTCGCGTAGTCGGCCCCGCCGTCGACCGAAAGGCCGACGGACCTGAGCTTCGCCGCGCCCTCCACGAAGCCCTTCAGATCGAGCCGCCCCGAAACGAGGAGGCGGGGCGCGAAGCGCGGCGGGCCGGAAGGAGCCGCGGCGCCGTCGGCGCGAGCGGAGAATTTGAGCGCGGAGAAATCGGCTTCGCTCAAGGCCGGCACGATGACCGAGACCTTGCGCGGCCCCGTAAGCCCGGAAAGCAGCACCCGCGGCTCGTCCCCGCTGGGCTCGATGTCCACCGAGTCCGCGGCCGGCGAGCGAGGGGGAGGCGGGACGATCTTCACCTCGGGGCGCGCGACGGCCACGTTGCCCGCTCTATCAATGACGCGATAGGCGGCCTCGGGATGGGCGGCCAGATCGGCTCGATGGATGAAGAAAGCGCCCTTGCGGTCTATCGGCGCGAAGGTCTTGCCGTCCTCGGCGTACTCGACCGACACGATGCCCGAAACGTCGGATATGGAGGCGGCCACGTCTTCGCTTCCGCTCACCTCGGCGCCCGCCTCGGGCGAGAGGAAGCGCAGGATCGGCGGCCCGGGATCGAAGCCGAAGCTCCGGTAGGCGCGCGACACCCTGCCCGCCGCGTCGGTGGCCGTCAGCTCCAGGATGCCCGGCCCGGCCGCGAGTTCCGAGGGCGGGAGCTCGAGGCTGAAGCGCCCGTCGGCCGAAAGGGAGAGCGGCTTATGCAGGCCGCCGACGGACAGCTCGACCTTCATGCCGGCGAGTCCCGCGGCGTCGGCGATCGAGCCGGTGATCGCGAAGCCCCTGTTGAACCACGTCCCTTCCTCGGGAGTGTCTATCGTGATCCCGGGAGCGAAGCCGCCGCAGGCGAAGACGAAGGTCCCCGACTCGAACTCATGGCCCCGCTTGGTGCGCGCGACTATGCGCTCCGGCGGAGTGATCCCCGCCTTGGCGGCCTCGATCTTCACCGTGCGGCCCTGGAACGAAAGGCTCACGAGAGCGCTGGGCGGATCGAGCCGCAGCGAGTCGAGTTCCTCCCGATAGAAGGCGCCGAGCAGCGGATCGCCCGGCATGATCGCGACGCGCCCGTCGGGAGCGATGCGCGGATCGTCGAAGCGGAAACCGGTGTCCTCCCGGTCGGAGGAGAGGTCCACCGAGTACAGGAGCGCCTTGCCCGAGAAGCTCCGGCCGTAGAGGTCCTCGCCCCGCACTTCGATCGGCACGAAGCCGTAGGGCATGGACCGGTCCAGAGGTATGCGGAAGGTGTAGACGCCGCCTTCGCCGGCTTTCGCGAGATCGAGCTTCCGCTCATCTCCGCCCGAGACCGAGTAGGCGACCTTGAGAGGAGCGTTGGGCGAAACCAGTCGTCCCTCCAGCCGGTCTCCCTCGTCCACGCGGAAGCTCGTCCCGGGAACGTAGGGAAGCGACCGCGCGGCGCCCTTCCCGCTCCGATCGGAGCCGATCCCGAGAAAGCTCACCGCGGGCAGGCTGCCCTCTACGGTCACGGGAAGGCTCACCGGGTCGCCCCAGGTGCCGTATGCGTCCTTGGCCCGGATGGACACGAGGTGCTTCCCCGGCGCCAGGCCGGGCGGCAGGTCGAAGGAGAAGACGTCGTAGGCGGGATACTCCACAGGCTTGCCGCCGTCGACGGTAACGCCGATCCCCGCCCCCCCGTCCTCGGCCGCGATGGAGCCCCAGATCAGGCCGCCGGGGCCGAGCCGAACCGCGGCAGGAGCGCCGGCCGAGGCGGGAGCGCCGGTCGAGGCGGGCCCCGCGGGCGCGGGCCCGAGCACCTTGACCACGGGCTTGTCCGCCTGATGGTCGATCCGCGCCGAAACCTGATATCGCGTAACGTTCCCGGCCCTGTCCCGGGCCACGAGGGCGATGTTCGCCCGGTCGCCCTTGATCTCGCGGGCGTCGAACTGCTGGACGAAGTACGGGTCTCCCGGAGTGAGCGGAATGTCGACCGGCTTGCCGCCCGGCAGCTCGTAGCCGAGCTTCGCCACGCCTATGGCCGAGCTCACCGTGCCCGCGACGGCGAAGCGCCCGTGCACGACCGCCGCGGGGGCGGGCAGGCGGACCTCGATCTTCGGTTTCGTATTGCTCACGAAGACCAGAAAGGGCGAAATCCCCTTCAGCCCCACGCGGTCCCGGCTGCGCAGCCAGATGATGCGGGGCCCGTCGGGGAATTTCCTCGTATCGAGCTCGAAGGCGAAAGAGACCCGGTCCGGCCGCCGGCTCCGCGAGACGGCCAGCTTCCTGAAGGTCGCGCCCTCGTCGGTCGAGACTTCGAGCGAGGCGATCCCGTTCGCCGACGAGACCGAGCCCAGGATGCGCGCCTTCCCGGCCACGAAGGCGCCCGGCGGCGGCGCAGAGACGGAGGAGGCGGGCTCGGTGCGATCGAGGTCGAAGACGACCTTGACCGGCTTGCCGACGAGCCCTCCGGAATCGGTGCCGCGAACCTCGAGGGTCCTCCGCCCTTCGGGAATGTCCTTGGTCGGGATGGCGAGGGACCAGAACTCTCCGCCCTGCGCCGTCCGATACGTCCCGCCGTCGATGCGCAGCTCCACGCGCGCCACGCCGCCGGGCGCGGAGCAGGTCCCGACGGCCACGAGGTCTCCGCCCACGCGCTGGAAGGGCGTCGGGTTGATGATGGAGACGACGGGCAGGGCCGAAGCGGGGTCGACATAGACGTTGATCGGACCGGCCACGACAGCGTTGCCGGCATTGTCCTTGCCCTGTACGACGATGTTGTAGGTGCCCGCGGGAAGCTTCGCGGTATCGAAGTCGTGGTCCCAGTCGCCGAGGCCCTCGGTCTTCACGAAAGACGGCGCGGCTTGGCCGATGGCCGCCGCCGCGACGAGGACGAGACCGAGACACAGGAAAGACCGCAGGACGGCCCGGGCCGAAAGCGAGGAGGGGCGAGCAGTCCGGAAATCCCTGGCAGACATAGTGCGATCCTTTCCGTATCCGCGATCGAGCCGGACCTCGCCGGCACAGGTTGGACGAAACCGTATCCGCAGCCGCCTATTTCCGAGGCGCGCTATCGACGGCGAGCTGGACCTCCACCCAGAGGCTCCCCTCGACGAGGGGATCGGGCAGCCGGTCGGTGACGGGAAGGAAGCGCCCGCAGGCGCCGACCCGCCGCCTCACCATCGCCCCCACCCCGTCGAGCTCCTCGGCGGCCTGGCCCGCGGCCAGCCACGTGCCGCCGAGGCCCGCCTGACGGGCGAAACCGGGTCCGGTCAGGCGCTTCATGAGCGGCAGCGCCCGATCGAGCGAGCGGGCATCGCCTCGGTATTCCAGGAAAAGCACGGTTCCCGCCATGGCATAGCCCCCGGGGCCCTTCGCGGCGAGAGGCACGAAACGGCGCCGGCCGGGCGCGTTAGTCGACTCGTAGTCCCGATAGGTCTCCAGGAAGACCGTAGGCCGCCCGCTCCTGTACGCGACCGTCTGGTCGGCGCGAGAGAAGAACCAGGTATTGGGCTGCCAAGCCCGATGGGCGACCAGGGCGGGAAACACCGAGCCCGGAGATCTCCAGCCCGCGGGAGTCTGGGCGAACCAGGCGATAGCTTCGCGCGACGCGGGCAGATCGGGGAAAAGCTGGAACAGGAAGGCGGTCTGCCGGAAGGAGGGCCGGGCCCCCGCGACCACCAGGGCATCGCGCGCCGCGCCTTTCAGCAAGGACGACCAGTCGCCGGGCGGCGGCGGAGCGGAGGGCGATGTGGCCGCGAAGCTGGTCTCTCCCCAGACATCGTACAAAACGGGGACGGAGCTCCAGGAGCCGTCGGCCTTCCGGCCCAAGGCCGCCAGGGAGGGAGGGAGGGTGTACGAGGGGTTCCAGTCCGCAGGCAGCGGAACGTCCGGCCCGAGACCGGCGGGAAGATTCCAGCCGGGAGTGGAGCTGAGGCGTATGACGTTCCGGCCGGCTTTTCCCCGGCCCTCGACCTCGACCTTGGCTCCCCGAGGCAGGGCTCCTCGGACCGCCGGCTCGAGGCCGGCGGCCTCGGGGGCGAGGAGGACGGTCGGAGGGGCCTGGCAGGAAATCAAAATCGCGACGGCGGCGAGGACGAAAGGGAGGAGCCGCGAAAGCGAGCGGGCGCGGCACGTCGGGGAGCAGCGTCTTTCACGCACCTTCAAGCTCATCCTTTCCCCGCGCTCATTGCAGCTGGGCGGTTTCCAGCGCATAGGTGGCGCCATTCTTGGTGGAATAGCCCAAGATCGGGCTGTTGGCGCCGCCGGCATTCGCCTTGATCCCGATGCCGACGCGGAAGTCCTGCGGATAGCCGGCGGTCGGGACGGTCATCACTTCCCAGTTCCCCGTGTACTGATCGTTGGCGACTCCGCTCTGGAGACTGGCGAAATTCGTCCTCCATGCGGTTCGGATGCTGAAACTGGTCTGGCTGAAGGTCGGCATGAAATACGAGATGTAGGGCACATAGTTGGTGCCGTCGTAATAGACCGCGATGGAAACATCCGTACCGGTGGACAGGAAGGAGTCGACGGTCGTCACCTGCGGGGCGGCGGCATAGCTGGACAGATAGGCGTATTTGAGATCGCCGCTCGAGGAATTGTAGTAGGCGATATGGATGCCGTCGGCCGCATCGACCGCCATGTCGACGTACCAGCCGGCGAAGCTGGAATCCACGACACTGGCGTTGGCCTGCCACTGCCCGGCCGATGTGGTCGACGCGGGGTTCGTGTTGTAGCTGAACACCAGGCGCTGATTCGCCTGATCGTACCACGCCGCCACCGCGACCCCCGTGCTGGTCACGCCGATCGCGCTGTAGAGGCCCACGCCGTACGTCGACGCCGAGGTCGCCATGGCCTGCGCGTTCGCTGCCGAGCCGACTCCGCTGTTGGGCTGATTCGCGATGGCGCCGCCGAAGACCCCGCCCGTGGCGACCGTGCCATAGCGGAAGGTCAGCTGATTCTGGCTGGCATCGTAATAAGTCATGTAAATGCTGTAGGGGCTGGCGATGCCGGTTGCCGCGATCTTCGGGTACTGGACCCGGTCGGAGTTGAAGGCCGTGCCGTTCCAGGCGCTTTCGATCAGCGCCTTGTAGGTTCCCCGCGTGTAGGTTCCGCCGCTGCCATCCGCGGTCGCGCTGCCCGCCTGCCAGGCGTAGAAGCCGGTGTTGGCGGTTTGGTTGTACGATCCGTTGCCGGTGCCGCCCGAGTCGCCGTTCACGCCGATGGCGTAGTACCTGCCGGAGCCGTCGTAGGCGAAGGCGGTATCGTACCACTGGGTGAAGGAGCCGTCGACTTTCGTGTCCGTGCCGTTGTCGTTGACGTGCACTTCCTGCGCTCCGTAGTCGTAGGCGAAACCGACTTTGCCGGAGCCGGAGACCCGCATGGAAGGATAGCGGAAGGCCTGAGTCGTGGAGGATGCCACCGTGGCGAAACTCCAGACCTTGAAGTCGAGGTCGTCGGTCAGCAAGGGATTGTTCACGCCGTTGGGAACTTGGTCGTAGAAGACCGTACTCCCGCCCGAGGTGGTCATGGAAGCGTTGTTGGCATTGATGTTATTGCCGGCCTGGACGCCGCTGACCGTCAGGTTGAGCGGCCCCGAACTCGCGCCCGCGCTCAGCGTTTCCGTCAGGGAGGTCTTGCTGGGCGCGCTGGTCGCCAGATAGGCGCTCGAGCCGTTCATCGTGACCGTCGTGGAGCCCGCCAGATAGAGGTTGTAGCCGGTCAAGGTCAGAGTGCCGGTATTTGAGACCGGATAGTACCCGAGGGCCGAGCGGTTGAAGACCGACGGGTTCGAGGAGTACGCGTTGGAAAGGGCGGTCGACACCGCGGTCACGTACGGCACGATGTCCACGAGCATCGACGAGCTGCCCGACAGCGAGGGCGAGCCGTTGTTGTAGTCCTTGAAGGTGATGGTGACGTTGGTCGCCGCCACCGTGGCTACGAGGGAGCTGTCCCAGGTGAAGCTCCAGTTGAGCACCTGACCGTCGGCGAGGCTCAGGGACTGGCTGCCGGCGTCCACGGCGAAGGACCAGCCCGTGCCGGAGAGTCCGGACAGGCTGCCGCCCGAATAGCTCGCGATGGTGAACTCCGCCCCGACGCCCGAACCGCCGTCGAAGCCGGGGATCGCCGCCGTGATCTTCTGCAATGAGGCGTCGTCCCAGGCCTTGCCCTTGATCACCACCTGGCCGGACAGGGCCGAGGCTCCCGCCGTGATGGGGCTCGCGTATTCGACGTGGCCGCCCGCGGCTCCGATGTTCGCGCCGTAGGAGGAGACGGGGCCGAGCGTCTTGCCCGCGTCGGTGAAGACTCCGCCGTTGGCCGGGTCCACGGGCGTGGAATAGGCCTTCCCCAAGGGCGCGACGCTGATCGTCGGCGGCGTCGTGTCGTTGTTGTGGATATTGAGGGAGACCGACTGGCTGTAGGACTGGTTCGAGCCCGGGGTCTGATCGGTGGCGGTGAAGGTGAAGGTCGCGCCGTTGCTCGTCGTCGTGTCAGGGATCGAGGGCGAGATGCTCGCACAGTTCAAGGTCACCGTTTCGGAGCCGGCGGTGACGCCCGACACGGTCACGCCCGCCTGGCCGGCCGGATTGAGATAGTCGTGGCCGGCGTAGATCAGACTGTAGCTCAGGCTGCCGTTGGAGCCGTCGTAGACGCTGTCGATGGTCAGGGCCAGGAGCTTGTTGCGACCGGTGAATCCCGTCGCTGCGTAATCGGAGGAGTAGGTCTGCGTGGCGTTGATCGAGCCGGCACCCGTGAGGTCGGTGCCCAGGACGACGTTGGAGAGAGATGGCGCGTGATTCGAAACGAAGGTGCTCTGCGCGTAGTGCGTGGCGTTCCCCGCCTGGTCCCAGATGACGTAGTGGACCGTGACCGGGCCGTCCGCCAGCTTGGTCGTGTCGAGCTGGACCCACCAGTCGCGGGCGTTCCCGTCGATGACGTAGCTGTCGGGGAAGCCGTTCGTGCTCGTGCTGCCCAGGGTGTCGATGCTGGCGAAATAGTTCGAGTAGGCGGAGGTGTCGGGATAGGGCACGGCGCCGACGCTGCCGCCGCCGGCCATGTCCATCGCGGACAGCGAGGACGCGGCGATGGAGGCCCCGCCGCCGTTCTTGATGTCGAGGATCTGCGTGCCTGCGGCGTTGCTGAGGTAGACGACTATCTTGTTGAGGCCGCTGATGGGCCCCGAGCCCGTGCCGGTGTCGGTCGAGGAGCCCTGGATCTTGAAGCTCGTGCCCGTCAGGACGGGGACGGCGGTGCCGGAGCCCGAACCGCTCCCCGTGGCCACGAAGACCAGCCCAGGCGTGGAGGAGGCGGCCCCGACGGCGGTGAAGTCGGTCGTGCCCGCCGAGACGATCATGTAGCGCGTGCCGACCAGGAAGGAACCCGCCGCGGTCGCCGCCGGATTGACGAAGCCCGCCGCCGCGGGATAGCTCGTCGGATAGAAGTTGTCCTCGTTGAGGGTGATGGGCTGGCTCGAGACCTCCGGCACGGGGCTCGTCATGTCGGTCACGCGGATATTGAAGACGTACTGCCCGGAGGTGTTCGAGTACAGCTGGGCGGAGTCGATCGTCATCGACAGGGCGTAGTCGAAGTCGCCCGAGGCGTCAGCTTCGAAGAACGAGCCGCTCGCCAGGGCGAGACTCGTGCCGGCGGTCGGGGTGAAGACGGTGCCGGCGGCCGAGCTGGGAGCCCCGGCCGCGAGGAACTGCGCCGCGTCGGCGGCGCTCCCCTTCGCCGCGATGAGCAGCTTGGGCAGGTGGCCGGCGGAGAAGCTGTCGCCGGTCATGGCCGCGGGCGGCGTCACCGTGGCGGACCAGTACGACGCGTTGTGCGATGCCGTAGCTCCGAAGTCGCTAGCGGTGTCGTAGAGCGTCGTCGAGCCGCTCAGGGGGCTGCCCTCCACCGACTCGACCTTGGCGATTCCCTTGGAGGAGCTCAAGGTCGCGCTGAGGGCGATCGTGCCCTTGGTGGTTATCTGCGAATAGTAGCTCTGTCCGTCGACGATGATGTTCTTGATCTGCGGGAAGGAGGCGTTGAAGGTCATCACGAGAGGCGCGGTCAGGGTGCCGGAGATCGTGCCCTTGGACCCTCCCAGGGTCGGCGAGTTCCAGGCCCTGGCCTGGACGGTCACCTGCTGGCTGGTGGCCCCGTTCTGCGGATAGGCTCCGGTCGCGTTGATGTCGTAGTACCAGGTGACGTTGTTGCCCGTGCTCGTCAGCGTCGCCGGAGCCCAGACGCTCGCCGTGACTCCCGAGCCGGCCGAGGAGAAGGCGACCGGCGTCGTCCCGCCGCTCGCGGCCGCGAGCTGGAAGCTCGTCGCGCCGGCGTTGATCACCCAGTACGCGCTGGTCGGAGAGACGGATGCGCCCCCTATTTGCGGGGCGGCGGTGCCGGAGAGGAAGACCATCATCCCGTCCGTGAAGGGATTGGCGGAGGCGCTCAGGGTGCTGCCGGCGATCGAGACGGCCACCGGGGCCGCCGGGAAGTTGCTCCCTCCGGCCGGGTCCACCGCCACTTCGACGCCGTAGATGGCGACCGGCTGGGTGGCCGTGCCGGTGATGCGCTGCTGGCCCCCGAAGGTCAGGCCCGTCGAAGGCTGGGTGACCGTCACCACCGGGATATTGCCGTTCGGATCCAGGATGAGGAAGTAACTGGTCAGCTGTCCGGCGTTGCCCGCCTTGTCCAGGGCCTGGAAGACGATCGGGAGCTTCCAGAGATTCGTGCCGGCGGCGGGGTTCCCGCTCGCGTCGCACTGGGTCGCGTAGGTCGCGTTCGCGTAGGAGGACATGTCGCCCAGGCCGATGCTCCAGCTGTAGGCGCCGCCCGTCACGTTGGCGCTCGTCCAGCTCGCGGGGTTCGACAGGTTGTAGCCGTTCCCGATCTGGTACTGGATCGTGCCGGTCACGCCGCTGGGTATCGAGCCGGGGTCGGTCGAGGTGCCGGTGATCGTGAGGTTGCCCACCGAGCGGGTTCCCGAGCCGGGACTGGACACGGCGATGGTCGGGGCCGTCGTGTCGAGGGTGAAGTCGCGGCTGGTCTGGCCGAGCTTGCCCGAGCCCGCGGCCGCCTGGATATAGGCCGTCAGAGGGCCGTCGCCCAGGCCCGCTACGCTCATGGCCGGGATCATCCAGTTCACGGCATGGGTGGGGGAGTAGACCGCCACCGAGGCGCCGGTCGAAGTCAGGGCAAGGGCGGCGCCGCCGCTCGTCATCGAGACCTGGAAGGTGGCGGCGGTCGCGTTCACGACGTAATAGGCCGCGGCGGCGCTCGTCGGGCTCGGCAGGCTCGTCCCCTGGAAATACACGAGGTCGCCGTCGGCGAGGCCGTGATTCGGAGCGGTCATCGTGCTGCCGGAGACCGTCACGGGGATCGAGGGGTGGAAGGTCGAGAAGCTGTCCTTGGCTATTCCCACGATCAGGTTCGCGGCCGCGCTCGTGTTGATGGCCAGGGCGGCCCCGCCCGAGGTCGCGGCTATGGTGAAGCTCGTCGACGTGGGCACCGACTGGACATAGTACACCGTGCCCGACTGCAGGGAGCCCGTCGGGGCCACCGGCATCGGAGTGCCCCAGAGGTAGACCTGGTCTCCGACGTTCAGGCCGTGGGGCGATGAGGTGGTGAACACGCCGGGAGTGCCGGTCGCGGCCGTCACGCTCAGGGCGGGCAGCGCGTTAGTCGAACCCGAGGAGAAATCGACGCTGCCCGAGGCGATCTTGGCCCGGACCAGGGTGACGCCGTTCGGATCGGAGGCGGTGCCCACCAGAGGGAAGGCGGCGTTCTGGAAGGTGCCCAGGCTCGGGGCCGCTATCGTCGCCCCGGGGTTGGTCCGGGACAGGAGGAAGGGCACCGCGACCGGCGAGGCTATGGCGTTGCCGGGGGTATCGGCCGCGCCGATGGCTATCTGGTATTTCCCGTCGGGGAGGTCGAGGCCGGCGGCGCTCAGGTCGAGGCTCCAGGACCAGCTGGTCGCGCCCGCGGGGCTGCCCAGGTCGGCTCCCGAGGCGATCGTGTTCCAGGTCTGGGTGCTGTTGTTCCAGGACTGCAAGGTATAGGTGGCCGAGGCCACCCCGCTGACATCGGCCAGGGTTCCGGAGAGGACCGGGCTGGAATCCTGGACCACCGTCCCCCCGCCGGAGCTTATGTTGCTGTAGCTCAGGGTCGGCGGGGTCGTGTCCTTGTTGAAAGTGGCGGCCTGGGTCGTCTGGTTGCCGGCGTTATCGGTGGCCTGGACCGTGACGGTATGCAAACCCTCGGTCAGGGCCGAGAAGACGGCCGCCGAGATCGAGACACTCCATCCAGGCGCCACGGTCACGGGCGAGAAGCTCCCTGTATCGACCTTATACTGAAGACTCGCGACGCCCGAGGCTCCGTCCGAGACGGTGCCGGCGACGGAGAAGGCGCTCCGATAGCCGCCCATGGGACTTATGCCCAGGGCCGGGGGAGTGACATCGTAGCCGAAGTTCACGGCAGCGTAGCTGGTCGACCAGTTCCCGGCCGCGTCGAGTACGGCCACCCAGAGCGTCTTGGTCCCCTCGGGCGCGAGGGCCCAGGAGGCGGACCAGCTGGTCGTGCCGCTGGCCTCTTTCCAGGCTCCTCCGGTGCTGATCGCGGTCGTCGTGTCGGCGGCGTGCGAGGTGGCCGCGCTGTCCACGATGGTCCAGACCTGGCTCACGCCGGCTCCCGTTCCGTCCGAGGCGGTTCCCGAGACCGTGTAGGGCGAGGCGCCGGTCCATACGGCGTTGACGGGCGAGCTCACGGCCACCGTGGCCGGGGTCGTGTCGACCAGGATAGTGCGGGTCACCGTGGTTTTCTTTCCCGCGATGTCCGTGGCCGTGAAGACGAAGCTGTGGGTCCCGTCCTGGGCATGGGTCGCCCCGTCGACGGCGTAGGTGTAGCTCCAGTTCGGGGCCGTGGTGAAGGCGAGGTCGGCGACGGCCCCGCCGTCGACCGTGACGGTCAGGGCGTGGGCCGCGGCGAGAGCGTCGGTATCGCTGGCCGAGCCCGAGAAGCCGATCGATGCGTTGCGCAGCACGGTCGCGCTCGTGTCCACGCCCGTCTCGCTCAGGGCCGGCGGGTTCAGATCGAGGCCGAAAGGCACGGCGATCCCCGTCCCCGTCCAGGCCGATCCCGAGCCCGAGCCCGGCCCGGTCGCGGTGAAGCTGAGTCCGACGGTGTTGCTCGACGCGCCCAGGGCCGTGAAGTCCGTGGTCCCGATGGACGCGATCGTGTACACCGCTCCCGCCGCGAAGGAGCCTGCAGCCACCTTGGCCAGGGTCGAGGTATTCCCGGCCTTGTCGGCCGCGACGACCCAGAGCGCCTGCGCCCCTTCCGCCGACAGGGTCGAGCTTCCGCTCCAGCTGCTCGGCAGGCCGGAGGCGGCGGTCCAGGCGGCCGAGCTGCCGCTGACGGGAGCCGCGGCGCCGTCGGTTAGGTTCCAGGCGGCTATGTCCGAACTGTGGTCGTTGGCCGCGGCGTCGACGAGGTAGTAGATGTTCTTCACGCCCGAGCCCGCTCCGTCGAGGGCCGTTCCGCCGATCGAAAGGCCAGTGGACGAGGTCCAGGCCCCCGGAGCCGGGGCCGAGACCGTCAGGGTGGGAGGCGTGGAGTCCAGGAGGACCAGACGGTTGATGGAGGTGGTCTTGCCCGAGGCGTCCGTCGCGGTGATGACATAGCTGTAGCTGCCGTCGACCTTGGCCTGCGCGTACGACCAGGTCGAGCCCACGATCGCGGCATTGGCTGCGGCGCCTCCGTTGACGCTGACGCTCACCGTCAGGGTGCTGCCGGGGACCGAGGCGGGATCGGTGTCGCCTATCGTCCCGCTCATCGTGAAGGCGCCGGTCTTCGTCACTTGGGAGGTGGTGCCCAACGTGGTCTCGCTAAGATTGGGCGGATTTATGTCGACGCCGAAGGCCGCGGCGGCGAGGGTGGTGGTGTTGCCCGCCGCGTCCGCGGCCTGGACCTCCAGGCTGTGCTGACCCTCGGCCAGGCCCGACAGCGTCGCGCTCCAGCTGCCCGCCGTGTTGCCTCCGCCCGAGCTATCCGTCCAGACGGCGTTCGTCCAGGCCCCGCCGTCCAGCTTGTACTGCACGCTCGCCACGCCCGAAGCCCCGCCGTTGGGATCGCCTCCCGTCCCCGTTATCGTGTAGGCGCTCGAGCTCACCCAGGCAGGCATCGCCGTCAGGCTCACCGTCGGCGGCGTCGTGTCGATGTTCACCGTCCGATTCACCGTCGTCGTCTTCCCCGCCACGTCCTTCGCCGTCAGCGCGTAGGCGTAGGACCCGTCCGCCACGCCCCCGAGCGGCAGGCTAGCGGAGGTGTAGGTCGCGCTCTTCGCTCCGCCCAGGCTCGCCGGCACGCTCGTCAGGCCCACCGCGACCGCCGCCCCCCCGTTCTTCGACTCCGTGATGCTCAGCGAGGCCAGCGCATCCGTGTCCCCGACATCTCCGCCCAGCGCGAAGGCCGACTTCGTGTACGAGCTCGCCGGATGACTCGTCTCCGTCAGGTTCGGCGGCGCCTGGTCCACCCCGAAGTCCCGCGAGCTTATCGCCGAGAGGTTCCCCGCGTTGTCGTAGGCCGCCACCCAGAGCGTGAACTGCCCCTCGCCCAGGGTGCCCAGGTCCGCCGTGGCCGACCAGGTCCCCGTCCCCGCCGCCAAGGTCCAGGTTCCGCTGATGGTCGCCGCGCCGTCCGTCGCATGGCTCGTCCCGAGGCTGTCCACCTTGTAGTACACCTTCGCCACCCCGGAGGCGCCCGTCCCCGCGTCCGCTGCCGAGCCTCCCAGGCTCGCCGTCGCACCCGATAGCCAGTACTGCGCCTGAGCGGCCGTGTAGTTCCCCGGCTGGCCGATCGCCGTCGTCGGCGGCGTCGTGTCGATCGTCACGCTCCGCGACAGCGTCGTCGTCTTCCCCGAAACGTCCGTCGACGTGAACACGTAGCTGTGCGAACCGTCGTTCCCGTGGCCGGCCGTGTCCACGCTCACCGCGTAGCTCCAGGCTCCCGAGCTCACCGTCACCGCCTGAGCGCTTCCCCCGTCCACCGTAACCGCCAGGCTCGGCGGCCCGGCGGGGTTCGTGTCGCCCGTCGTGCCCGCCAGCGTGAAGCCCGCACTCACCAGGGCGCCCACCGCATCCGTAAACCCGAGCGTCGGCGGATTGAGGTCGAGGCCGAAGTCCACCCGGGAACTCAGCGCAGCAGCGGCCGTCGTCTGGTTCCCGACCGCGTCCACGGCCTTCACCCACAGGGTCTTCCGCCCCTCCCCCGAGAGGCTCAAGGCGGCGGACCAGCTCGTCTGCCCCGAGGCCAGGGTCCAGCCGTTGGCCGACACCGTCGGATCCTCGGCGCTGTGGTCCGTGGGCGTGCCCGCGGCGTACAAAGCGTCCGCCTTCACGTACACCGCGGCGACACCGCTCCCCGTCCCGTCCGTCGCCACTCCCGTGACCGACAGCGAGGCCGTCGAGACCCAGCCACCCGAGCCCGGCGAGGTCACCGTCGTCGTCGGAGCCGTGGTGTCGATCATGATCGTCTTCGTCACCGTCGCCGTCTTGCCCGAGACGTCCGTCGCCGTGAAAGTGAAGCTCCACAGGCCGTCCGTGCCGTGATCGGAGCCGTCCACCGCGAAGGCATAGGACCAGGGATTGCCGTTCGTGGTCGAGGTGCCGGGATAGGAGATTGCGGCGTCGGTGGCGACGGGATTGCCGTTCTGCGTGGAGCTGAGCGTCAAGGACGCGAGCCCGGCCGGGTTCGTGTCGTACAGGCTGCCCGAGAAGCCCGTGAACGATGCCGCCGTCGCGGCAGTGATGGTCGCCGGCGCGGCTGCCACCGCAAGGTTGGGCGGATTGAGATCGACGCCGAAGTTCGTCGTCGACAGGGTGGTGACATTGCCCGCCGCGTCCGCGGCCTGGACCTCCAGGCTGTGCTGACCCTCGGCCAGGCCCGACAGGGTCGCGCTCCAGCTGCCCGCCGTGTTGCCTCCGCCCGAGCTATCCGTCCAGACGGCGTTCGTCCAGGCCCCGCCGTCCAGCTTGTACTGCACGCTCGCCACGCCCGAAGCCCCGCCGTTGGGATCGCCTCCCGTCCCCGTTATCGTGTAGGCGCTCGAGCTCACCCAGGCAGGCATCGCCGTCAGGCTCACCGTCGGCGGCGTCGTGTCGATGTTCACCGTCCGATTCACCGTCGTCGTCTTCCCCGCCACGTCCTTCGCCGTCAGCGCGTAGGCGTAGGACCCGTCCGCCACGCCCCCGAGCGGCAGGCTAGCGGAGGTGTAGGTCGCGCTCTTCGCTCCGCCCAGGCTCGCCGGCACGCTCGTCAGGCCCACCGCGACCGCCGCCCCCCCGTTCTTCGACTCCGTGATGCTCAGCGAGGCCAGCGCATCCGTGTCCCCGACATCTCCGCCCAGCGCGAAGGCCGACTTCGTGTACGAGCTCGCCGGATGACTCGTCTCCGTCAGGTTCGGCGGCGCCTGGTCCACCCCGAAGTCCCGCGAGCTTATCGCCGAGAGGTTCCCCGCGTTGTCGTAGGCCGCCACCCAGAGCGTGAACTGCCCCTCGCCCAGGGTGCCCAGGTCCGCCGTGGCCGACCAGGTCCCCGTCCCCGCCGCCAAGGTCCAGGTTCCGCTGATGGTCGCCGCGCCGTCCGTCGCATGGCTCGTCCCGAGGCTGTCCACCTTGTAGTACACCTTCGCCACCCCGGAGGCGCCCGTCCCCGCGTCCGCTGCCGAGCCTCCCAGGCTCGCCGTCGCACCCGATAGCCAGTACTGCGCCTGAGCGGCCGTGTAGTTCCCCGGCTGGCCGATCGCCGTCGTCGGCGGCGTCGTGTCGATCGTCACGCTCCGCGACAGCGTCGTCGTCTTCCCCGAAACGTCCGTCGACGTGAACACGTAGCTGTGCGAACCGTCGTTCCCGTGGCCGGCCGTGTCCACGCTCACCGCGTAGCTCCAGGCTCCCGAGCTCACCGTCACCGCCTGAGCGCTTCCCCCGTCCACCGTAACCGCCAGGCTCGGCGGCCCGGCGGGGTTCGTGTCGCCCGTCGTGCCCGCCAGCGTGAAGCCCGCACTCACCAGGGCGCCCACCGCATCCGTAAACCCGAGCGTCGGCGGATTGAGGTCGAGGCCGAAGTCCACCCGGGAACTCAGCGCAGCAGCGGCCGTCGTCTGGTTCCCGACCGCGTCCACGGCCTTCACCCACAGGGTCTTCCGCCCCTCCCCCGAGAGGCTCAAGGCGGCGGACCAGCTCGTCTGCCCCGAGGCCAGGGTCCAGCCGTTGGCCGACACCGTCGGATCCTCGGCGCTGTGGTCCGTGGGCGTGCCCGCGGCGTACAAAGCGTCCGCCTTCACGTACACCGCGGCGACACCGCTCCCCGTCCCGTCCGTCGCCACTCCCGTGACCGACAGCGAGGCCGTCGAGACCCAGCCACCCGAGGAGGGGGAAGTGACGGAAACCGTCGGGGCTTGCGTGTCGATGGTCATCGTCCTGGCGAGGGTCGTGGTCTTGCCGGCGATATCGGTGGCCGTGAAGATGAAGGAATAGCTGCCGTCGTCGGTATGGCCGGTGACGTCGATGGCCGGACCGAAGGGCGACCAGGCCCAGCTCGTCCCGGCTGGAGTTATGGGAGCTCCGGCCTGGGGAACGCCATTCTTGCTGTACTGGGCGCTCAAGCCGGCCAGGGCGTCCGAGTCGGCGACCGTGCCGGAAAAACCCGCGAACGAAGCCGCCGTGGCTGCGGTGAAGCCGCTCGAAGCCGCGTGCGTTTCGGCCAGGGTCGGGGGATTCAGGTCGTAGCCGAAGGGCACTATCTGCCCGCCGCCCGTCCAGACCAGGCCCGAGCCGGTTCCCGGCCCTGAGGCGGTGAACGAGAGGCCTACCGTGTCGCTCGCGGCGCCCGCTTTCGTGAAGTCCGTGCTGCCGATCGTGTCGATCGTGTAGGTCGTGCCGGCCGTCATGGCCGTGGCCGGGAGGAGGCTCAGGCTGTCGTGGTTGCCCGCCTTGTCCACGGCTACGACCCAGAGGCGCTTGTAACCCTCGCTCGACAGAGTGGCCGAACCGTTCCAGTTGGACACGATGCCGCCCGCCTGCGACCAGGAGGCCGAGCTCGAGGACGTGGGGGCCCCGGTCGAGGCGGAGGAAACCCAGGAGGCGATGTCCGCCGAGTGATCGACCGACGCGTCGTCGGCGAGGTAATAGACGCTCGAAACGCCCGAGCCCGAGCCGTCTCCCGCGACGCCCGCAAGGCTCAAGGAGGACGAAGAGACCCAGGCGCCCGGCGTGGGGGCGGTCACCGTCAGGGTCGGAGGCGTCTGATCGTAGATGACCGAGCGGTAGACGATGGTCTTCAGGCCGGTGGAGGTCGTCAAAGTTATGCGATACCCATACGAGCCGTCGGCCCCCGCCTTCGGCAGGCTCACGGACGGCGAGGTGGACCAGCTGTCGGAGGTGGGATTCCCCGAGTAGGTCTTGCCGTAGACCGTCGTCCAGGTGACGCCTCCGTCGGCGGACTCGTCGACCGTCAGCGTGGCGAGGCCCGACAGGGAGCCGGCGATGCCCGACAGGACGAAGGGCTTGTCGTAGGTGGCCAGCGTGTTGCCGACGCTGGTCTCGGTCAGGGTCGGGGCGGAGGTGTCGATGCCGAAGCTCACGTCGTCGTGGGCGGTGCCCGAGCCTTGAGCCGCGGCGGTGACGTCGATGACGTACTGCCCCGGCGTCAGATTGACGCCGCCCGAGTTTTCCAGGGCCACCCTGAAGCTCTGGCTCGTGCCCAGGTTCGTGAGCACGAGCTGGACCCCCAGGGGATTGGCCGCTGTCAGGCTGACCTGCGGGGCGCCCTGGGGCGAGGACTGGAAGTCCGCGAGCGTGAAAATCTTGAACACCAGGCTGGCGGGGTCCACGGCTCCCGCGTTCGACGGCGGGATGATGTTACCCACGATCACCGATCCGGGAGCCAGGATATTCGCCGAGGGATTCGCCGGATCGAGGTTCGCGTACTGGATGGTCGGGGTGAAGTAGTAGGTGAACTTGAGGTCGCCTCGGCTAACGGCCGTGTCGGCTATCCGTACCGCGGAGAGGGCCGAGAAGACTATCCCCGTGGGCTGGGAGGGGCTCGTCCCCCCTTGGTCGAGCTGACCCAGCTCCTGGATGGTCGGAAAGAGCTTGCCCGTGCCGAGGAGGCCGTAGATATCCTGGGAATGGTAGTAGTAGGCGCTCGCGTTGCCGGCCGCGTCCGTGGCGACGACGGAGTAGCTCAGCACCGTACCATCCAATGTCGACCCCAAGGGACCGCCGCTGGCTGTGCTCAGGAAGAAGCGCGAAGACCAGGAGTTCGTGCCGTTGGCCGTCTGGGTGATCGTCTTTGTAGTTCCACCCGAAAAGTAGGAAAGGGTCGCCGACACCGAGGTCACGGGCGAGGCGTCGTAGGCTTCGCCGCTCAAGTCCACGTAGCCGCTGTAGATCGGCGGAGAGCTGCCGTAGGTCGTAGGGGTCGTCACGAGGACGGTGGGCGGCGTGTTGTCGACATAGGCGAAGACCGAGGCGGTGGCGGCCTTGCCCGAGGCGGCCTTGGCGGTGACGGTGATCGTGTCCTTGCCTTCGGCCAGCCCGCCCGAGCCCCCGCTGGGCAGGGAGATGGTCCAGCCGTTCGCCGAAACGGTGATGGATTTCTGGATCGTCCCTCCCCCTGTCGTGGGATAGGCCACGACGAGCGAGGAGACGCCAATGTCGTCCGTGGCTGTCCCCGTCAGGACGACGGTTCCGCGGAGGTAGGCGCCCTGGACCGGCGAGGTTATGGCGAGTTCGGGGGGGGTGACGTCGACCTTGGGGCCCAGGCCCGTCTTGAAAAGGTTACACGTAGCCAGCGCGAGCAGCGATGCGGCGATGAGCGAGACCCGGAGCGAGACCCGTAGGGCCTTTCCGGATATGGGCGAGGTTCCCCGCATCGATTCATCCCTCCTCGGAGGCGGCGATGAGTCACATGCCTGACATGACTACTTGTTGGGATTAAATAAGACAATAAACCATAATTCTTTGAAATTATCGGAAATTCTTCACCGTTTCTTCACACCATTATATCCGCTTTTTCGCATTAATCAAGTGCGGAAGAATCAGCCGGCGGCGCCCCTGTACCGGTTGACCCCCAGCCGGTCGAGCCTGTGGCCGTGGACTTCCATCCTTCCGAGGAAATCGTCGAAGCCGCGCCCCTCCTTCGGGCTCCAGAAGACCTCCGAAAGCGCGCAGAGCCGGGGGAAGGCCATGTACTCGACCTGGCGGCCGAAGTACATGAGCTCGGTCCAGAGGTTGGCCTGGCCGCCGAGGATCCTCGACGCCTCCTCGGCGCTCAGTTCGGGAGGGACCGGGTCGAAGGCATAGGAGTCGCGCAGGGTGCAGACGCCGAGCTGGCCGGGCTCTTCGGGCAGATCGAGCTGCTTGTGGTCGAGGTAGCAGGCATGG
>Ga0307375_10001805_pt1 | contig 22735 bp, 23 predicted proteins | sample TR1MG_FD_202531 | JGI IMG/M metagenome (GOLD analysis project Ga0307375, IMG submission 202531) | Soil microbial communities from Risofladan, Vaasa, Finland - TR-1 | ecosystem: Environmental > Terrestrial > Soil > Coastal area > Acid sulfate soil | place: Finland: Risofladan, Vaasa | collected...
CGCCGGTGGTGGCCGAAGTAGCCAAGGAACTGGGCATCCTGACCGTAGCGGTGGTGACCAAGCCGTTCGGCTTCGAGGGCAAGCGCATGAAAGTCGCGCTCGAGGGCATCGAGGCGCTGACGCAGCATGTCGATTCGCTGATCGTGATTCCCAACGACAAGCTGATGGAAGTGCTGGGCGGAAAAATCGGCTTCCGCGACGCGTTCAAGGCGGCGGATGGCGTATTGCATGGCGCGGTGGCGGGTATAGCCGAGTTGATCAAATGCACCGGCATGATCAACGTCGACTTTGCCGACGTACGCACGGTGATGTCGGAGATGGGTATGGCGATGATGGGTTCGGCCCAGGCGTCCGGCGCCGAGCGCGCCCGCATGGCAGCGGAACAGGCAGTAGCCAGCCCGCTGCTGGAGGATGTCAACCTGTCCGGCGCGCGCGGCGTGCTGGTCAATATCACCGCCAGCGATGACATGAACCTGGAGGAAGTTTACGAAGTGATGAACACCATCCGCAGCTTCACCGCCGAGGATGCAACCGTAATTTTTGGTACCGTGCTCGACAGCACACTGCGGGACGAATTGCGCGTGACAGTGGTGGCTACCGGCCTGGGTTCGCCGGTCAACCGCCAGCAAAGCAAGCCGTTAAGCATAGTGAAGACCGGTACCGACAATGAGCCGATGATGGTGGACTACACCGAATTGGAACAGCCCGCAGTGATGCGGCGCAGGCGTGATGCCCAGGTCGAGGCGATGAAACAGTCCGGCGTGGAATTGCTCGATATTCCGGCATTCTTGCGCAAGCAGGCTGACTGACCCGCGCTGAGGAGCTGAATGGCGGCGCCCACGGGGCGCGCAGGGTGTCGGTTTCGGCGTGAGGGTTGGCCTGCCACGCCCGCCGTGCTAAACTGTCGGCCCCTGACAACACCATGATGCTCATGGGAAATTTCGTGATTAGACAGCGGACACTGAAAAATATCATACGCGCCACCGGGGTGGGGCTGCATACCGGCGAGAAGGTGTACCTCACCTTGCGTCCGGCCGCGGTCGACACCGGCATCGTGTTTCGTCGCGTCGATCTGGCTGAGCCTGTGGACATCAAGGCGGAGCCGTACAGTGTCGGAGAAACCCGGTTGTCCTCGACGCTGGTGCGGGATGGCGTCAAAGTGTCTACCGTCGAGCATCTGATGTCCGCCTTTGCCGGCCTGGGCATCGACAATGCCTATGTCGACCTGTCCGCGTCGGAAGTGCCGATCATGGATGGCAGCGCCTCGCCCTTCGTGTTTCTGCTGCAGTCAGCCGGTATCGAAGAGCAGTCGGCAGCGAAGAAATTCATCCGCGTCAAAAAAACGGTGGAGGTCAGGGACGGCGACAAATGGGTGCGCTTCGATCCACATCCGGGTTTCCGGGTGAACCTCACCATCGCTTTCGATCACCCGGTATTGTCCAATTCCGGCCAGTCCGTCACGGTGGATTTTGCCGACACTTCCTACATCAAGGAAATTGCCCGTGCCCGCACCTTCGGCTTCATGCACGAGGTGGAGGCAATGCGCTCGCAGGGTCTGGCGCTGGGCGGCAGCCTCGACAATGCGATCGTGATGGACGAGTTTCGCGTTCTCAACAGTGATGGCCTGCGCTACGAGGATGAGTTCGTCAAGCACAAGGTGCTGGATGCCATCGGCGATCTTTACCTGCTCGGCCACCCGCTGATCGGCGCGTTTACCGGCTACAAATCCGGACACGCCATGAATAACCGTCTATTGCGCTGCCTGATGGCGGATGCCGAGGCGTGGGAATTCGTCAGTTTCGAGCGCCAGGAAGATGCGCCGGCCGCATTGCTACGGTTTAACAGCCTGGCTGTTTGAATCTAGAAATCGCTTCTAGGTTGAGCACTTGTTCCTACTCAGGTTATTTGTCTATCTCGGCCTGATTGCCATCGTTGTTGCCGTGGCGATGTTCCTGTTCACCCGCGATGTCCGCTACCTTCGCTTCGCCTGGCAGATTTTCAAGTTCTCCCTGATGTTCCTGCTGGTTTTCGCGATCCTGCTGATGATGGGGCGTTTAATCCTTTATCGCGTCTGAATGCCTCTGGATTAGGGTATGAAGGGCGTTTTTCAGCGGCGAATCCGCCAAGCTTCGTTCCAGTTTCTCCAGACTGCTCAAGGCGTTATGGCTCACCGTCAGGTCTTTCTGTTTTTTTTCTGGAGGCGGGGTCTCGACTTGCACGTCTACCCGAATTGCAGTAACCTCAACCCCCCGCTTTTGAATTTTTTCCAGCAGGCTGGGGACGAGCTGCCGAAGTTTGCCGGCAACCGCGCCATTGTTCGCATAGACGATCAGCGTTTGCTGGCGGACCGCGCCGACCCTGGATGCTGCGGCCAGCGGTTTGGGGGTGACTTCGTTCCAGGCCTTCTGCAAGGCCAGCAGTTTTTGCGCTTGCTGAAGGAGCCCTTGCAGGTTGGGCGCGGCGCTCAGGAATGAATGTGCTGGATGGGCGGGCATAAGAAACGAACAAACTAAAGGGAGAACTGTGAATATTATTCTAGTTTCCGGTAAGTTGGCAAAGGGAAAGACCGTGGCGTTGAGCCATGCCCAGGTGATGACCCTGGGAATGGCGCTTCTGGTTTTTCCGCTGTTGCTGGCGATGGTCTTCACCTATCTGCTGTTGTTTCATGCCGCAGACATTCCCCACCCTTACCTGCAATCCCTGGTGTTAAGCGCGCAGCGCACCGAGGCGGCGAAGAACCAGATATATTTGCGGGAGAATCTCAACGCCATGGCGGTGAAGCTTGGCCAGATGCAGGCGCATGTGCTGCGCCTCGACTCCCTGGGCGAGCGATTGGCGACGCTGACGGGCATGGGTAAACAGGAATTCAATTTTGACAAAAAGCCGGGCCAGGGTGGCGCGGAGTCCAGTCGGTCGGCGCGCGACATGACCATGAGCGAGTTTGGCCAGCAGCTTGACGGTTTAATGAAAAAACTCGATGACCGATCCGACCAGCTCGGGTTGATGGAGGCGATGCTGGTTCAGCAGCAGGCAAAGAAAGTCGCCATGCCTTCCACTCGACCGGTGACCACAGGTTGGTATTCCTCCAACTACGGCTGGCGCATCGACCCTTTTACCGGCCAGAAAGCTTTCCACGAAGGCGTGGATTTCATGGCTGATTCAGGTGCGGCTATCCTTGCGGCAGGGGGCGGCATCGTGGTTTATGCCGATACTTATGCCGGCTATGGTAATATGATTGAGATTGATCACGGCAATGGGCTGATCAGCCGTTACGCACATGCTTTAAAAGTGCTGACCAAGGTCGGTGACGTGGTGATGAAAGGGCAAAAAATCGGAGAGGTCGGCAGCACGGGGCGCTCCACCGGGCCGCACTTGCACTTTGAGGTGCGCCGCCAGGGCGCTCCACAGAATCCGGAGGATTACCTGCATCAGGGCTGACTTGGTGCTTTATGGGAGCCTCTGGAAATTCAGAGTTCGACAAGAGGCACATTTTTGAAATTGATGGCCATCGCCAGGCACGGCGCTGGCTTTTTGTTTATTTTACTTCCTGAAAATTCATGATATCCCGTCTGGTCAGAAAAATCTTTGGTAGCCGCAACGATCGGCTAATCAAGCAATACACGCAAACGGTACTAGCCATCAACGCGCTGGAACCGAAGATCGCGCCACTGTCCGATGCGGAATTGCGCGCCAAAAGTGATGAATTCAGGCAGCGTTACCAGAATGGGGAGTCCCTGGATGCACTGCTGCCGGAGGCTTTTGCTGTTGTGCGCGAGGCCGGCAAGCGCGTGCTCGAGATGCGCCACTTCGATGTGCAGCTGATCGGCGGCATGGTGCTGCATTACGGCAAGATTGCTGAAATGCGCACCGGCGAGGGCAAAACCCTGGTGTCCACCTTGCCCGCGTATCTCAATGCGCTTTCCGGCAAGGGTGTGCATGTGATTACGGTGAACGACTACCTGGCCAAGCGCGATGCCGAGTGGATGGGCCGCATCCACAATTTCCTCGGACTCACCGTCGGCGTCAACCTGTCGCAGATGGACCACGAAGAAAAACAGGCTGCCTATGCCGCCGACATTACTTACGGGACCAACAACGAATTCGGCTTCGACTACCTGCGCGACAATATGGTGTACCAGCCCACGGAGCGGGTGCAGCGCAGCCTGAATTACGCGATCGTCGACGAGGTGGATTCGATCCTGATCGACGAGGCGCGCACCCCGCTGATCATCTCCGGCCAGGCCGAGGACAACGTCGACCTGTACTACCGCATCAACGATCTGGCGCCGAAACTGGTCAAGCAGGAACAGGAAGATGGGCCGGGCGATTACAGTGTCGATGAAAAGTCGCACCAGGTGCTGCTCAGCGAAGAGGGACACGAGCACGCCGAGCAGATGTTGACGCAGGCCGGCCTGCTGCTGCCCGGCACCAGCCTGTATGATGCCGCCAACATCAGCCTGGTCCATCACCTTTATGCGGCGCTACGCGCCCATGCGCTTTACCACCGCGACCAGCACTATGTGGTGCAGGATGGTGAAGTGGTCATCGTCGACGAATTCACCGGCCGCCTGATGTCCGGACGGCGCTGGTCGGATGGCCTGCATCAGGCGGTGGAAGCGAAGGAAGGCGTGGCGATCCAGAAGGAAAACCAGACGCTGGCCTCGATCACCTTCCAGAATTACTTCCGCATGTATTTGAAGCTCTCCGGCATGACCGGCACGGCCGAAACCGAAGCTTACGAATTCCACCAGATCTATGGGCTGGAAACCGTGGTGATCCCGCCCCATCGACCGATGGTTCGCGAGGACCGGATGGACCAGGTTTTTCGCACCGCCAAGGAAAAATACCAGGCGGTGATCAACGACATCAAGGATTGTCAGGAGCGCGGCCAGCCGGTGCTGGTCGGAACGACCTCGATCGAAACTTCGGAATATATTTCCAATCTGCTGGAGAAAGAAAAACTTGCGCATCAGGTGCTCAACGCCAAGCAGCACGCGCGCGAGGCCGAGATCGTGGCGCAGGCGGGTCGGCCGCAAGCGATTACCATCGCCACCAACATGGCGGGCCGCGGCACGGATATCGTGCTGGGCGGCAGCATCGAAGGCGAATTTGAAAAGATTCGCCACGACGAGAGTCTGAGCGAAGAGGAAAAGATCAAGCGCCACGACGCGATCAAGGGCGAATGGCAACCCGTGCATGACCAGGTTCTGGCTGCGGACGGCCTGCACATCATCGGCACCGAGCGCCACGAGTCGCGTCGCGTCGACAACCAGTTGCGCGGCCGTGCAGGGCGCCAAGGCGATGCCGGCTCAAGCCGTTTCTATCTATCCTTGGAAGATCCACTGCTGCGCATTTTCGCCTCCGACCGCGTGGCGGCGATCATGGATCGCCTGAAAATGCCGGAGGGCGAGGCAATCGAGCATCCTTGGGTGACTCGCGCTATCGAGAATGCCCAGCGCAAGGTGGAGGCGCGCAACTTCGACATCCGCAAGCAGTTGCTGGAGTACGACGATGTCTCCAACGACCAGCGCAAGGTGATCTACGCCCAGCGTAACGAGTTGCTGGAGGCCGCCGACATTTCCGAAACCATCCAGGCGATGCGCGAGGATGTGGTCAACGACCACATCAGCCAGTACATCATGCCGGAAAGCATGGAAGAGCAGTGGGACGTGGCGGGGCTGGAGAAGTCGCTGCACGCCGAATGGCAGCTGGTTCTGCCGCTGCGCGAGTGGCTGGATCAGGAATCCGGTCTGGACGAACATGGCCTGCGCAAACGCATCATCGATGCAGCCAACACTCAGTACCAGCACAAGCTGGAGTCGGTCGGCGTCGAAACCATGCACCACTTCGAACGCGCAGTCATGCTGCAAAGCCTGGACACCCACTGGCGCGAGCATCTCGCGGCGCTGGACCATTTGCGTCAGGGTATCCATCTGCGCGGTTACGCCCAGAAAAATCCGAAGCAGGAATACAAGCGCGAAGCGTTCGAGCTGTTCTCCGACATGCTCGACCGCATCAAGCGCGAAGTCACCCAGATCGTGCTGACTGTGCAGATCCGCAGCGAGGAGGATGTGGAAGCGGTGGAAGCCCAACCGCAACCGTCCAATGTCCAATACCACCATGCCGATTACGACGAGGCGCTAGGCGGGGCTGACGAGGATGCAGAGGGTGAGGAGCATCATCCCTTCGTCCGTGCCGGCGACAAGGTTGGCCGCAACGATCCCTGTCCGTGCGGTTCGGGCCGGAAGTACAAGCAGTGCCATGGCAAGCTCAGCTGATCATTGAGGTTGTGGCAAGACAGAAAGGCCGGCTAGATGCCGGCCTTTCTGTTTCTTCTGCGGGCGTCGGTTAAACCTGGAAAAGCAGTTTATCCACGGATTACCAAAAGTAGGCGCCTCTAGGCGACACGGATGTACACGGATTATCAATGGGTTACATAGAGTGCGTAGCCCACCCTTCGGGTAGCTAGCGGCTCATGCTTAACCATCTGTTTTATCTGTGTTAATCTGTGTTCATCCGTGGATAATAGCGGTTTTTAGGTTAAAATGTCGCAATCGCAATGACCTTTCTGGAAGCGCCATGCCCGTCAATCTCACTCCTCCCAACCCCGATCAACTGCTGCCCGTCAAAGGCATCACCCTCGGCATCGCCGAAGCCGGTATCAAGAAGGCCAATCGCAAGGATTTGCTGGTGATGCGACTGGGCGAGCAGGCCCGGGTGGCAGGGGTGTTCACGCAGAACCGCTTCTGCGCCGCGCCGGTGACCTTGTGCAAGGCGCACCTTGCTGCGGGTAAAGGCATCCGCGCGCTGGTGGTGAACACCGGCAACGCCAACGCCGGCACTGGCGATGAGGGTTTGAATCGCGCCCGGCGGACCTGCGCCGAAGTGGCGAAGCTGCTGGGTTGCGCGGAGGAACAGGTGCTGCCTTTTTCCACCGGCGTGATCCTGGAGCCGCTGCCGGTAGAGAAGATTGTCGCCGGCCTGCCGGCGGCGATTGCCGACCTTAAGGAAAGCAACTGGTTCGACGCTGCACAGGCGATCATGACCACCGACATCGTGTCCAAGGCGGTGTCGAAGCAGATCAGGCTGGGCGCCGCGACGGTCACCCTCACCGGCATCGCCAAGGGCTCCGGCATGATCCATCCCAACATGGCAACCATGCTCGGCTATGTCGCCACCGACGCGGCGCTCAGCCAGCCCCTGCTGGAGGCGCTGGTGCGGCATGCCGCCGATCGTTCCTTCAACTGCATCACGGTGGATGGCGATACTTCCACCAACGATTCCTTCATGCTGATCGCGACCGGCGAGTCCACCGTGCCGGAAATCAGCGATGCGGCAAGCGCTCACTACGCGGCTCTGCGCGATGCCGTCACCGAGGTGGCGCAAGTGCTGGCCCAAGCCATTGTCCGGGACGGCGAGGGTGCGACCAAGTTCATCACCGTCGCCGTCGAGGGTGGGGCCTCGGAAGCGGAATGCCGCCAGGTGGCGTATGCCATCGCACACTCACCCCTGGTCAAGACCGCCTTCTTCGCTTCGGATCCCAATCTGGGGCGGATACTCGCCGCCATCGGCTATGCCGGTATCGCCGATCTGGATGTGGACAGGCTCAAGCTCTATCTGGGCGATGTGCTGGTAGCAGAAAATGGCGGCCGCGCGGCAAGCTATCAGGAGCAGGACGGCCAGCGGGTGATGAAGGAGCCCGAGATCACCGTGCGAGTTCTGCTCGGCCGGGGTTCGTCCGTGGCCACGGTATGGACCTGCGACTTCTCTTATGATTACGTCAAGATCAATGCCGAGTACCGAAGCTAGGGCCTGTCAATGAATAACCCGAACATTCTGGAGGTCGCCGCTGCCGTCGTGCAGCGGCCCGATGGCGAGTTTTTATTGGCAGAGCGCCCGGCTGGCAAACCTTATGCCGGATGGTGGGAATTTCCCGGCGGCAAGATCGAAGCGGGCGAGTCGCCCTACCATGCGCTGGTTCGTGAGCTGCACGAGGAACTGGGGATAGCGGTGGATGTGGCGCATCCTTGGCTGACCCGCGTTTATTCCTACCCCCATGCCACGGTGCGGCTGCATTTCTTTCGCGTGGTGAACTGGCACGGCGAGCCTCACGGCAAGGAAAACCAGCGCCTTTCCTGGCAATATCCCGATGCGGTGACCGTAACGCCGCTATTGCCGGCCAATGGACCGGTTCTGCGCTCGCTCAATTTACCCCCGGTGTGTGCGATTACTCATGCCGCCGAGCTTGGCGTTGGGGTGTTTCTGGAGCGGTTGCAGGTTGCGCTGCAGCAGGGGGTCAAACTGATCCAGGTGCGGGAGAAAGCCATGGAAGCGGCGGCATTGCGCGCTTTCGCCGCCGAGGTGGTGCGGCGGGCGCATTCTCACGGCGCGCGCGTGGTGATCAACGGCGATGCGATCCTGGCCCGGGAGGTTGGGGCGGATGGGGTGCAACTGAATTCGGCACAGCTGATGGCGTTGACGGCCCGGCCGGAAATGGAGTTGGTGAGCGCTTCCTGCCATGACAGACGAGAGCTGGATAGGGCTGTCGAACTGGAGCTGGATTTTGCGTTGCTGTCGCCGGTGTTGCCGACCTTGAGCCATCCTGGAGCGCCGGTTCTGGGCTGGGAGGGTTTTGCGCGCTTGGCAAAGGATTTGCCGATGCCGGTCTATGCGCTGGGCGGGATATCCCGCGCAGACCAGGACGAAGCGTGGCGGCATGGCGCTCATGGAATCGCCATGTTGCGTGGGGCATGGTAGACGATGATTGCTTGAACCTTAAAAACTCAATTGAACCGCAGAGACGCAGAGGCGCCGAGGAAAAACGATGAGTTATAGCATTGTGCGACCTCACCCATTTGGAGAGGCAAAAAATTGCTGCACCCCATTTATTTCTCTGCGTCTCTGCGCCTCTGCGGTTAAGCAATTGCCGTTTTTAGGATGAATGGAATGAACATGAAAAAAATCTGGCCTTTCCTGCTATTGCTCCTGCCGGTGCTGCTGGCATTGGGCTTGCCCCGCTTTATTGGCGGCGATGTCGGCGGGCCGATATTAACGGCGCACTGCCCAGACCTGGTTCAAGGTTGCCAAGTGCCGTTCGGGGAGAGGAGGGTGGAAGTCAGATTCCTGTCCGCCCCAACACCGCTCAAGCGGTTCGATCTGGTGGTGAAGGCGCCCGATGCCGGGCAGGTCGCCGCCGATTTCTCCATGCAGGGCATGGACATGGGGCCAAATCGTTACGTGTTGCAACGTACGGCCGACGGGGCATGGCATGGAAAGATCGTATTGCCGGTATGTGTTAGCGGCACCAGCAATTGGACCATGACGCTGGAACTGGATGGCGTAAAGCGGCAAATCCCCTTTGTCGCGATCAAGCAGTAGGGTTTAGCCCATTGGGCTAGTTGAGATCCTCGCCCTTTTCCGTCTCTTCCTCGGCTAGCGGGATACGATAGTCCTCCTTTGCCCACTGACCGAGGTCTATCAGCTTGCAGCGCTCCGAGCAGAAAGGGCGGAATGGATTTTCCGGGCTGAAGGGCGCGGGATTGCCACAGATCGGGCAGGGGACGGAGGGTGGGGGCTTGGCAGGGGTAGTCATGTGCGGTAATACCAAGTATTGATTGCCTGGCTTAAAGATTGCAAAGGGTCAGATCAAATTCGACATCGGTGTCGCATCCCCGTGGTTTCTGGGTGCCGCCCAGAGCGGTGAAGCGGATGTTGATCGCGTATTTGTTGGCACTGATTTCGGGGAAGCAGGGCAAGTTGCGTGCGACCGAGATGCGCAGCATTTGTGCCACCCTGCCGCTCAGCATCTGTTGAAATGCGCCTTGCTGTGCGGTGTGGTGGCTGGACTTGCCGCTGTCGCGCAGCATGCGCAGGATGATCCTCAATCCATCCCGGATCGGCAGCATCGGCGCCAGCCATTCCGTCAGAATCTGACGGCGCAGATTTTCATCCTGGTTTAGCCAGAAATGATAGGAGGGCAGGTCGAATTCGCATACCCCGCCGGGGATGGAAGTGCGCTGCTTGATGCCCATCAGCCACTCATTCTCGCGCAGGTGCTGGCCGACCTTGCCAGGCAGGCTGTGCAGACGGCCGGCGACAGTGTCGATATCGCGCAGCACCTCATTCAAGGCTTCTTCCGAAATGGCGGGATTGTTGCGCAGGGCTTCCAGGGTTTGCTTCTGTCGCTCCAGTTCCTGGAGCAGGTCGGATTTCAGATCGGCACGGCAGGAAACTTCCAGAATTTCGAACACAACCAACAGTGCGGCGTGGTGATCCATTTGATGCGACTGGGAGGAAAAGTAATGTGCTTTGGCATAGAGATCCTCCAATCGCAGGAGAGTGCGAATCCGCTCATTAAGAGGGTGGTCGTAGGTGATCACTGTCGGGTCTGGAATCGGCAAAGTTCAATTCTGCCGAATTATAAGCGATATGACAATAACTTGTATTAACATAATTACATGAAACTTTGAATTATTTCGATTTTTAGTGAAGCGGCTTCAGGCCTGCCGCCGTAATGCCAGTGCCAAGTAATGCTGATGCAGTTCATTGACATGCTCTTCGAGATCTGCGTGGTTACCCCGGTTGGACAGGATATCATCGGCTTGTTTGATGCGCTCCGCGCGAGGAGCCTGGTGAGCCATGACGGTACGCACATCTTCGGCGGAAAGCTTGCTGCGGGACATGGTTCGGGAGATTTGCTGATTTTCATCGCAATCGACTACCAGTACCCTGTCAACCAGATCGCGGTACGCACCGGTCTCAAAAAACAGCGGGATTACCAGCACCAGATAGGGCCCCTGCGCCTCAGCCATTTCCGAGACGACCTGCTGTTTGATCAGAGGGTGGAGTAGCGTTTCCAGTTTTTCCTTGGCAGCATGATCGGAAAACACCCGGTTGCGCAACCTGGCACGGTCGAGGTTTCCATCCGGTAACTGGTAGCTGGAGCCGAACTGCTCGATGATGGCGGCAAGGGTCGGGGCACCTCTTGCTGTCAGGCGATGCGCGATTTCATCGGTGTCGATGACGGCGGCGCCCAAGGCGGCAAAAATTCTGGCGACGCTGCTTTTGCCGCAGCCGATGCCGCCGGTGAGGCCGATCACCAGCATCGCCTAAGCCGGCAGAGCCGGAACCCAAATGGAGTGATGAGTAATGGGGGATGAGTGATGATCGAAGGTTTTCATTACCCATTCCTCATCACCCATTACCGTATGGCTCATTTCAACCCTAAATTCTTGTCGGATTTCGACATCATTTTTTCAGTAAGAGACTTAAAGCCCGAGATAAGCCTGGGTGATTTGCTTTCCCCACAGCAGGGCGATCAGGCCGCCACCCGCGAGGTAGGGGCCGAAGGGGATCGGAATCTGGCGGCCATGGCCGGCGAACAGGATCAGTGAAAGGCCGACCACCGCACCGACCAGCGAAGAAAGCAGGATGACCAGCGGCAGCATCTGCCAGCCCAGCCATGCGCCGATCGCGGCAAGCAGCTTGAAATCACCGTAGCCCATGCCTTCCTTTTTTGTAACCAGCTTGAACAGCCAGTAAACGCACCAGAGCGTCAGGTAGCCCGCCACCGCCCCGACCAAGGCGGAGTCCAGGCCGGTGAAGAAGACGTTGAGATTCAGCAACAGACCGAGCCAGATCAGGGGTTGGGTGATGCTGTCCGGGAGCAACTGGGTGTCGAAGTCGATGAAGGTCAGTGCGATCAGTGCCCAGGCGAATAGCAGGGCGGCCAGGGCGGCCGGCCCAAAGCCGAAATGCCAGGCGACGTATCCGCTGATGATGCCGGTAAGGGCTTCGACGATGGGGTAACGCGGGCTGATCGGGGTCTTGCAGTGCGCGCAACGGCCACGCAAGATCAGCCAGGAAATCACCGGAATGTTTTCCCATGCCGAAATCATGTGACCGCAGGTCGGGCAGGCCGAGCGAGGAATAACCAGGTTGTAGGGTGCGGCGGGCGGGGCTCCTTCTCCGTCCATGGTGGTGCATTGCTCGCGCCACTCGCGCTCCATCATCCTGGGCATCCGATGGATGACGACATTCAAGAAGCTGCCGATCATCAGGCCGAGGAGTGCGGCCCCACCGACGTACAGCGCAGGGGAGGATTGCAGGGGTTCGAAGATCATTTGTTTTTAAACGACCTGGCCCATCTTGAAGATCGGCAGATACATGGCGACGACCAGGCCGCCGATCAGCGTGCCCAGAACCACCATGATCATCGGCTCCATCAGGCTGGCAAGCGCGTCCACGGAGTCGTCCACTTCGGCTTCGTAAAAATCGGCCACCTTGGAGAGCATGGCATCCAAGGCGCCGGACTCCTCACCGATGGAGACCATTTGCAGCACCATATTGGGAAACAGATCGGTGTTCTGCATCGCCATGGTCAGGCTGGTGCCTGTGCTGACTTCGCTCTGGATTTTTTTCGTGGCGTCCAAATACAAGGCGTTGCCGGCAGCGCCGCCGACCGAGTCCAGTGCCTCGACCAGCGGTACGCCGGCGGCAAACATGGTGGATAGGGTACGAGTCCAGCGCGCGATAGTGGCTTTTTCGATCACCGCGCCGAAAACAGGCAGCTGGAGAGACAAGCGATCCATGAAATACTGCATCTTTTTCGAGCGTTTCCAGGTGTAGAAAAAGAACTGGAGACTGCCCCAGATTACACCGAAAATCGCCCACCAGTAGGCAACGAAAAAGTCGGATATGGCCATCACCACCAGAGTCGGAGCGGGCAGGTCGGCGCCGAAATTGGTGAACAGTTCCTTGAACGCCGGCACCACGAAGATCATGATGATTGCCGTGATGACGAAAGCCACAACAAGGATGGATATCGGGTAGAACAGCGCGGATTTGATCTTGCCTTTGATGGCGAGGATCTTTTCCTTGTAGGTCGCGAGGCGATCCAGCACCGTGTCGATGATGCCGGCCTGTTCGCCAGCATTGACCAGGTTGCAGTACAGCGCGTCGAAATACAAAGGGTATTTGCGGAATGCCTGGCTCATGCTGCTACCGGTTTCGATATCGGCCTTGATGTTGCCAAGCAGCCGCGATACGGATGGGTTGCTGTGCCCTTTGCCGACAATGTCGAAGGCCTGGAGCAGCGGCACACCCGCCTTCATCATGACGGCCAACTGCCGTGTGAACAGGGAGATGTCTTTTTCAGTGACTTTCTTGCCTTTTTTGAAGCCGCCTTGTTTTTTAACCTTGAGAACGGTGATGCCTTGGCGCCGCAGCATGGTATGGACTACCGCCGCGCCCGGTGCGCTCATATCGCCCTTTACGGTTTTGCCTTTTTTGTCCGTACCCTCCCAAGCGAAGAGAAGGTCTTTCACTGCTGCCCTTTTTTTTGCGACTTCCATGCTTATCCCTTTACTCGTTGGTGACGGCTTCGATTTCTTCCAGCGTTGTCAGTCCGGCCTTCACCTTGAGCAGGCCGGATTGACGCAGATCACGTACGCCTTCGCGTTTTGCCTGGTCGGCGATGTCATGCGCGGTGCCGTTTTTCATGATGATACGGCTCATTTCGTCGCTGATCGGCATGACTTGGTAGATGCCGACTCGCCCCTTGTAACCGGTGCCCTTGCAGATTTCGCAACCGACATGGCCATAAGGCTGCCAGTTGCCGTCGAGATCTTCTTCGGTATAGCCTGCGCGCAATAGTGCCTCCCTGGGAATGTCGATGGGCTGTTTGCACTTGCAGAGGCGCCGCGCCAGACGCTGTGCGGTAATCAGGATTACTGCAGAGGCGATGTTGAAAGGGGCGACTCCCATGTTCATCAGGCGGGTCAAGGTGCCGGGCGCATCGTTGGTGTGCAGGGTGGACAGGACCATGTGGCCGGTTTGCGCTGCCTTGATCGAGATGTCAGCAGTTTCCAGATCGCGGATCTCGCCCACCATGATGACATCCGGATCCTGGCGCAGGAAGGACTTGAGTGCTGCAGCGAAAGTCAGTCCGGCCTTGTCGTTGACGTTGACCTGGTTGACGCCGGGAAGGTTGATCTCGGCAGGGTCTTCCGCGGTGGAGATGTTAACGCCCGGTTCGTTCAGGATATTCAGGCAGGTATACAGCGATACGGTTTTGCCGCTACCGGTCGGCCCGGTCACCAGCACCATGCCATAGGGACGGCGGACGGCGTTGAGCAGGAGTTCTTTCTGGCCCGGCTCGTAGCCCAATGCGTCAACTCCCAGCGTGGCGATGGTCGGGTCGAGAATCCGCATCACGATTTTCTCGCCGTACAGAGTAGGCAGGGTGCTGACGCGGAAATCGATGGCGCGGTTTTTGGACAGCACCAGTTTCATGCGGCCGTCCTGGGGCACCCGTTTCTCCGAAATATCGAGCTTGGAGATCACCTTGATGCGGGAGGAGAGTTTATCCTTGATCGCCAGGGGAGGTTGCGCTGCTTCATAGAGGATGCCGTCGAGGCGGTAGCGGATACGGTAGTATTTTTCGTAGGGTTCGAAGTGGATATCGGATACCCCGGCATTGATCGCGTCCAGCAGGATTTTCTGGAGAAAACGGACGACTGGGGCGTCATCTATTTCTGCGCTGGCGCTCTCATCTTTCTGCGCCAGTGCTTCATCGTCGGTGAATTCGAGGTTGATGTCTTCGCCGGCTAGATTCTGTAGTGTAGTGTCGGTGGCCTCGGCAATTTTTTCTATCAGTATGCCGAGCTTGTCGTCCTCCACCACCACCGGTTCAACCGTGAGGCTGGTTTTGAAACGTACATCATCCAGGGCGCGCAGGTTGGCTGGATCGGAGGTGGCGATGAACAGGCGATTGCCGCGCTTTTGCAGGGCCAGAACGCGCCGGCTTCTGATCAGCTTGGCATCGAGCACGTCATTGGGCAGGTGATTCACATCGATGGCAGCCAGGTCCAGCAGAGGGAACCCGAATGTCCGCGCAGCAAATTCTGCAACTTCCAGAGAGCTCATTTTTTTGCTTTGTACCAACTGGGCGACAAAGCCGGTCTCATTGGCGCCGGCCTGGGACTGAATGGCTTCGGCATCGGCCTCCAGCAGGCGTCCGCTTTGTACCAGTGCGTTGGCCAGTCCGCTGAGCTTGGTCGAAGTTGTTGCAGCTGCCATCTGGGGTTGTCCGTTTAAGGATTAAAAACAGGCCAATAATGCACTTGGCAAATTTTTTTGTAAAGGCGGCGGAGTCTATTCCGAGGCGGATAAAAGCGGGAAAATACGTACGACTTTGACGATGCGATCCTGAGTCTGGACGATTTCCAGTGTATGCCCGTCAATTTTAAAGCTGGTGCCCGCTTCCGGGATATCCTCGAAATGCTCGAGAATCAGGCCGTTCAGGGTTTTAGGGCCATCCAGCGGTAAATTGAGCTTGAGCTTGCGATTCAGGTCACGCAGAGAGCAGCCGCCATCGACCAGCCAGCTGCCATCGTCCTGCGGGTAGATGCCACCGTGGGCAGTAGGGCGCGAGGCGAATTCACCGACGATTTCTTCCAGAATGTCCTCCAGGCTCACCAGCCCGAGCAATTCGCCATACTCGTCCACCACCAGGCCGATATGGTGGCGATTTTCCTGGAAGTGCTGCAGTTGGGAAAAAAGCGAGGTTCCTGCCGGGATGAAATAAGGTTCGCGGACAATCTCTTGCAGCATTTCGGTGTTGATCTCGTTGTTGCGAACCTGGTGCAGGACATGGCGGATATGAATCACGCCGACGATATTGTCCAGCCTCCCTCGGTACACAGGTAACCGTGTGTGGTGGCTGGTCGCTAGCTGTTCGCGGATCATTTCTTCGGGCGCATCGAGGTCGATCGCTTCGATCTGGTTGCGCGGGATCATGACATCGTCCACGCTGACGTTTTCCAGCTCGAACAGGTTGAGGAATATGCTTTGGTGCTTGGGCGGAATGTAATGGCCCGCTTCCAGCACCAGCGTGCGCAGCTCCTCCATGTTGAGGGCGGTGGTGACGGAGGAGGGGGTCAGGTGCAGCAGCCAGAGCAGGGAACGAACGAACAGGTTGACGAACCAGACCACTGGATAAAATAGCTTGAGCAAAGGCGCGAGGATGTAACTCGCGGGTATCGCAATGCGCTCTGGATAGGCGGCTGCAAGCACCTTGGGGGTGATTTCGCTGAACACCAGTATCAGGAAGGTGACGGACAGGGTGCCGATGGTGAGTGCGAATTCGCTCTCGCCCATCAGGCGGACAGTGATCACGGTGACCAGTGCGGCGGCGGCGGCGTTGAGGAGGTTGTTGCCAAGCAGGATTACGCCGAGGAGTTTGTCGGTTTTTTCGAGCAGTTGCATGGTCAGCTTGGCGCCGCGGTGGCCGCGTTTGGCCATGTGCTTTAGCCGGTAACGGTTGAGCGCCATCATGCTGATTTCAGCGATGGAAAAGAAGCCGGAACCGATCAGCAACAGCAGCAGCGTGACAAGCAGCAGGCTGGTTGAGATGTCATCCAAGATAGAGAACCTTAAAAAGCGTGATGGGTGATGGGTGATAGGTGATGGGTAAATCGGCGACGGTATTGCTTTTGACTTTTCTCATCACCCATCACTCATCCCCAAATTGGGTCAGCGTTGCAGAATCACTTCCAGCACGAACTTGCTGCCGAGATAGGCCAGCAGCAGCATCGCAAACCCGGCGAGCGTCCAGAGGATGGCGGTGCGACCGCGCCAGCCGTAAATTTGCCGCCCCCCCAGCAGGGCTGCGTAAATACCCCAGGAAAGCAGCGCGAACAGCGACTTGTGGCTGAACTGCAGGGGTTTGTGGAAGAGTTCCTCGGAGAACATCACGCCGCTCAGGATAGACAGGGTGAGCAGGACGAATCCCACCGTGATGATGCGAAAAAGCAGCGATTCCATCGCCAGCAAGGGCGGCAATTTCCCCAGGATGCGCGACAGGGCGTGGCCGTGCAGACGGCGTTCCGCCAAGGCCATCAGCACCGCGTGCACTGCCGCGATAGTGAACAGGCTGTAGGCGAGCAGCGAAATCAGCAAGTGCACCTTGAAAAGCGGTAGCTCGGTATGGGCGATGGCGTGCGCTTCCGGAAAAACCAGCGGCAGTAGCAGGCAGATTGCAGCGCCGGGCAATACCAGCGTTTGCAGGCCTTCCATGTTGTAACGGAAGCTGGCGAGCCAGTAGACCAGTACGGTGAGCCAGGAGATCGCCGATACCGTATTGCCGATGCCGAGGTTCAGGCCTGCGCCGGGAAACAGGGAGGGGTAAAGCAGTGCGCCATGCAGCGCGAGTGGCACCAGTATGGCGAGACGCCCGACCGCCGAGGTTTCGGCAGCGTGTTGCGCTATTTCCGGGTCGGCGGGGCGCCAGACCGAGCGCCAGAAAAGCAGACCGAGCGCGCTGTAAAGCAGAAAGGCGAGGAAATGGAGTGAACCGCTCATTGTGTTGTAAACTTGTCGGCGTATTGTTTCTCTAAACACCAAGTCTACACTATCCAAATTCGGATTAACATTCAGCAGGACATTTTGCCTCCATGTTCGACAATCTCACCAATCGCCTTTCTGGCGTAATCAAAACCCTGCGCGGCCAGGGCCGCCTGACAGAAGCCAACATTCAGGACGCCCTGCGCGAGGTGCGCATGGCTCTGCTCGAAGCGGACGTCGCCTTGCCGGTGGTGAAGGATTTCATCGCCCACGTCAAGGAGCGTGCACAGGGCCAGGAGGTGCTGGCCAGCCTGACGCCGGGCCAGGCCGTGATCGGCATCGTCCATCAGGAAATGACCAAGCTGATGGGGGGGCAGAACGCCGCGCTCAACTTCGTGACGCAACCGCCTGCGGTGATCCTGATGGCGGGTCTGCAGGGTGCGGGCAAGACCACCACCTCGGCCAAGCTGGCCAAATACCTGCGCGAGCAGATGAAGAAAAAAGTGCTGCTGGCGAGTTGCGACGTTTACCGCCCGGCGGCGATGGAGCAGTTGCGTGCCTTGGCGCAGCAGATTGATACGGATTACTTTCCCGCCGAGGCGGGTCAGAGCCCGGAGCAGATCGCGCTGGCGGCGCGGGATTACGCCGACAAGCATTTTCACGATGTGCTGATCATCGACACCGCGGGTCGCCTGGCGATAGACGAAGCCATGATGGCCGAGATCCAGCGCCTGCATGAAGTGCTCAAGCCGATCGAAACCCTGTTTGTGGTCGACGCCATGCAGGGTCAGGACGCGGTCAATACCGCCAAGGCTTTCAGCGAGGCGTTACCGCTGACCGGCGTGGTGCTCACCAAGCTCGACGGCGATGCGCGCGGTGGCGCGGCGCTGTCGGTGCGCCAGGTCACCGGCAAGCCGATCAAGTTCGCCGGCGTCGGCGAGAAAGTTGGCGGCCTCGAAGCCTTCCATCCGGAGCGCATGGCGTCGCGCATCCTCGGCATGGGCGATGTATTGTCCCTGATTGAGGAAGCCCAGCGCGGCGTCGACCAGGAAGAAGCGGTCAAGCTGGCAAAGAAAATCAAGTCCGGCAAGAATTTCGATCTCGAAGATTTCAAGGCGCAGCTGCAACAAATGAAAAAAATGGGCGGTGTCGCCGCCCTGATGGACAAGTTGCCGGCACAGATGGGGCAGGCAGCGGCGGGCATGGCGGACGACAAGTCGATCAATCGTATCGAGGGCATCATCAACTCGATGACCCCGGGAGAGCGCCGCAATCCGGCACTCCTCAAGGCTGCGCGCAAGCGCCGCATCGCCGCTGGCGCCGGGGTGCAGGTGCAGGAGGTGAACCGTTTGCTGAACCAGTTCGAGCAAACCCAGAAAATGATGAAGATGGTCGCCAAGGGCGGGATGGCGAAGATGATGAGAGGCATGAAAGGCATGTTGCCCGGCATGTAGAGCTTGTCCGTAACTAATTCAGCCCCGCGCCGGGGTCGATTTGAGATGCAGCCCGCGAAGCAAGACGCGCGGTTGTGTCATTCACAACAAGCGGCTTGCGACAAAGGGGGGCGCTCAAATCGGCCCCGGCCCGGGGTTGCTGCGTATCCGCGCGTCTGCTGCGTTGCGAGCCTTGCCCAATGAATGACATTGGGCGGCGCCTCGCGTCTTGCATCCATCGCGGATACGCAGCAACGCGGGGCTGAATTAGTTACGGACAAGCTCTCAAATAATGTTTCTTGCTTTTATTCCAAAACTTAGCGTAAAATTGCCGGCTTTTTAGACCGAATTTTTGAAGGGTGACATTTAATTATGGTTGTGATTCGACTTGCCCGTGGTGGTGCCAAGAAGCGCCCGTTTTTCAACGTAGTCGTGGCTGATTCCCGTAATCGCCGTGACGGCAGGTTCATTGAGCGCGTGGGTTTCTACAACCCGGTTGCGCGTGAAGGTCAGGAGGCTGTGCGCCTCGACAACGAGCGTATCAGCTACTGGCAGGGGCACGGCGCGTTGCTGTCCGACGCTGTGGCCAAACTCGTCAAGCGTGCCGCGGTCTAAAAATCTGGTGGTAATGGGGCGCATCGCCGCCCCATTCGGTGTCCTCGGCTGGGTCAAGGTGCAACCGTTTACCGAAGAAATCGGCGGGCTGCTGGATTTTCCGGTCTGGAATCTTGGGCGAGGTGAGCAGTGGCGCGAAGTCAATGTTCTGGAGACGGAGGCCCACCACAAGACCCTGGTTGCCAGGCTGGACGGGTGTAATGACCGCGATGCCGCGGCGGCGCTGAAGGGCCTTGAAGTCGCAGTGCCGCGCGAAGCGCTGCCGGAAGCGGCGGAAAATGAATATTACTGGTCCGATCTGATCGGGCTGGAAGTGGTGAATGTTCAGGGTGAAGGGCTGGGCAAGGTGGCGGATATTCTGGAAACCGGCGCGAACGACGTGCTAGTGGTAGAGGGGGAGCGCGAAAGGCTGCTCCCGTTTACCGCTCAGGTCATCCTCAAAGTCGACTTGGCGGCGGGACGGATCAACGTGGACTGGGGCGCGGATTATTGAATTTCGACGTCATCACCTTGTTCCCGCCGATGTTCGACGCGCTTGCCAAACACGGCATCACGCGGCGCGCGCTGGAGCAGGAGCGTTTCCAGCTGCAGTTGTGGAATCCGCGCGATTTCACTGAGGACAACTATCGTACGGTGGATGATCGCCCCTACGGAGGCGGGCCAGGCATGGTGATGCTGGCCGAGCCGCTGGAAAAGGCGATCCTGGCCGCGAAAGAGCGGCAGAGGCAGGCCGGTGTGGCGAATCCGAGGGTGATTCATCTTTCACCCCAAGGCAAGGTGCTTACCCATCAGCGGGTGATGGAGCTGACCCGGGAGCCCGGTTTGGTGCTGCTGGCGAGCCGTTACGAAGGCGTAGACGAGCGCTTGTTGCGCCATCAGGTAGATGAGGAAATCTCGATCGGTGACTACGTACTGTCCGGCGGGGAACTGGCGGCGATGGTGCTGATCGACGCCATCGTCAGGCAGTTACCGGGCGTACTCGGCGATGCCGAATCGGCAGTGCAGGATTCATTCGTGGACGGGCTGCTGGATTGTCCCCACTATACCCGCCCCGAGGTTTATCAGGGCGAGGCGGTGCCGGAAGTGCTGATGTCCGGGCACCACGCAGAAATTCAACGCTGGCGGTTAAAGCAGGCGTTGGGCAGGACCTGGTTGAGGCGACCGGATTTATTGGCCGCCCGTCAGTTGACAAAAGAGGAATCCGGGCTGCTGGCTGCATTTAAAGCAGAAAACCAGCAGGAACAGGAATCCAATAAATAACGAAGCAAGGAGTTTTAAATGGATATCATCAAGCAGCTGGAACTGGAAGAAATCGCCCGCCTGGGCAAAACCATCCCGGATTTCGCCCCGGGCGACACGGTGATCGTCGGCGTCAACGTCGTGGAAGGTACCCGCAAGCGGGTGCAGGTTTTTGAAGGTGTGGTGATCGCCAAGCGCAACAGGGGCCTCAACTCCGCATTCATCGTCCGCAAAATTTCCAACGGCGAAGGCGTGGAGCGTACCTTCCAGACCCACTCCCCGCTGATTGCCAGCATCGAGGTGAAGCGCCGCGGCGACGTGCGCCGCGCCAAGCTGTACTATCTGCGTGAGCGTTCCGGCAAATCTGCACGTATCAAGGAAAAGCTGGTCGCCCGTACTCAGTCGGCGAAGTCGGCACAGTAAGCCTATACGCTGTAGTCCAAAGGCCACGAAGGCATTGCCTTCGTGGCCTTTGTTATTTTGATCGGCTAGAATGACGTTATGCGCAATCTGGTCATGCTGTTCCCCCTTTTTTTCCTGTTCATCAGCGCCGTCTGCGGCGGGGTTGTGAAGTAATGGCTTACCAGGCGAGATTCCCTGCGCTGTTTGCGGTGCTCGGCATCAAGACCGATGGCACGGCACTGACCGCCCTTGATTTTCTGCCGCTTGGAACCCCGGTTCTGGAACCGCAGGATGCTGTTTCCAGACAGGTTTGCACACAGTTGCAGGCCTATCTCGCCGATCCCCTTTTTCGCTTCGACCTGCCTCTCGCGTTGCACGGCACCGCGTTCCAATCCAAGGTATGGCAGGCGCTGCGGCAGATTCCGAGCGGTTCGACGCAAAGCTACGGCGAGTTGGCCAAGCTGCTCCACTCCGCGCCGCGCGCGGTGGGGCAAGCCTGCGGCGCCAATCCCATTCCCGTGATCATCCCCTGCCACCGTGTGCTGGCGCGAGACGGTCTGGGCGGGTTCATGAACAGCACCGGCGGCGATTCGCTGGCGATCAAACGTTGGCTGTTACAGCATGAGCGCTGACAATCAAAGCCTGCTTGACGAGTTCTGCGATGCGCTGTGGCTGGAGGACGGCCTGGCGCGCAACACCCTGGAAAGCTACCGGCGCGATTTGCAGCAGTTCGCCGCGTGGCTAAAGGAAAAATGCGGCAAGGGGCTGCCCGATGCCGGTCATGCCGAGCTGGAAGGTTATCTGTCGCACCAGTACAACGTCGCTAAGACCAGCGCCAGCACGGCCAGTCGCGAACTTTCCAGTCTCAGGCGGTTTTACCGCTACTTGTTGTGCCAGGGCCGGCTCGATGCCGACCCGACGCTCAACATCTCTTCGCCGAAGCAGGTCAGGGCTCTGCCGAAAAGTCTGACCGAAGCCGACGTCGAGGCGCTGCTGAATATCCCGGATACCCCAGATCCGCTCGGGCTGCGCGATAAGGCCATGCTGGAAACACTCTATGCCACAGGCTTGCGGGTGTCCGAGCTGGTGGCGATGAAAGTGATGGAAGCGAGCCTGGACATGGGGGTGGTGCGGGTCATGGGCAAAGGCGGCAAGGAAAGGCTGGTGCCGCTGGGCGAGGAGGCGATCGCCTGGATCAAGCGCTACTTGGCCGAGGCGCGGCCATCGCTGCTTGACGGCAGACCGAGCGATGCGCTGTTCGTCACCGCGCGCGGCAAGGCCATGACGCGCCAAGGTTTTTGGTATCTGATCAAGCGCCGCGCCGTCGCGGGCGGTGTTGGCAAACCCTTGTCGCCGCACACGCTGCGCCACGCTTTCGCCACCCACCTGCTCAACCACGGCGCCGATTTGCGCGTGGTGCAAATGCTGCTGGGGCACGCCGACATTTCCACTACCCAGATCTATACGCACGTGGCGCGCGAGCGGCTGAAGCAGCTGCACGCCATGCATCACCCGCGCGGTTAAGAAGCTGTCTCAATCAATATCATGGGTGCGACTATGGCATTTGGCCCTCCGGCGCGACATAGCCGGAGGGCCAAATGCCGACGTCCCGAAGGGTTGCTGCCAGAAAGCCCGGCAGCGTCAGCCCTCCCCTCAATCCCCTCCCGCAAGCGGGAGGGGAGGCGATCGCCCCTTCCCCCGCC
>Ga0307375_10001808_pt1 | contig 22710 bp, 21 predicted proteins | sample TR1MG_FD_202531 | JGI IMG/M metagenome (GOLD analysis project Ga0307375, IMG submission 202531) | Soil microbial communities from Risofladan, Vaasa, Finland - TR-1 | ecosystem: Environmental > Terrestrial > Soil > Coastal area > Acid sulfate soil | place: Finland: Risofladan, Vaasa | collected...
CACGCAATTCAAATCGTGGACACCCAAAAATCGCCGCAAATCACACATGACGATGAGCTTAAAGGATGCACCGCTCGATTAAACCGGACAGCAGTGAGATTGAAGAGCGGCTAAGTCCGGTTATCTGTTTAACTTGTGGCAGACGCAGTATGCTTATGTCTTGTGTGTCCAATTTCTTTTCTCCTGATGTGATTTGCGGATTTCCGCATAAACGAGTTCCTTTCTCTCAGGCCGAATGAGCCTGAGTGGGTTTTATCCCTGTTGGTCTAACGTTGCAGTTTTTAGAGACACGAATCGTATCTGGCGGAAATAATCGGGTGCGCAGAAAGTCCGCGCATCGGGCCTTCTCTGGGAGTCTTTCAATCGGCTGTGGGAGGGTTATCCCTTCAGGGGGGCGATCTAATCAACCGTGCTTTAAGTTAAAATTACTACTATAAACCTACCATAGTTCCGGCGTAATGTCAAGTCGTACTTAGGCTTCCGCACAAGGTCGAGTAGGTCTTCGATAACATCGAGAGAGGCTATCAGGCTCAGAAAATATGTAGCGTGATGTAGCTCTTATGACTTTGGACGCTAATCATCTTTGTCATCAGCAGAATTTATCCTCTAGTCAAGATGGCATATTTCGGGATTCTCGGCAGCCAGTTACATGGGCGAGTTGGACCCGCCCCGTCAGGTATAGGCTTGCGCGCCGCGTCCCTCCGAGGGGGCTTCGCACTCCCCGGCATTTTCCACTTTCTGGAATCCTAGTAACCGCCCGGAGAGCACCCTCCCAAAAAATCTTCTACTCGCCGTCAAAGGGTCCACCCGCCGCATGAGCACCCCCACCCTTCCCCCGAATTGCTCTCCCGCACTGCCAGTGGCTCACCGTGCGCCTTGCTCGCTTGCAGGCAGGCTGAGGCACCCTCGGCAGATCACAGCGGCTCTAATGCGTCCCTGTGCCGTTTGGGTTAGGCCTGAATCTCAGCGAAAGAATCTCCGCTCTCAGAAAAAATCTGAAGCGGAGAAAATTTGCGGACCAAAGCCAGGCCAATATTAGAAAAGAAAAATGGAGGTACGCCCACTGCGACTTGATCCCGCCGCGTCTCTCTGGAGCCGAGGATTGCGTGCATAACCCATCGTCTGCTACGGGAAGAGAAGACCGCGCCCGTTCAGATCATGTGAGACGCGATTCAGCGAGAAATTTCTTAGTCGCTGTAAGTTTCTCGGGGTACAAAACGGGGTATTGATTAGAAGAACTATTCTATACAGTTGATTCTAAACGAGGAGTGGCTCCTCAGGTAGGACTCGAACCTACAACCCTTCGGTTAACAGGGGAAATTTGGCCATTTGCACAGAATTGCACCGCGTCGCATAAGTGTTCATTACAAATGACTTATGAGATTTTTTCTTTGCACAGACTCGCACAAAAATGCCCTAAAATCCAATCCGAACAGCCACCAAAACAGCCATCAGATTTGCTAACATATTAGATGTATTAGATGTAGTGAAAGGGGCTGGCGCATGGCAAAGCAAATGAAGGGTGTCTATGAAAACCCTCCGAAGAGCGGAATCTGGTGGATTCTCTACTACGTCGAAGGCAAGCGGCACCGGGAGAAGGTCGGACGCCGTTCCGATGCAATCGCCCTTTATCAACGCCGGAAGACCGACGCACGGATGGGAATCAAAATGCCAGAGATCCGTCCTCGCCGCGCCGTGCTCTTCGAGGAGATCGCGGCGGATGCCCTCGTCTACTCGAAAGAGAACAAAGCCTCGTACCCCGGCGACCGCTCGACGGTCGGCAAGCTCCTGCCAGTCTTTGGCAAGGTTCCCATCGAAGACATCACGCCGCAGACGATCAAGGCCTACTTTGACACGCGCGACGATCTGACCAAGACGACAATCAACCGCTACCGCGGGACAATATCGATGATCTTCCAGGAGGCTATTCGTAACGGGAAAGCGAAGACCAACCCCGCGCGGCTGGTACGCCTTCACAGGGAGGACAACAGCAGAGTCAGGTTTGTCTCCTTCGATGAAGAGGCAGCCATCCGCGCCATCATTCGCGAGAGGTGCCCGATCCATGAACCCGAGTTGACATTGGCCCTCGAAACAGGAATGCGGCGGGGAGAACTGTACTCGCTCGAATGGGATCGCGTCGATCTTGAGCGCAGGCAGTTGCACCTGCTGAAGACCAAGAACGGCACGGCCCGCGTGGTGATTCTCACCGAGGCAGCAGTGAGCGCCCTTAAAGAACTGTGGGAGCGCCGCAGCTCGACTTCGCCTCATGTGTGCCTAACCCGCTATGGCGAACCGATGATCTCCCCCCGTGCGTGGTTTGAGCTGGTCATGCAGGAAGCTGTAAAGAAGAACTCTTCGCTTCAGGACGTTACCTGGCACATCTTTCGACACACGTACATCTCTCGCCTAGTGATGGCCGGCGTCGATTTGAGAACCGTGCAAGAGCTTGCCGGCCACAAAGACATCAAGATGACCGTTCGCTATGCACACCTTGCGCCGGCACATAAGCTGGCTGCGGTAGATAGGCTTGCCGAGTATCGGCGGGAACAGGAAAAAGCCAAACGCCGAGAGACAACAACCCTAGCTTTCGTCGCGGCGTAACCACTCGGCTCTCCGGGCGAATACTCTCCTTGATCGCTCCATGAGTGGGAAGGCGATAAATCAAAAGTCCTGAATCAGAGCCGCCGAAACATGGCTCAGTACTTCACTAAGGGTAGAAACGATGGTGCGGCACAACTGTTTTGACTTTTCCATAGGCACCTCCAAGGTGTTCGGGTTTGAAGCGAAGAATTTCAGAGCACATGACGTGCAAAAGAAAAACAGTGAAGCGATACCATGTCCGGCGGATGCTCCCAGAGGGAGCTTGGTTGGGCCTCAGCCCAAATTCTTAAGCATCCTTATTTTACGACCGTGACCTGCGATATAGACTTGGTTGTCCCGTTTGTACAGTGTGTTGCCAACAGGCCGATACAGTCATTGACAGGGTTATGGCCGAAACTTATCCGGTTTACCTTTTGTCGTGTCTTCGACGCGTGCGATGTGTGGTTTCTTGTCCGGGTTTAGCTGTTTTGCTTTTGCAATGGCTTGGGCCTGCGTCCGGGTAAGAGCGCTGGCCTTCTCCGCATTCTCGGCCACAACCGCGTAGCCGTGCTCTCGCGGTTCAATGTAATACGTTTTATTTGTAGTCATGCTGCCCTCCTGTCTCCGTGTTGGGGTGCGGGAACTTCAAAATGGTCCGTGCTGAAGGATATTGTGAAGTGAGACTACCCCCGGCAGAGCCGGGGGCTTCATTATGTGAGCCGCTCAAAGCGGCTTTAGCGGGGTCGCTAATGCGACCCCGGTTGAGTTGGGCCACCTTGTCGGTGGCAGGTCATTTCCACATGTTAAGTTGATCCATCCGTTTGTCTTCCTGCTCCTGGTTGCGGATGTAATCGCGAATCGTGGCCTCATCCCTGCCCACGGTCGAAACGAAATATCCGCGCGCCCAGAAGCTCTGTCCGGCATAGTTCTGCCTCTGTTCCCCGTACACCCGCGCCAGGTGAATCGCGCTCTTGCCCTTGATGAACCCGACCACTGACGACACAGAATACTTCGGCGAAATCGAGATCATCATGTGTACATGGTCGGCCAGAAGATGCCCTTCTTCAATGCGGCACTCCTTCTGCTCGGCCAGTTTACGCAACACCTCGCCCAAATGCTTGCGAAGGCTCCCGTACAGCACCTTGCGCCGGCATTTCGGAATAAAAACTACGTGGTACTTGCACTCCCACCTGGAGTGGCTTAAGCTCTCATATTCGTCCATCCGGGATTCTCCTTGAAGTGTGCTTGGCGGCTCACCTCTCGGAGTTTCTTGGATGGACTCCCGCAAATGTCAAACTGCTACTGCCACCCCGGCAAAGCCGGGGGAACTCCCGTTCGATTAGACCGGCGGCCAAAGACAGGTTGATTTGATTTTCCAATTCAGCTTTAGCCTGTGGCAATGATGCGAACGCTTCTCGAAACACGATGTCCTGTTTCTCTCCGCTGGGGTCATATTGATAGTCCCGATCTGTCACCGAGACGAGAAACTTCCCATCGTCCTGACCGATAATCGTGAGGGTCCGGTTGACGAGTATCGACACTCGGTCTTCGCCGGGTTTGAGCATATAGACGGGAGGAGGAATTGTTGCCATGGAAGAAAATTCACCCCTTCCTATCACATGAAAAACGCGGAAAATATCGCAGACCACTATACCATATGCGTTCCACTATGCATCCGGCGGGAACTTAGCTTGTACCCATGGAATCGATCGTGACGTTCTGCGCCTCCAAACTGGGTTAGCATTTTATCGCCAACAGGCCAATTTGCTCAACGAGAGTAGTAACGCCAAGGGCCTCCCGCTGGCCATGAGTTGTTCCAATCCCCGTCGGTCGTCACCGCAATCACGAGCGGCATGAGAAACCGCTCGATGTCCACCACGACGCGTTGTAGAGGGATAGCCTCGATGTAGAGCCGGTTCTTCGTGTTGAACGCGCCCCACTGGCGCTGCTTCGATTCATCTTCAAAGAATTCGGCGGTGAACGCTCGCGGCGGCGCTGCGACGGTGGGAATCGCGGTCCTCCGCCGTTCAAATGTCCGCACGATCGCCTCGGCGAGAAGCTGTCCATCGAACGGGAAAAGCTCAGACAGGGCACGCAGATCGTGGAAGTCCTTCATGCGGCTGTTCGCCATGCCGAGTTTCACCATCGCCTCAAACTTCTCAGCCACCACGGTCTCCTTGGGATAGGCGAGCAGCAAAGGCGCCGGCCCATTGAGGATCGTTGGAAACGGAGTCTCGACTGGCGGGGGCGTGATGGTGTCTCCGAATCCAATATCGATTTGCATGGGTATACGCGCCCGCTCCAAATAGCTCAGGAAGGTGACACGAACCCCCTCATAGTCCGCATCCTCTTTGATGCGCTGCGCCTTGACGCTCTCCGGGGCAAACTGGAGGCCGTCCTCATGGACTGGAAGCGCACAGATCTCCTTGAAGATGGATTGAAAACGGTTCGGATCGTTGTCGCCATTGGAGAGAAAATCGGCGTCCCGAGTCGGCCGGTGAGCTTGCTCTGTCCAGAGTTCAAAAAGCAGCGCGCCCTTGAGAACGAAAGTCTTCCGGTATTCCGACTGGCTGATGCGGAAGAGAAGGCGTTCCAGAGCATATTTCGTGAGAAGCAGCCCAAATTCTTCTCCCCGCTGGCGGGCACGATTCGCCAGGCGTTGCCGAACAGAAGCCGCGAGATTGGTGACGTTCTTAGTCAAGACAGGGACTCCATGTAGGGCCGCATGACGTTGGCGACCCGGCAAACCTTGGCCGCTTCCCAGAGTTCGTCCATCGACGCTTTTTTCTCGCGGAAGCACTCCCGAAGAGCTTGAATAGCGAGTTCCGTTCCTACCTTCGACCGGAACTTGAAACAGTCGGCAACCGTTTTTGCCGGGCTGTAGACTTTGATTTTGGCGCCCTCAATCGTATGCTCTACTGCGCCGAAGGTTAGAGACGGGCCGGAGAAACGCACTACGCGAATCGGAGGATACTCAAAGCTGGGCGTCCAGGCTCCTTGCTTGAGGGCGATCCAAACCTCAAATGGATTCTCGGTCGTGAGTTCATGGAAGCGTAGCGCGGAGGAGAGGCAGACGACGGCCTGTGGCACTTTGCGGCAGACCTCCACCAGCGTCCGATTCTCCGTGGGCGGGTTATCGCTCGAAGAATAGAGTCCCTTGCCAACCCGTTCGAGCTTCCCTGCTCGGACCAGCCGGCCCAGGTAATTGCGCGGTATGTGAAGCCTGGCCAGGTCACGCGGCCGTATGACGGGCTGCTCGCCGGCATACTTCAGTAGGCGATCCATGTTCGTCTCCATGTTGGGAGTGTACCATATCCAATATAGATGTAAATATCTATATTGGTTCTGAAACACGCAAATTGAGAGCCAGAAATGAGCATTTTCCTGTTCCCCATGCGCCGAGAGGAGATTACCCTGCAAGCGGTTCTGGATGGTCGGCACGAGCGTACTTCCGCAGGTCAGCCACTGGAATCAGAACACGCTTGCCAATTCTCCTGGTCGGCAGGCGCCGAGTGGCTACCAGATAATCCAATGCGCGCTGGCTGATGGAGAGCAACTGCGCAGCATCCCGTCGGCTCAGGAGCAACTTCTCCTCAGCGCGAATGGGAGGCTTCTTATCGGCAGATGGTTGAGAACGCGGAGACAATTCCATATTGAGCCATTCACCTTTCCAACTTGTTGAGTTGCATTTGAATTGCGCCCGATCTCACCGAACGCGCCAACCGTACAGCTTCCCTTCCTCAGACTTCGGGTAGCAGACGCCGGATTCCAATTTCCAGCCGGGCCGGTCGCAGGCGGTCAAATGTTCAAGATCGCCGCCCTTCCAAAGCTCGTAGGCCCGCAAGCCGTCCGCCGAAAGCGCCCAAGACGACGCAAGGTGCCCCTCGACGCCGGCATTGAAGCCGCGGGCGCGGCCGTGGTCGAAACCCAGCCAATATCCGCAGACAAAAACGCCGGCGAGGAGAAGCACCCCTGCCCCCGAGGCAATGGAACTCCATTTCAGCAGCTCGCTAAGGCCCTTCCGTGCCGCCACGGACTCGGCCGCACCGACTACGGGATCCGTCAAAGACGCCTGCAAGCGAACCCTGGAAGACTCCGCTTCAGCCGCCGCAGCCGACCGTATTTTCTCCAGGATGCCCTGGACGGTTAGGTTGATCTTTCCCGGAACTGCCTCGTACAGTTCGCTGTAATGGCCGAGCACGATCATCAAAGCCCACACGGCATCTGTGGGTTCGATCCCGAACTTGTCAGCGTAAGTCCTGACACGCTCGCGCTCGGTCTCAGACAGATCCGCAAGAAAGACGCTGTAAACGTCGTCACTTGTTGGGGGCATCGTCGCAGACCTTGTCGAAAATGTTCCGGGCACATTCGCGGCGCCACCGCTCGATCTCCGCGCGACTTCCCAGCGTTGCCGTTTCTCGTGCCTTTTCGAGCGTCAGCCGGCTGCTTTGCACGAGATTGGTTACGCGCGTGGCAAGTTGCGGAAGGAACAACGACAGTCCTTGCCTCTCTTCCACCGCCTTGCGCAGAGGCGAGTTGTCGTACAACTCAAACAGCGACGGGGCCAGGCCAAAGAAGCGGTTACGAACCACATGAATCCTGCCGTGCTGAACCACATTCATGTATTCGGTCAGCATTTCGCAACTGTCGCGCTGCTGGTTTATGAGGAACAGCGAAATGAAGGGCCATCCGAACTCGTTCAGTTTTTCATCGAACATCGAGCCGTAGCGGTTCACGCCGTCATTGTTTCTTGCGGCCGTATTGACCACAACCTCATCGTCTTTGCTTGCGTCCACTATGTCCAGAAGATCGAGCCAACCTTCGTTCTCGTCGAGGTTCACGAGCGAGAACGACTTCACGGACTTCTGGTAGGCTTTGCCAACGTCGGGGTTGGCCGTATCGGTTTCCACCAACGAGACTTGCCGGTTTCTCATCTCGAAGTAGTCGAGGAGTGCGATCGCGCCCACCGACTTCCCCACACCGCCTTTGCTGCCTGTTACAAAGAAAACTCTTGCCATTTGCTTCTCCCCTTTCTTACAGCGTTACGTCCGGTTTCATCTGGAATTGCCCGCGCCTTACTTCAACGGTTGGTGACCCCACCGTTCCCTTACTGGCCGCTCTTACTGGAGCTTGTTCCCTTGGTAGCCCCAGGTTCTTCATATAGGTCGAAAGGGCGTTGGTGGTGATTACGACGCCGTTTTCTTCAAAAATGCGGACCAACATCTTCAGCGTGTAGCCGTTCTCCCGCAACTTCTTCAACTGCGGATAGACGCCCCGCACGATCTCCCCCATCATGTAGGACTCGGGTTGCGGGGGAGGTACGTTCCCTCTCTCATCCAAGCGTGTGCGAAGCGCCTCAAATTGTTCGACGGAGAGCGTTTGCGGGTTGCGGCGCTGTTTTTCCATCTGCCTTCCTCCTGTCCTTGCGAACAACGAGCCGAAAACAGTATAGCACAACATTGACAGCAGATGTGTAATACGGTAAAGTCGGAATTGTAGTCAGGAAAGCCGGAATCGTTAAGAGGCACGGCGAGGTAGGCGCTGGTACTCACAAAACCCCTGCGGGGTTTCGCGCGTTCCACCACCAATTCTCCAATCCGCCTTCGGCTACTCGGAGAATTGGTTGCGCATCTCGCTCAGGGCTGCGCCCCGAGACCCCACGGAAAGGACATAACGCAATGCCACGACCCAAACGAGCAAAGGGAACCACGACCAAGATCCAGGTACGCATCACAGACGACGAGAAGAGCACCTTGTTAATACATGCCGACAAAGCCGGCCTGACGTTGAGCGAGTACGTCCGAAGATGCTCGCTCAATAAGCGAATTCAATCGCACGTAAGCGACAAGGCAATTGCCCGCCTAAGCAGCCTGTGCGGCCTTCAGAAACATCTGCTCATGCAGATCAAAGGCCACCCATACGAGGCCGCACTTCGCAATCAATTGAACTCGACTCTTGCAGAAATCACTACGACATTACGAACCGTTATTGCCAAAGAGGAGGAACCAGAATGATCGCCAAACAGATAAACCGCCGGAAGAACTCAGTCAGTAGCTTCCCGCGACTCTTCAAATACTTGACGATGGAACTAGACCCCGACACAGGCGCAAGGCGGAAACGTTGCACGAATCGAGACATCGTATGGTCTGAGAACAATCTCGGTTTTCTCGATACTGCCGCCTATGAAATGCAGGGCATATCGTTCCTGAATGTTCGTTGCAAAGACGCACTGTATTACTACATACTCTCGTGGCCTCCAGGAGAGGTTCCCGCTCGTACACAGTGGCATGATGCAATACAACACACACTGGCATCGCTCGGGTTTGCCGAACATCAATACGTAGCAGTGGCTCTGAAGAAAGGAGCGCATTTCTCCGTCCACATAATGGTCAACCGAGTACATCCTGAAACATTCAAGGCGCACACTCCCTCATGGTCCTATTACGCTCTCTCAATTGCTTCCCGCGAACTCGAAGCGAAATATGGTTGGCAACGGACACGAGGTATCTTCCGATGGGATGACCTCACTCAAACAGTTGTTCGCATACCACCGCATCTGCGATCTTCATACTCCGATAAGAAGCCTTCGCAGATTCCGACCGATACTGCACTCGACCGTTGCTCCACTCGCTCAACACTTATCGCGTATCTGCGGAACCACCTTGCGCTACGAGTCCGAACTCTGCTTCTTCGTAACAATGCAACATGGGCCAACCTACATTCGCTCTTAGCCGAACACCAACTTCGCTTTGAACGACGAAGAGGCTGCACATACACAATCTTCAATCCTCAACACAATGTCCGCGTGAAAGCGTCCGATGTATTTCTTCATAATTTCGGAGGTAAACACGCTCGGCGCCTTACAGAGCGCCAACTCGGTCCGTGGACTGAAATGTGACGGACAGGAGAGTGTCCATGATCGCCAAGGTCCAACCGAGCAAGCAGAAGTCGAGAAGCAGCTTTAAGCGACTGCTGAACTACCTCACCAAAGAGGTTGACCCGGAGACCGGTGAGACTCTGCTTCGAGGAGAAGCCGTATTGTCGAACAACCTTGTCGGTATCGACACGGCGGCAGCGGAGATGAAAGCCGTCGAATCTCTGAACCTACGTTGCGACGATGCAGTGTGCCATTACGAACTGGCGTGGCCCCCAGGCGAACGGCCAACTCGCGCACAATGGATGGATGCTGCGGAATACACCCTGAACCAACTTGGCTACAAGGACCACCAATACGTTGTCGTTGCCCACGACGACAAGAAACATTTTCACATTCACATCATGCTGAATAAGGTTCATCCAGAAACCTACAAAGCCCATACGCCGTATCAGAACTGGATCACGCTTGACGCGGCAGTACGCACGCTCGAAGCCAAATACGGGTGGTCCCACACTGTCGGCCCGACCCGCTGGGACGAGGCCACTCAAAAGGCTGTGCGAAGTTCCAGATCCGAGCGCAATGAGTCCAGGTCGGCTCACAACCAGGCGAACGGCACCGCCGCAAAGTACGAGCACTATCACGATGAAGAATCTCTCCAGACCTATGTACGTCGGGAAGTTGCCCCGCGTGTACGAACGCTGCTAACTCGCCAGAACGTCTCGTGGGACACCCTGCATACTCTTCTTGCGAAATATCATCTGCGCATGGAGAAGGGGGAAGCAGGCGGGTACACAGTCCTCGCAATCGACCATACCATCCGCGTGAAAGCATCCGATGTATTCCGTCACAATTTTGCCGGTAAAGAGAATCGTAAGGCGACCGAACAGCTTCTTGGTCTGTGGAGAGAACCCGCGACCACACTTCAGCTTCCTCCGGCAGATACCGGACGTACTACCGTTCGTAATCAGACACTACGCGCCGAACGAAGAGAGCAACGACTCCAGGACAGAAAAGCCCTCTTGTTTGAATACAATCAATACCGAAATCAGAAAAGGGCAGTCTGCAAAGGCATTACCGCAAAGGCCAGAGAGGACCGGCAACAAACCCTCACCCGGCTGAAGCAACGCAAAAAGGTAATCCGCGCATTGGCGCAACCGTGGCCCGCCAAGAAGATTTTGCTGTCGGAGGCTGTAGCCGCGTCTGTAATCGAGCTGCGAACGCTCAAGTTGTCTACGCAGAAGACGCGCCAGGCGAAGTTTCCGAAGAACCTGCGCACATGGGTTGCCGAACGCGCCGCCGAGGGCGATGCGCGGGCGGCGTCGCAATTGCGCGGATGGCGCTATGCGGATCAACGAAACCAGCGGCGGCTGGAAACCACGCTTGAAGCCAATGCGCTTCATCTTGGCCCCGCAACGGATGAAGAGAAGACGGATTGGTCCGAGTTCATCGAACAACGGCTCGCTGCTCAACAGAGGGCGGAGAACCTCGCAGGACAGATTGCCACAACCAGGATATGGACGATCAATCGGACCACTGGGGATGTCTCGTACACGCTCAATGGGAAGCTGTCCGTCATCGACCGTGGGCGGCGCGTGACCGTACTCAATCAGAATGAGGCCGCAATCGTCTTTGGGCTGGAGATGGCCGTTCAGAAATATGGATCGCGCATCGCATGCACTGGAACCGACGAGTGGAAGCGGCAGGTGGTCAAAGTGGCCGTCCAGAACGGCATCTTCGTTGAGTTTACCGACTTGGAGATGCGAGACGCCCAGTACCAACACCAACTCCTGGCGAATCCTCTCCAAACCAAGGCTGCTCGCCTCCATGCCCTTGAAATCAGATTGCAAAGTGAGAGGGCGAACGAAATGCTCTTCACGAATGAAGCCGACGTACACCTGCTTCTTTCGTGCCTCCAGCCTGCCGCCCACTCCCAGCAGCTTCTCCAGATCCTGAAAGCGTCTCAAGAACCAGAACCGAAGGCAAACGTCGGCGGCAATCTGACGGTTGCGGTCATCAAGACCTCGGACGGCCGGCAATCCTTCAGGGTGTCGATTGACGAAGGGAAGCGCAGACACGTCCTCGACCGGGTTGAACAGGTCCGTCAGTCGGCACATTGGGCGTTGCGCGACAGAATTAAGACACCACTTCATGAAAGAGAGGGCAGGTAGCCGGTGGCCATTCTCAAGTGCTACACCAAGGAAACCCCGCGGCAGTTCGCCACCGTCATCCGTACCATCATCGAATCGAGCCTGGCGCAAGCTCTGGCAGCGTCGCAAAAGCAGATGGACGGATGGCTGAGGGGCGCGGCGCACTCGACGGGGCATTCGCAACGCACAAGACGCCCTCGCGGCGGTGACGCGGGATTTCCGGGTCAAGCTACTCGGTGCCTGGAGCTACGTGCTGTGGAGCGTTTTGCCGGGGCCTTCTCTGTGGCTTTGGCCTTCTCTTCCTGGGGTACTGGCTGGGGAAGCACCTGTGATTCTTTGAACCTGCTCCTCAAGGCGGAGAATAATGGGTCCACGCAGCAGGTTTAGAGCGAACGGCTACCGCGCCATTGTGTTCGATGGAGATTCACGGAGGCCAGCCAACTGTCAGTCCTATTCTCGTTTTGTCCCTTCTGCAGTTTTCCGACGATGCTCCAAACCTCTCAACTGCCTTTTAGGTATTGCGTGCTTCAACAGCAACTGTAGAGTCCGCGCTGCTGGTCCCTTGCCAGCGAAAGAGCGTTCCGGTCGCTTCAGGTGTGCTCTAATCAGAGCAGTTCACGGGGAGAGAACTCTTCGAGATGGACAAGATTATCCCTGCGGAAGCCTTCACGATCTTTATTTCTTCGCCAAGCGGATTGGATACAGAGCGGTCGATTGTAATGGAAGAGATCGGGGCTCTGTCGGACCGGCAGCTGCATCCCAAAGCCCCAGCGTTATCAGTTGTAACGTGGCCCCATGACATTGCGGCCGGCGCGGGCTACTATGGACAGCTCGTGATCAACAGGCAGGTCGCTGATTACGACATTCTCGTCTGCTTGGTCGGTACACGCATGGGAACGCCTACACCCCGAGCGAATTCAGGCACCGAGGAGGAGTTTGACGGAGCGATTGAGGCAATGCTCAGTGGTAGGTCTGTACAAGTACTTCTCTTCTTTAGCAATGTGCCGGCGAAGCCCCAAAATCTGGACCCCAACCAGCTTTTACTTGTGCGTGCGTTCCGCGAAAAGGCAAGCCGTCTTGGCGTTCTCTACCATACTTACGACGATTACGAGGCGTTCCGACACCTTTTCCAGGTCAGTCTTCGTGAAGCCTGCGAACTCCTCTCGAACAATGCGGTGCCCAACCAATATTGCCCGACACTTGACGAAGGCTTTACTGAGAGCCACAGTCAAACAATTCTGCTCGGCAATGTTTTTCTAGGAACCCGCGAGACTGGACCGCAGCGCGCTGATTCACATATTATTTCTCTGGCCGAATACCGGAGATCTGATGTATGTCTCACTGGGACGTTTACTTGTTCTTCTGCATATTTCCGGTTCGGGTTTAAGTATTATGATTCGAGAGAACCTCTATTCATAGTTGGAACTGTTCAAACTGTCGGTCAGAACATTGTCGTTCACATCGGGAAGAACACTGACAAGCCGACGTGGTTCGTTACCTCTCATAGAGCTGGCTACCGCATGGGTCCTAACGTCATATTGGAAGGGATGGAAGAGCCGACCGTTACTCGCTTTGCCCTCGATATCAGGTCATCCGGTATCGTAACCCTTAGCTTAGACGACAAGCAAATCTACGAGACATTCTTCCCACTCGATGGAATTCCAAACTTAGCGATTCTAGCCTGGGGCGATGAACATGAATATTACTGCGAGATTCGCGACCTCAAGCTACACGTTTGCCTGCGGCCGGACATACAGAAATGAGAATCGCACACGTTTCGACGTTTCCAGAGGCAAGGTGCGGGATCGCTCTTTATGCATCCGATCTTATAGATGCACTCCCGATGTATGAGCACAGAAAGTATGCGCTCCATCGCGGCAAGAATGTCACCGAGGACGCAGTAAGCCACGCAGATGCATCGGACCCTGCCAGTATAAGAGATCTTGCTCGTGCTATTTCTGCGTCGAGCTGCGACGTAGTTAGCCTTCAACATGAATTTGGAATCTGGGGTGGCGCTGGTTCTGATGGAGAGCAATTATACGATTTCCTTGATGAGATTTCAAAGCCGATAGTTACAACGCTGCACACGACATTTCAAAGCGCTGACCGGCCAAAGATTCAAGGGGAGATGCTCTGTAGCTTGGTAAGACAAAGCGCAGTATCTTTTGTACTGACACCAAAGTCGCAAGAAACGCTTCGTGCAGGTTATGGCCTTCTCCAGGAAGACATAAGAGTGATACCACATGGCGTTCCGATGATTCCCTATGTCCCTCCATCCTTCACGCTACGGCATGAGACCGAGAGCGCCGATGCATGGAGATTGTGCACCATCGGGTTCTTTCGGCCTAGCAAAGGCATTGAGACAATACTGAGTGCTTTAGCGACATTAAAAGGCTTAGGGCACAATGTCGGGCTCGTTATTGCAGGATCGCCGCAGCCGGGCCGAATCGATCAAGAAAGGTACCTGCTTCGAGTCCGCGACATGGTCGCCGACTTGGGACTTGTCAGTTCTGTCGAAATTGATGCAAGGTTCATTGCGCGGAGTCAGCAAATTAGACTTATCTGCGAAAGCCACGCTGGTATCTTTGCTTATCAAGGGTTTGACCAGGCTTCTAGCGGAACGATTCCACTTGTACTTGCAATGGGCCGTCCGGTTATATGTACACCCTTTGAGTTCGCACAGGCTAAGAAACTGGAAATCGGCCAAGGTGTGACAGTCGCCGAAGGTTTTGACTCCGCCGCGATTGTTGAGGCGCTCTTGCACTTCTTTCGCTCACGACCAGATTATGTACAGAGCACAGAGAGACTTTATGCACGAACCCGCCAGTGGGCGTGGCCGACAGTTGGTTGCGCCTACGCTATTGCGTTCGAGGATTCTCGCGGATAGAGTTGGCGGTCGCCGTCAGAAGGTAGGCAGACTAGGAAGAATGCCCGGACAGAACATCTGTTCTCGAAAGGCTTCAGCCGCCGTTGTTTTGGCGTTCGGCAGGCAGGTAGCATCACTCTTCGAGTCCGGGATTGAACTCAGATTCGTTCAGAACAGCATCATAGACGGAGATGTGCTTCCTGGCAATGATGGACCAGTCAAATTGCTGCGAAAATAACGCGCAAGCATCCCGCATGGCCGCCAGACTGTCAGGTGAAGAAGTCATAAGTACCTTAATCGATTTCGCCAAGGCATCCACATCGTTTGGAGGCACAAGGACAATGAAACGCGAGTCGTCCAAGTCCGGATCGGGTGGGTTGTGGCGTGTTGCAATTGCGGGCAGATGGTGCGCGAGCATTGCTATGAGCGATCCGCTCTTGAGGGTCGTCCCCGCTTTGAACGGCGTAACGCCGATGTCAGAACCCAGGAGATTCAACGAAACATCATCTTTGCTGAGGTAGCCAGTGATGGAGACGTATTGGGCAAGGCCGAGATCGGCAATGACTTCGCGGAGCTTAATGCACGCTGCTTTTGCCTTTTGGCCGCGGAGCCTCATGCTCTCCACGCCCCCGATTAGCAATAAGCGAATTCTCGAATCGGTCGCCACCAACATTCTGAAGGCCTTAAGCAAAAGTGACAAATCCCTGTCTACACTTAGAAACCCAAAGGACGCAATAATAACTGAATCAGTTGCCCAGCCTTGTTCTTTGCGCAACCTGCAAGCGGCCTCAGTTCGGCTGAGTCCTTGCAACGGGATATTTGAACCAATTGGGATGCGCACAATGCGGTCAGCGGCCAGGTGGAGACGACTCCTTCCCTCACTTTCATTGAGTGCGGTGGTCACCAGAATTGCATCGCTTCCTGGAAGAAGCATGGCTCTCTCCGAGTCCAGTAGGCTCGTGCGTAGCCCACAGTTCTTCACTTGGCTGTCTAGCCAGAGTGAGGCTTTCGGGCCACTCCATTCGGATTCAGTGTCTCCAAAATCTTCGTGAACGGTTGTCACAATACGGACGGAAAGACCCAAACCTCGGACGACCGCAGGAAGCCACAGGATTTCAGCCCGGTGATTAAAACGACTGGAACTATGACGCGTGTACTGGACGTGAACAATGTTGGCACCGACCCTTCGAATTGTGCGAACGAGCGAGATGACACCACCGAAATCCCAATTCGTTAGAGCATCCAGTACACTCGGGATGCGACAACTTTTCGCAGAATCGCTCGTCGTCAACACGGTTGACTCAGTGCCGCACTCACGCAACGCGTGGCGAAGATTCTCGGTGTAGTCGGCGATGCCGCAGAGATCTGGCGCGTAGTTGCCAGCTACGAATGCGACTATTGGAACCCGCCGCTCGTGTTCCATTGAAGTCACCAGTTGCTGCTAGTCGCTAAGAATGGCCGAGAGTTGCCACCGCAATTTTAGATTCATCACGATTGGCACATTTTACCACCCTACGAATTCGCGTGCCTAGAGTGAATACCGTCGATCGCCTCCGCAATCACTGGTTTGAGTTCTGCATTTTTCCCGAGACGGCCGATGAAGCTCCCGACTCTTATCTGCCACCCTTCGCGCAGTAGATTCGATTGCTCCCCCAGATGAGTTCCTGAGACCGAGGGGGCTGATTCGGAAACTGACCGCTGCCGAACTTTCCTCCCGGCTTGCTTTCCATTGGCCACGCACCGCTTCGCGCCAGATCTGATCCGCCCCGTTTCTGCATACTATACATAATACAGCAGTATGATATTATCCATAAAGCAAGGGCCATGCCTGCGGTTTTGAGACAACCCAAAGGCGGCCGAACTGGTTCAACCCGCTCGACATTCCATCGAGCACACAGACAACCCAAACCGTGCGCACCAGTCGCGCACAGAAAGCGAAGCCAAGAGTATGGCAACCCAAGTCAATCCTCTCGAAGCCCCAGCGCCAAGCGCGAAACCAGGGCGCCGCGGCTCCAAGGCGAAAGAGCAGCAGACCGAACATGCGGCTCAAGCCGAAACAGATTTCCCTCCCATTGGCCAGGAAGCAGACCCACAACAGGAGCTTGACACTCTAGAGAACCAGGCGGATGCGCCCGTCCGCGGGTCGTATCTGCGGGAGAAAGACGGATACAATGCTCTGTCTCCAGAGCAAAAAGCAGTTTGCGACAAGGATTTCGAGTCCTACCTCGACCGGCTTACGCGCCCAATCGAGGTCAAGGAGGGCGAAACCAGGCAAGACGCCATTCAGAGGGCCAAGGAAGAGTATTGTGCCGCCCGCCAGGAGCACACCGCTAATCACCGTGAAATGGCAAAAACCATGTTGGCCTCGAAGATCAACTGCCTCAACTCCGAGTATCCCAGGAACTCCTTTTCACTGAGGAGTCCCGACGTTGCAAAGGAGTTCCTGGCCACGGCCTTCTACCACAACGCCTCAGCAGCAAAGGGCCTCACATCCTTCGACAAGGACGTGTTTGCAGCCTCAAAGAAGGCAGCTTTGAGGGAGTTCTCCGCGCTCGCGGCAAGCGTCGAAAACAGCGGCTCCGCGACCAAGGACTTCAACAACACGTTCGCCCTGTGCATAGAGCGGCCTCCAATCGGCGCTCAGAACCAGAACCTTCGCATCGCCGCCGAGCCACTTCCAGAAAAGCGCCAGGAACTAGCCGCCATCTTTGGCAAGTGCGCCTGGTATCACTCCAACCAATCCGGTAGAACGCCAGAAGAACGAGAACAGCGTCGCGCCACACGAACGAAGACCACGCAAGAACTTGACCGCTGATCGTCGGCTTTCGCGCGTGGGTACTCGCAATTCACAACCTGGGATGGCTGCCACAACTGAAGTGGCAGCCATCCCACTGACTTTCACGCGGCGGCAGGCAAAGCCACTCCTCGCCCTCAACGCACCGGAGTAACAACAGGAGGATCGACATGCAGCAAGCTGAAATCTACAACGGACACGCAGGGCGCTTTTATCGGATGGCTGAGCACATCGAACTTTCGATGACGCCACAACACCATCAAAAACACGGGGGGCCTGATCCAATCACGACCAATGACATCACGCTCGCAACCACGCTCATGAACTCAGTCTATGGATACCCGGCAGGAAAGCAAGCTGTCTTGGCCCTGTCGGCAGGGATGATCCCCGGCGAAGAGCGATCTCAAACTGTCCGCGGGCTCTTCATGATGACCGCCGGATGTTCGGAGTACGACCAGACAGTCACGTACACGATTCTCCCACTTCCAGGCCGGGAGATCGAAACAGCAAACCTTCTCAAAGCCACCGCAGCATACAGCCTCGAACGCGCTGAAGCGCACTCCCGCACCATTCCCCTGCTTACCCGGCAACCTGCCCAACTGGAACGATAAACAATGAGCACAAGCACTCCTCTCTATCGGAAGCCAATGACGCCTGGGTACCTGGGAACCTACAACTGGCGATCAACCCTGCTCGGCCTGCTTCTCTTCATAACGACCAACATCATCACCACGCAACACATTGCCTCACATTTTGACTACCAGCCTGCTTTGGGCGCGCCTCTCTTTCAAGTCTCGTCCATCAGACTCTATGCACCCTATAAGTGGTTTATCTGGATACTCCGATTCGGAAACTCACTGAATCCGTCCATCAGACAACCTCTCCTGGCCTCGACCCTGATTACTGCGACAGGGTTTGCAGCAACACTCTTCGTTGTTGCCCTGCTCAACATACACCAAAACAGAAAGCTCACCCAAAACACCGAAGATCTTCATGGAAGCGCCCGATGGGCGAACGCGACAGAAATAGAACGGTCCGGTCTGACGAATCAAAAGCACGGCGTCTACATCGGGGCGTGGCAGGACGACAAAGCGGATCGCCTCGAATACCTGAAACACGCAGGCCCCGAGCACATTCTGGCATTCGCGCCGACACGGTCGGGCAAGGGCGTCGGCCTCGTGATTCCCACGCTGTTGGCGTGGCAGGAGAGCGCGGTGATCTTCGACATCAAAGGAGAGAACTGGGACCGCACTGCTGGCTATAGAGTTGCCGCCGGCCAGGTCTGCTTTCGCTTTGCGCCGGTGGAAGAGCATAGCTCACGTTTCAATCCGCTGGCCGAAGTGCGCATCGGAACGCTTCGTGAGGTCTCTGACGCGCAGAACATCGCTGAGATGCTGTGCAGAAGCGGCAAAGAAAGCACCCATGACGAACACTGGATCAAATCGGCAACCAGCCTTATCACCGGCCTGATTCTCCATCTATGTTATGTCGCCAAACGCAAGAATCGCTTCGCTACGCTTGCGGAGCTGTCCAACGCCCTAACGCCGCTCATGTCCGACCTAACAATGCCGCTCGATCTTGAAGGGATGAACGCTCAACAGGTTAACGTCGCACGCGAATACTTTTCACAGGTTATGCGCACGCCCCATGTGGAGGCCACGAGCTTTTGGCATCTGCGAGATGGCCAGAAAACACTGGTACATCCTGTTGTTCTCGAAAAGATGCAGGAGATGCTCAACAGGGAAGACAAGGAATTCTCCGGCGTACTATCGACCGCGAAAACCACGCTCATCCTCTACAGCGATCCGCTTGTTCAACGAAGCATCGAGGAAAGCGATTTCACAATCAACGATCTCAAGCACTTCAAATACCCAGTGAGCCTTTACCTGGTTGTGCCGCCGAGCGACATCGAACGCCTGAAACCGCTGTTGCGGCTAATCTTCACAATGACCGTCAACAGGCTGACGGAAGAGTTGGAAGAAGTACGCAATTCTAAGATCAAGCAGGCTCTCAAGGAAGATGAGAAGTTCACCCCGCGCCCTGACCACCGCTTACTGCTACTCATAGATGAATTTCCAAGTTTGGGGAAGATGCCGATCTTCGAGACAGCATTCGCCTACATCGCAGGATATGGAATCAAGGCATACCTGATTACTCAGGACATCGAGCAGATCAAGGATGCCTACGGAAACCACGAGAGCATCATTTCAAACTGCCATATTCGAATCGCATTTGCGCCGAACAAAACGGAGACCGCCGAGGCCCTCTCAAAGATGGCAGGTACAACGACCATTCTCCGAGCGGCCGTCAGTTACAGCGGATCACGTACAAGCCCACTAGCCACCAACGTCTCCACCAACGTCGATCACATCTCCAGACCGCTCATCACAATCGACGAACTCATGAGGCTGCCGGGGCCAGTCAAGGAAGGTCAAGGGGAAGCGCAACGCATCGTCTCTCCAGGAGCAATGCTGATCTTTATTGCCGGACAGTCGCCCATCTTTGGCAAACAGCTCCTATACTTTCAGGACCCCACTCTCAGCGACCGCTCCGCCATCAGACCGCCAGATAAGCAGTTCACGATTGAGCATCATGGAGATATTCTCTCGCCGGGAACACTTCATTACTCCAGCGAAACCACATCGACGCGCGGAATCATTCAAGGCCCTAATCGCGTAAAAATCCCGAAAGAGCGTGAAGCATCGCCTGCAAACACCTCAACATCCTCTTCGACAACTGCCTCTCCTACCTCTGGCTCATCGCAAAGAGTTTCTGACGAAGGGCAAATGACCAACGCTCCGGGACTATTCAAGGTGCGACTTGACCACACCGCAGAAGTGGCAAAAACCACATCCGGCGACGGCCCGGCGACAGCTCCCACAGACGAGATGAAGGAAGTCTTTGAAGCGCTTGAAATCGACATGGAAGACATGGACAAGAACTTCCAACTCCATCACCAGGCTAAGACCCACGGAGCTATCACGAATGAACGCTAAACACCGCATCATCGTTCGGATTGCGATCTCCACCTGCGCGGTCTTCTCCGCAGTTCTCGTATTCGGCGCATTCGTAGGGGTAAGGCTCAACATCGCGTCGAACTCCTTGCCTCCTGGACTTTACCGCATCGCGCCGCGCGGAAAAGGAAGCGAACTTCTCATCTGCCCTACAGGAATAGCCGAATCGATTTCAATCGGCAGAGGGTACAGGCCAAAGGGCGCGGGGTGCGGTGACGGATACGCGCCGCTGCTCAAACCCATTTCTGCGCGATACGGCGATACCGTCACTGTCTCGAACGCCGGAATATCCATCAATGGCAGGCCGCTACCGAACTCTAAGCAATACGCAAGAGACGCACTCGGCCGGCCGCTGCCTCAAGTCCCCGCAGGAACATACCCGGTCCTTCCAGGAACCGTCTGGGTGATCTCTTCTTACAACCGCTTCAGCTTCGACAGCCGATACTTCGGCCCAATACCACTCGATGAAAAGGTGCGCTATGCAAACCCATTCTGGCTCTTCTAAGAGCACTGCTATAACAGCCCTCGCTGCATTTGCGATTGGAGCTGTGGCCTGGTCGGGCCACTTGTTTACGCTTCTTGGATTGCTTGCCCTGCCCATTGTTTTCAAAAGCGCCAACGGGACGCCGCAGCGCCTAACGACGCTCGCCTGCTACTACGCCGGGGCGATCTGGCCAATCATTCCCGGAGCAACCACATTCTTCGGCGATGACGCGCTACTGCATCCGCTTTCAATCGTGATTCTTTGGCTCGCATCCGCGGCTGTTCTCACTCTTCCGTGGGCATGGCTGCTTGCCGTACCACTGTGCAAGGCCGAATGGGCGTTGCCCATTGGCCTTTCGATCACTGCGCTCCTCCCCACGGGCGTTGTCAACCCAATCACCGTCGCCGGAGTGCTCTTTCCAGGATTGGGATGGGCTGGCTTGATTACCACCGTCATCCTTTTCGGCACGCTCTCGCGGTTCAGGCTCTACTCCATCGCAATTACCGCGATGCTTTCGGCAATCTGCTATGCCTCTCACGCTGGAATTCCCGCCGTACCGTCAACATGGCAAGGCCACGACACCCAACTTGGAGGTTCCGAACTATCCAAACAAACGCCAATGGCGCTCTATAAGGCCGTCGTTTACGTTCAAGAAACCGCATTCGACTCAAATGCCAAAATCCAGGTCTTCCCCGAAGGAATCATCAATCACTGGACACCCTCCGCCGAGGGATTCTGGGAATCAACCTATTCTGAACTCGAACAGAACCGCCAGTCGATTCTTTTCGGGGCGGAAGAGTACGGACCTCACGGCGGTCAATATCGCAATGAACTTCTTCTGCGTGGCCAGTACACTGCAACATTCCAACAGCGGGTCCCGATCCCATACGCCATGTGGAGACCTTGGGACAACATCGGCGTCCCCATTCACTACTTCGGCCCGTCGATTCTCTTAGTAGGCCCCAGGCGCGCGGCGCCCATCATCTGCTATGAGCAACTCCTGGTTGCTCCCGTGCTCCTGTCTGCCCAGCAAAAGCCCGATGTTTTTCTCGCAATCGCAAACGACTATTGGGCAAAAGACACCTACATTCCCAATATCCAACAGGCGGCAATCACAGCTTGGTCCCGGCTTTTCTGGATTCCTTTGGTGACGGCTACAAACAGATGAAACACTGCATACCCATCTCAACGATTCTCCTCGGCGTGGCAGTGGCCTCCGTGCAATCACAGGGCCCCGCGGCCATATCCCAAGATGCTAACCTCCGATACTCGCAGAGCCGGATCACTACCCTCATTGAAAGCTGTGCGCCTGGGGCAGCCCCCAGCACGATGCTGGCGGTCGCAACGACCGAATCCGCGCTTTACCCCTACGCGATTAGCGTCAACCGGCCCATACAAATCGCGCAAGCGATCGGGCTCGCCAATAGCCAAATTCAACTCGCCCAGCAACCTCGCTCCAGACAGGAAGCCGTTCAATGGATGCACTGGTTGCTCGGTCACGGAGTCACCGTCTCTGTCGGCCTCCTCCAAGTCAACACGGAAAACGCAGGACTCTTTCACCTGCGTCCCGAACAGCTCTTCGAGCCATGCACCAATATCGCGGTAGGCAGCACACTTCTCGCCCAAGCCTACGCGGCCCGAACACGGATCGCTCCTAACGATCCAAACGCACTCCTGTACGCGCTGTCGCTTTACAACAGCGGAACCTACGATCTCGGCTTTCAAAATGGCTACGTCGCCGAAGTCCTCAAAAACGCCAAGCCATGAAGGAGAAAATCATGCTCACGTCACAATCGCGGAACCTGCTCGGCATTCTGTCCATGAACGGCTCCACGCCAGATATCTTCCAAACCCTGAAACGACAGACGACCACTGCCGGATTCGTTGCTTACGCCGGCATCATCTCGGCAACCCTTGGACTCTGGATGTGGCTCTGGCGAGATACAAC